>ERZ761602.3278-NODE-3278-length-23198-cov-43.527244_pt1 | contig 23198 bp, 25 predicted proteins | sample MGYA00512165_ERZ761602 | MGnify/ENA primary metagenome ERZ761602 (study PRJEB28899, sample SAMN02445085) | bioreactor sludge metagenome | biome: EBPR sludge; isolation source: Thorneside wastewater treatment plant | place: Australia: Brisbane, Thorneside...
ATAATAAATATACTTATATTAAAAATAATCAGATTGTTAATCTGTTGTTGTGATTTATTGCCGCTTATTGTAGGCTTTTGCCATGTTCCGAAGCCTGGAAGCAAGACAGTGGCGACCTTCAATAAATATACGGCGAACGATGGCAAGGTAAGCCATCGGGTGCGAATCAGGATGAAAGGGTATCCGATTCAAACCGCCAGCTTTGAGCGCATAACCGACGCCAGACGATGGGCGCAACAGACGGAAGCGGCCATCCGTGAAGGACGGCACTTCAAAACCTCGGAAGCCAAGCGCCATACCTTAGCTGAACTGATTGACCGGTATAGCGAGGAAATTCTCCCGCATAAAAAAGGCCGTGGCGTTCAAGTTCAAGGCGCGCAACTGCGCTGGTGGCGGGAACAGTTAGGCAATCTCACCCTAGCCGATATAACCCCTCCCCTCATAGCAGAGTATCGGGACAAGCTGGCTATCGGCCATCCTGGCATTCAACCCCGCTCTCCTGCTACGGTAGTGCGCTACTTGGCGATTCTTTCCCACTGCTTAGGTATTGCCGTGAAGGAATACCAGTGGCTGTATGATTCTCCCATGCGCAAGGTAACCAAACCCAAGGAACCGCGTGGCCGGGTGCGGTTTCTGTCGGAAGATGAGCGGGCGCAATTGCTGAAAGTATGTGAAGCGAGCGCCAACCCCTACCTGTTTCCTGTGGTGGTGTTGGCGCTGAGTACCGGTATGCGCTCCGGTGAAATCATGTCTTTGGAATGGCGCGATGTGGATTTAACCCGTGGTTGGCTAACCCTACGCGATACCAAGAACGGCGAACGGCGCGGCGTAACCTTAACGGGCAAGGCACTGGAACTGCTGCGGCAACACGCCAAGGTTCGACGGCTGGATACCCCGCTGCTGTGGCCCGGCAAGGAGCATCCCGAAAAGCCGATGGATTTACGCCAGCCGTGGGAAAAAGCATTGAAGCAAGCTGCCATCGCGGATTTCCGCTTTCATGACTTGCGCCATTCAGCGGCCTCTTATCTCGCCATAAACGGCGCTAGCCTGGACGAAATCGCCGATGTGCTGGGCCATAAAACCTTAAATATGGTGCAACGCTACGCCCATTTGTCCGAGTCGCATAAGACGGGTGTGGTGGCGGCCATGAACAGCCGGATATTCGGTTGTTAGCGCGGCGAAGCCGGAAGGTGATGGCGTGACGCTCTTGATATTTCGGGAACATGCCTTGCTGCGCATGGCGGAACGCGGAATACACCATCAGGATGTGAAGGCAACATTAGAACAGGGCGAAGTCATCCGCCATTATCCGGAAGATACCCCTTATCCCAGCCGCTTATTCCTGCACTGGATTGAAGGGCAACCGCTGCATGTCGTGGCGGCTCCCGCTGGCGACGATACCGAAATCATCATCACGGCTTACCGACCGGAAGCCACCCTATGGGAATCCGATTTTAAGAGGAAGCGGCCATGAACTGTGTGATTTGTAAGACGGGCGCATTAAAGCCTCAAACGGTATCGGTAACGGTTGACCGGCAAGGCGCGTTGTTGGTGGTGCAAGGCGTTCCCGCCCTGGTGTGCGACAACTGCGGCGAACGCTATTTCGAGGATGCGGTATCCGCCAGGTTGCTTGAATTGACGGAACAGGCGCTGCAACCCGGCGTGAGCCTGGATATTCGCCAGTATCAACGGCAAGCGGCCTGACCATCGCCGCGAACGCCGGCTTGGCTGAGCAGGTCGGGGTTGACGAACAGTATCAACGGCAAGCGGCCTGACCATCGCCGCGAACGGCATAAACAGGCAAGGGGCTAACAGTAGGCGAGAAATGAGGAAGGCGAGCCAACGGAAAGAACGCGGCCCTGAGCGCGATGCAGAAACGGAAGGGCAAGGTGGGTTATTCACAAAAATCAGTTATCAATAATCTATTTTGGATAACTTAATCCAATAAAAGATTACAAGGAAAAACCCTTACAAAACTGTTGCCGGTTATTGCGATTGGTTGATGGTGCGTGGACAATCACTGGACAACATAAAAAGCAAAGGGCCAGGAATTAACCTAACCCTTTGTTTTATATGGTGGGCCGTGTGCGATTCGAACGCACGACCAACAGATTAAAAGTCTGCTGCTCTACCGACTGAGCTAACGGCCCGAAAAAGGGTGCTAATGCTACAACAATCGGGCGAAACCGCAAAGCCCGATCATCATCCACTCACTCCAAGGACTGCAACCGCCGTCCGGCCAAGTTGGCGGCTTGAGTATTGGGATAGACCTGAACCAACTTCTGCAACACCTCGCGCGCGCGATCGGCGTCGCCTTCCGCCCCGTAAATATAACCCAGCTTCAACAAAGCATCCGGCAATCGCTCGCTTTGCGGGTGATTGAGTCCCAGATTGATGAACGCCTCCTTGGCCGCGTCATAATTCCGGCTGAGGTAATAGGATTCTCCCAACCAATATTGGGCATCGCCCGCCAGTTTGCCGCCGGGGTAAGCGCTCAAATAACCCTGAAATCCCGTGATCGCTTCCGAATAACGGCCCTCGCGCAGTTCGCCCAAAGAGGCATCGAAGGCGCTCTGTTCGCTTTGTCCTGACGCTGGCGGCGCGGTGGCGGTGCGCTCGGAAGAAGCCGGCGGACGCGGGGCGCTAGCCGGTGATTGAGCCGGAACCGCTGGGTTCTCCGTTCCCGCAGGCCGCGTCGGAACCGGCGTGGCTTCCCTCAATGGCGGCGAGGGAGACGCGACCGGCGGGGGAGACGCGGCGGCCCGCTCCTGCCGGAATAAATCGAGCTGATGCCGTTGCAGTTCCAACTCGCCGCGAATATGTCGGATTTCCGCCTCCAACTGCTCGACCCGTTCCAGCAATTCCAAGGTCAGTTGGTAATCCGGCGCCGGGGGGCGTTGGGCCTGGCCGACACCAATCGGCATGGCCACGCCTCCCAGCACGGCGAACAGCAACCCAAGCGACCGCCAAGAGCTCATTGCGGCGCGTCCCTCAGTACACGATTTCCACGCGCCGGTTCAGCGCATAGCTCTGTTCGTCCTGGCCGGCGGCGGCCGGACGTTCCTCGCCGTAGCTGACCACCCGAATTTGCTGCGGCGAAACGCCCATGGCGGTCATGGCTTGACGCACGGCGTTGGCCCGGCGTTCCCCCAAGGCGATATTGTACTCGCGGCTGCCGCGCTCGTCGGTGTGGCCTTCCAGTTGGGTGACGCTGCGGCGGTTGTTGGTCAGGGCGCGCGCGTTGGCCGCGATGACCGGACGGCTTTCAGCCCGAATATTGGCGCTGTCGTACTCGAAATACACGATCCGATCCGCCGACACCACGTTACCGCCACCGCCACCGCCGCCACGGCCGGCCCTGCCGCCGGGCGCGCCGGCCAACTGCTCGCCTCCGCTGGTATCGTAGGCGTCGTAGCCGCTCGGCGCTTGTCCGTAGGGGTAGCTGTACGCTTCCTGGCCCGGCTGCCCGGTCGCATCCGGTTGCGTCGTGATCGTGCTATCCGTGGTTTCCTCGGTATTTTGCCCGGTCGAGGCGCAACCGGCTAAAAACGCCAACGAGGCGACGGCGATCAAGGTCTTGACAGCATATTGCATGGCAGATTCTCCCATCGACTGGAACTAAGAAAGCAAACGGTCAACGGCCGTAAGGGGCCCAAACTGGATCTCGAACCCGGCCGCGCAAGACGAAATCTTGTTTCACGCCGCCGTCCACGGACACCGCGTTCAACTGCCGGCCGTTGGAATAGATGATCATGCGGCCGTTGGGCGCGAAGCTGGGCGATTCATCCAGCCCACCGGAGGTCAACACCCGAAACTGGCGGGTTTTCATATCCAGCGCGGCGATGTAAAACTGCCCGCCGCGCCGGTGCACCATCGCGATGTAGCGGCCGTCCGGCGATGCGGTGGGGCTGGCGTTGTAGTCGCCCTCGAAGGTCAGGCGCTGGGCCGCGCCGCCGCCGGGTCCGATCCGGTATATCTGCGGTGAACCGCCGCGATCCGAGGTAAACACCAAACTGCCGTCCGACAACCAAACAGGCTCGGTGTCGATCGCGTTGGCGCTGGTCAGGCGCACCGGATTTTGGCTGCCCAAATCCAGGGCGTAAATTTCGGGATTGCCGTCCTTGGATAAGGTAAAAGCCAAGCGCTGGCCGTTGGGAGCCCAGGACGGCGCGCCGTTGATGCCGGGCGCGGCGGAAACTACTCGCCGGGCGCCGCTGTAAACCTCCTGCACCACGATCTGCGGCCTGCGACCCTCGAAGGACACGTAAGCTAGCCGCGAACCGTCCGGCGACCACGACGGCGACATGATCGGCTGGCCGGAGCGCAAAATGACGTTGGGATTTTGTCCGTCGGCGTCGGCGACCACCAGCAGCCAAAAGCCGCCGCCGGCGGTGACGAAGGCGATCTTGGTTCCCGCCAAGCCTTTTTCACCCGTCAGTTTTTCATAGATCAAATCGCTGATCCGATGGGCCACCGGCCGCAACTGATTGGACGGCACATCGAACGACATGCCCAACAACTGGCTGCCCTGCGCCCCCGCCAGCTTGAATTGCACCACATAGCCGCGCGCGCCGCCGGGGCTGGCTTGACCGGTCACGCTGTAGTCGGCTTGCGCGCCGGCGGATTGCGGCGCAAATTTGCCGGTCCGTTTTAAATCGGAGGCGATGACGCCGGCGACATTTTCGGGCGCGCCGCCCGCGAAAGGCGAAATGGCGATGGGAATGCCGCTTTCCCCGATGCCCTTGCTGACGTCGATAGTCAACTCAGCATGCGCGAGCGATCCAACGCCCAGCAGGAGCGCCAGCGCTCCGACAGTTTTCACAAACGATTTCAAGGATGGACCTCCTCCAACATAATCAATCTCAGCACGATGAGTGAAACTTAGCTTACTTCGGTCGGAATCTCAGAATAAAGGTGGGTCGCAACTCCTGCGCCACATCCGAATCGGCGGGCATCGGCAACGGCGAAGCCCGACGGGCCGCCGCCACCGCTGAATTGTCGAACAGGCTGTCTCCGCTCCCCTTTACGACTTGCACGTTGGTCACTTGTCCAGAAGGCGTCACCGTGATCCTGAGCAGGCAGAGCAGACCTCCGGGGCTGCTCGCCATGGGAGTCCAATGCCGTTCCACATAAGGGCCGATCACATTGCCGGCATGGGCTGAAGCGCTGGATTTAGCTCTTTCGCGCGCGGCCAGCTTTTGCGCGAGCTGGCGCGCCTCATCGGCTTTTCGCCGCGCTTCTTCCGCCGCCTGACGCCGCGCTTCTTCGGCGGCGGCGCGTTTCGCTTCTTCCGCCGCCGCGCGTTTCGCTTCCTCAGCCGCTCTACGGCGCGCTTCTTCCGCTGCCGCCCGTTTCGCTTCGTCAGCCGCCCTACGGCGCGCTTCCTCGGCGGCGGCGCGTTTTGCTTCTTCCGCCGCTTGCCGTCTTGCAGCTTCAGCGGCGGCTTGTCGGGCTTCAGCGGCCGCCGCGCGCCGCGCTTCCTCGGCGGCTTCGCGCTTGGCCTGCTGCGCCGCCTGACGCCTCGCTTCTTCCGCTGCTTCGCGCTTGGCCTGCTGCGCCGCCTCGCGTCGGGCTTCTTCCGCTGCTTCGCGCTTGGCCTGCTGCGCCGCTTCGCGTCGGGCTTCCTCGGCGGCCTCGCGCTTGGCCTGTTGCGCCGTCTGACGTCTCGCTTCTTCCGTGGCCTCACGCTTGGCCTGTTGCGCCGCCTCGCGCCGGGCTTGTTCCGCCGCTTGGCGTTTGGCCTCCTCGGCCGCTTCGCGTCTGGCCGCTTCAGCCACCTCGCGCTTGGCCTGTTGCGCCGCCTCGCGCCGGGCTTCCTCGGCCGCTTCGCGTTTGGCCTGTTGCGCGGCCTGGCGTCTCGCTTCTTCCGCCGCTTCGCGTTTGGCCTGTTGCGCGGCCTCGCGCCGGGCTTCCTCGGCCGCTTCGCGCTTGGCCTGTTGCGCGGCTTGCCGCTTTGACTCCTCGGCCGCTTCGCGTTTGGCTTCCTCAGCCGCCTCGCGCCGGGCTTCCTCGGCGGCCTCGCGCTTGGCCTGTTGCGCGGCCTGACGTCTCGCTTCTTCCGCCGCTTGGCGTTTGGCCTCCTCGGCCGCTTCGCGCCGGGTCTCTTCGACCGCCTCGCGTCGGGCTTGATCCGCCGCTTGGCGTTTGGCCTCCTCGGCCGCTTGTCTTTTAGCTTCCTCGGCGGCTTTAAGCCGGGCTTCCTCTTGCTGCTGACGGCGAAGTTCAGCTTGCCGGCGCTCTTCCGCCGCGCGCGCTTCCCGTTCGGCCCGAGCCAGTTGCGCTTGCCGCTCCGCTTCTTCGCGCTGGCGGCGACGTTCTTCTTCCGCCAAGCGCTTCTGCTCCTCCCGAATCGTCATCTCGTCCACGACTTGGGCTGGAATCGGCTCGGCTTTGAGCTGTTCGGGCTTCGGAGCGCTGGCGGTGCTCAGATTGAGCAATAAAAAACCCAGGAACACGCCATGGACAGCGACGGCAACGACCGTCGCCACAATATCCTGATAACGTCTTTGACGCTCTGTTTGCATCGGGCTGGGTTAAGGCCGAGCCGGCGGCGAATCGGGCGGCGCGGTGGACAGCCCGACTTTTTCAGCGCCCGCTTCTCGCAAGACCGCCATCGCCTTGATGACATCATCGTATTTCAACTCGCGATCCGCGCGGACCAGCACCGGCGGCTGCGGCTTGTGCGTCAAGCGCTCGCGGATGTCGGCAAGCCGGGGTTCCAGATCCGCGCAATTGATCTGCTGGGCTTTTTCCGAGCCGATGTTGAAATAACAGCTTCCTCCCTTCTGCACCGACAAGACCAACACTTGGGTGTCTTGCTCCTGAGTGTCGATCCTCTCGGCGGGAGCCTTGGGCAAATCGACCTCCACGCCTTGATTGAGCAAGGGCGCGGTCACCATGAAAATGACCAGCAACACCAGCATCACGTCGATGTAGGGAACGATGTTGATTTCCGCCTTCAGGCGGCTGTGCGAGCTGCGCCGGGCCATGATTCAACCTTGAGGCGACGCGGCGGCTCGGCCGGCGTCGACGTAATTTTTGCGCAGGTTGTAGGACTGGCGTTGCAAGATATTGGAAAACTCTTCCATGAACGTCTCGTAGCGGTTGGCCAGCCGATCCACCTCATGGGCGTAGCGGTTGTAGAAGATGACCGCCGGAATCGCCGCGAACAGGCCCATGGCGGTCGCGATCAGCGCCTCGGCGATGCCCGGCGCGACTTGCGCCAGCGTCGCCTGCTGCGTCAACCCGAGCGCCCGGAACGAATTCATGATGCCCCAGACCGTTCCGAACAGCCCGATATAGGGGCTGGTGGAACCGGTGGTCGCCAGCAGCGACAGGTACATTTCCAATTCGTCAAGCTCCCGCGAACCGGCCGCCCGCATCGCGCGTTGGGCTCCGCTGACGACCGATTCCGGGTCCATGGTCGGTTGTGAGCGCAAGCGCAGGAATTCCTGAAAACCCGCCAGAAAAATGGCCTCTATCCCCCACGTGACCTCCTTTTGGCGGTTGATGCGCGCGTACAGCACGGCCAGGTCGATCCCCGACCAAAAATCGTCCTCGAACTGATCGGCCGCCCGCTTGGCGGATTCCAACACCAAACCTTTCTTGACGATTACCCACCACGAGCCGAGCGAGACCACCACCAGCAGCAACATGATCAACTGCACGATCAGGCTGGCGTTGGTAATCAAGCTCCAAAACGATAAATCATGGGTCACCTAGAATCCCCCTCTATCTCCCTCAAGTGCCGGGGAATCCGGCGCGCCCGGAACGTCTCGGCATCAATACAAGCGACCTTCACCCGCGCGCTGCACAAGATGTCGGTGGAGACGTCGCGCTGGATGGTTTGCTCGAACAGGAAACTGGCGCCGCTCGCTTCGATGAGCCGGGCCGACACGGCCAACACATCATTGAAGCGGGCCGGACGACGGTAATCCACGCTCAGCGAGCGGACCGCAAACAGCAGCCGCTGCTCTTGAAGCAAGGCGTCCTGTTCGAAACCGCGCGCCCGCAACCACTCGGTGCGGGCGCGCTCCATGAATTTTAGATAATTGGCATAATAAACCACACCACCGCTGTCGGTGTCTTCGTAATAAACCCGAACCGGCCAGACAAACATAACCACCTTCCGTTAGAATCCGCCACCGATATTTAACCGATGCTGAATTATTGCACGCACCCGGAGAGGAGCATCTCGATGCGCACGTTCTTTTTGCCGGCCTTGTTGTTCGTGGCCTTTTCCGCTTTCGCCGCGGCGCCCTTGACCTTCGAGGAAGTCGATACCGACGGCGATGGCTTGATCAGCGCCGATGAAGCCGCCAGCGTCGAAGGTCTGGATTTTGACGCGGCCGACAGCGACAGCGATGGAACGCTCACGGTGGATGAATACGAGATCGCCGTGGAGAGTCTACCGCCTCCTTCCGAAAGCGAGATCACCGAGGACACCGAGGTCGAAGTTCCGGAATCGTCGGTCGAACCGGCGACTCCGCCTAAGGGTGGCGCGGCCCCGCCGGCCGTCCAACCGCCTCCGACCCCACCCGCGACGCCTCCGACCCCACCCGCGACGCCTACCCCGCCCAAGCCGTAATTCACGGCGGCGCGCCGAACAGATCGCCCGCAACCGCCGGATTATTGGCCGGTATCAAGCCAAAATGACGGTAGGCGTGCGCCGTTGCGACCCGTCCGCGCGGGGTGCGCATCAAAAAGCCTTGCTGGATCAAGTAAGGCTCCAGCACGTCCTCGATGGTGCCGCGCTCTTCGCCGAGCGCCGCCGCCAGGGTGTCCAAGCCGACCGGCCCGCCGCCGAATTTATCGATGATCAACCCCAACAACCGGCGGTCTTGTTCATCGAAGCCGCGTTGGTCCACTTTCAATAGATCGAGCGCCAGCTGCGCCACCGCCACGCTAATCCGTCCGTCCGCGCGCACCTGGGCGAAATCCCGCACCCGCCGCAGCAGGCGGTTGGCGATTCGGGGCGTGCCGCGCGAGCGCCGGCCGATTTCGGCCGCGCCGTCGGGATAATCGGTCTCGATGCCGAGGATCCGCGCCGAACGGGCCACGATCTCGGTCAGTTCCTCGGGCGTATAAAATTCCAAGCGGTGCACGATGCCGAAGCGGTCCCGCAGCGGCGAGGTCAGCAACCCGGCGCGGGTGGTGGCCCCGACCAGGGTAAACGGCGGCAAATCCAGTTTGATCGAGCGCGCCGCCGGGCCTTCGCCGATCATGATGTCGATCTGGTAATCCTCCATCGCCGGATACAGCACTTCCTCCACCACCGGACTGAGGCGGTGGATCTCGTCGATGAACAGCACGTCGCGCGGCTCCAGGTTGGTCAGCAGCGCGGCCAGATCGCCGGGCCGCTCGATCACCGGCCCCGAGGTCTGGCGCAGGTTGACCCCCATCTCGGCGGCGACGATGTGCGCCAGCGTGGTCTTGCCCAAACCCGGCGGCCCGAACAGCAGCACGTGATCCAAAGCCTCGCCGCGCGCCCGCGCGGCTTGGATAAAAATTTCCAACTGCTCGCGCATCGCCTGCTGGCCGATATATTCGGCCAACCGCTTGGGCCGGACGGCGCGATCGAGGGTGGCGTCCTCGCCGCTGGCGTCCGGTGAAATCAAACGATCCGATGAGTTCATGACGGGGGTGGCCGTTTGGAAAGGTTGCGGCGCAGAGTGTAAAACCAAACGGCGGCCGACGCCGCTCGATTGGGCCGTGGCGCGGTAGCGGGCATCAACGGCGCACGCTGGCTTGCAGGGCTTGCCGGATGATCGCCTCGCTGGTCAAGCCTTCGGCTTCGACGGCCTGCACCATGCGCGAAGCCTCGGGCAGCTTGTAGCCGAGCGCCACCAAGGCGCTGACCGCATCTTCGGTCGGGCTGGCCTCGACAACCGGCATCCGCCCACCGGCCGCCGGCGCGGGACCACGCGCCAGATCGCCGATGCGGTCGCGCATTTCGATGATCAGCCGCTCGGCGGTCTTCTTGCCGATGCCCGGCAAGCGGGTCAGCGCCAAGGCGTCGCCCTCGCGCACGCAGCGGATGAACAAATCGACGCTCATGCCCGAGAGGATCAATAGCGCCAAGCGCGGACCGATGCCGGCGACGCGGATCAGATTGCGAAACAGCGCGCGCTCGTCGGTGCTGGCGAAGCCGTATAGGGCGTGCGCGTCCTCCCGCACCGCCAGATGGGTGAACAGCACCACTTCCGCGCCCGTTTCCGGCAAGCTCTGAAAGGTGGTCAACGACGCTTCGAGTTCGTAGCCGACGCCGTGGGCGTCGATCAATAAATAGGGCGGCTGTTTCCAGGCCAGTACCCCGCGCAGGCGACCGATCACCGCCGCCGCCCGGCCAGCGCGGCCGCCGCGCCCAACCGCTGCCGGGTTTGACGGGTGTGCCCATGGCAGATCGCCGCCGCCAGAGCGTCGGCGGCGTCGGTCGGTGGCGCTTCGCTCAGATCGAGCAACAGCTTGACCATGTGTTGCACTTGCAGCTTGTCGGCCGCGCCGTTGCCGACCACCGCCTGCTTGATCGCGCGAGCGGCGTATTCGCTGACCGGCAACCCCGCCATGACCACCGCGCACAACGCCGCGCCGCGCGCCTGTCCGAGCTTGATCGCCGAATCGGGATTGCGGTGCATGAACACCTGTTCGACCGCCGCTTCGGTGGGATGATAGGTTTCGATGAGGGCGGCCACCGCTTCAAAGATGGTCTTCAACCGTTCCGGCGCCGGGCGGTCGCTGGCGGTCTGGATACAGCCGCTGGCGACATGGCGCGCGCGCGGCCCGTCCAAATCGATGATGCCGTAGCCGGTGATCCGCGAACCGGGATCGATGCCCATCAGCCGGATTGCGGTCACGCTCAGAGTTTCGCCAGAATATCGTCGGGAATGTCGGCGTTGGAATAGACGTTTTGGGTGTCGTCCAAATCCTCCAGCATCTCCAGCAGCTTGACCATCTTCTGCGCGTCCTCGAAACCCAAGGTGGTGCTGGAGGCGGCGCGCTGGGTGACTTCGGCTTCCTCCGCCGCCAGACCGGCGGCGCTCATCGCGTCCTTGACCCGAGCGAAAGCGGCCGGCGCGGTCAATACGTCCACCGAGCCGTCGTCGTAGCTCACCACATCGTCGGCCCCGGCCTCGATGGCGGCCTCCATGATCCGGTCTTCATCGCAGCCGGACGGATAGCTCAGCACGCCTTGCTCGCTGAATTGGAACGCCACCGAACCGCTGGTGCCGAGATTGCCGCCGCACTTACTGAAGGCGTGGCGGACTTCCGCCACCGTGCGGTTGCGGTTGTCGGTCATCGCGTCCACCATCACCGCGACGCCGCCCGGCCCGTAGCCTTCGTAGCGGATTTCCTCGTATTCGACGCCCTCCAGCGAACCGGTTCCGCGCTTGATGGCGCGGTCGATGGTGTCTCTCGGCATGTTGGCGATCAGGGCCTTATCCATCGCCAGCCGCAACCGCGGATTGGCTCCCGGATCGCCGCCGCTCATGCGCGAGGCCACGGTGATTTCGCGGATCAATCGGGTGAACAGTTTGCCGCGCTTGGCGTCCTGGGCGTTTTTTCGGTGTTGGATGTTCGCCCATTTACTGTGTCCTGCCATGAGAGCCTCTTGCCTGAAGACCTTGACTGAAGGAAGGTCAGTTTAGCATTTTGCGGCTCCCGCGCGCAGGAAGAAGGCTGACGGCGAGGGTCTGAGCACCGCGCGCCAGGGCGCTTTTTTGAAAACGGCGAGACGGTTGGCGGGTCTGGCCTCCTCCCGGTCGAGCGCTTTTCCCCTACAGCCCGAACTCCGCTTCCACCGCGCCGCGCCCGCCGTCGATGGCGATCGATTGGCCGCTGAAACAGCGGGCGTCGTCGCTGGCCAGGAAGGCCACCAGCGCGGCCAATTCTTCCGGCAAACCCCAACGCTCCAGCGGCGTCAGCAGATAGCTGGCCTCGATCGAATCCCGGCTTAACGTTTCGGACATCTCGGTTTTGAAAAAACCCGGCGCGACGTGCATGACGCGGATGCCTTTAGGCCCCACTTCCCGCGCCAGCGCCCGGGAAAAACCCACCATGCCCGCTTTCGCCGCGCTGTGGTTGACCTGACCGAGCTGGGCGATCAAGCCGGAACCGATGTTGACGATCACCCCGCAACGGCGGCCCGCCATGATGCGAACCGCTTCCTTGCTGCAATGGAAAACGCCGTTTAAGTCGACCTCCAGCACGTCCCGCCAATCGCTGGCGCTCATCAGCAGGAAATAAGCATCGCGGATAACGCCGGCGTTATTGACCAGAATATCCAGCCGCCGGCGCTGTTCGAACACCGCTTCAAACATCCGCCGCACTTGCTTGAGATCGGTCACATCGGCTTGATACACCGCGCCTTGGCCGCCTTCGGCTTGCAGTTGCTCCAAGGCGGCGCGCGCCTCGTGCTCGCGACTCCGGTAGTTGATCGCCACCCACGCGCCACGGCGCGCCAGCTCCAGCGCCACGGCGCGGCCGAGGCCCCGCGACCCGCCGGTCACCAGGGCAATCCGATCATCCAGCGCGGCCATCCCCCGCCTCCGCCCCTTCAAAATCCGTTGACGCCGCCGGTGAGGCCGCCGTCCATAATCAGCATCTGGCCGGTAATATAGCCGCTGTCCAACACCAGAAACGCGATGCTCTTGGCGACATCGACCGGCTCCGCCCACCGCCCCAGCGGCGGGGAGGCGGCCAAAACCCGCCCGCTGGCTATCGCCGTGATTTCCGGCGCATCCAGCAACCCCACCAACAGGCCGTTGACCCGCACTCCCAACCGTCCGTGCTGGATCGACAGGATTCGGGTAAAACTGGCGATCGCGCCGCGCGCGACCGCCATGCAGTCCGCAAAATCGGTATCGGCGAACGCGGACGCTAGGAAAAACTGGTTGACGATCATGCCGTTGTTGGTGTGGAGCGCGATGATGCTCGCGGTCGCCACGCTGCGGTGATAGAGATTGAAGACATAGGACTGGAGATCGACCGGGCCGGCGGTTCGATCCGGAACATACAGATTCACCAAGGCATCCAGGCGGCCGCAGCATTCGGCGATGGCGGCCAGATGGCTTTCGATATCGCCCCGCTCCAAGGGCATCGCGCTCACATCGAGAATCCGGCTCTCACCCGCCAACTCGCGGGCGATGGCCGCCGCAACTCGCGGGCGCTCGCAATCGTGCAGGGCCACGACCATTCCGCGACGGCTGAATTCGCGGGCGACCGCCCAACCGATGCTGGTTCCAGCCCCGTGAATCAAGATGGCCTGAATTTCCGTGGCGCCGTTCATCGTTTCGCCATGCTTACACGGTTTTCGGAACGTCCGGATGATCGCCCGCGAGCGCGAGCGCGCTTGACTAGAACGCGGCCACGCCGAACGTTCTCCCGCTCAAGCAATCGTTCTCCGGTAAGCCCGCCGGTCCTCAAAAAAAATGTTTTGATAGCGATGCGGGCGGCTGATAGCGGTTTTAACCGGGAGCATCCGCCCGCCATCCCACGTTCGCGCGCGCGCTTTTCGATCAAAGTAACTGTCTTGCCGGGGCCGAATGCGCAGGCTTTCACTGACGGTGAAAGGCGCGGAAACGGTCCTGACGCCACAGTCGCCGCGCCGGCCGCCGAGCTGGTAGCGCAAACCCACGTAGGCATAGTCCACGGCTAGAAAGGCCAAAATCAGCCAGCGCCTTAAGGCGAACGAGAAGGCGCAATGGGCGATGTCGCCCACGCGGACGCCGTCGGCATAAACCCCGTCGCCGGGTTCGATCAGCGGTTGCGCCGCGCGCTCATCCTCCACCATCATCCCGATCAGACGGCGCTTGATTCCGTCGCTCAGCGCTTTTTCAATCGCGCTCCGACCGCGGTAGTCGCTTCCATCGCGCCGGACCAGAACCCGCGTATTCAATTCCAGCACGTGGGCCGCCGAGCGCGCCTCGCGGTGGATGTTGGTCAAGCGGTTTTCCAGCTTGCACAGGTCCACGGCTTCGTAACCGACAGGCGCGATCTCAAAGCGTCGCCCGACCTCCAACAACTGCTGCCACAGCGCGAGCAGATAATCGTGGTCCACCTGTAATAGATACCCATATTCACCCGCCTTATCGACCCGGTGGACCGCGAACAGAATGCCGTCCACTTGATTGCCGGGCAGGGTTTCCAGAGCCCGCAGTCCGATGGCGCTAGGGCCGATTAAGCTTTTGAGCAACTCCCATGAGTAAGGTCCGTTGAGGCCGATGAACAATTGGGTTTGCGTCTCATCGACGATGGCGACATCCAGCCCTCCGCTTGCCGCCGTGGCATCGAGCAACGCGCGAACTCGGACTGGATCGGCTCCTTCGCTCACCAGCCGATAACCGTCGCCGGCGTCGGCCACGAGCACTTCACAAAACAAACCGCCGTCTTCATCAAGCACATAGGAGGGCAGCAAGCGACCGAGCGTCAGCCGATTCAAGCCGGCGAAGCTGATCCGGTCGAGCAAACGGAACGCATCCGGTCCTTCAAGGCGAAAATTGCCAACATACGAACAGTCGGTCAGGGTGATTCCCTTGCGAATTTTCCGATATTCGGCTTCCACGGTCTCATAGACCGAGGACACGGCGCGGCCATCCCGCCAACCGACGGTGGCGCGCTCGCCGTAAAATGTGGCGATCTGACTCAATCGACCCAGCATGACCCTTTCACTCAAGCGATTGCATCTTCCGTTTGTAAAAAATCCGCCAGCGCGTTAATCGTGCTCATCGCTAAAATTTTTTCTTCCGACAGCAGCACGCCAAACCGGAACTGCAAGCCCACGATGATATCGGCGGCGGCGATGGAATCGAGCGCGAGCCCGCCGCCGAACAGGAAGGTGTCATCGTCGATCTCCTCGGCGCGGCAATCCAACCGCAGCCGGTCGATCAGTTCTTCCTTGAGGCTATCCAGCAGCTTTTTGCGCTGTTCTATTTGCGCCCGCAACACCGGATTCATCGCCGACTCTCCAGCGCCGCCTCAATCCAACACGCGAAGAACAGCTGGCCGTCGATCACCGTCGGTGGACCGGCGCGATGGCATCGGAAACCGGCCCGTTTCAGCAAGCGTTCCACCCCGAGCGGCGAAATTGTGATCAAGCGTTTGGCGCCCCGCGCGGCCGCATGGCGCACAGTCGCTTCAAGCAATCCGACGGCCACCGCCGAAGACCCGGCCGCCGGCGCGGGCGGGCCGTCGAAATCCAGCGCCGCGAACCGCGACAACTCCCAGATCTCGGGCGAACAAGGCGGAGACATTCCCCTTAACAGGCGTGAGAACACATCGCCTAATAGATAGGGGCGCGTGGTGGGAAGCAGCCTGGCGCAGCCCAAAATAGCGCCGTTTTCAGCTTGCGCGACGACATACACGGTATCGGAACGATCGAATTGATCCCGTTCTTCACCGTTGCGCGTCTGGAGCTTCCAGCCCAGCCGCTCGACAAAGACCGCATGCCGGTAACGAGCGACTTTCAGCTGCAAGTCGTCCAGAATTTCCGTGGAAACGCCTGCCACGATTCGCATACTGCGTCCAAATAACATCCGGGTACCGGCATTGGAATTTAGCAGTGTTATTGTAAGCCGATAACTGTTATATGTTACAGGTTGTCACATATTACGAGTATTTATTGGGTTATGAATTTATTGCTGTTGTGCTAATATATTAGCTACTCTTTTTGGAGGTGAGGCGATCCAGATCGGACTCCATCCGCGCTCGCATCCGTACTTGTCGCAAGCTGGAAGGTTTCAGCGGCGAGACTCAAATCCGGGCTTAGAGCGATAGGATAACGATACACCCGACACGTCCGCGACGAGGGCGCGCGCCGCTTCCGCGCCGCGATCAGTCCAGACCGCCATCCGCGAGCTTCTCAAGGCTTGGCGCAAATAACAGACCCAACAGGCGGTGGTCTAAAGTTGAAAGCTTCGGAATTGATGTTGAGCGCGCCGGGATGCGGCCAATTTCCATTACCCTACGACGCGATCCCTTATCAGAGGCCCCTGGCCGCGCGCGCCTGGCAGGAGCAGCAATTGCAGGCCCTGCTCGGCACGCCTCACGAACAACAATTTTTTAAAGCGCTCGCCGACATGGGGCGCGAGTTGGGTTTCGATTATTGCGCTTACGGATTGCGTCTGCCGTTTCCCTGGGCCAAGCCCCGGATCGTGCTGTTCAACAATTATCCGACCGCGTGGCAAACGCGCTATCGCGACGCGGGTTATCTGGCCATCGACCCGACCGTGAAACACGGCATCCGGTCGGTCGCGCCGGTGGTGTGGTCGGATGCGCTATTCGCCTCGACGCCGGAGTTTTGGGAGGAGGCTCGCTCGTTCGGCCTGCGGTTCGGCTGGGCGGAATCCAGTCGAGACGCCAGCGGGATCGGCGGCATGCTGACGCTGGCGCGCTCGGGCGAACCGCTTTCCGAGGTCGAACTACAGGCGAAAGGCTATCAGATGGCCTGGCTCGCCCAGGTCGCGCATCTGGGGCTGGCGAAGCGGCTGCTGCCCAAGCTGGTGCCTGAAAGTCAGGCGCGTTTGTCCAAGCGCGAAACGGCCGTGCTGTGCTGGACCGCCGAAGGCAAAACCGCCGCTGAAATCTCAACGATCCTGCACATCTCCGAACGGACGGTCAATTTCCATATCGGCAATGCCACCATCAAGCTGGGAGCCGCCAACAAGACCGCCGCGGTGGCGCGGGCGGCGATGCTCGGAATCCTCTGTTAAGCCCGCCATCGAGCGAAGGCGGCGTCTGGCCAAACCGGCTAGGCGTCCAGCATGGAGTGGCGAAACCGTCCGGTGGCAAAGAAGGCGGTCGCTTGATTGACCGCCGTCGGATCGACCAGCATTTGCATGTGGGAAACCGGTAAACAGATGTGGTCGGCCATGCCGGTCAACTGGGTTTCGGCGACCGTGATCAAGCCGTCGGACGGTTCCGGCATTCCGGGAAACACCAAGCCGAAGCCGACGTTCGAGGTGCCGGCGATGGAACCCAGCTGATGGGACGCGGTCCATGACGGCCCATCGCCCAGCAAACCGCCTTCCAAACCCCGACCCACGCAGAACCCCAGCCCGACGCCGTCCATGATCTGCGCGGCATAGCTGCCTTGATGCGGCGTACCCAGCGTCACTACCCGGCCCGGTTTCCGATGCGGGTAATTATGGAATAAATGCCGCACCACCAATCCGCCCATGCTATGCGCTAAAAAATGGATGGTTGGAGCCTCCAATCGTTCGAGCAATTTTTCCAAATCTTCGGCGTTTTCCGCAGGAGACCGGGTCATGGTCGGGTAAGAATAATTGACCGTTTCATAGCCTGCTTGGTCGAGCCAGGATTCTAGAAGGCCCATCCACAAACCGTGAACGTACAAACCGTGCACCAAGACCACCAATTCCCGCCGCGCTGCATTCATCAACCGCTCCTGTACCTGATTGCCGTGTTTTAGTCTGAAAGCCATTCTAGCGAAATCCGCTAGCTTCGGTTTTCCTCAAATGGCGCGTTTTCACGGTTTTGAAAAATAGTTGTCATGGCCCCGCAATAGTGTAGAATCGACACTAATATAAGGTGTAATTTTTACACTTTATCGGAATCGAGGCGATGACCGGCTCCATTGCGCTGAACCTGAGGATTGAAGTCGCGCCGCTGGCCATCCGCGCCGAGCGCTTGGAGGCGCTGTTGGTGAGGGAGCCGACCGGCTGGCGACTGCCTGGGGGGCTGCTGGAAACGGGCGAGAATTTAGACGCCGCCGCCAGGCGGCATCTGACCGAGCAGACAGGCTTGGACGAAGCGTATCTGGAACAGCTTTACACCTTCAGCCCATCTGAATCCGCCGCCGGCAAGCTGGCCGTGACGGTCGCGTACTACGCTCTGTTGGCCCGGGACGCGTTTCCGGACGAGCCCGCAGCGGACGGGCGGGGGCAAATGGTCTGGTCGCCGGTGGCGGCGCTGCCGGATTCGCTGCGGGATCCGGTTGGAATCGTCACGCTGGCCCACCGGCGGCTGGCGTCCAAGCTGGCGTACTCCACCATCGCTCTGCAACTGATGCCGGAACGTTTTACCTTGACCGAATTACAGGCGGTCCACGAAATCGTCTCGGGCGAGACTTTGGACAAGCGCAATTTTCGCAAGCGCATTCTGGCGTTGGACTGCATCGAGGCGACCGGAGACGCGGCGCGGCGCGGGGGCCATCGGCCGGCCCGGCTCTACCGCGCCAAGCGTTCCGGCCAGGTTGATTTCATCAAGTGACGCGGCCGATCCGGTCGCTGGAGAACGCTCATGAATGCCGTTGTTGCCAACGTGGTGATGCAGGATCGCCGCCTGTCGCCCGCGCAGGTGCCGCCGACCGTGGTCGAAGCGCTGGACGCCGCCGAGCGCGAGCCGCTGACGGCGAAGATCAAGCGCTTGCTCATCGAGCAAGACGCGACCCTGGTCGCCCACTATTACACCTCGCCGGAGCTGCAAGAACTGGCCGACGCCACCGGCGGCTACGTTTCGGATTCGCTGGATATGGCCCGCTTCGGAACGGAATGCAAATCCAGCACCCTAGTGGTGGCGGGCGTGCGCTTCATGGGTGAAACCGCCAAGATCCTCAATCCCGAAAAGCGGGTGCTGATGCCGGAGCTGAAGGCGGAATGCTCGCTGGATCTCGGCTGTCCGGCCGATGAATTCGCCGCCTTCTGCGACCAACATTCCGATAGAACCGTGGTGGTCTACGCCAACACCAGCGCGGCGGTGAAGGCGCGTTCCGATTGGGTGGCCACCTCCGGCATCGCGCTGGAATTGGTGCGCCATCTGGCCGAGCGCGGGGAAAAGCTGATCTGGGCTCCGGACCGGCATCTGGGGGCGTATATCCAGCACGAAACCGGCGCGGACATGCTGCTGTGGGGAGCCGCCTGCGTGGTGCATGAAGCCTTCAAGGCCGAAGGGTTGCGCAAGCTGCGCGCCGAACATCCGGACGCCAAGGTGCTGGTCCATCCGGAATCGCCCATGGAGGTCATCGCCCAAGCCGATTTTGTGGGTTCGACCACCGGCCTGATCGAGGCCGCCCGGAAATTGCCGGCCAGGAAATTTATCGTGGCCACTGACAACGGCCTGTTCCACAAGATGAAACAGGTCGCGCCCGACAAGGTGTTTCTGGAAGCGCCGGTCGCCGGCAAGGGCGCCACTTGCGTCAGTTGCGCGCACTGCCCCTGGATGGCGATGAACGGCCTGCGCAATCTCGCCCGCGCCTTGGAGACCGGCGCGAACGAAATCCATATCGACGAGGCGATCCGCGAGCGGGCGGCGCTGCCGATCCGCCGCTTGCTGGAGTTCGCCAAGCAGCGCAAGCGCGTGGTGCTGGGCAACAACGACGCTTGAGATCGAAAAATCGCCGTCGGGCAGCCGCTTCCGCCGACGGCGCGCCGAGCGACCCGACCGTTCGCTAGCGCCACTCCGGCGCTGGCGGCGGTTCGAGCAGTTCGGCAATCGGCCGGGCGCTGACCACGAAGGCTTGAAACGGGCTGCGCTCCAGATAGGCGGCGGTGAACCCGACCGAAATGGCCGAGGCGTAAATCAGCATCGCCGCCAACTGCGACCGCCAGTTATCCAAATGCACCAAACCCACCGACAATAAGGTCAGCGTGCCGAGACACGCGACCGCAAACCATTTCAGGGGATCGCCGCGCCGCTGGCTCAAGGCCAAGCGGTGATAGCGCGACGATTGGATTTTTTCCAAATTCTGGCTCAAGGCGTAATTGAGGCCCGGAATTCAACCGGCCCAGCAGCGTTTCTCCCAAAGCCAGCCGACTCAATTGGCGCAACAACTCCCGCGCTTGCGCGCTGCTTTCGCCGCGCGCCAACAACGGCCATTCGCGCACCGCCGCGTCGATGTAGGCGCGAACGTCGGCGGCGAGGGGCGCGCCGGCGTCGGCCGGCAAACTTTCGGCCACGTTAAGCAGGCCGCGCAGGCCGTCGGCCTCTTCCAAGATCATGGTCTGCGCCCGGTCGCGGATGCTCCAGATGTCGTTGGCGAAAAAGGCCATGTACAAACCGAACAACAGGCCGATGATCGCGACCAGTTGCGGCGAAACGTTGGTCAGATTTTGGAAAATGGCGCGGGTGCGCGGCGAATTGATCAACCAAAAAATCAGGCCGACCGTGGCGTAGGTGACGAGGATGCCGATGACCAACAAACCGACATAATGAAACTTTTGAAAGAAATTCATCGTCATTATAATTAATATTATCAATATATTATAAAATATGGCCCGCCGCAGGACCGGCCCGCCCGCCGGAATTCGCCATGAGGTCTCAACCGAGACCGATGCACAGATACTTAATATCCAAATACTCCTCAATCCCGTACTTCGACCCCTCCCGGCCGAAGCCGGATTCCTTGACGCCGCCAAACGGCGCGACCTCGGTCGAAATCAATCCGGTATTGATGCCCACCATCCCGTACTCCAGCGCCTCGGCCACCTTGAACGCCCGACTCAGATCGCGGCTGTAGAAATAACCGGCGAGGCCGAACTCGGTGGCGTTGGCCAGCGCAATCGCTTCAGCGTCGGTGTTAAAGCGAAACAACGGCGCGACCGGCCCGAAGGTTTCCTCGCGGGCCACGACCATTTCCGCCGTGACCTCGCCCAACACGGTCGGCTCGTAAAACGTCCCGCCCAGCGGATGCCGCCGGCCGCCGGTCAAGACTTTCGCGCCTTGCGCCAGCGCGTCGGCGACGTGCCGCTCGACTTTTTCCAGCGCCGCCCCATCGATCAGGGGACCTTGCATGACGCCGGCCTCTAGGCCGTTGCCGACCTTGAGCTGCTCGCGCACCGCCTGGACCAGCTTGGCGGCGAACGCTTCATACACCCCGTCCTGCACCAGAAAGCGGTTGGCGCAAACGCAGGTCTGGCCGCTGTTGCGGTATTTGGAAACCAGCGCGCCGGCCACCGCCGCATCCAGATCGGCGTCGTCGAACACGATGAACGGCGCGTTGCCGCCCAGTTCCAGCGACAGGCGCTTGAGGGTGCCGGCGCAGCGGCGCATCAAATACTTGCCGGTTCGAGTCGAACCGGTGAAACTCAATTTGCGCACCAAGGGGTTGTCGAGGATTTCATCGCCGATGGCCTGCGCCGGGCCGGTGACGACGTTCAGCACTCCCGCCGGCAGCCCGGCCCGCTCCGCCAGCACCGCCAGCGCCAGCGCCGAAAACGGCGTCTGCGGGGCCGGCTTGACCACCATGGAGCAGCCCGCCGCCAGCGCCGCGCCAGCCTTGCGGGCGATCATCGCCGCCGGAAAATTCCACGGCGTGATCGCCGCGCAGACCCCGACCGGCTGTTTGACGACTAAAATCCGTTTGTCCGGCTGGTGGGCGGGGATCGTGTCGCCGTAAACGCGCTTGCCCTCCTCGGCGAACCAGTCGATGAAGCCGGCGGCGTAGCCGATCTCACCGCGCGCCTCGGCCAGCGGCTTGCCCTGCTCCAGCGTCATTAAAGTCGCCAACTCCTCCTGATGTTCCAACATCAGCTGGAACCAGCGGCGTAGAATGAGCGCCCGCGCCTGGGCGGTCCGCCCGCGCCAGTCGGGCAGCGCGCGGCCGGCGGCCTCGATGGCGCGGCGGGTTTCGGCGGCCCCCAGTTCGGGCGCGCCGCCTATAATGTCGCCGGTGGCGGGATTGGCAATGGTGGAGCGCGCGCCGCTGTCAGCGTCGATCCAAGCGCCGTCCACATAACATTGCTGCCGGAAAAGAGGGCTTTCTTGCAGGTGCATGGTCACTCCCGAAAGCTGGACAGGGCATGGCCGAGTCGTTAAAACAGCCTTTTTAAACCGCCGGTTGGGGCATGGCGTCTCGCTTTTCGAGCGAACGCCGAAAGCGCGAGATAGTCGGAAGGCCCGAACAGCAATACAATAACGCGCTTGAGAACACTATCTTAAAAACCACATGGATCGCCAAACCAACGGAGCCGCAACGTCGTGAACTCTCGAATTCTGCTGAGCCTGTTTTTGTTGGCGGGCATCGGATTTTGTCCGATCATCAGTTCTGGCGCGCCCAGCGTGCCCGAATCCACCCCAGCCGCCACTCCGGCTCCCAAACGCTTCAATTTCGTCGATGTCCGCCGCCGCGCCGAGGTGTTGGCCAACCAACCGTTTCAGGACCCCGCCGGTACTCTACCGGATTTCTTGGCCAAACTGGATTACGACCAGTATCGCGATATTCGTTTCAAGGGCGACAAAAGCCTGTGGCGGGATGCCGGCCTGCCCTTCGAAATTCAATTTGCCCCGCTCGGCTTTCTGTTCAACCGCCAAGTCACGATTCACGTGCTGACAGACGGCGAGCCCAAGCCGGTGGAATACGCCAACGACCTGTTTGATTACGGCCGCAACCAGGTTCCCGACAATCTGCCGAAGGATCTGGGTTTCGCCGGTTTCAAGGTGCTGTATCCGCTCCACAGCGACAACCACTACGACGAGGTGGCGGTGTTCCTGGGCGCGAGCTACTTCCGCGCGGTCGGCCAAGGCCAAAATTACGGACTATCGGCGCGCGGCCTGGCGCTCGACACCGGCCTGCCCAAGCCGGAAGAGTTTCCGTATTTTCGCGAGTTCTGGCTGGAAAAACCGGAGAAAGCCGCCACCGAACTGATCGTTTACGCCCTGATGGACAGTCAGAGCGTCACCGGCGCTTACCGCTTCGCCATCCGGCCGGGGGTCGCCACCCAAGTCGAAGTCAAATCCAGCATCTTCGCCCGCGACAAGATCCAAAAATTCGGGGTCGCGCCGCTGACCAGCATGTTCTTTCACGGCGCGATGAACGAGCGTTTCTTCGATGATTTCCGCCCGCAGGTGCACGATTCCGACGGTTTGCTGCTGGCCACCGGCAACGGCGAATGGATCTGGCGGCCGCTGAACAACCCGCTCCGGCTGCGCATCAGCGCCTATCAAAACACTAACCCGCGCGGTTTCGGCCTGCTCCAGCGGGACCGCGCCTTCGACAACTATCAAGATTTGGAAGCCCACTATCAGACCCGCCCGAGCCTTTGGGTCGAACCGCTGGGCGATTGGGGGAAGGGTTCGGTGGAGCTGATCGAAATTCCGAGCGACGCCGAACGCTACGACAACATCGCCGCTTTCTGGGTGCCTGAAAAACCGGTCGAGGCCGGCCAGCAATTAGAATTCAATTACCGCCTGTCCTTCTTTGTGGATCTGCCGAATCTGTCGCCGAACGGGCGGACGCTGGCCAGCCG
>ERZ761602.3279-NODE-3279-length-23198-cov-16.668409_pt1 | contig 23198 bp, 17 predicted proteins | sample MGYA00512165_ERZ761602 | MGnify/ENA primary metagenome ERZ761602 (study PRJEB28899, sample SAMN02445085) | bioreactor sludge metagenome | biome: EBPR sludge; isolation source: Thorneside wastewater treatment plant | place: Australia: Brisbane, Thorneside...
TGCCGGTCGAAGATGTCCGTGTGATGGTGGTTCGACTCCGCCGTCGTCATCATCACGTCGATGTCGAACCGCGCCGCCGCCTCGCCAAGGCAGTAGGCGAAGACGTTGTTCGTCACCTCGTCGGGGCGCAGCAGGAACTGCCGCTGCGTACACCGACGAGTGATCTTGTAGAAGCTGCCGGGAAGCACCTGGCGCGGCATCGTCACGGGGGCACCACCGGCCAGCCACGAGCACCCGCCGTGCCACCCGCCAACGCCCCGATTCCTCGATCCGCGTGTCCGGTGCTCCAGCCGCTGCGTCCGACTTCCGGGCGCAGCCCGCCGGCCGTCATCACTTACCTGCCAGTCCCGGCCTCCCCTCCCCAATCATGCCCGTCCGGCTCCCCCCGCCGGCCCCCCGAATCAAGCCCGGTCCGGATCCGTACGACCAATGAAGCCCGGTCCGGAACTTCTCCGGAACTTCTTCGCTACCCAATCAAGCCCGGTCCGGATCTCTACCGGATCTCTATGTCGCTTGACACTTATCTTCGCTAGCCCGGTCGGAACCTGTCTGTCGGGACCTGTCCAATCAATCAACCGACCATGCATTCACGTCGCCCGCGATAACGCCCGGGTTGCGGCGTGCTTGTTCGATGCACTCGGCTGCCTCTTCGGAAGAGGGATCCTCCCAGTCGGTGTCGTCCACATCGACACACCATTCGTACGCTTCAATGTGGAAGAGGTCGGCAGTCAAGGACTCATCTATCTGCTTCCTCGCATCAGACTCGGAATCGGCCTGCACGTAACAGCGGATGTAGGCCCCAGCCGCATCCTTCGGATCCAGGACCTCACAGTTCTCGAGAGGTCGCACCTCGACGAAAGCGCAATAGACTCTGGGTCGCGCGGCAGTCGACATCAACTTCCGCCCCATGTCCGGTGAACATTGACGTTGTGGCGCTCCATTTGAGTTTCCTTGTTCGAATCGTGAAAGTGCGACTCGGGGTGTGCCGAATCCTGATGAGATTCAGGCTTACGATACTTCTGCTGCTTCTCGTAGGCTCGGCGCTTAGCCTTGTCTGACTTCGGCGGCGTCGGTCGAGGTTTGCCGCCGTGGGCGTGCCGCCCAGCCTCTCCTGCCTTCTTCCGAGTGTTGTACTGCTGGGTTGTGTTGTGGACCTTCTTGGTGTAGGTCGTCCGACGGGTCGCGCAATTGTGAACCAGCACGCCTTGGTTGCCAACGAAGTAGGTGTGGAACTCGTCGACCTCGAAGTTGTAGACCGTTGAGATCTCGTTTGTCGGTGCGATGCTCAGGATTGTCGCGTGGCCGCGCCCCCCTAGGGTGATCCTGTCGCCGATGCGGAGATGACGCACCTCGACCCATCCGCGCGCCGTCCAGAAGGGATGGTCATCGGTTGTGCGAAGAGTCTCGCGCTGCCCGTCCGCGTCGAAGACCACATCGATCGACTCTCGGCCTTCCCGCATGAACAGGCCGACGACCGGGCGAAGCTCGACACGACCGGTCTCTACGTTCTTCGCCCAGACGAGGTCGCCGACCTCGAGCTGCTCGATCGCGATTTTCCCGCTCGCGGTGAAGACTGGCGTCCCCGCCACGAAGCATCCGCAATTCGTCGGCTTCACCGGCTTCGTTTTTGAGAAGCCCTTTGCAACCGCAATGGAAACCTTCGCCGTCGCCATCGACATCGCTAGGGTCAAACCCGCGCTTTGGGCGGCTTCAGTCATTGATCCACCATTCGCGAGCGTGACGCCACCTGCCAAGGCGGCAGCACCGACGGCGGCGCGAAGGCCAGCACCGCCAGCGAGGGCGCTGGCCATTGTGCCAGTGTCTACCGCCTGTTCCTTGAGCGCGGTGCCTGCAGACTTGCTCCCCGTAGCGACGTCATAGACACGCTCAACTGCGCGTGCACTGTAGTTCACTGGATTGTAGTGGTTGACAGTGCTCCAGACTGCGATAACCGTGTCCACCTTGTCTCGCCCGTCCGGGTCGAGGTAGCGAAGGGGATTGTGTCCGCTGAATGAGTAGAGAAGCGCACGTCGCGGATCGTCCCATGCACCGTCAGGCTCGAACCGGTACAGTGGATCTGCCTGCGTCCAGCCGAGAAGGACGCCGTCGTAGTAGCGGACGCCGTAGTAGCTGAGCTTGGTGAGGTCGTCGCGGTACTTGTCGTTGAAGCGGCGGCGCTGGTCGGTGAGGGCGGTGCCCGTGGTCTCCAGGAGCTCGCCGTAGGGGCCGTAGACGAACGCGCTGCGGGTCGAGCCGCTCGGTGTGGTGGAGACGAGGGTGTTGTTGGAGAGGCCGTGGTACTGGAGCTCGATGTCCGTGCGGTTGGTGATGCGCGCGACAGGGGTGCCGAGCGAGAGGTGCGCTTGCGTTTGGGTGACCGTGCCGGTGGCGGAGTAGACGACCTCGGCGTCGCCCATGAACGCGCGGACCTCGGTCACCTGGTTCGATGGGTTGCGCTTGACGATGCCGGCGCGGGCGCCGCGGTGATCGTAGAAGTAGTCCTCACGCCCGGCCGACGAGGACACGCGCCGGAGCTGGTCTTCACCGTCGTACAGCGACGTTTCGAAGGGAGTCCCGCCGCCGTAGCGGTAGATCGTGTTCCCAGCGGTGTCGTAGCTGTAGTAGCGGATGTACGAACCGGTAGTCAGGTTTTTCAGGCCGACCGGGGCGTCGGGCTCGAAGCCGGCGGCGTTGTCGTAGAGATAGGAGACGTTGCGCGTGAAAACGTCGTTGCCGGCGCCCGGCGAGCCGCCGACGTTGACGCGGTCCAGCTTGCCGGACGGCGTGAACGTGTAGGTCGAGTTGAACTTGCCCGCGGCCTCGGCCGTCGACTTGAGCTGGTGGCGCTGGTCGTAGTCGAATGACAGGTCGTAGTAGGAGGTCTGCGTCGACGAGCGACGCATCCAGTGCTTCAGCCGCGACGGGTCGTCCTGACCGAAGTAGTCGAGCTCCTGCTTCGCGAGCTCGACGGCGAAGCCATTCTGGCCTTGCACGATCTGCTGCGACTTGACGCGCGTGAGCGGGTCATAGATCCAGTTCGACTGGCTCTCGTTCCAGCCGCTCGTCTGCAGGTTGGTGTAGCGAGTGGTGACCAGGCCGGCCGTGTTGCGGACCTGCTCGGCGACGGTCTTCAGCGAAGCGCCGTTCTGCCACTTGATGGTCCGCGGCAGCGCGCGAGCGTCGTACTCGAAGCGAGCCACGGTGCCGTTGCTTTGCCCCGCGCCGTGATCGGCGTACGTCTGGGTGACGACCCGGCCTCCGGGGCCGTAGGTCATGCGCGACGTTCGGGACGCCTGGAACGTGGCGAACTTGAACGTTCGATTCTCGACCGTCGGGTTGCCCTCGGCGTCATACGCGAAGGTCGACGAGAGCACGCCTGACGGATGCGTCGACGAGCACAGGCGGCCGAGGCCGTTGGTGCAGTTGTCGTAGCCGAACGAGATCTGGCCGACGCCGAGCAGCTGCTGGTCGCTGACGCTGAGGTTCCGCACGCCGACGCTGCGAGACTTCTCGCGGCCGAGCACGTCGTACGCGTAGGAGGTCGTGTACTGCGTCGTCCAGCCGTTGCCGTGGTTCGCGGTCTCGAACTTGAGCTCGCCACCGGGCAGGTAGCCGTACTTCCATGTCCGGCCGTTGCGCGAGATCTGGACGCGCCGGCCCTCGAAGTCGTGCAACAGCTCGGTGATGACGCCTTCCGGGTTGGTGATGCCGCGAACGTTGTCGTTCGCGTCGTACTTGTAGTGAGTCGTCTCGTAGGTCGTTGGCGACGTGTACTCACGTACCTGGAGGAGGCGGCCGAACGCGTCGTGCACGAGATCGGTGCGCGCGGCCGGGCCGCCCTGCGAGCCCGCGACCTCGGTACGCGAGTGGACGAGCCCGTCGTACGAGAGATCGATGCCGCTCGCGGCCGGCCCGCCGACGGGGGGGCGCCGCATCGACGTCGGCCTGCCGAGGCTGTCATAGCCGTACGTGTACGTCACCGTCGCCGCGCTGTTCTGCGACGGGTCGGGGAGCGTCACCGCGACCAGGTGGCCGCGGTTGTCGTAGTCGTAGGTCGTGACGGCGTTCACCGTCGTGCCGGTCGACACCGTGACGACGTCCGGGCGGCCGCGGCCGTCGAGCTCGGTCTTCTCGTTCGTCCAGCGGTTGGCGTCGTACTCGATCAGCGTGCCGGTCTCGACGTTGGTGCGCGCGCCGGCGACGAGGTAGTCGACGTACTTGTAGCGACCGACCTGCGTCTTCACCCAGAACCCGCCGGCGTTCTCGCGGTTCACCCACGACGCCACCGGACGACCGAGGCCGTCGATGTCGGTCCACGTCTGCTCCCACGACATGCAGCCCCAGCCACACCACACGGAGTTGGGTCCGAGCTCGGTGAGGAGCGCGCCGGTGCCGACGTGATACTCGCTGTACACGGAGTGGCCCAGCTCGTTCGTGGTCGTGGTGACGAAGCGCTTCGTCGGGTCGTGGAGGTATTGCTCGACGGGCCCCGACGGCTGGTTGTTGGGTGTCCGCGTCGTGAGCTTCACGCCGGTCGCCATGTCGTAGGTCCAGGTCGTGACCGCGTGATGGTGGCCGTTCGGGTCGGGAGTCTCGGTGAACGAGACCTCGCTCGACGTCTGGACGCGGTACGTCGGGTCGAACCCGGTCTCCACATGCCGTGTCTTGTTCTCGACGAGCGGAAAGGTGTTCGACAGCTCGTACTCGGCGACGAGCTTGGTCTGCACGCGATAGTTGCTGGCGTCGCTCAGGAAGTAGCGCCTCTCCTCCTGCCGGCGATCGCCGGACTGGTACGTTCCCGACGTCGTCGTGTAGACGTTCTTCGCCACGAACATCTGCGGCGCGGCGGCGGACGGTAGAGGCTCGAGCTCCGTGATGGTCTCGACGCGGCCGTCGTTCGACGCCATACACGCGGCCTCGCTCTGGCCGTTGTTGCACGTCCACTTCCGCTCGCGCGCCGCGTGGTACGTGGTGATCGCGCCGCCGAAGAGGGTGCGCGGCTCCCAGACGGTCTCCGCGATGCTCTTCGGGTTGGCGTAGTCGTCGCTCGAGAAGGTGCGCGAGCGGGCGAGGCGGCCGCTCCAGTCGACCGTGTAGTCGTAGTCGTCGATCGTCAGCGCGTTCGACGGCGCGAAGGTGCGGACGCGCTCGAAGCCGCGGAAGCCGTAGCGACCGCGCTCGTCGGCCTTCCAGATCGGGAGCTCGTACTTGTAGGACGTCTTCGAAATGTCCGGATCCCACAGGTCGCGGACACGGAGCGCCTCGACGACCCACTGCGTGCGAGGGAGCGCCTTCCGCTGCGACGCATCTTGCGTGACGGTGTCACCGGCGTCGTTCGTCGACGCATAGTCGACCTCGACGGTGCCGCCGCGACCGTTATCGATGCGCTTGAGCAGCCGGAGCGGCTGTGTGTCCGAATCCCGCAGGACCTGGATGCCGGGCTCGTCGATCGGGAACTTCCACTGCTCCGGCAACCCGTCGCCGTCCATGTCGATGAGGTCCCACTTCACGGACCAGTGGGTGTCACCGAGGTAGCCGGTCGCCTCCGTGCGCTGCATGACACCCGACTGAAGGTTGCCGTGCTGGTTCAGATCGATCGGCGAGAGGAACGTGCCGCCGTCGTTGAAGCGCAGCGCCGTGGGCCACGGCGTCTGGGTGTAATTCGTCGTCGGCGACTCGATGAGGTCGGGGCGCCCGTCATCGTCGACGTCGACGAGCTGGGAGTGGCTCTGGCGCCATCCGCGGATCAGGAAGTGGGCAAACGGGCCGTACGGCACCCGCTCCAACGCGTGCACCCACGAGCGGGAGAGGATGGTCGCGCCGACGTAGTCGCCTTGCGGGTCGCCAGGGCCGTAGCCGCTGAAGCTGAGCCCATCGTTCCAGAACGCGTCCGTCTCGAAGTTGGCCCCGAGCGTCCACGTGTAGTCGACCGCACCGTCACCGTTCAGATCGACGAGCGACGAGTAGCCGGCGACCATCGAGTTGGTGGCGTCGGGCGGCAAGGTGGCGCAGAGCGCGCCGGCCGCCGACGGGCACGCGCCGTTGAGGTGGGCGTCCTCGGGGACGTACCAGAGGTACGGGTAGCCGGAGTCGTCGACCTGGAAGCCTCCGGTGCCGTCGCCGCGGTAGACGAGCCACCAGATCACCGGCAGCCCGGCGCTGCCCTCGAGTGGCCTGCCGCGGACGACGATGTCCATGTAGCCGTCGCCGTCCATGTCCTGAAGCGCGTGTGCGGTCGAGGAGTACGAACCGCCACCTCCGCCGATCGAGGAGTCGCCCGAGTCCGACTCGAGCGGGACCGGCTGGTACTTCACCTCGCCCAGGGCCTCGAAGGCACCGCCGACGTTCTCGTGTACGAACCACGGGAAGCGGTCGCAGCGCCGATGCTCTCGCTTGTCGTTGCAGTTGCCCGACGGCGGATCGACGCCTTCGGGCCAGTCGGGACCGAGCTCGTTCTGATCGGGATCGCCGGGACCATACTGGTCCATGCCCTTCATCAGGCGGTCGCACGTGACGCGCGGCGCGTCGTCGAGGCAGGTGGAGAGCGACGGCTCGTGGAGCCGGCAGCCTTCGTCGGGCTTGCAGACGAGCGCGTCGTGCACGCACGCCGAGCTCGGCACGGGGCAGGCGCCACCATCGTTGCCGGAGCAGCTCCCCCAGCCGGCAACCTTGAGCCGCGAGAAGAAGCTCGGATCGTTGTCGTTGTTCGGGTCGTAGTGCGCGTCGTGATGGATCGCGGCCACGAGATCGACCAGCCCATCCCCGGTGAGGTCACTCCAGCGGTAGGCCAGGTAGGTGCCGTTGTTCGAGGTGCACGGCCCTGGCGGATCGATGATGTTGCCGCGCTTCGTGAACTGGTAATTGAGCGTGCACGACTCGTCGGGTGCACGCGTCCCGTTCGCCCACGGCAACCGCGGCATGGTCTGCTCGATCGGGAAGCCGAAGTTGATCGAGCCGCTCGTGTTGCGCCCCAGGTTCTTCTGCCACTGGAACTTGCACTCGTTCGGATCGCTGACGAGCGCGATCCGGTCGACGAGGCCGTCGCCGTCGAAGTCGAGCATCATCTCCTGGATCGACGGCCAGCCGGTCGGGCTGCGGAGGCCCGTGCTGATGCTCATCGTGTCGCTCGTCGGGAAGTCCATCCACGGCGAGCCCGGGATGCTGTCATTCGTCTTGTCGAAGGTTCGCTCGAGCCGGTTGTACGAGAACGTCACCGGCGGCAGCGCCACGAGCGGCGCGGCGGTGCCCCACGCGCTCTGCTGGATCGACGTGAGCAGGCGGATCGGCGCGTGGCGCGCGTTGCAGGCGAGCGCCGCCATGTCGTAGCCGAGGGTGTACTCGCGCGTGTGCTCGACGGTCGCCTGCGTCGGGTGCAGCGCGACGGCCCGGATCTTGGTGAGCCGCTTCTCACCGTCGATCCAGCCGAGGCGCCGGTCCTCCTGGGCGCCGACCGGGATGCGGCCACCGCAGAGCTCGAGCGGCGCGTAGTCGAACTCGATGCGCGCGAACTCCTTGAGGCTCGCGCCCGGGTTGGACGTGTAGCGGATCTGCGCGATCTGGTGGCCCTGCCAGAGGTACTCGATCGTGTTGCCGAACGCGTCCACGGAGCGCGTCAGCGGAACGACGTTCTCCGACCAGCCGCCGAGGTGCTTGTCGCCGAAGTAGTGGGTGACGCCGTCCGGCGTGAGCGCGCGCCACAGGTACGGCTGCCCCGGCTTCATCCGCTCGTACCGGACCCAGCCGCTGTCGTTCTGCGCCCGAAAGGCCCGGTAGACGGTGCTCTCGACCGAGAACGACTCGGTGACGGGCACCAGCGGACGCGAGCCGGAGAGCGTGCTGATGTAGCGCTCGCGCCACCACGGGTCCGCAGAGAGGCCGGCCCAGTACTTCTGCTTCAGCAAGGACTCCGACGTGTCGAGGCGGATCTCGGGGATCGACAGTGTCCAGCCGGACGCGACGCCACCGTGCGTCGACGCCTGCGACGAGTAGCTCAGCGCGAGCTGCGGCTGCATGCCGAGGCGACCGGGCGGGACCTCGATCGGGAAGGAGTACTGGAGCGCACCCGTCTGCGTCGACACCGAGGCGTCGCCGTCGGCGATGTCCTTGGCCTTGGGCGGATCCGAGCCGAGCATCGGCGCAGGGACGCTCGTGATGTCACCGGGCGCGGCCCAGAGCGGGCTGGCCATGGTGACGGCGAGCAGCCCGGCGATGGCGCGGGCGAGCGTGGTGCGGGTGCGGGTGCGGGTGCGGGTGCGGGTGCGGCGATCGTGGGTTCGCATGGGCGCCTCGATGAAGGAGGAACGGGTCAGGGAGCGGGGGGCGCGGCGCACGCCGCGAGGGCGTCGGAGTCGCGCGCGGCGTGCGCGCACTCGACGTACGAGGAGGTCATGCCGTCGACGCACGACGACAGGAAGGACTCGTCGAGCGACGACGCGATGGCGATGCGGTGCTGCGCGTGGTCGGACGTCACCGACTGCATGCGCACGTCGATCAGGTGCTCGCGAAGACGCTCGCAGTCCTTGCGGCTCACGCTGTCCGAGTCCGATTCGGACCAGCAGGATGGCAATGACGAGAGTGCGCCAGTGACGAGAATGGCAATCGAGAGCTGGCAAAGACGCATGAGACGGCCTCCGGGAATGCGAGCCTGGCCCTGAGCAAGCCAGGGGCCAGGCGGGATCGAGGGAGAAGCGCTGCAATTTCGACTCGATAGGATCGGTCACCGATCCGGGGTGACATCGAGTTGCGCAGCGACTGAGCGGTTTCAGCGCAGAAGTGCGCCGGATCCCGCACTGACGGTCACGGGCGGCGGATGCCGTAGACCTTCATCTTCGTTACGAAAGTCCGGCGCGACATGCTGATGAGGCGCGCCGCGCGGAGCTGGATCCAGCCGGTGGCGGCGAGCGCCTCGCGCATGCGGCGCGCCTCGAGCTCGGCGATCTCCTCGGCGAGCGGGCGGAACGGGCTCGGGCTGCCGCTGCCGCGGGCGACGCGCGGGCTCCGCTTGCGGGCGGTGCGGCGCGCGGCGGCGAGGCTGATGGGCGCGAGCGAGGCGGCGTCGACGATGGAGTCCGAGAGCTGCTCGAGCGTGACCTCGACGCCGGTGGCGGTGATCGAGAGGAGCTCCATGGCGTGCTTGAGCTCGCGCACGTTGCCCGCCCACGGGTTCGCGACCAGCGAGGCGACGGCGTCGACGGCGAGGGTGACGCGCGGCAGGCCGCGGTCGTCGCGCGCGCGGTCGAGGAGGTGCTGGGCGAGGACGGGGATGTCGGCGAGGCGCTCGCGCAGCGGCGGCACGACGAGGGTGGTGCCGCGGAGGCGGAAGTAGAGATCCTTGCGGAAGCGCCCGTCGTTCACGTCGGCGGCGAGGTCGCGGTTGGTGGCGGCGACCACGCGGACGTCGACCGGGCGCGCGCAGATGGCGCCGACGCGGCGGATCGACTGGTCCTCCATGAAGCGCAGGAGGCGCGACTGGAGGTCGAGCGAGAGCTCGCCGATCTCGTCGAGGACGATGGTGCCGCCGTCGGCGGCCTCGATGAGGCCAGGCCTGGCCGCGCCGGCGCCGGAGAAGGCGCCGCGCTCGTGGCCGAAGAGCTCGGTCTCGATGAGGCCAGCCGGGATGGCGCCGCAGTTGACGGGGATCCACGGCCCGCTCGCGCGCGACGAGCCCTCGTGCAGGGCGCGGGCGACGATCTCCTTGCCGACCCCGCTCTCGCCGCAGACGAGGACCGGGACGCGGTCGGCGGCGAGCACGCGGACGCGCTCGGCGAGCCCGCGCATGACGGGGTCCGGAAGCTGGGTCAGCAGCGCAAGGGGACGGAAGGCATCCGGATCCTTGGGCTCGCGAGCGGTGGCGGCGTTGCGTCCGACGGGGGGCTGGTCGTCCACGACAAACTCCTGGGCTGTGTGCGGCGTGTTGTCGGGTGCACCGCTCCGCGGTTGCGTGGGTCGATGAAAAAAAGCCGGGCTGGCGGATTCTCGACGGCGGCGGCGGCGCAAGCGCGCGATGTGGCGCGGGTCCGGCGGTGGCTCCGGCGTTGCATAGCCTGCAGGGCATGCGTGTGGTCACCGCGCTTGCCATGGTTTGCCTGCTGACGGCGCATAGCGGCTGCACCGGGATGGTGCGGAAACCGACGACCGCCAGCGTGATCGCGGATCTGACGCTCGGCAGCGCGGCCCTGCTCGTCATGAACAACCAGCGATGCGAGATGACAGGGCCAGACGACCGCTGCTACGTCGGCGCGATGGCCATGGTCTTCTTCGGAGTGCCGCTGACGCTCGTGGGAGCGCTCAGCGGCGCCTACGCGATCGGCAACGATCGCGACCCGGAAGCGGAGCCGAAGCTCGAGGAGCAGGCCACGCCGGGCGTCAGCGGGCCGCTGCCGCTCATCCCGACGGATCCGGTGACCTTGCAGCTCGCGCGTCAGGCGCGCGCGGCCGCGGTGAGCGGGCAGTGTGCGGCCGCGCGGACGTCCATGGACAAGATCGCCGCGCGCGATGCCGAGTACCACATCGCGATGCTCGTGAAGGGCGTGCTCGGCGCGTGCCGGTGACCGTGTAGCATCGATCGCGTGGGAGATCTCAGCTTGGCCACGAAGGCCGCGAACGACGATCGGGGCACCGCATCCGTCGTCCGGACCTTCCGGGCGCAACACGCACGCGGGGCGTTTCCCGGCGGCCAGCTGGTGGTGCGGCGCGGCGGCGCCGTCGTCGTCGACGAGGCGATCGGGCTGGCGTCCGGCCTGCGCGACGGCGAGCCGCGCGTGGAGGTGTCGCGCGCGACGCGCTTCCAGGTCTTCTCGGCCTCGAAGCCGTTCGTGGCGATGGCGATCGCCATGCTGGAGGAGCGCGGCGCGCTCGACGTCGACGCGCCGCTCGCCCGGTTCGTCCCCGGCTGGCCTGCCGATCGGACGGTCCGCGACGTGCTCACCCATCGCGCCGGGATCTTGCTGCCCGCGGTCGTCGCCGACGAGCAGCGCTGGGGCGACCCGGAGGAGATCGTCCGGGAGATCGCGCGCACGCCGCCGCGGTATCGACGCGGCACGCTCGCGTACGGCCCGTACGAGTTCGGATGGATCCTCGCCGAGATCATCCACCGCGTCGCGGGCGAGTCGCTGCCGGTGTTCCTGAAGCGCGAGCTGCTCGCTCCCGCGGACATCGACGTCTGCTTCACGACCACGTCGGACGACGTCGCGCGCACCTACTGGCTCGGCGCACCGCGCGTCGTCGCGGGGGTCGAGATCTCGGCCCGCTGGGAGGAGGTCCAGAACGCCCCCGCCACGCGCGCCGCGCTCGTCCCCGGGGCCGGCATGATCGGCACGGCGGACGCGCTCGCTCGCTTCTACCAGCTCCTGCTCGACGGAGGTCGCGGGCTCATCCGGCCCGAGACGATCCGGACCTACACCACGCCGCTCACCACCGCCTTCGATCGATCGAACCGGATGCCGCTGCGCGTGGCGCGCGGCTTCCTCTGCGGCCAGCGCCTGCCGTCCCTGTACGGCTGGTACGGGACCCGCAGCTGCTTCGGCCACGCCGGTGCGTTCTCCGCGGCCGCGTGGGCCGATCCGCGGCGCGGCCTCGCCGTCGCCTACGTGACCAACGCCAACCGCGGCCCCTACGATCTGCTGCGACGCGTGGCGTCCATCGGCACGCGGGCCCGCGCCACGACGTGATCAGGTGCCGGCCGTGGTGACGACGTAGGGCTGGAGGCTGGTGTAGATGGTCTCGTAGAGGTCGTCGGTCTTGCCGTGGACCCAGCCAGGGACGGAGAGGTCGTCGGCCTTGAGCTCGGTCGGCGCGAAGCCGGAGCGCACCTGGCGCATCTGCGGCGTGACCTGGACCTGGAACGTGCCCTCGGTGGCGCCGGGCACGACCTGGATGAGGTAGCGCAGGAGGATGGCGCCGTCCTGGAGCATCGCCCCGCCGTCGGCATCCTTGGCCGCGTAGGTGCCGTCGGGCTCGAACCAGCGCGGCACGGTGACGAGGGTGAGCGACGGAGCGTCCGCGCGCTCGACCTTGTGCTTCTTGCCGGCCGCGTCGACGACGGCCTTGAAGATCGTCGTGGTGTCGGTCTTGTACTGGGCGGTGCGGGCGACCTTGGCCTGGCCGCCGCCGCAGGCGACGAGCAGGAGGCCGAGCGCGACGAGGGGGAGGGCGCGGCGGCGGAGCATGGCTCGGCTTTATGGCAGCGGGCGGGCGGAGTCAACGGCATGATGCTTCGACTCGGCCTCGCTGACGCTCGGCCTCGCTCAGCATGAACCGGGCCCGCTCAGCATGAACGGGCGTGGTTGCGCGTTCTAGAAGGCACGGAAACGTGCTAACCGAAGGACCGCCCGCATGGACAAGATCGTCGTCGAAGGAGGGGGCCGCCTGGTCGGCTCCATTTCCATCTCGGGCGCCAAGAACGCCGCGCTGCCCATCCTTGCCGCGTCGATCCTGCCGACCGGGCCGTCGACGTTCAAGAACGTGCCGCAGCTGCAGGACGTGGCGACCATGGCCAAGCTCCTGCGGCAGCTCGGCGGCGAGGTCGACGGCAAGAAGACGATGGTCGTGCACCCGCCGCACGGCAAGAAGCTCAAGCTCGAGGCGCCGTACGAGCTGGTGAAGACCATGCGCGCGAGCGTGCTCGTGCTCGGGCCGCTGGTCGCGCGCTTCGGCAAGGCGCGCGTGTCGCAGCCCGGCGGCTGCGCCATCGGCACGCGCCCGATCGACCAGCACCTCAAGGGGCTGGAGGCGATGGGCGCCAAGATCCACCTCGACCACGGCTACGTCGACGTCGAGTGCAAGCGGCTGCGCGGCGCGACGATCGTGCTCGACATGCCGACGGTCACCGGGTGCGAGAACCTCATGATGGCGGCGGCGCTGGCCAAGGGGCGCACGGTGCTCGAGAACGCCGCGCGCGAGCCCGAGGTCGAGGACCTGGCGCTGCTCCTCAACAAGATGGGCGCGCGGGTCACGGGCGCGGGCACGCCCATCATCACGATCGACGGCGTCGACGAGCTGCAGCCGGTGGAGCACACGATCATCGCCGACCGCATCGAGGCCGGCACGTTCGCGATCGCCGCGGCGGTCACGCGCGGCGACGTGCTGCTCGAGGGCGCGCAGGCCGAGCACATGGACGCGATGCTCGCCAAGCTGCGCGGCGCCGGCGTCACGGTGACGGTCGAGCGCGGCGGCGTGCGCGTGCGCGGCGGCGGCGACCTGCGCCCCGTCGACATCACGACCCAGCCGCACCCGGGGTTCCCGACGGACATGCAGGCGCAGTTCATGGTCATGGCGACGCAGGCCAAGGGCGAGAGCATGATCAAGGAGACGATCTTCGAGAACCGGTTCATGCACGTGCCGGAGCTCGCGCGCATGGGCGCCGACATCCACACCGACGGGCGGGTCGCGGTCATCCGCGGGCCCAACAAGCTGGCGGGCGCACAGGTGATGGCGACCGACCTGCGCGCGTCGGCGAGCCTGGTCATCGCCGGGCTCGTCGCCAGCGGCAAGACCGAGGTGCTGCGCGTCTATCACCTCGACCGCGGCTACGAGGCGATCGAGAAGAAGCTCCGCGGCGTCGGGGCCAAGATCAAGCGAGTGAAAGCGTGAGCCAACCGCAGCTACGTCTCGCCCTGCCCAAGGGGCGCATCCTCGAGGAGGCGGCCGAGATCTTCGCGCGCGCCGGCTACGACCTGGCGCCGGTGTTCGGCGACAGCCGCCGCCTGGTGCACGAGTGCGGGCCGCTGCGCGTGCTCGTCCTGCGCAGCTCGGACGTGCCGACGTACGTGGCCCACGGGGCCGCCGACATCGGGGTCGCCGGGTCGGACGTGCTCGACGAGGAGGGGCGCGACCTGTACGAGCCGATCGACCTCGGCATCGGGCGATGTCGCATGATCGTCGCCGAGCGGGCGGACGCGCCCGTCGACGAGCGCTCCCAGATGCACGTGCGCTACGCGACCAAGTACCCGCGCACGACGCGCGAGTACCTGCGCCGCAAGGGGCGCACCGCCGAGGTCATCAAGCTGTCGGGCGCGATCGAGCTCGGGCCGCTGACCGGGCTGTGTGATCGCATCGTCGACATCACCCAGACCGGCGAGACGCTCCGCCAGAACGGGCTCGTCCTGGTCGACACCGTCGGCGAGGTCTCGAGCCGGCTCGTCGTCAACCGGGCGGCGATGAAGCTCGCCGCCGCGCCGCTGGGCACGTTGATCGAGAGACTCGAGGCCGCACTGGCCAGCGGCGCGGCTCCTTGAGGTAGAATGCTCGGAGCGACGTGTCCAACGACCTCCGCGCCTTCGTAGCAGAGGAGCTACGCCGTCACCCGCGGGTGGCCTACCAGGGCCTGTTCTCGGATGAGGCGTCGGCGGGCAAGCTCGCGGCCGCGTTGCCGCCGTTGCCGAGCTTCCGCCACGAGTACGCGGGGGCGATCGCGATCATCGACTGGGACCACAAGCTGCCGTCCGCGACGCTGGCGCTGCGCATCTACGGCTTCTACGGCGAGGACACGCTCGAGGCCGGGCTCGAGGCGTTCGACGACCGGCTCGAGCAGATCGCCGAGCGCGACCGCTACCCCGAGTTCGACGTGCCCGACTTCGACGCGCTCGCCGCCGACGAGGCCTACGAGATCGAGGTGACGGCGTCGGGGACGGTCGGGCGGGCGCGGCTGACGTCGGCGTGGCGGCGCACGATCGCGTCGGCGGACGCGGCCACGGCCGTGGCGCTGGCGGCGAAGTCGCCCGAGTTCCAGAAGCTGCTCGCGTCGACGGGCTCGCGGCCGTCGTACCTGGGCGACCTCGAGGCGGTGTCGTGGACGCCGCCGTGCGAGTCGCAGCACGCGCGCTGGACGCTCGACGTCTGGTACCTGCTCGCCTTCGACGGGCGGGTCGGCTCGGGGCGCAGCTTCCTGGTCGACCTCGTCGACAACGCGCTGGTCACGACGCGCGACTTCAGCGTGCGCACGGGCTGATTTAGATCGCCCGCGCCGGCGGTGCGTCGACAGGTGACATGCGCGCCCTCGTCCTCGCCGTCCTCCTCGTACTCGTCCCGGCCGCGGCCGCCGCCGAGATCAACATGGCGGACTCGATCGAGTGGACCACGGTCGACTCGGATCTGGTGGTGCGCGGCAAGGTGACCGCGGTGAAGACCCGGCGCGGGCCCGGGGGCGTGGTCTGGTACGACGCGACCTTCGCGGTGGCCGAGACCCTCAAGGGGCCGCGGCGGCGCAGCGTGACGTTCGCGGTGCGGCACCTGTGGGGGCCGACGCCAGCCGAGTGGCGGGCGAAGCGCCGCGAGCTGCTCCTGTTCCTGGTCGACTCGAAGCGGCGGCTCGGCGAAGACGCCGACTACGCCCGGGCGCCGTTCGCGCTGCGCCCGCACGACGGCGCGGTGCTCGCGCTCGACGGCGCCTCGCCGGATCGCGCGTACGCGGCGACGTTCGACGTGCTCGACACGCGCGCGAGGATCCTCGACGCCGCGCGGGCCGCGGCCACGTCGACGGCGACGTCGTCGCACCGGCTCGACGTGCCCTCCGACGCGCCGGCGTTCGGCGCGCTCTACGCCGGCAGCGCGGTGTGGATGACGGTGCCCGTCGACGCGCGGCTCGAGCAGCTGGCGCTGGCGTGGATCGCCTCGAAGGATCTGGGGACGCGCGAGGAGGGCGTCGGCGCGCTCGCGCACTTCCGCTCGCCGGCCAACATCGCGGTGGTGAAGCGGCTGCTCGCCGATCCGGACTTCGCGGTGGTCACCGAGTCGGGCAAGTCGCCGGTCCGTCGCTTCCTGGTCCGGTCGCGTGCCCACCAGGTGCTCGACGCCTGGGGCGTGCGCCACGCGACGCCGACGATCGACGCGCCGCACACGCCTTGACCCGAGGCGCGGCGCGGCTCAGAAGACGAACGGGAACTTCACGGAGCCGCCGTCCCGGCTCTTCGCGAAGGTGGCGGTCTTCACCACCGAGGCCACGCACTCCCCCAGCGCAGGATCGGGCGACGCCACGCTCTCAGCGCTCGTCACGTGGCCCGCGCCGTTCACCGTGAACCGCACCTGCACGGTGCCCTGGGCGGGGAACTTCTGGCCGCACACCTTCACCTTGCCCTTCACCTTGCCCACGCCGGCCAGGATCGCGGCCTTGTCGAGGCGCTCGGGCAGCTCGCCCGGCTGCGGCGGCTTCCTGTAGCGCTTGCAGCACTCGCGCTCGTAGTTGGTGAGGACACACTCGACCTCGTCGCAGATCGGCCGGGGACCGGTGGTCGGCGGCGGGCGCTCGGGCGGCACCGGCTTGGGGCTTGGCGCCGGCCTGGGGCTCGGGGACGGACGGCGCGCGCGATCGCTCGAGGCGACGGTGACGGCGGCGTCGACGGCCGGCGGCGCTTCGGCGACCTCGGCGGCGTCGGGAATCGCGGCGACCTCGGCGGCGTCGACCGGGGGGGTGGCGGCCGACGCGGACGCGGCCGTCGGTGGCGTCGACGACGCCGACACGCCGGCGTCGATCGCGGGCGTGCCGCCGCCGCTCGTCGCGACCACGATCACGACCGCCGCGCCGGCGACGACGCCGACGAGCCCGAGCACCAGCGGCAGGGCGCCGCGGCGCGCCGACGGGACCGGCGCCGCGCTCACCGCCGCGGCGGCGCTGCCCAGCGTGCTCGGCGCCGGCGACGCAGCCGACGTCGCGGCATGCTGCGGCAACGTGGCATCGTACGCGTACGAAGGCGCGGCCGACGGGCTCGTCGCGGTCCCGCCGCCGGGCAAGGCGCGCGCGAGCTCATCGAGCGACGCGAAGCGCTCGTCGGCGGACTTGGCGAGGCAGCGCGCGATGATCGCGTCGAACGCCGCCAGCGCCGGCACCACGCTCGAGAGCGCCGGCGGCGGCGCGAAGCGGTGCTGGTCGATGAACTCCGTGAAGCCCGGCCCCTCGAACGGCAGGCGGCCGGCGAGCATCTCGAAGAGGATGATGCCGAACGCGTAGACATCGGTGCGCGCGTCGACCTTGCCCGCGCTCGCCCACTGCTCGGGCGACATGTACGCGGGCGTGCCCATCGGCATCGCCGTCATCGTCTTCACCCGCGCGTCGCCGGCGAGCTTGGCGATGCCGAAGTCGAGCACCTTGATGCGCTCGCCGCCGGTGACGTCCGGATCGGGGACGATGAACAGGTTGTCGGGCTTGAGGTCGCGGTGGACGATGCCGCGCGCGTGGGCCTTGGCGACGGCCCGCGCCGCCTGGCGGAGGAACGTCGTCGCCACCGCCGGATCGAGGCGGCCGACGCGCCGCAGGCGATCGGCGAGCGACTCGCCCTGGAGGAGCTCCATGACGATGTAGGCGCTGCCGTCGGCGAGCACGCCCTGATCGAAGATGCGCACGATGCCCGGATCGTCGAGGGCGGCGGCGGCCTGCGCCTCCTGGAAGAAGCGATCGACGACGTCGGCCGAGCCCGTGTGCTCGGGCAGGAGCTTCTTCACGACCGCGGTCTGGCCCATCGTGCGGTGGCGCGCCGTGTAGACCACGCCCATGCCGCCGCGCTTGAGCTCGGAGACGATCTCGTAGTTGCCGATGACCTCGCCCATGAGGTCGTTCGATTCTATGCGATGCGCTCAGAGCGCGTTGTAGTACGGGCGCCAGAAGTCGCAGTCGGCGTCGCGGATGGCGGCCTCGGTCGCGAGCGGGTCGTCGAGGACGAGCGCGGTGTCCGAGGCGTCGTACACGGGCCACGCGGGAGTGCCGGCCGGATCGCCGGTGCGGGCGAAGCGCGACCAGTAGCCCTGGACGGCGGCGGCCAGCGCGAGGTCGTTCGCGGTCGGCTGGTACGGCGTGCCGCCGACGAGGATCGCGTCGAACGTGCCGAAGACGAACGGGACGTCGATGCCGTGCGGCGCGCCGAGCGCGGTGGGCGCGTACCGGAAGAAGTAGCGATAGACCGGCTCGGTCTGGCCGGCGTCGGCATGCGCGGCGATCTCGCGCGACGGGCAGACGAAGCGGCTGTCGGTGGTGACGCGCACGTAGGCGGCGCGCGGGGTCGGGTAGCTCGCGGCCGGGTACTGGGCGAGCACGGCGTTGCCGAGCGCGCCGTACTGCGCGCGCACCAGGTTCTCGTACTGCGCCTGGGTCAGGTTGAGCGGCGCCTCGCGCGCGGTCTCGTCGGCGTTGGCGCCGATCGCGAACGGCATGTGGTGGTGGCGGCCGGCGGCGATCGCCGCCTCGGGCTGCTCGACGAGGGTGACGCCGTCGATCACCGAGCCGTAGGTGCCGGCGGCGAGCGCGCCGACGGGCTGGGCGTTGGCGCGGGTGAGCTGCTCGGCGGTCGCGGCGCGGAAGCAGGCGGCGCGGTCGCCGGTGCAGCCGAGCGCGGTCGCGACGGCGTCGGCGGTGGTCTGCGCGTCGGTCTTGCTGTCGAGGAACTTGCAGGCGCCGCTCTGGACGAGCGCGCGGTGGAAGAGCCCGGCGGCGGCGGGCGCGGCGAGGAGCGTGCACGTGTTGCGGCCGCCGGCCGACTCGCCGAACACCATCACGTTGCCGGGGTCGCCGCCGAACGCGGCGATGTTGTCGTGCACCCAGCGCAGCGCGGCGATCTGGTCGAGCGTGCCGTAGTTGCCGACCGCGCCGTCGGCGGCCGCGAGCGACGCGTCGGCGAGGAAGCCGAGCTGGCCGAGGCGGTAGTTGATGGTGACGACCACGACGTCGCCGGCCTCGGCGAGCCGGCGGCCGTCGTAGATCGGGTCGGACGCGGTGCCGACCGCGTTGCCGCCGCCGTGGATCCAGAACATCACGGGGCGCGGCGACGCGGACGCGGCCGCCGGCGCCCAGACGTTGAGGTAGAGGCAGTCCTCGTCGCCGAGGTAGGCGTCGTTCGCGTCGAGCTGCGGGCATGCCGGCGCGAGCGTGCGCGCGTCGAGTTCGGTCGCCGCGCACGCGGGCGGCGCGGGTGGGCGCAGGCGCAGCTCGCCCACCGGCGGCGCCGCGTAGGGCACCCCCTTCCACGCCCACGTCGCGCCGGCCTGCGCGCCGCGCACGCGACCGCTCGTCGTCGCGACGACCTCACCGACGGGGCCGCTGCCCGCGAGGCATGCCGCGTCGCCGTCGCCCGGCGGCGCGTCGGCCTGGGCGCCGTCGTCGTCGCCGCCGCCGCACGCCGCGGCGAGGCCGAGCATCAGCGTCGCGAATCTCCGCATGGAGGACATCATGGCAGACACGAGCAATGCCCGTGCCCGGCCGCGGTGTCGCCGATCGCTACAGGAGGCGGCGGCCGAGGGTCGACGCGAGCTCGCGCGCGAGGCGGTGCTTGACGTCGATCATGGCGAGGCCGGCGCCCAGCTCCTCGGCCATGGTGGTCATGACGGTGGACTCGAAGCCGCAGGGGTTGATGCGGAAGAAGTAGGAGAGATCGGTGGAGACGTTGAGGGCGAGGCCGTGGAAGGTGACCCAGCGGCGGCACGCGACGCCGATCGAGCAGAGCTTCTTGCGGGTGCCGGTGGTGGCGTCGAGCCAGACGCCGGTCTTGCCCGGCTCGCGGCCGGCGTCGAGGCCGAAGGCGGCGCAGGTGGCGATCACCGCCTGCTCGAGGTTGCGCAGGTAGCGGTGGAGGTCGCGCTCGCCCTCGCGGAGCAAGACGATCGGGTACGCCACGAGCTGGCCGGGGCCGTGGTAGGTGACGTCGCCGCCGCGCTCGACCGCGACGACCTCGACGCCGCCGGGCGCGACGACGTTGGCCAGCGCCTGCTGCGAGCGCCCGACCGTGATCACGTGCGGGTGCTCGACGAGGAGGAGCGTGTCGACGCCGTCGGGGTCGGCCTTGCGCGCCTCGACGAGCGCGAGCTGCCGCTCCCACGCCTCGCGGTAGGCGCAGAGGCCGAGGTCGACGACGTGGAGGCCAGGGCCGGGGAGCGCGGGCACGTCGTCAGGAGCGGGCGTCATCGAGCCCGTACTTCTGCACCAGGCGGATCAGGTTGCGGCGCGAGACCTTGAGGTCCGCCGACGCGCGCGTCTTGTTGCCCTGGTGACGGCGGAGCGCGTCGACGATCATGCGTCGCTCCAGGCTCTCGAGCGCCGCCGGCAGGCTCTTCAGATCGGTCTCGGCCGCCGGCACGACGATCCCCGACGCGTGCTGGCGGATGCGCGGCGACAGGAGCTCCTCGCCGATCACCGGGTCGTCGCCCGACAGGACGACGAGGCGCTCGATCTCGTTCTCGAGCTCGCGCACGTTGCCCGGCCACGGGTACGCGGTCATCCGCGCGACGCAGCTCGCCGACAGCGTCTTCTTCAGCCCCGAGCCGCGACGCTGGCGCTCGAGGAAGTGCTCGACCAGGACGGCCACGTCCGACGACCGCTCGCGCAGGGGCGGCAGGACGAGGTTGATGACGTGGATGCGGTAGTAGAGGTCCTCGCGGTAGAGGCCCTGCGCCACCATCGCGCGCAGGTCGCGGTTGGTCGCCGCGATGATGCGCACGTCGACCTTGCGGGTCTCCGTATCGCCGACGCGGTTGAACGTGCCCTCCTGCAGCACGCGCAGGACCTTCACCTGGAGCGCCGGCGACATGTCGCCGATCTCGTCGAGGAAGAAGGTGCCGTTGTCGGCGATCTCGAACAGCCCCGGCTTGTCGGCGACGGCGCCGGTGAACGCGCCGCGCTTGTGGCCGAACAGCTCCGAGTCGAGGAGGTTGTCGTTGAACGCGGAGCAGTTGGTGACGACGAACGGCTTGTCGGCGCGGTTCGAGCCGTTGTGGATCGCGCGCGCGACCAGCTCCTTGCCGGTGCCGTTCTCGCCCTGGACGAGGACCGTCGCGTCGGAGCGCGCGACGCGATCGAGCGTCGCGTAGAGCGCCTGCATCGGCGACGAGCTCCCGATGATCGCGTCGTAGCCCTGTCGCTCGGCCGCCGGCATCGCGCTCATCGACGACGGCGTCGTGACGCGCACGAGCGACGCGACCTCGCGCGCCGCGAGCGCGAGCAGGTCGCCGATGATCGCGATCTCGCCCTCGCCCAGCACCGGCAGGTCGCTGGTGTCGTCGGCGGCGAACGCGCCGGCGAGCAGCGCACCCGCGACCGCGCCACCGACGCGGACGGGCGCGACCACCTCGCGCACCGACGGGTGCACCTCGACGACCTGCCACTCGCCGGGATCGTGCAGCGCCGACAGGAGCCGCACCTCGCAATCGGTCGAGCCATGGGCCCACGGACAGGTCCCGGACGCATCCTGGTTGGCGTGGGGCAGCGAGCTCTCGCCCGCCACGTCGAGCCACCCGAGGACGAGGCCCCTGCGACGTGCGACGGCGCTCAGGTGTCGCAGCAGCTCCAGATCCACCACGCGGTCCCAGTCGATGGCGGAGGTCGGGGTCAGCACGGGCGGCAGTGTGACAAAACGGCACAACAAGCGCAAGCCCTCGTGACGGCTGACACATTCTGGCCAGTGTTGTCAGGTTGGTAAGTCCACGGCCCAGCGCAGCGCGGTGCGGGTCTCGGTCCAGGCCCGCTCGTCCACCTCCAGGTAGGGGACCTCGACCGTGACCACCTCGAGGCCCCGGTCGACCCCGTACTTGGAGCCGAAGGAACCAGGCGTCGGGTAGCCGATCTCGCCGGAAGCGGGATAGCCGGCGAGGCGCCCCATCTCCTCCGCGAGCTCGCGACCGCGGCCGTCCCAGTTCATCACCTTGAAGGTGGCGTGGAGCGCGATCAGTCGCTCCGCCCCGCGCCTCTCGATGAGCGCGGCGAGCGCGCGCGACTCGGGCTCGCTCTCCGCCGTGGCGCCCGGGAAGTAGCCGCCCTTGTGCTCGGCGGTCCAGTTCGCGGACGCGAAGTTGCGGTTGAGGTCCACGTCGTTGGCGTTGTTCTTGGTGCCGGCGAGCAGGCCGTCGACGTTCACCGCCGGGATGATCCACGTCTCGCGTCCGGGTGGCCGGTCGAGCAGGTCCTCGATCAGGCGCTGCGCCTGCAGCGCGCTCGACGGCTCGTCGCCGTGCAGCGCGCCGAAGATGATCGCCGGCGGCCGCGGCCTGGCGTACGTCGGCGGCCGGAAGCAGATCGCCTCGATCGGGCGACCGAGCACCGTGGTGCCGATGATCTCGTCGGTTCCTGCCACGCGCGGAGCATAGCGCGTGGCAGGCGCGCGCCACGAGCGCGCTACGAGTGCTCGAGGTTCTTGCCGAGGATCGTCGCGAGGCCGTAGCCGATGAACGCCGACCAGGCGGCGAGCACCCACGGGCCCATGAGCACCGCGTTGGGCGCCGCCTTGATCACGTCGCCGAGGTGACCGTTCACGAGCATCGTCACGTACCCGGTGTAGACGGCGTTCAGGATCCAGAGGAACGCGATCACCTTGGCGCCCGCCGACGAGGGCGGCGGGATCCAGACGAGCAGCGTCGCGATCGCGAGGCCGAACGGCACCAGGTTGAGGATCGCGCCCACCTTCGCCTTGCCCGGCGCGTCGCCGATCATCTCGAACATGCCGACGATGGGCGGATCGCCGCCGCCCGACGGCACCAGCATCGTCACCAGCACACAGGCGGCGCCGATCGTGGCGATGATGCGCGGCAGGATCTGCGAGCGGTACTCGTTGCGCAGCAAGAGCCCGGGGACGATGGTCAACGCGCTCACGAAGAGCACGATCACCTGCCACTGGATCTCCTTGGCGTCCTTCAGGTACGTGACCAGCCCGAGCACGATGGGCACGAGGCCGAGCACGGCGGTCAACGCGCCGCGCGGCACGGTGGCGAGCGGGACGAGGCCGAAGACCAGCGCGAGGATCGCGGCGGCGCTGACGTAGATGAGGTTGAACTTCTCGAGCGCCGGCACGCCCTCGGCGGAGAGCGCGTCCCAGCGGAAGGTCAGGTTGGGCTCGATCGTGAACGGCATGGCGCCAGCGATGAGCAGCGCCACACCGAACAGGATGAGGATGAGCTTGATGCCGTCCTTGTACGGCTCGACAGGCGCACCGACGCGCGCGGCGGTGCGCGACGCGAGGTACGGCGGGTTCATCGGCGGCGCGCCGGCGTGCGGGTTGTACCCGCCCATCGGCTGCGGGTTGTAGCCGGGAGGGCCGCCGGGGCCGCCCATCGGCTGCGGGTTGTAGCCGGGAGGGCCGCCGGGGCCGCCCATCGGGCCGCCCATCGGGCCGCCCATCGGCGGCGGTGGGCCTCCGTACCCGCCCATCGGCGGCGGGCCTCCGTGCCCGCCCATCGGCGGCGGCGGGCCTCCGTGCCCGCCCATCGGCGGCGGCGGGCCTCCGTGCCCGCCC
>ERZ761602.3280-NODE-3280-length-23192-cov-4.447076_pt1 | contig 23192 bp, 20 predicted proteins | sample MGYA00512165_ERZ761602 | MGnify/ENA primary metagenome ERZ761602 (study PRJEB28899, sample SAMN02445085) | bioreactor sludge metagenome | biome: EBPR sludge; isolation source: Thorneside wastewater treatment plant | place: Australia: Brisbane, Thorneside...
GTCCCCCGACGGCGCCCGCATCGCGTTCCGCAGCGCTCGGGCCGGGAACGAAGAGGTGTTCGTGATGAACAGCAATGGCACGGCCCCGACCAACCTCAGCAACCATCCTGCCGAGGACCGCCAGCCAGCCTGGTCACCGGATGGCACCCGCATCGTCTTCGACAGTGCCCGGGACGGCAACCGCGAGATCTACGTGATGAACGCCGACGGTTCCGCCCAGACGCGCCTGACCACTGATCCCGCCGACGACGCCAATGCCGACTGGCAGCCCTCCGGGGATTCGGACGCCGACGGGATCCCCGACGCGATCGACAACTGCATCCTGCGGGGGAACCCGGCCCAGTGCGATTCCGACAACGATGGCTACGGTAACCGCTGTGACGGCGACCTCAACAACAACGGCTTCACCAACGCCCAGGACACCACGCTGTACCGCCAGCAGCTGGGGCAGCCCAGCGTGACACCCGTGTTCAACGAGGCAGACATCAACTGCAACGGCTTCGTGAATGCCCAGGACACCACGCTGTTCCGTGGCTTGCTGGGCTCGCCGCCGGGGCCGTCCGGCCTGGTTCCCTAGCGCTCAGCCGCGGCGTACCAGGGCCAACAGCTCGTCGATTCCGGCCAGCACACCGCGCCGGCGTTCCTCCTGCAGGCGGATGACTTCGGCGTTGTGCTCGGCTGCCCAGGTCTCCCGCGGGACGAGGCCCGCGAAGGCACGGTGCAGGTACACCCCGTCGAACCAGCCGAGGGTCCCGGCCTGCGTCCGGTGCAGGTTCGTGATGTCAAAGAGATCGAAGCCCCGTTCGGCAAGCAGGCTGTGCAGTGGATTGAATTCACCGATCAGCATTTCGCAGATCACCACCGCCGTGTTCGGCAGCGTGGCGGCGGCGCCGCGCAGCGCGGCGGCTTCCAGGCCCTGGATGTCCAGCTTGATGATGTAGGGCGGGACCAGCGCCATGTCCGCGAGGAGCACGTCGAGGGTCTGGCACCCGATCACGGTGGCCTCGCCGCGCTGGCCGTTGATGCTGGTCCAGTAGTCATCGTCCGCACTGACGGCGGACGCCCAGTAAGGGTGGGCGGAGCCATGGAACTCCACCGTGCCGGCCTGGTCGGAGACAGCGCTGATCCGGTAGTGGCCGCCGACGACGGACTGGATCCGGCGGAGCGATGGCTCATACACCGGATTGGCATCGATGTTGACGAGCTGCGCGGCCGGCAGGAAGCCGGACAGGAGCGCGAACAGGCCGTGGTGGCCATCGGCGCAGCCGATGTCGATGAAGGCACCGGCGCGGAGGCCACGTTGCGCGAGAAACTGCAGTGTTCCCGACCAGGAGCCGACGGTACCGGGAGCTGGGGCGTTCATTGGCCTACCTCGCGCCGGCGATTAGCCGGTCCCGCACGTCCTCGTAGCCTTTCCGGAAGCCCACGATCCCCGCGGTCGAGGCCTTGCCGCCCGTCCGGTTGATCCGGTAGCCCATGGGGCGGTCGTCGTCGTCGGTCCAGAGGTCGAACTCCATGACGAAGACGCCGCCGTCCGGCCGCCGGAGGAACTCGAAGGTTTCCTCCCGGGCGAATGGCGGGCTGCCAGCGAGGGCAGGGCGACCAGCGCGAGGAGCGCAGCAAGCAGGTGACGGGCGGGCATGGGGGAGATCCGGCGGCAGCTGGTCCCGGGAGGATAGCCGGGCCCGCCGCTACGGGGCCAGGTCCGGCGCGCCCTGCCGGTCGGGTGAGGGGCCCTTGAACCTCGCGGCGTGGCGGCGTTCTAATGACCTGACAACGATCCGATAACAACCGCTACGGAGGACATTCCCATGACCTACGTACAGCGCTTTCCCCGCCTGCCGGTCCCCGCCCTCGAACTCTCCGGCCGCACCGTGATCCTGCTCCTGGTTGCCGCCCTCCACCTGCTGCTCGTCGCCGTCGTGGTCGCACGGCTCGACCGTGTGAACTTGCCGGACGAATTCTTCGTTCCGCCCGACGTGATCCTGTTGCCGCCCGCCGAGCCCCGGCCGGAAGCCCCGCCGCCGGACATTCGCACGGTGCTGGAGACTCCCCGGATCGTGGCCAGTCCTCCCGAATGGGAAGAGGCGGTCACCCCGGACGAGGCCTCCGGTGCCCCGGACGCCGGACCCGCATGGTCGGATCAGGGAGGAGGCATTGGCCTGGCGCTGGAGGAGATCGCCAGGACGCTGCCCCGCCAGGATCCCGACCGTCCCATCCGCCGGCCGGCCTACCCGCCCATCTCCGTGCGGCTCGGTGAGACGGGTGTCGTCGTCGTCAACCTCTGCGTGGACGAGACCGGTGCCGCCACTGGCGCGACTCTCCGGGAGACCAGCGGCTTCCGGCGGCTGGATGAGGCCGCACTTCGGCACCTGCGCACGGGAGCTACCCGCCTCCTGCCCGGCACCGAGAACGGACAGCCGGTGCCCATGTGCACCGACCTGCGCGTCCGCTTCGCGCTGGAGTAGCCAGTCCCCGGCAGGACGCCCGCCGTCCCGCGCGGCGGGTGCCCTGCCCGGCGGGGCCGGCTACACTGGCCGCCCAACGCCCGGAGCTCCCCCTGTCCATGAACCGCCGTGCCCTCGTCATCGCCGTCGTCGCCATCCTGGCCGTGGTCGCGGCCCTCGCCGGGTTCAAATACTGGCGGGTGTCGTCCATGATCGCGGCGGCCGCGGCCTTCGGCGAGCCGGCCGAGACCGTGCAGGTGGCCGCCGCGCGGCCCATCACCTGGCAGGCGGAATCGAGCGCTGCCGGCACGGTGGTGGCCCGGGAGTACGTCACCCTCCGCAACGAACTGTCGGGCACCGTGGCGGCGGTGCATTTCACCTCCGGCCAGGTGGTCGCCGCGGGACAGCCCCTGCTCGACCTGGACACCCGCACTGAGCGCGCGGAACTCCGCAGCGCCGAGGCCGACATCGGGCTCGCGCGCCTCACGGCAGAGCGCACCCGCAAGCTGGTCGAGGAGAAGGCGGCCAGCCAGGCCGAGGTGGACCGGGCCGAGGCCCAGCTGGCCCAGGCCGAGGCCCGCCGGGACGTGATCGCCACCACCATTGCCCGCAAGACGCTGCGCGCGCCCTTCCGGGGCCGCATCGGCCTCCGGGACATCCACCCCGGCCAGTACCTTGCGGAGGGCACCGAGCTCACGACCCTCGAGAGCGTGGCGGACTCCGTCTACGTGGACTTCCGCCTGCCCCAGGAGACCGCCGCCCGGCTGGCACCCGGGGCCGAGGTGCAGGTGTCGGGCGGTGGCCTCGCCGCGGTGGCGACGGCGACCGTGCGGGCGGTGGATGCCCGCGCCGACGAGGCTTCGCGCACGGTGCGGGTCCGCGCCGAGGTGGCGGTAGCCGGGGAGCAGCTGAAGCCCGGCACCTTCGTCGACGTCACGGTGGCCGCCGAGGCGCCCCGGTCCGTGCTCGCGATCCCGCTCGCCGCGGTCCGCCGGGCCGCCTACGGGGACCACGTCTTCGTGATCGGCGCGGCAGCCCCGGGCGAGAAGGGCCCCCGGGCAGAGCAGCGCTTCGTCCGCACCGGGCCCGTGGTCGGCACCGACGTCGTCATCCTCGACGGGCTTGCGCCCGGTGATCGCGTCGCGACGGAGGGCTCCTTCAAGCTGCGCCAGGGCTCGCTCGTGCAGGTTGCCGGGGCGCCCGCCCCGGACCCGGCGTCGTGAACGGGCTGCTCGCCACCTTCATCAATCGCCCGGTGCTCGCCATCGTGGCGAGCCTCGCCATCCTCCTGGTCGGCGGACGCGCCGCCCAGAACCTGCCCATCCAGCAGTTTCCCCGCATCGAGAGCGCCGCCATCCAGGTGCAGACGGTCTACGTGGGCGCCAGCGCGGAAGTCGTGCGGGGTTTCATCACGACGCCCATCGAGCGGGTGCTCGCCACGGTGTCCGGCGTGGACTACGTGGAGTCCACCAGCGCCGCCAGCGTGTCCACGGTGACCGTGCGCCTGAAGCTCAACGAGGACATCAACGTCGCGCTCACCGAGATCGGCGCCCGGCTCGACCAGATCCGGGCCGAGCTGCCCGCCGAGGCCGAGCCGCCCACCACCCAGGTGTTCCGCGCCGACCGGCCCTACGCCACCTTCTACATCAGCTTCAAGTCCGACCGCCTGGACCAGGCCCAGGTCACCGAGTACCTGTCCCGGGTGCTCCAGCCCAGCCTGTCCACGCTGCCCGGCGTCCAGCGTGCCGAGGTCGAGGGCGGCACCGCGCTCGCCATGCGGATCTGGCTGGATCCGGAACGAATGGCCGCCCTCGGCATCGGCGCCTCGGAGGTCTGGGACGCGCTCCGGCGCAACAACTACCTCTCGGCCCTCGGGCGCACCGAGGGGCAGGGCGTGCAGGTGGACCTGCTCGCCAACACGGACCTGCGCAGCCCCGAGGAGTTCGCCGACCTGGTGGTGCGCCAGGTCGAGGGGGCGACGGTGCGGCTGCGGGACATCGCCCGGGTGGAGCTCGGCGCCGAGGAAGCCGCCGTCGAGTCCCGGGAGAACGGCGAACCCGCGGTGTTCATGGCCATCTGGACCCTGCCGGGCGTCAACGAGCTCGAGGTGGCCGACGCGCTGTACCAGCGCCTCGACGAGATCCGCCCGGTGCTGCCCGCGGGCATGCGCATGCTGGTCGGCTACGACGGCACCGTGTACATGCGGAATGCTCTGGAGGGCATCGCCACCACCCTGGTCGAGACCGTGGCCATCGTCGCCCTGGTGGTGTTCCTGTTCATGGGGTCCCTGCGCTCGGCACTGGTGCCGCTGGTCGCCATTCCGATCTCGCTGGTCGGCACCGCCGCGTTCATGTACCTGCTCGGCTTTTCCCTGAACCTGCTGACGCTGCTCGCCGTGGTTCTGTCGGTGGGTCTCGTGGTGGACGATGCCATCGTGGTCGTCGAGAACGTGCAGCGCCTCGTGGACCGGGGCATGGGCCGGGTCGAGGCCGCGCTGGCCAGCGCCCGCCAGCTCTTTGCACCGATCGTCTCCATGACCATCACGCTGGCCGCCGTCTATGCCCCGATCGGCTTCCTGTCCGGACTGACCGGCGTGCTGTTCAAGGAATTTGCCTTCACCCTGGCCATGGCCGTGATCATGTCCGGGCTCGTGGCCCTCACGCTCTCGCCCGTCATGAGCGCCCGGCTGGTCCGGGACAGTGGCGAGCGCACCCGCCTGTCCGCCTGGGTGACGGAGCGCTTCGAGCGCACCCGCCACTGGTACGCGGGCGTGCTCGACGCCACCTTCGCCCAGCGCAACCTCGCCCTGGGGGTCGGCGCGGTAACCGTGGTGCTGCTGGTGCCGCTGTTCCTGCTTTCCCCCCGGGAGCTGGCTCCCACCGAGGACCAGGGTGAGATCAGCTTCTACGTGGAGAGCGCGCCCGACGCCTCGGTGCGCTATACGGCGGACCGCACCTCCGAGGTGGTGCTGAAGTTGCTCGAGCTGCCAGAGGCCTACATCAGCTGGGAAATCTCGCTACCCAGCTCGGCCTTCGGCGGCCTCATGCTCAAGGACTACGCCGACCGGGATCGCAGCGCAAAGGAGATCCTGCCGGAGGCCTACGGGATCGTGGGCCAGGTGCCCGGTGTGCGCACCTTCGTGTCGCTGATGGCGGCGCTGCCCGGCGCCGGCCAGTTCGACGTGGAACTGGTGGTCACCTCCACCGACGGCGCCGAGCAGATGGCCCCGGTGGCCCAGGCCATGGTGCAGGCCGCCATGGCGTCCAACGTCTTCATGTTCGCGGACACGGACCTCAAGATCGACGTCTCCCAGGCCAACGTGATCATCGACAGGGACCGGGTCGCGGACCTCGGCCTCGATCTCACGCGGGTGGGCCAGGACCTGGGCGCGCTGCTCGCCGGTGGCTACGTGAACCGCTTCAACCTGGACGGCCGCAGCTACAAGGTGATCCCCCAGGTCGGCGACGCCGAGCGGCGGGATGCGAGCCGGCTGCTCGACCTCAAGGTGCTGGCGCCCGACGGCAACCTGGTGCCGGTCTCCAGCTTCGCCCGCATCGAGAGCGGCGCCGCGCCCCGTTCGCTCAACCGCTTCCAGCAGCGCAACTCGTTCCGGATCAACGGTGGCGTCTACCCGGGCCTGACCAAGGAGCAGGGGCTGGTTGCGCTCGAGAAGGCCGCGAAGGAGATCCTGCCGCCCGGGTACACCATCGACTACGCGGGCGAGTCCCGGCAGCTGCGCACCGAGGGCGCCACGCTCTCCAGCACGTTGCTCTTCGCGGTGATCCTGATCTACCTGGTGCTCACGGCCCAGTTCGGCAACTTCCGGGACCCGCTGGTGATCCTCCTGGCCTCGGTGCCGCTCGCGCTGACCAGCGCACTGGTGTTCACGTTCATCGAGTTCACCACCATCAACATCTTCTCCCAGGTGGGGCTCATCACCCTGGTGGGACTGATCGCGAAGAACGGCATCCTGATCGTGGAATTCGCCAACAAGCTCCGTGAGGCGGGCTGGGAACGGATCGGCGCGATCCGGGAGGCGTCACTGGAGCGCCTGCGCCCGGTGCTGATGACCACCGCCGCCACCGTGTTCGGCCACCTGCCCCTCGTGCTGGTTTCCGGCCCGGGCGCCGCGGCCCGCAACAGCATCGGCATCGTGCTGGTGGCCGGCATGGCCATCGGCACGCTGTTCACGCTGCTGATCCTGCCGGCGGTGTATCTCTGGCTGGCGGGGGAGCACCGGGTCGAGGCGGCACCCGCACCGCTGCCGGCGGCGGGTCAGGCCGTCACACCTTCCTGACGAAAGCGGACTTCAGGCCCATGGCCCCGACACCGTCGATGCGGCAGTCGATGTCGTGGTCCCCGTCGACGAGGCGGATGTTCTTCACCTTGGTGCCGACCTTCACCACGGCGGAGGACCCCTTCACCTTGAGGTCCTTGATCACGGTGACGGTGTCGCCGTCGCTGAGGACGTTGCCGACCGCATCCCGGACCACCCGGGCGTCATCCCCCGGTTCCGTGGCCGTGGCGCCCGCCGGCGCCCATTCGTGGGCGCACTCCGGGCAGACGCAGAGCCCCCGGTCCTCGTAGGTCCAGGCGCAGGTGCACTTCGGGCAGGGTGGCAGGGCAGTCATGGGCGCCTCCGGCGGGAGGCGCCCAGCTTAGCGGATCGGCGAGCTACGGCGTCGTCGACTTGAGCCGCGCCGCCACTTCCTTCACGGCGTCCCGGGTCATCGCCTCGGGATTGTCGGCGCAGTAGCCCGTGAGCTCGTCGCCCAGCCTCGCGTAGGTCCAGGGCGGGCCGGTGCGGTCGGCCGCGTTCACCGCTTCCTGCAGCGGCTTGCCGGTGACGGCCAGCAGGTAACCGGCCGACCAGGTGATCAGCGAGTGGCGGGTGCCCAGGGGCCCGATCCGCATCATGTCGTTGTAGACGGCACAGGGAATCGCGCCGATGTCGGGCACGCCGCCCATGCCGGGCGGCATGATCAGCTTCTCGGCGGACGCGCTGCCCGCGGCAAGCAGCAGGGCAAGGACGGGCAACGCTTGGCGGCGAGTCTGGCGGCGGGTCTGGCGGAAGTCGCTCATGGGGCAGGATCCGTCCTCTGTCAGGATTCGGTGGCGGGCGTGATGCGACGACCGATCTCGGAAGGCTTCTTCGGCGCGATGAGCAGCAGCACGATCAGGGTCAGCAGGGCGCCGAACAGCACCGAGGCCTCCAGCTTGTGGCTCCAGGGGTCGATGAAGACCTCGTGGCTCATGAGGTTCAGCTTCTCGAGGATCTCCACGTTCACCCAGGCGATGTTGCCCACGGGGATCGCGTAGCGCAGGGCCGTGGCGGTGCGCTTGAACTGGATGAGGCGGGTCAGGCAGAAGCCGGCCCAGACCACGGCCACGAACACCGAGGCCAGGTTGACGGCGACGAAGAGGTCCCCCTTGCCCATCAGCGCCGGGTCGAAGGTGAGCAGGTTCCAGGCGTAGCAGAACCAGGTGACGAAGATCGTCTCCATGAAGGTGATGATCGCGTAGTTGCGGTCCTTCGCCGTCTTGGTGCTCACCCCGAGGCCTTCCCGCAGGCCCAGCTTGTCCTGGAACCACAGGAACATGTTGCAGCGGGTGTCCTTGTCGAAGGTGTAGAAGCACAACATCATCAGCAGCGTGCCGATGGTGGACCCCATGATCATGTATTCGGGGTAGGTGCCGCTCACCTCCAGCGGGCCAGCGCCGTTCAGCCCGTCCATCCGGGGCAGCATTCCCCAGTTCATGCGGCCGTACCACATGTAGAAGAACTCGATCCAGCACATCCAGACGATCAGCGCCCCGAAGAAGCCGATCCAGGTCTGGAAGGTCTCGTTCTTCGACTTCACCCCGTACCAGAGCATGATGATGCCGGTGAAGCCGAGCAGCGGTGATACCGCGAGGGTGGTCTCGCGACCCAGGCCGTGCTCGATCATGATCATCATGGTGTGGCCGAGGCCCACGGCCAGGAACATCAGCACGAAGGTCACGAGGCCGACGATGGGCGGCTTCCAGAGCTTGCTCTTGGCAGGTCCGGATTCGGGGGTGGCGAGGGTGGTGGACATGGCGACTCCTTGGCGGCGTTCCGGCCGGTGTATGGGAGGAGTCTAGGCTGGCCTGCGCGGCTGGCTACGCGGCGTATTGTCGCCCCTGGCCGCACCGCACTGGGTAGAATCCGCCCCCTCGGGCACCGAGGCCCACCGGAGGATCGATCCATGAACGGCAAGGCAACAACCCCCGGCGCCCCGGTCAGCGTCGTGGTGATCGGTGTCGAAGATCTTGACGCCTCCCTCAGGTTCTATGGGGGGACGCTGGGCCTCACGGTGACCGATTCCCGCACCTGGCAGGGGCCGGACTTCGAGCGCCACTGGCGGGTGCCCCCGGGGACGACGGCCCGCTGCGCCTTCCTGGGGCACGGGGCCGACCCGGTAGGCCGGATCCAGCTCATGGAATTCAGCGGAGAGGGCCGCAAGCGCGTGCGGCCACCCCACATCCGCAGGGCCAACGGGCTCTTCAACATCAACATCTATGCCAGCGACATCCGCCGGGACTACGACCGGCTGAAGGCCCAGGGCTTCAGCTTCTGGAGCGAGCCTGCCCACAACAAGTTCGGGCCGGCGGTCGGGGAGACCCTCGAGGCATCCTTCGACGGGCCGGATGGCGTCGTCATCAACCTGATCCAGCTGCTCACCGAGGACCCCAAGACGGTCATCGGGCACATCGTCCAGTTCATCAATGGTTACGGCCGGACACCGACCGGCTTCACGTCGGTGGTCACCACGGCCCACACGGTCAGGGACATGGAGAAGGCGCTGGCCTTCTACTACGGCCCCCTGCACATGTTCCTGTTCATCGAGTCCGTGCTGGAGGGCCCCGTGACCAACCGGGCCCTCAGCCTGCCCGAGCACGCCAGGACGCGCAGCGTGCTGGTCCAGGGCCACCATGAGTACGGCAAGATCGCCCTCGCCGCGGCGCTGAACTACGAGATCCCGGACCTGGTCCCCGACGCCGTCCCGCCCAACATCGGCTACCTGGCCCAGTCCTTCCAGGTGCCGGACCTCGCCGAGACGGCCCGGGGCGCCGCTGCCGTGGGCGCCGAGATCTGGTCCGGCCCCCTCGAGCTCGACCTGCCCGGCCGCGGGCGCTGCCGGGCAATGGTGGTGCGGAACCCGGGGAGCGGGGTGCTGCAGGAGCTGTTCCAGGTCCTCTAGGCCGCCCTTTGACTTTTGCTAACCGGGCACCCCCGGCCGCCACCTAGAATCAATACCCGAAGGCCCGAGGAGACAGCCATGAACCTGACAGTCCTGCTCTGGGGCATTCCCCAGGCCATGCGGGCGGCCGCCAAGGTCTACCCCGAGTACGCGGCGCGCCTCAAGGAGCGGAACCTGGTTGCCCAGTTCCGCCTGCGGGACAAGCCCGAGGGTCGCTGGATCAAGCTCGAGAACGGCAGGATCACCACCCGCTCCGGGCTGCACAAGAAGCCCGACCTGGACATCCACTTCAAGAACCGCGCCATCGCCGAGCGCTTCCTCACGCCGCCGTTCAACCTGCTGGAGCGGGTGGACGCGGCCAAGAACTTCAAGATCGGGCTCAACGGCCCGGACGAGCTCGCCGTCTGGTTCATGCAGACGCTCGCGCGGCTCGAGTCGGTCACCTGGAAGGCCGGCACCGACATGGGCAACGGCGTCACCCGCTACACCAACGGCACGAACGGCGGCCCGATCTTCGTCTACGTCAAGGACGGCAAGATCCTGCGCACCACGCCCATGGACCTCGCCGATGACGACCCCGAGTCCTGGACCATCGAGGCCCGCGGCAGGAAGTTCACCCCGCCACGCAAGACCACGGCCGCCGCCCACGCCATGTGCCAGAAGTCCATGGTGTACTCCAAGAACCGCATCCTGCACCCGATGAAGCGGGTGGACTTCGACCCCAACGGCAACCGCAACATCCAGAACCGCGGCAAGTCGGAGTTCGTGCGCATCAGCTGGGACGAGGCCACCGACATCGTCAGCAGCGAGATCAAGCGCGCCAAGGCCGTGGGCCCCGGCGCGGTGTGCGTCGCCAACGGCTCCCACCACCAGTGGGGCAACCTCGGCCACTACCTGTCCGGTTTCAACCGCTTCTGGAACCTGATCGGCGCCACCAAGCTGGTGCACAACCCGGACAGCTGGGAAGGCTGGTACTGGGGCGCGATGCACCACTGGGGCAACTCCCTGCGCCTCGGCGCCCCGGAGTTCTACGGCACGGTCGAGGACTGCCTCAAGGAAGCCGAGCTGATGGTGTTCTGGTCCAGCGACCCGGACGCCACCTACGGCTTCGAGGGCACCCAGCGCCGGGCGTGGGCGAAGGAACTCGGGATCAAGATGGTCCACATCGATCCCTTCATGAACCACACGGCCGCGCACCTGGGCGGCAAGTGGATCGCCCCGAAGCCCGGCACCGACCCCGCCCTCGCCCAGGCGCTGTGCCACGTCTGGATCACCGAGGGCCTGTACGACAAGGCGTTCGTCGAGAAGCGCACCAACGGCTTCGCCGAGTGGAAGGCCTACATCCTCGGCGAGACCGACGGCCAGCCGAAGACCCCCGAGTGGCAGGAGAAGGAGACCGGCGTCCCCGCCCGCGACGTGCGCGCCCTCGCCCGGGAGTGGGGCACCAAGAAGACTTACCTCGGTGCCGGCGGCTGGGGCGTCGGCGTCGGCGGCGCCTGCCGTGGCCCGACCGGCGCCCAGTGGGCCCGCATGATGGCCATCCTCGGCGCCATGCAGGGCTACGGCCGGCCCGGCGTCAACTTCGGCAACCTGCAGTACGGCTCGCCCCTCGACTTCAACTTCTACTTCCCGGGCTACGCCGAGGGCAGCTTCTCCGGCGACCTGCAGTACAGCGCCAACTCGGCCAACAACTACCAGCGGATGCCCCACATCGTCACCATGAGCTCGGTGCGCCAGGGCATCCCGCGCATGTGGTTCCCCGAGGCGATCATGACGGGCACCACGCCTATGGGCTACCTCACCGACGTCGCGTCGGTGCACGGCCAGTTCTTCCCGGTCCGCTACCCGTCGCCGGGCCACGCGCCCGTGCAGATGCTCTACAAGTACGGCAGCGCGTCCTTCGGCACGATGGTGGAGTCCAACCGCTGGGTGCGGATGTACCAGCACGAGAACCTGAAGTTCGTGGTGAACCAGTCCGTGTGGTGGGAGGGCGAGACGCCCTACGCCGACGTCATCCTGCCCGCCTGCACGGTCTTCGAGCGCTGGGACATCGGCGAGTGGTACAACGTGGGCGCCGGCTACGTGCACCACATGTTCTCCATGAACAACCACCGGGTGATCTCGCTGCAGCACAAGTGCATCGAGCCCCTCGGCGAGTCGAAGTCCGACTACGACATCTTCACCGCCATCTGCGAGAAGCTGGACCTCGGTTCGGTGTACTCCGAGGGCGGCACCACCGAGCTGGACTGGTGCAAGCGGGTGTTCGACTCCTCCGACATGGCCCAGCACACCACCTGGCGGGAGTTCCTGAAGAAGGGCTACTTCGTGGTCCCCAACGACCCGGAGAGCGCCCGGGCGCCCACCGCCAACCGCTGGTTCTACGAGGGCCGCAAGAAGGACACGCCCGAACCCTACCCGCTGCCGTCCGACTACGTGGGCAACTACGGCGAGGGCCTGCAGACGCCGTCCGGCAAGTTCGAGTTCATCGCCAATTCGCTGAAGCGCATCGACGACCCGGACCGGCCGCCACTGAACCAGTACCTGCCGACCTTCGAGGACCAGAGCCGGGACCCCGAGCTCGCCGGCTTCCCGCTGCAACTCCTGTCACCGCACTCCCGCTACCCGTTCCACCTGATGGGTGACGACGAAGGCTCGAGCCTCCGGGACATCCGCGAGCACCGGGTCTTCAAGGATGGCCACTACTACCTGGTGGCGCGCATCAACAAGGACGATGCCGAGGCGCGCGGCATCCGGGACGACGACCTGATCCGGCTCTGGAACCACCGGGGCTCGGTGGTCTGCGCCGCCCAGGTCACGAGCCGACTGCCCCGGGGCGTCGTCAGCGCCTCCACGGCCTCCGCCGAATACCGGCCGGCCGGTGAGCCGGGCCGGTCCACGGACCTCGGCGGCTGCGTCAACCTGCTGAACTCCAGCAAGCCGATCACGAAGAAGTCCCACGGCATCAAGCCGAACACCACGCTGATCCAGGTGGAGAAGTGGACCGGCGTGGACACCTGGCGCCCGCTGGAGGTGGCCAATGGCTAGCAAGTGGAACATGGTCGTCGACGTCGCCCGGTGCAACAACTGCCGGGTGTGCTTCCTCGCCGTGAAGGACGAGCACAACGGCAACGACTTCCCGGGTTACGCCGCGCCCCAGCCGGCCCAGGGCCACAAGTGGCTCGACATCCGGCGCCACGAACGGGGCAGCCTGCCCATCGTGGACGCGCACTTCATGCCGGTGATGTGCAACCACTGCGACGACGCGCCGTGCATGAAGGCGGCAACGAACGGCGCCATCAAGAAGCGCGATGACGGTATCGTGATCATCGACCCGGAGAAGGCGAAGGGTCAGAAGCAGATCGTCGACGCCTGCCCCTACGGCTCCATCTCCTGGAACGAGGAGCGGCAGCTCCCCCAGATCTGGATCTTCGACGCGCACCTGCTGGACTCGGGCTGGAAGCAGACCCGCGCCGAACAGGGCTGCCCCACCGCCGTCTTCCGCTCGTTGAAGGTCGAGGACGCCGAGATGGCGCGCATCAAGGCGGAGGAGGGCCTGGAAGTCCTCAAACCCGAGCTCGGCACGAAGCCCCGCGTCTACTACAAGAACCTCCACCTGATGACGAAGTGCTTCGTCAGCGGCTCCGTGGTGAAGACCACGAACGGCGTCGAGGACTGCGTCGCCGGCGCCGAGGTGGTGCTGAAGCAGGGCGGCCGGGAGATCGGCCGCGCCACCACCGACGCCTTCGGCGAGTGGAAGATCGACCGGCTGGAACCGGGTAGCGGGAAGTACCAGGTGGAGGTGTCGGGGTCGGCCGGGCGATATGCCGGCGAGTTCGAGCTGGGGAGCGAGAGCCGGTATCTCGGGGTGATGCCGCTGGGGTGAGCCGCGAAGCCGGCCGGCGACGCGGAACCGGCCTGGCTTATACTCCCTGCATGAACCCAGGCCTGGCCCCTTCAGCAGACCACCGTAGCGAGCCGGACGGCGACGCCGCGCTCGTCAGCTGGATGCTGGGACTCACGCCGGCCGAGCGCCTGGCCGTGCTGCAAGGCTTCGTGGACAGCGTCAACGAGTTGCGTCGTGACCCATCCGCCACGGTTCAAAGACGCGCTTGAGGTTCTGGCACGGCATCACGTCGAGCTGATCGTCGTCGGCGGTGTCGCGGCTGTCCTCGGCGGTGCGCCGATCGCGACGTTCGATCTCGACGTCGTCCATGCCAGACATGCCCGGAACCTGGAGCGCCTGCTCGCCGCCCTGGCTGAGCTCGAAGCGACGTACAACGATCAGTCAGGTCGCCGCCTGCGCCCGGAGCTTGCGGCGCTCGCGGGGCCGGGTCATCACCTGCTGATCACCCGCTGTGGGCCGGTGGACGTTCTCGGGGCCATTGGCCAGGGGCGTACCTACGATGATCTCCTGCCCGAGTCCCTCACAGTCGACCTGGGTGGTGTCACCGTCCAGGTCCTTGGGCTCGCCGGCGTGATACGAACCAAGGAGGAGGCCGGCCGCGACAAGGATCGCGCCGTGCTGGAGATACTCCGGCGGACGCTGCTCGGCTCCACCTCCAGGTAGCGGCAGTGGTGGATGCGATGGAGCGCAACATGGGCATGGGCGACGATCACTACATCGATCCCGCGCGGGAGCAGTTCGAGGCCTTCAAGGCCCTGCCCCGGGACACGCCCATCGACATGCTGAACCTCCTGCGCTTTCGCGACGTCTCGGCCTACCCGGCGGGCCATCCCTGCGCGAACCGCGGCTGGACGGGCCGCGAGGCCTATGCCGAGTACGGGCGCACCAGCGCGCCGGTGTTCGCGCGCGTCGGCGGGCACATCGCCTGGCGGGGCCGGATGGAGGCGATGGTGATCGGGCCGGACGACAAGCAGTGGGACCTCGCGTTCATCGCCCGGTACCCGGACGCGCGCGCCTTCCTCGCGATGGTCACGGACCCGGAGTACCGGCTGGCGGTGGTGCACCGGCAGGCGGCGGTCGCGACCAGCCGGCTGATCCGGTTCGCGCCGCTGGAGTACGGCGGCGCAGGGTTCGGCTGAGCGACGTCAGCCCACCATCCGGCGACCCGTCAGGCCGCGCTGGTTTCCACCCGCGACGGCAACCGGTCCAGCACCAGCCGCTGCATCTCGACGCGCTCGCTCGCGTGCTCGATGTCGATGCCGACCAGCCGCCCGGCGGCGTCGAAGTCCAGCACCACCCCGTCCGCCACCTCGTCGCTGTCGACGCTCGGGCGATCGCAGAGGTCGATGTAGAGCGAGTCGGTCGCTGCGTCGTAATGTAGCTTCATGGCTTGAACCTGCGATCCGGAAACGCATTGAGCACCGTGACTCTATCCTCCAGGGTCACGACCCTCAAGTAACGTCCGCCGAGCTCCGGGATGGCCGCCCAGAAGCGCCAGCGCCCGTCAGGCTGCTGGATTCCCCGCACGGGGTGACGCAATACCTGCTCGCACCATTCCCGGCGCAGGTAAGGTCGCTCTGCGAGGACGCAGCTCTCAAAGTAGGGGGCAAAGCGGATCTCCACGCCCGTGAATGATGGTTGAGCCCGCGTTCGGCTTCAGCCCGGGAAACTGGTCAATTCGGCCAGATCCGGTCTCCTTATGTAATCCCCTTGACTGTTCCCATTGTCGCTGCGCCCCAGCAGGCGTAGGCTCGGAAGCGTCCCCGGCCAACGGGAGCTCGCGATGACGATTCCCTCGCTGCGCGGTTTGCTCACGGGCCTGTTCCTCGGGCTCGCACCAATTGTCCCCACCTCCGCCGCCGACATCCCGGGCCTCTACGACACCGGGGTGCTCGCCGACCACACCGAGGCGCCGTCGGGCAGCGTCGACCTGCACTACACGCTGCTCGTCAGCCCGGACGGCGGTTATCCCGGACCCGACGCCATCGTCGCCAACCCCATCGCCTCCGGTTACTGGGCGCAGAACACCGCCACGTCCCGCTGGATCGCCCCGGCGGAGAACCAGGGCTACCCGTCGGGGGCTGCAACCCACACGGCGGGCGACTACACCTACCGGTTGACCTTCAGCCTGGCCGGCTTCGATCCGGGCACGGCGCAGGTGTCGGGCTACTGGGCTGCCGACAACACGGGAACCGCCATCCTCCTGAACGGGGCCAGCACGGGGTTCACCACGCCCAGCTACACCCCGCTCACGCCGTTCACGCTCACATCCGGATTCGTGGCCGGGACCAACACGCTGGACTTCGTGGTCAACCAGTTTGCCGGCGGCGGTGCCAACCCGACCGGGCTCCGGGTCGCGGGACTGGCGGGAACCGCCGTGGCCTTGCCAACGGACACCGACGGCGACGGCGTTGCCGACAACCTGGATAACTGCAGGCTGGTGGCCAACGCCAGCCAGTGCGACAGCGACGCCGACAACTACGGCAACCGGTGCGACGGCGACCTGAACAACAACGGCGCCACGAACGCCCAGGACACCACTCTGTACCGGCAGCAGCTCGGGCAGCCCAGCGTGGGGCCCGTATTCAACGAGGCGGACCTCAACTGCAACGGCGCCGTGAACGCCCAGGACACGACCCTGTTCCGTGGGCTGCTTGGCGCGCCGCCCGGGCCGTCCGGACTGGTACCCTAGCCGCGGCACGGTCAACCTTCATCATGATGCGCCACACCATCTGCACTCTCACGCTGGCTATCGCACTGGCCCTGCCGCCGGGCGTCGCGACCGCCGACAACGGGCTGAAGAAGTTCACGGACGTCCTCAACGCACTCGTCAAGCCGCCCGCCGGACCGAAGGGCAGCCTCATCGTCAACGGCGGCTTCGAAGAACCGGTCGTGCGGGATGGCGGGTACGTCACTTTCGCCCCCGGCCAGTCATTCCCCGGCTGGCAGGTGATCGGGCCCGCCGGCGGCGCCTCGCCCATCAGCGGCAACTACACCAATGCCGGCGTCCGGTTCGTCGCGCGGGAAGGCCGGCAGTGGCTGGACCTCACCGGGCCCGGCGCCACCACGGGGGTGGGCGTGCAGCAGGCCGTGCCGGCCACGCCCGGCCAGGTCTACGACCTCGCGTTCTGGGTCGGCAACGTGTCGGCCGGGGGCTTTGGCACGGTCAGCACCGTCGAGGTCCTGGCGGATGGCCAGTCCCTGGGGCTCGCGCGCAACGACCAGGTCACTCCGGGGCAACAGGGCTGGGGCCTGTTCCAGATGCAGGTCACGGCGACCGGCAGGACCCTGACGCTGGCCTTCATCAATCGTGACCCGGGCAACGACAACAGCAACGGCCTCGATGCCGTTTCACTCATTCCGGCAGCAACGCCGCCGGCAACCGCGCCAGCGCCGGCCGCAGCAGCGCCGGCGGGATCGTCGGCGTTGTCCGCGGTCGAGACGAGCGCCGCTTTCGTCGCCGCCGGCTTCAGGCAGCGCGGCAACCAGTGGCGCAGCGCCTGCGGCGAAGAGGACCCGTCTGCGAGCTACGGCGCCGGCTCCATCGACCAGGTGGCGGACCTGAACGGCGATGGCCGGCCCGAGGCCGTGATCGTCGAAGGGGGTACCTACTGTTATGGCATGACCGGCCAGGGTTACTGGCTGCTGAGCCAGCAGGCCGACGCGCGCTGGCAGCTGATGGCCAGCGGGACGGGCATGATGCAGGTCCTGGGGACGAAAGGAACCAGCGGCTACCCGGACCTCAGCATCGGTGGTCCTGGCCTCTGCTTCCCGGTACTGCGCTGGAACGGCCGTGAGTACACGCGGCAACGCTGGGAATACGATGGCAAGGCCTGCAGCCCGCCCTGACCCCACCCGCGTTGTCCCAATGCCTGGTCTATACTCCGGGCCGTCGGCAGGACTGGCAAGGCCGGGGGACCCGCAGTGGTGCAAGACGAGGATCAGGGCCTGCTCGCCGGCTGGATCCGCAGGCTGGAGCTCGTCCACGAGCGGCGGCCCGACTACGTGCCTCAGCCGATGTACGCGGACAGCAAGCTGCGCACCATCAGCCACGAGCAGTTCCTCGACGCCCGCAGCACCACCCCTTACCTCAAGCGCCGCTGGCGCTACTACCGGGAGGCCATGGCCATGGTGCGCCGGCTCGCCCCCCGGCGGGTGCTCGAGGTGGGCGCCGCCTTCACGCCCCTGATCCCGGACAGCGACCGCCTGGACTACCAGGAGAAGTTCCAGCCGAAGTTCCTCCACGACGCCACGGTCACGCCCTGGCCGATCCCCGACCAGTCCTACGACCTCGTCATCGCCCTGCAGGTCTGGGAGCACCTCGGCGACCGGCAGGTCGAGGCCTTCAACGAGCTGCCGCGCATTGCCCGATACGCGATCCTCAGCTTGCCTTACAAGTGGCGGCGCAAGAGCAATCCGTCCCACTCGAACATCGATGACGCGGTGGTCAGTCGCTGGACCGGCGGGTTGCGCCCCCTGGAGACCGTCGAGGTCCCCCGGGTGGGCCGCCATCGCCGCAAGATCTACCTGTTCGACCTGTCGGAGGCACGCCGGTAGAAGCCCAGGCACAACCGGTTTCCGTGATCATCCCCACCCGAAACCGGGCAGGGATGCTGGCCGACGCGCTGGCCTCGGTGGAGTGGCAGACCTTCCGGCCCATCGAGTGCATCGTCGTGGATGATGGCTCGACCGACGACACCCCGGGCGAGCTGGAACGCTGGGAGCAGGGGTGGCGCGGCCGGGCCGGGCTGACCCTTCGGGTGATCCGCCAGGCCTACGGTGGTGCCTGCCGGGCCCGCAACGCGGGCCTCGCCGAAGCCAGTGGCGAGTTCGTGCAGTTCCTCGATTCCGACGACCTGCTGCTGCCGGACAAGCTGCAACGCTCGGTCGACGCCCTCCGTACCCAGCCGGGTCTGGGCTACGTGGCCGGTGGCCGGATCTTCGTCAATGACCAGGCCGTGCAGCAGATGCGCGGGGCCGGCCCCGGCACCCTGCCGGATGCGCGGCCTCCCGACCTCCTGACCGGCCGGCGCCTGGCCCGCCTGCCCGCCCAGGCCGTGCTCGGTTTCGTCCGCCGGGACCTCTGCCGCCAGGCCGGTGGCTGGAACGAGTCGCTGGTGCGACACCAGGACTGGGAGTTCACCACGCGCCTCATCGCGCACCTGGACGGCGCGCTGCGCCTGCGGGTCCCGCTCTACGCCGTGCGGCTGCACGACCACGGTCGCATCGACGACCTCCGTCGCAACCGCCTGGCTGCCCTCGATGCCCGCCTTCGCGCGGCACTCTCGGCCGAGGCCTTCCTGGCCGGCGCGAGGGACGACCTCCCAGGCCTTGCCGCCGTACTGTCCCGGCTGCGCTGGCGCTATTTCAAGGTCATGCGCCAGGCGCTCAAGGCCGGGTCCCTCGTGCACTTCGGCCGGGCGGCGGGCCACCTGCTCCGGGCCGGGATGCCCCATGGCGGCGAGCTTACGGGCACGGGTTCCACCTGAGATCGACAATAGGGCCTGCGGCCCGGAGATGAGACGATGATTCTTCTGACGGGGGCCACCGGCAAGATCGGGGCCGAGACGGCGAAGCAGCTGGTGGGCAAGGGCGCGCCGGTGCGGGCGCTCGTGCGGGACGCCGCGAAGGCCGCACCACTCGAGGCTGCCGGCGTCGAGCTCGCGGTCGGCGACATCGCCGATGCCGCGGCGGTCCGGCAGGCCCTGACCGGTGTCCGCCAGGCCTTCCTGCTGCTGCCGAACGGGGAGCAGCAGGAAGCCAGCGAAAAGCAGTTCACCGACCTCTGCCGCGCCGCGGGCGTCGGCCACCTCGTGAAGATGTCGTCCATGGAAGCGGTGCCGACGGCGCAGACCCCGATCCCCCGGGCCCACTGGGCCGTGGAGGAGTACATCCGGGCATCCGGACTCGCCTGGACCATGGTCAAGCCCAATTTCTTCATGCAGAACCTGCTGGCGAGTGCCAAGTCGATCCGGGAGCAGGGCCTGTTTTCGTTGCCGATGGGCGACGGGACCACGGGGATGGCGGACGCCCGGGACATCGGCGCCGTCTGCGCCGAGGTGCTCACCGGCCAGGGCCACGCGGGCCAGAGCTACGAGATCACGGGGCCCGAGGTACTCACCTTCCACCAGGTCGCGGAGCGCTTCACGTCCGTGCTCGGCAGGCCCATCCGCTACGTGCCCATGCCCATGGCCCAGTTCCGGGAGCGCATGACCGGCGTGCTGAAGCCCTGGCACCTGAACGCCGTCTGCGAGCTGTTCCAGGAGATTGCCGACATCGGCCTCGATCACACCACCGGCACCTTCCGCCGGCTCATGGGCCGGGACCCGATCAGCCTGGACCGGTTCATCCGGGACCACGCGGCCGCCTTCGGCTGATCCCTAGCAGCCCCCGAGGCTGTTCACCCAGGCCGTCAGCAGGCTGACGCCCGCGGTGTCCACCCGCGTCGAGGCGAGCGGCGGCATGCCCTGGGCATCCCGACGGCTCATCCGGGACACCAGCACCGAGCGGGCCGCGTCGCCTGGCGCGATCAGCAGGGCATCCGTGATGCCGAGGCTGCCGGCCGTTGGCGTGACGTTGCAGGTGTTGGTGGCGGCGAGCGTCGTGGTGTAACGCAGGTCCAGGTTGGTCGGCGTCGGGCCGCCCGGCTGGTGGCACTGGGCGCAGTTGGTGTGCAGCCAGGCCCGGGCCCGGTTCGCCAGCGGCACTGTGGCATCCGCCGGGTCCGGCAGCGCCGGCAGGGTCGCCGGGGCGCCGGGCAGGGCGGCACTGAACATGCCGATGCCGGCGAGCGTGGCCAGCTGGTTGGCCGTCCGGTTCGTGGCCGGGTAGATGAAGTGGCCATTCAGCTGCGCCGTGTCCGCGGCGAGCGCGAACCCCGCCGTGGGCGTGTGGCACCGCATGCAGTCGTTCTCGCTGGGATACAGCCACGTCTGGCCGTTCACCTCCCGGGCCTTGCCGCCGATCACCCGCGTGGCCGCGGTGCCGGCGGCGTTCCACTCGTAGGTGTAGCCCGCCCAGATGCCGTCCGGATGCCGCATCAGCAGCCGCGTCTCCACGGGCAGGCCGTTGAGCGCGAAGTTCTTCACGAGCACCGAGCCGTTCGGCAGCGTGAAGTCGCCACCGACCCCGCCACTGATCGATCCGATATTGATGGTCGCGCCGTTGGGCAGGCCCAGGTAGCGGGTCTTGGTCGCGCCGTCCGACCAGAACGGCGCATTCACGCCGTAGGGCACCAGGCCCGCCGCGGGCTCGGTCGGGTTGGCGGGGTTCACGCAACCGGTGTCGGCCAGGTTCGCCGGGATGGTGTCGGGTACCGGTGCGCCCCCGGGCACGAGGCGGTGCAGCCGGCCGGTGTTGTAGTCGACGATGTAGATCTCCCCGTCGGCGCCTTCGGCGAACGCCGCAATCAGGAAGTTGGTCTGGGCGACGGTCTGCTTGGTGTAGCCGCCCTGGCCGTTGGGCTGCAGGGCCCAGACGATGCGCTGGGTGAAGTCGCCGAAGACGTAGCGGCCCACCAGGCCCGGGATCGCACTGCCCCGGTACACGAACCCGCCCGTGACCGAGCTGCCGTCGTTGCGCCCATAGTCGAGCACCGGCTCCACGAAGCCGCCGGTGGGGCAGCCCGTCATGTTGAAGGGCAGCAGGCCCTCCCGGCAGCGCCAGCCGTAGTTCCCGCCCAGTTGCACCAGGTCGACCTCCTCCCGGGAGTTCTGGCCCACGTCACCCAGCCACAGCTGGCCGGTCGGGCGGTCGAAGCTGAAGCGCCAGGGATTGCGGAAGCCCCAGGCATAGATCTCCGGGCACGGGCTGGCGTTATTGTCCGGCCCGCACTTCGGATTGGCGGCGAAGGGGTTGTTGGCCGGGATCGTGTAGCCGGGACTGGGAAAGGGCACGCCCTGCACGTTGATGCGGAGCATGGCGCCCCGGAGCGTGGTGGTGTCCTGGCCCGAGTTGAGGGGATCGTCGGCATCGCCACCGTCGCCGATGCTCCAGTAGAGGAAGCCGTCGTTGCCGAAGGCGAGGTCTCCACCGTGGTGGAACCCCGACGGCTTGTTGATGGTGAGCAGCACCTGCTCGACCGGGCTCACCGGCGCCGTCGTGCTGTCCAGCACGAAGCGCGACAGCTTCGACACGAAGCCGCCGCCGGGCTCCCCGGTGTACGACACGTAGACCTCGGGCGTTGCCGGGAAATTCGGGTGGAAGGCCATGCTGAGCAGGCCGGCCTCCGCGGAGTTGTCGTTCACCCGGTCCGAAAGGTTGAGGTACGTCGTGTTCGCCGCCGGATTGCTGGCGGGGAAGACGTTCACGAAGCCCGACTTCTCGAGGACGAACCAGCGCGTCGGGTCGTTCGGGGCCTGCAGTGCCTTGAGCGGTTCCTGGAACTCCGGGGCCGTCGGGAAGGCATTCACGGTGGTCACGTTGAGCGCCCCCGTGGGCCGGGCCGGGGCCACGCAGGTGGTGTTCGACGGGCGGGCGTCCAGGCCCACGGCGGCGGCGTAGGGGCCTGGCGCCTTGTCCAGGAGGTGCCGGAACAGCACGGTGTCCTGGGCATTCACGGAGCCGTTGCAGTTGAGGTCCGCGACGTCGAAACCATCGCCGGACTGCCCGAGGCGGTTCCGGAACAGAACGGTATCCTGGGCGTTCACCACCAGGTCGTTGTTGAGATCGGCATCGCAGCGATTGCCGATGCCGTCGCCGTCCGCGTCGCACTGGCTGGTGTTGGCCGCCAGGGTGCAATTGTCGGTGGCGTCGGTGATGCCGTCGCTGTCCGAGTCGGCGGCGCGGGTGGCTGTTGTGGCGAGCGCCAGCAGCACGAGCGCCGTACCTCCGCGGCGGAGCCATCCCCTGGACCGTGCATGCATGGCCGTGCGCCTCCTTCCTGGATCGCCGCAGTGACTATGCACTGCAAGATGCCGGTGCCGGGACCGGCCACGTTGGATTTTCCACCCGGAACCCGCAATATACGCCCCGGCAGGGCCGACCCGGGACATGTTGTACCTCCACGAAGACGTCAGCGATTTCTCGCAGCAGGTATTGCGAACCGACGCGGCGGGCATGCCGCTCGAATGGATCGACTACCGGGACGCGGTGCGCCTCTATTACCTGGGCCAGGTGGCCTACAGCTGCGGCTCCCCCCTGTTCCGGATCCACGGCGGCTTCAATGCCCGCAGCCGGCAGCAGAGCACCATCGAGGTCAGTTCCATCGTCGCCACCCACGGCCGCTCCCCCGAGGTAGCCGAGCTCATGGGCGGGTACGTGCCCCCGCTCAACAACAAGACGCTGTTCCGGCGGGACCTGAACATCTGCCTGTATTGCGCGCACCAGTTCCCGGTGCGGGATCTCACCCGGGACCATGTCCGGCCCCTGTCCCAGGGCGGAGGAGACACCTGGAACAACGTGGTCACCGCCTGCCGGCGCTGCAATAACCACAAGGGTGGCCACACGCCGGAGCAGGCCGGCATGCAGCTGGTGGCCGTGCCCTTCACCCCGACCTACGCCGAGTACATCTACCTGAAGGGTCGCCGGGTCCTGGCCGACCAGATGGAATTCCTGCTGGCCCACATCCCCCGTACCAGCCCCCTGCACCAGCGGCTCGCCTCGAGCCTGCGGCAGGGG
>ERZ761602.3281-NODE-3281-length-23191-cov-11.637924_pt1 | contig 23191 bp, 19 predicted proteins | sample MGYA00512165_ERZ761602 | MGnify/ENA primary metagenome ERZ761602 (study PRJEB28899, sample SAMN02445085) | bioreactor sludge metagenome | biome: EBPR sludge; isolation source: Thorneside wastewater treatment plant | place: Australia: Brisbane, Thorneside...
GGCTGCGCCCGCCCCTCCTCCTCTACTTCCGGGGAAGGGCACCCGCTGTCCTCGGCGGGCAACAGCGTGGCGGTTCGATCGTCGGGTACCGCAGCGGTGGAAGGCCAAGGACGGCGGGCATGCAGTAGGAGTGGGTCATTCGGGATAGCGAGAAGGGGTTTGTTCGACATGTTGAACAGCGATTCTTCCGCTGGAACGCCTAAGAACCTAGCATCGTCCGCATGACAGCCTCGGAGGCCCTCGTAACCCAATCCTCGGCCGTGCAGGTGCGACCCGAGCCGCGACCCGACGGCACCTGCTGCACCACGATCGTCCGCGCCGCCAGCAGGAGCCCGCTGCCGCGCCCGGCGCCGGCGGAGCCGCCCGCACGCCTGCGACGCGGACGGCTCGACCGGCCGAGCCTGGTAGCACGGCAAGGCCTCACTCATCGAGCCGGCCCACGATGAACCGCCAGTTCGACTCCACGATGGGTCAGCTCATCGCCACCGCGGTGAGCCGCTACCCCACGCGCACCGCCTTCCTGAACCCCGACGGTCGCGCGCCCACCTACCGGCGCGTCGCGCAGGAGATCGTGCACGCCGACCGCTGGCTGGCCGCGCGCGGCATTAGGGCGGGCGAGTCGGTCGCCCAGCTATGTGCGAACCGATCGGAGATCTTCTCGGTGATGGGCGCCTGCTATGCGGGCGGGTACCGCTCGGTGGCACTGTCGCCCACCACCAGCGGGGATGACCTCGCCTACATCCTCGGCCACGCCGAGGCCCGTGTGCTGGTGACCGACCGGATGCACTTGACCCGCGCACGCGAGGCCGCAGCCGCTAGCGGCTGCGAGATCCAGCTCGTGTGCCACGACCCCGAACCGGGGCAACCCCACTTGTGGGAAGGGCTCGGGGAGGACGCCGAGGCGCGGGTCGTCAACCGAGCTGCGGCCGAGGATGTCGTGCGGCTCATCTACACCGGCGGCACCACCGGCCGGCCCAAGGGCGTGATGGGCAGCAGCGGCTCTCTCGCGCTGAACGCCATGCTGCGCATGGCCGGGCACGACTGGTCGGGCATGCGGCTCCTGTGCTCCACGCCCCTGTCGCACGCAGCCGGCGCGATGATCGTGCCGGTACTGTGGCACGGCGGCACGATCGTCATGCAGGACGGCTTCGATCCCCTGCGCCTGATCGAGCAGGTGCTGCACGGCGAAGCCGAAGCGATCTACGTCGTGCCGACCATGCTGTACCGGCTCCTGGACCACCCGCGCGTGAGCGAGATCGCCGGGCGGCTGCGGATGATCATGTACGGCGCCGCACCCGCCTCGCCGGTGCGGCTGCGCGAGGCACGCGAACGCTTCGGCGCGATCCTCACCCAGCACTACGGTCTCACGGAGGCGCCGAGCACGATCCTCAATCTGAACGAATCCGACCACCTGGACGACACCTTGCTGGCCTCGGCCGGAAAGCCCTACCCTGGCGTCGCCGTTCAGCTGCTCGACCCCCAGGGCCGGCCCGTGGCTCAGGGCGAGGTCGGAGAGATCTGCGTGCGCGGGCCGCTCTTGATGTCGGGCTACTGGAAGGATCCCGAACTGACGGCCCGATGCTTCGTCGACGGCTGGCTGCGCTCGGGCGATCTCGCCTATGAGGACAAGCGCGGCTATTACTTCATCGTCGACCGTGCCAAGGACATGATCGTGAGTGGCGGCTTCAACGTCTACCCCAAGGAAGTGGAAGACGTGATCGCCCAGCACGCCGCCGTGGCGGCCGTGGCGGTGATCGGCGTTCCCGACACGTTGTGGGGCGAGGCCGTGAAGGCGATCGTCGTCTGCCGCCCTGGCCACCTGGTCGAGGCCCGATCCCTGATCGAACTCGTTCGCGAGCGCAAGGGACCGGTGATGGCCCCCAAGTCGGTCGACTTCGTGCCCGAGTTGCCCCAGACGGGCCTCGGCAAGGTCGACAAGAAGGCCCTGCGGGCCCGCTACTGGGCAGACACGCCACGTAGCGTCAACTGACGACGCAGGACCGAAGAAGGCACGGGCCGCGCGGGCTCGCGCATCCCCCTCCACCCCCAACCCCGAGGAGACACCCGGATGTTCAAGACCTCTCGCAGGCACTGGCTCGCCACCGCGGCCTTGGCCCTTTTCGGCACGACCGCAGCAGCCCAGTACCCGGACCGGCCGATCCGACTCGTGGTGCCAGCGCCGGCAGGCGCCTTTGCCGACATCGTCGCGCGCGAATTCGGCGAGCGGCTGTCCAAGGCCGTGCGCCAGCCGGTGGTGATCGACAACAAGGGCGGCGCGAGCGGCGCCATCGCCTACTCCAACGTCGCACGCTCGGCGCCCGACGGGTACTCGGTGCTGATCACCAACACGGGGCCTTCGGCCATCAACCCCGAGCTCTTCCGCGCACAAGGCCTCATCTACGACCCGATCAAGGACTTCGAGCCGATCACCATCCTGTGCCTGACCCCGGTCACCCTCGTGGTCAAGGGTGACTCGCCTTTCAAGACGGTGGCCGACCTGGTGAACTTCGCCAAGGCCAACCCCGGCAAGCTCAGCTTCGGCACCACCGGTGCGGGCCAGCTCAACCACCTCTCGGCCGAGTACCTGAACTCGCTGGCGGGCATCAAGACGGTGCACATCCCCTATACCTCCGGCCCGGCGGTGCTTACCGACGTCCTGGCCGGGCGCGTGGACTACATGTTCTACCCGCCCGCGTCGGCCAAGGCCTTCATCGCGGACGGCCGCATGCGCGCGCTGGGTGTGACCAGCGGCCAGCGCACGGTGGCCTTGCCGGAGGTGCCGGCGCTCGCCGAGCTCGGCTACCCGGCCTTCGACCTCTCGGCCTGGTTCGGCCTGGCCGTGCCGCGCGGCACGCCGCAAGCGGTGATCGACGCGCTCGGCAAGGTCTCGCGCGAGATCGCGGCCGACCCGAGCTACGCCGACAAGCTGCGCCAGCAGGGCATCGACCACGTGGCCCACATGCAGAAGATGACGCACGAGGAGATGCGGCGCTTTCATGTGCGCGAGGTCGAGCGCTGGACCGAGATCGTCAAGCTCTCGGGCGCCTCGGCCAGGAACTGAGGCCGCGGTGGCCACGGTAACGCGCAGCCGCGAGACGGCACTGGGGTGGATCGTCGGAGCCTTCGAGCACCCGACGCGCCACGCGCCCGATGTTTCCACCGCGGAGCTGCACCGCGCCTGTGCAGCCGGCGCACTCACGGATGCCGGGCTCGGCTTCGCCGACGTGGATGGGTACTTCGGAGGGCGAGATGTGCCAGGCAGCAACGTCAGCTGGCTCATCGACTACCTGAACATCCGCCCGCGCTTCATCGACTCGACCGACACCGGCGGCTGCTCACCCCTGGCGCACCTCATGCACGCGGCCGATGCGCTGGCCAGCGGCCGTTGCAGCGTGGCACTCATCACGCTGGCCGGGCGCCCGCGCAGCGAGGGCATGCGCACCGGAACCGCCCCTCGCCCAGGCGAGCCCGAGCGCCCGGACTCGCCATGGGAGCTGCCCTACGGCCAGACGATCACCACCTTGTACGCGATGATGGCCGCACGCCACATGCACCGCTTCGGCACCACGGCCGAGCAGCTCGCATGGGTGCGGGTGGCGATGTCCCAGCACGCGCGCCACAACCCGCACGCGATGTACCGCGAGCCCGTGACCGTGGAGCAGGTGCTCGCCTCACCCCTGGTGGCCCCGCCGCTGCGGCGTCTGGACTGCTGCGTGATCAGCGACGGCGGCGGCGCGCTCGTCGTCACGCGACCCGAGATCGCGCGCGGGCTGCGGCGCCCCGGGGTGCGCCTGGTCGGCGGTGGACACACGCTGCACGGTTCCGCAGGAGGGTACTTCGAGCTCACCACCTCCGGGGCCGTGGTCAGCGGCGCACAGGCCTTCGCAGAGGCCGGTGTGAAACCGCGCGACATCCAGTACGCGTCGATCTATGACAACTTCACGGTGATGGTGCTCATGCAGCTTGAAGACCTCGGCTTCTGCGCCAAGGGCGAAGGCGGCCGCTTCGTGCAGGACGGCCAGCTCATCGCCGGAGCGGGCCGGCTGCCCGTGAACACCGACGGCGGCGGCCAATGCAACAACCACCCCACCAACCGCGGCGGTATCACCAAGATCATCGAAGCCGTGCGCCAGCTGCGCGGCGAGGCGCATCCGGCCGTTCAGGTGAAGGACTGTGCGCTCGCCCTCGCCTGCGGCCCAGGCGGTTCGGTGAGCAACGGTCACTCGCACGCGACCGTCATCCTCGAGAGGGTCTGAGCACGCCATGGACACCTTGCTCGACATGCATCGCCAGGCGGTGCTCGCCCACCCGTCCAGCCAGCCCTTCTGGGACGCCGCTCGCGAGGGGCGCCTGCTGCTGCCGCAGTGCACCGCCTGCGGTCGCCATCACTGGTACCCGCGAACCTTCTGCCCGCTGTGCCACAGCTCACGCGTGCGGTGGCAGCTCGCCAGCGGCCGCGCCCGGCTGCACGCCTGCTCGGGCCTGCTCCGTGACCCCGCGCAGACGGTGCTGGCCTTTGTCGAGCTCGACGAGGGGCCGTTGATGCTTACCCACCTCGTTGGGCGCCAGCTGGCCGGCTGGCAGATCGGTGATGAGCTGCAGGTGTCGTTCCGCGCACTCGAGACGGGTCTGCACCTCCCGGTCTTTCGCGCGCGAGAGACGGAAGCGGTCTAGAACGGTTGAGGACGCCCGGCCGGCGCACCCTTCAGTCCTTGCGCGCAGGAGTCCCGCTCAGTACGGGGAGAGTCGGCAATCGAACCGAGATGCCGCTCCACGTACGCCTCGCGCAGTGCCTCCACATCGGCAAGGGGCAGGCTGCTGGGGCGGCACAGGTAGTGCGGCAGCTGGAACGCGACCAGCGTGTCGGTGAACGACGCCGCGATCGCGATCTGCTCGCTGATGCGGTCGATCGGACCCGGCACGCCGGTGGTGTCCCGCGGCGCACCGGGATGGTCGAACACCTCGACGATCGCCTCCAGCTCGCGCCCGCGTGCGTCCACCACCGCGTCCAGCGCCATCAGGTAGGCCGGCAGCTGCTGAAGTGTCAGCTTTCGCGCGCCCACGCCGTCCTGGAACATCACGATGTCGAGGAGCGGCACCGCGTCGAGCAGCCGGCCCCAGAAGTCCGCCAAGTCGGACGGCGGGGTCCCCGCATTGGCGAAACCCGAGATCGCGATCGGCAGTCGGCCGTCGACCGCACGCACCGCCTCGCACGTCCGGCGCAGGTGCGCGAACAGCGCCTCCTCCAGCGGCGGTGTCGGCCAGTTGTCCACCGCGACCTCCAGCGGCAGGTACCAACCGGTGACCGCCGGGTGATCAGCGGCCACCGGCGCCAGCCCGGCCAGCAGCGTGCGGCTGCGGGCCAGGAGGCCATCGAGCATGGCCGTGCGATCGGGCAGCGGCAGGTGGACTTGCCTGCACCAGAAGTCCCCGTCATGCAACACGCCCAGCCGCAGCGACATCCCGCGCGGGACGGCCTGCTGCAGCAGCTGATCGAGCACCGATCCGGCGAAGCCGCCGCCGGGGCCGCGGTGGAATTCCAGCCGCGCCCGCGGACCCTCGCGGCGGATGCAAGAGTCGTCGACGACCCGGTCGACCGCGGCGTGCTGCACGATCAGCATGCTCGAGCGCAGCTGCGACAGCTCGTCGAACAACGCGGCCCACTCCCCTGCCGGGCCCCAGTGCAGGTGGCCTTCCCAGAGCTGGAGGAAGCTGCCGTGCAGCCGGGGCGTGTCGGTCGGGTTCATCGGCAGTCGGTCGTCACCGTCGTGGGCATTGGACGGTGCAGCGCGAGCTGGTGGTATCCCCAACGCGCGAGCGGCCGGCTGGCCCGGACGGAGACCGGTGTAGCGTGCCGCACCGCATCCGGCGGCAACCTGCCGCCGGGCCCGCCAGGAGCACCACGCCATGTCCACCGTCAAGCTGCTCGCCGATGACGAGCTGTCGCCCGAGGCGGCCGCCGTCTTCGCCGACATCCGCGCCAAGCGCAACACGTCCTACGTCAACAACTTCTGGCGCGCGCTGGCGCACGACCCGGTGCTGCTGCGCCGCACCTGGGAAGGGGTTCAGCAGGTGATGGCGCCCGGCGCGCTCGATGCGCGCACCAAGGAGATGATCTACGTGGCGGTCTCGATCGCGCATGGGTGCGAGTACTGCATCCACTCGCACACCGCCGCGGCACGCACCAAGGGCATGAGCGAGGCCGAGCACCTGGAGCTGCTGGCCGTCGTGGGCATGGCCGCGATGACCAACCGCCTGGTCACGGGTCTGCAGGTTCCGGTGGACGAGATCTTCCAGCGTCGCTGAGACAGTTCCTCGCCGCGCGCTGCCGGGCGTGCCGCGCGGCACCTCCGTCGGCGATCACTCCCCGCCCATCCACAGCGGCGCGACGAACGCGAAGAACACGCCGACGGCAAACAGCAGCACGGCCGCGAACCACACCCGACGCGACCAGCGGCGCGTGCGCAGGCAGGCCTGGCGCAGCCGCGGGTCGACCGGGCACGGGGCCGTGCGCAGGCGCCACTGGAGCACGCCGGCAGCTGCCAGCAGCAGCGCCGCGCCGGCGAATACCGGCCCCTTGACCTCGCTCACCCACACCAGCGCCGGCACGGCGCTGACCAGACCGGCGAGGGTCGCGCCGAGCCCCAGCGAGACCAGCAGGGCCGGCAGCGCGCAGCACACCAGCGTGCCGCCGCTGGCCGCCAGCGACAACCAGGCCGACCACCAGCCGGCAGTGGCACGGCCGGTGTCGATCCCGGTCGACGCGGCCGAGGCGCCCGAGCTTGCCGCCGGCGACGCCACGCCCGGGCTCACCGCTGCGCGCGCATCTGCTCGCGCAGCTGCGCGACCGTCTGCGTCATCGGCTCGGCGCGGGTGACCTCGTAGCCGGCCTCGACGACCTCGGCCTTGAGCTTGTCCAGCGGCAGGGACTGGCCGGGCTTGGCCTCGACCGCGACGAGCTTCTGCTTGAGGTTGATGTACAGGTCGGCGGTCTCGGGCATCTTCTTCAGGCGGGCCTCGATGCCCTGCGCGCAGAAGGCGCAGACCATGCCGTTGACCGACAGCTTGACCGCGGAAGGGGCAGTGGACTGCGCGCGCGCCTCGGTGCCGAGCGCGACGAGCGCGGCACCGGCCAGCGTGGCCGTGAAGGCGAGCGCGATCCGACGGCGCAGCGAAGGGGCAGTGGCGGTGCGGGTTCTCATGAGGGCTCCATCAGGACGGGACTTGCGGACACAGATCGGAACGGGACGAAAAGGTTCAAGGCGGGTGGGGCTCGGCCCGCCATGCGTCACGGCACCCACATGAAGCTGAGGTGGGCGCCGTCGCGGCGCGCCCCGAGCTCGACGAACCAGCGCCGGTGGATGAGCCGCAGCATCGGCATCCACTCGGTCTTCGCGGCGTCGTGAGCGGCGGCGCCGGCACGCGGGATGCGCTCACGCTCGCGCTTGACCTCGAGGATGAACCACGGCTGCACCTCCTCGTACTCGACCTCGTAGAACGAGAAGCCGGTGCGGGCATAGGCCGTCTCGCGGCGCCAGTCGCCGGCGCGCATCGCCTCCACGCCGCCGCCCGCGTACAGGCGCGTGGTCTCCCAGTCGGCCAGCACGGCCGGCGACCACAGCGCGAGGGTGCCCTCGCCCAGGCCCTCGCCGCGCAACCCCCCGAGCTGGCCGACGAACCACAGGTTGGCCTGGGCATGCGGCAGGTTCCAGCGGTGGACCAGGCGGGTGTAGCTGAGCGTGGCCAGCTCGCGCGTCGAGCGCATGGCCGTCGCGCCGTGCCCGGGGCTCTCGAAGCGCGCCACACCACCACCGAGCGCGTCGCGGCTGGTCAGGGCGTAATTGGCCGACAGCTTGCGGTCATCGGCATCCGCGTCGCCCATCACCATCCAGAAGCCCTGCGAGGCCATCGGCAAGGCAGCGGCCGGCACGGCGACGGTTCCGCCGAGGGCGGCCAGCGCCAGGGTCGCGACGGCGGTGCGGCAGCGAGGCGGTGCGGGCAGGGACAAGGGCATGCAGAACGCTCCCGGGGACGGAGACGGGCGCGAGGGGTTCCGACGGGGTGCCGAGCCACTTCCGGCGGCACCTGCGACGCCGCCGACACTGTAGGTGGGAGCGTCTTGCTCTGCTGGGACCCCGCGCCAGCCACCCTACACGCGATGGGCGTTCTCGCCTTTCCAGCGCGGGAACCTGCGGGCCTGTGGGCTAGCAGCCCGCTGCGGTCGCAGGTCTGCGTGGCCGCGGGCCAGTGTGCCTGCAGACCCTCTGCGGGCCGCTCGGCCCAGCTTCGGGAGCACGCCGCGGCCGCGCACCCCCAACGGTGGGGCGGATCGGCCCGACACAAAGCGTTGCAATCGAGCCTGTGCCCAGCCCGATCGACCAAGACCGAGCGGGCCGTGCCAAGGCTGCGCTCGTCGCGCAGCCGTTTCCGGAGCCACCTCCATGTCTCAGCTCACCCCAGCCACCCGTTCACGGCCAGCCGACGCCCGCCGGCGCGTGCCCTGCGCCGCCACCATCGGCGTGTTGGCCGCCGCGCTGCTGATCCTCTCGGCCTGCGGCGGCGGCAGTGCCGGCACCGGCGAGCGCGCCAGCGGCTCGGGCGGCGTCACCGGCGAGGGTCGCATGAAGGCGCTGGCCGCCGCAACCGCAGCCCAGGGCGGCGTGATGATCAACGAGGTCCACGCGGCGAACTGGCAAGGCGAGCTCGACGAGGACGGCGACGCCGAGGACTGGCTCGAGCTCTACAACCCGACGACGATCGAGATCGATCTCAGCGGCTACGGCCTGTCGGGCAATACCGCCAGCCCCTTCCGCTGGACCTTTCCCGACGGGCAGAAGATCGGCCCGCGGGCCTATCTGCGGGTGTGGCTGTCCAAGAAGAACCGCGCCACGCCGGGGCAGCCGCTGCACGCCAGCTTCAACCTCGACAACGGCGCCGACGCGATCTACCTGAGCGCCTCCAACGCCACGGCCACCGGCATCCTGGTCGACTCGACCAGGCCGGCCTTGGTCAAGCCGGATCACTCCTGGTGCCGCATGCCCAGCGGGCAGGCCGGTTCCCCGTTCCAGATCTGCACGCAGCCGACGCCGGGTGCGGCCAACGCCGGGCCGGCCTATGCGTCGATGCTCGCCAGACCCGTGTTCTCGCTTCCCAGCGGCCTGTATGCGGCCGCGCAGACGGTCACGCTGACCGGCCCTGCCGGCGCGACCCTGCGCTACACCACCGACGGGTCGATGCCCGGCGAGACATCGCCGGTCTACAGCGGCCCGCTCACCGTCGCAAGCAGCCGCGCGATCCGCGCCGCGGCCTTCGCCCCCGGGGCGCTCGCCAGCCCGGCCGAGAGCCAGTCCTACGTGATCGATGGCGCGCTCGCGCAGCGTTATGCGGGGCTGAAGACCTTGTTCGTGGTGATGGACCCGTCCGACCTCGCGCGCTACCAGGCGCGCGACGACAGCCTGAACGCGCTGGTCAACCTTGAGCTGCTGAACGCGGGCACGCGGCTGCTCAAGCAGGATGCCGAGGGCTCGGTGTCCGGCAACCTGGGCTCGGTCAACTCGCCGCAGGTCTCGATGAACGCCAATGCCAAGGACGTCTTCGGGCCCAAGGACTTCGTGTCCACCGGCGTGCTGTGGCCCACGAAGCCGACCATCACCAAGTCCAAGAAGCTGCGCATCCGCAACGGCGGCAACGACTGGGACCGCGCGCGCCTGCGCGACCCGCTGGCGCAGGACCTCGCCTCCGCAGGGCCGAACATCATCGGCGCCAGCACGTCCGTCGCGATGTTCATGAACGGCCGCTACTACGGGCACATGAACCTGCGCGAACGCGAGGACGAGACCAGCGTCACCAACAACCGGGGTGCCGACAAGGACTACGTCGACTTCCTCGAGAACCCGCCCGGCCCGCAGATCAAGAACGGGGGGCTGGCCGCGCTGAATGGCTACCGCCGCACCAACGACTTCATCCTGGGCAACGACATGAGCGTGCCCGCCAACTTCGAGCGCGCGAAGCGCGAGGTCGACCTCGCCAGCCTGGCCTGGGACTGGGGGCACCACCTGCTGATGGCCAACTACGACTGGCCGCACAACAACGTCTACGTCTATCGCAGTCCGCAGCTGGGCAACCGCTGGACCTGGCGCCCGCACGACTTCGATTTCGCCTTCGGCCGCTATGCGGGACCGGAGCGCGACATGGGCAGCTCCTACAGCGCCGTCAACTCGCAGATGTTCATGTCGCTGATGCGCAACCCGGAGTTCATGAACCTGTTCTTCAACGTGGCCGCCGATCAGATGAACCTGATGACGCCGACCTTCATGAACGCGCGCCTGGATGCCCTGGCGGCCGAGATGCGGCCCTACATCGACGACACCTTCAAGGCCAACGGCCTGGGCAGCGAAGCCACCTGGGACGCCCACCTGGGCGCGATGCGCAGCTGGATGAAGCTGCGCGAACCGTTCCATGACCAGCACCTGCGAACCCGCTTCAACCTGTCCAACCGCGGCGCGATCGGCGTGACGATCAACGACCGCGCGATGGGCACCGTCCTGGTCAACACGCTGGACGTGGGCGCCCGGATGGACGACACGAACGCCTGGAGCGGCAAGTACTACCCGGGCTTCCCGGTGTCGCTGGAAGCCCGGCCGAAGCCCGGCTTCGTGTTCGTCGGGTGGCGCGGTGCCAGCACGCGCAGTGCACGAACGATCACCCACACCCTGGCCACGACGGCGGCCTTGCCGGCCGACGGCTTCGCCGTGCGCTGGAGCGGCGAGTTGCGGGTACCCGCCAGCGGCGACTACCGCTTCCAGGTCGTCGCCGACGACGCCGTCGCCCTGAGCATCGATGGCCGCAGCCTGATCAACCACTTCGCGCCGCGCGCCGAGACCACGATCGACACGGCTGCCCTGCGCCTGGAGGCCGGGCAGCGCGTCCGCATCACGGTGCAGTACGCCGATCTCGGCGGCTCGGCGACCATGCGGCTGATGTGGCTGCCGCCGGGCGCCCGCGAGTTCGTGCCCGTCCCGGCGACCCAGCTCTACCCCGACGCCGCGGCCCCCCATCCCACCGGCCTGTTCGGCGCCTACTTCGACAACACGGCCTTCGCCGGTGTGCCGGTGGCCACGGCCATCGAGCACATCGACTTCGCCTGGGGCGCCCAGGCCCCGTCGCCGTCGCGCGCGCAGTTCGAGGCCGTGTTCGCGCCGGGCCCCGTTCCGGCGGCGCCGGCCATCCAGGCCGTCGCGCCGCAGTCGGCACGCACGGGCGACCTGGTCAACCTCGCATTGAAGGCCTCGGATCCGGAAGGACTTGCCCTGAGCTTCTCCGCCAAGGGGCTGCCCAAGGGCGTGGACCTCCACGCAGCCACCGGCATCGTGTTCGGCCGGCTGACCACGCCGGGCACCTACAACGCCGTGATCACCGTCAGCAACGGACCGGCCAGCGCGACGCTGCCGATCGTCTGGACGGTGAGCGACCGGCCGGGCACCGGCGCCCTCGGCACCAGTGCCGATGTCGGGCCGGCTGCGGGTGCCGTCCCGCTGCCGGCGGGCGCCGTCACCTGCGCCAGCGAGGGCGGTGTGTGCACGCTGCCGGCGGGCACGACAGCCACGGTCTACTTCGGCGCCGGCGACCACTTCTTCGCCCGCACGGGCCTCAGCGGCACGGTCGCCTGCTCGAGCGCGACCTTCGGGGACCCCGTCGTCGGCGTGGCCCGCTCCTGCCGCTACGTGCTGTCCGGCGGCTCCGCACCCGGTACGCCCGGCGTGCTGGCGGCCGAGTACTGGTCGAACGCCAGCCTGTCGGGCCCGCCCGCGGCAAGCGCGCTCGAGCTGCCCCGGCTCGCGCTCGCGCCGGGCCAGGCCCCCAGGCCCGGCCTGCCGACGGACGGCTTCTCCGCGCGCTGGAGCGGATCGCTGACCCCGACGCAGACGGGCACCCACCGCTTCGGCGTCGGCGCGAGTTCGGGGGATGGCGTGCGCCTGTGGGTCAACGACGCGCTGCTGGCGGACACCTGGAGCTCGCCGCGCAACTTCGCCGAAGGGCGGATCGACCTGGTCGCGGGCCGGCCGGTGCCGATCCGGGTCGAGTTCGTCGATGCCGCGGGCGACGCGCACCTCGACCTGAAGTGGCGTCAGCCTGCGGACACCGCCTTCGCCGCCATCCCGGCCGCCCGCTTCGACACGGCCCCGTCGGCAGCCACGGCCAGCGGGCTTCGCGGCGAGTACTTTGCCGGGACGGACCTCGCGGCGCAGCCCCCGCTGGTGCGGATCGAGGCCGTCGACTTCGGCTGGGGCCCGTCGGCGCCCTCCCAGACCCTGCCGCCGGACCACTTCGCCGTTCGCTGGACGGGTTCCCTGCTCGCACCGATCAGCGGCTCCTACCAGTTCCAGACGGTCTCGGACGAGGGTGTGCGTCTGTGGGTCGACGGCCAGCCGCTGATCGATCACTGGACATCGCACCTGCGCACCACCGACACCAGCGCCTCCGTGATGCTGACAGCCGGGCAGCGGGTGCAGATTCGGCTGGAGTACGTCGAGCGGACGGGCCCGGCGGAGATGCGCTGGCGCTGGAAGACCCCGGGCAGCGGCAGTTTCGTGGCCGTGCCGGCGGCGGTGCTGCTGCCGTACTGAGCGCCGCCGGGGCGGGCTGGCATCGCCTGCCCGGCCGCAGGAACTGGCTCGCGCCCGCCCGGTCCGCGCCCGTCGCCACGCGCGGGGTCCCGTCCATTGCCATTGACAGCGACCTGTGTTCCGCTACATTGACCTTCCTCGTCGTCGATCGGAGCACCCGATGGCTGCCACCTGGATGGCCCTGTTCTTCGCCCTGGGGGCCGCTTTCGGGCTGGCCACGTTCCGCAAGCGCCACCTGTTCAGCGAAGGCCCCTCGACGCCGCCGGAAGACGAGGCTTCGGGCGCCCTGGCGCGGCTGCTGTGGGTGTGCATCGCGGCGACGCTGTGGCCGGTGCTGCTGCTGTCCGGCATCCATGGCGCGTGGCGCCGCCGGGCGGCGCGCCAGGCCCGGCCGGGCGCCGTCCCAGGACCTGCACCGGGCCACGTTCCCGCATCCGCTGCGCGCCGCAACCCCGGCGGCCCTTGAGCACGGTCGACACCCGGCGGGGCCTGCGCCCCGAGGTGCCCACGTGTCGGCGGCCCGGCCTCAGCCGCTTGCCGTGGCGGCCAGCCGGCGATGCTGCGCCCGCACCATCGCGCGGTGCAGCACCAGCACGGAGATCGCGACGACGAACACGATCACGCTGGCCAGCGCGTTGATCTCGGGTGTCAGGCCGTGGTGCAGCCGCGCCCAGACCAGCACGGGCAGCGTCGTGCTGCCGGGGCTGGAGAGCATGGCCGAGAGGACGAAGTCGTCCAGCGAAAGCGTGAACGCCAGGAGCCAGGCCGCCGCCAGCGTCGGCGCGATCACCGGCACGGTGATGACGAAGAACACCTTCCAGGGCGGGCAACCGAGGTCGAGCGCGGCTTCCTCGAGCGCCGGGTCCATCTCGCGCAGGCGTGACGCGACGAGCACCGCCACGTAGCCGAGGGCCAGCGTGACGTGGCCGATCCAGATCGCGCCGACACCCCGGCCGCCCAGCAGGGGCAGCCAGGGGTGCGTGAAGAGCAGCACCAGCGACAGCCCGACCACCACCTCGGGCAGGACCATCGGTGCGGTGGCAAGGCCCGCCAGCAGGCTGCTGGCATGCGAGCGGGCATGGCGCACCAGCAGCACCGCCGTGGCGGTGCCGACGACGAGGGCCGCGGTGGCGGTGAGCGCGGCGATCTTCAGCGACAGCAGCGCGGCGGCCAGCAGTTCGCCGTCGTGCAGCAGTTCCCGGTACCAGCGCAGCGAGAAGCCGGAGAGCTGCGTCGTGATCTCGCCGGCCGTGAAGGAGAACACCACCAGGCACAGGATCGGCAGGTACAGGAAGGCGAAGACCAGCGCCATCCAGGCCCGGGCGCCCCGACGGGCGTCGACGGCACTCACACCCGGTTCCCGCCGCCGGAGCGGTTGAGGACGACGATGGGCACGATCAGCACCGCGAGCATCACCACGGCCACGGCAGCGGCCATCGGCCAGTCCTGGTTCGGGCCGAAGTCCTCCCAGATGCGCCGGCCGATCGTCGAGACGTTCCCGCCCCCGAGCAGGTCGGGGATGACGAACTCGCCCACCGCGGGAATGAAGACCAGCATCGAGCCGGCGACGATGCCGCGTGCCGACAGCGGCAGCGTCACCTGCACGAAGGCGCGCCAGGGCGTGGCGCCGAGGTCCCGGGCGGCTTCGAGCAGGCGGCCGTCGAGCTTCACCAGGTGCGCGTACAGCGGCAGCACCATGAACGGCAGGTAGCTGTAGACCATGCCGAGGGCCACGGCGCCGGTGTTGTACAGCAGCGGCAAGGGCTGGGCGATCAGTCCCAGGCCGAGCAGGAACTGGTTGATCACGCCGACCTCGCTGCTGTCCAGCAGGCCCTGCCAGGCGAACACGCGCAGCAGGAAGGCCGTCCAGAACGGCAGCATCACGAGCATCAGCAGCGTCTCGCGCGTGCCGGGCTGCGAACGGGCGATGTGGTAGGCGAACGGGTAGCCCACGAGCAGGCAGACGACCGTCGTGAAGGCCGCGAGCGCCAGGGCCGCGATCCAGGCGCTGAGGTACTGGTGATCGGCGCCCTCGTCCCCGAGGGTCTTCAGCTCGCCGCCCAGGCGGGCGAAGCTGGCGGGATCGATGCCGCCGGCGGGCATGGCATAGGGCGGCACGGCGAGCTCGGGCGTGGAGACGCTGACGCCGAGGATCAGGGCGAACGGCAGGACGAAGAAGGCCAGCACCCAGGCCCAGGGCAGGGCCCCGACCCACCAGCGCTGGCGTTCGCTCGGCCCGGACATGCCGCTATCGCGTCAGCACCACGCCGTCAGCGGCGCGCCAGGTCAGCCACACCGGGGTGCCGCGCAGCAGCGGCCCGCGGCTGCCGTCGCGCGGCACGCTGGCGCGCACGGTGCGCGCGGCGCCGCGCACGGCCACGTGCACGATCGAACGATCGCCGAGGTAGGCCACGTCGGCGATCTCGCCGGCCGCGCTCTCGTCGTCGTGGCCCACCGGCGGCTCGTGCATCAGCAGCACGCGCTCGGGCCGCAGCGACAGCCACGCCAGGCTGCCGTCGGCGGGCAGCGGCCCGCCGGGCAACGCGAGCGGCTCGGGCAACCCGGCGCAGCGCAGGTGATCGCCCTCGATGCGGCCCTCGAAGAGATTGGTCTCGCCGACGAACTCGGCCGCGTAGCGGCTGTTCGGGTGCTCGTAGACCTCGTGCGGCTCCCCCACCTGCTGCAGCGTGCCGCCCGGGGACATCAGCCCGATGCGGTCGGCCATGGTCATGGCCTCTTCCTGGTCGTGCGTGACCATGATGCAGGTGACGTCGGCGCGGCGGATCAGGTTCACCAGCTCGAGCTGCGTGCGGCTGCGGATCTTCTTGTCCAGCGCCGACAGGGGCTCGTCGAGCAGCAGCACCTTCGGGTGCCGCGCCAGGCTGCGAGCCAGCGCGACGCGCTGCTGCTGGCCGCCCGAGAGCTCGTGCGGCTTGCGCCGCGCGAGGTGGCCGAGCTGCACCAGCTCGAGCATCTCGTCGACGCGCTTGCGGATCGTGTCGCCGTCCATCCTCGGCCGCAGCTGGCGCAGCCCGAAGCCGACGTTGTCCTGCACCGTCATGTGCGGGAACAGCGCATAGGACTGGAACATCATGTTCGTCGGCCGCTGGTGCGCCGGCACGGTGGCCAGGTCCTCGCCGTCGAGCACGATGCGGCCCGCGCTCGGCACTTCCATGCCGGCGATCATGCGCATGAGCGTCGACTTGCCGCAGCCCGAGGGCCCGAGCAGCGCGAAGATCTCGTTGCGGGCGATCGTCAACGAGACCCGGTCGACGGCCAGCGTCTGCCCGTAGCGCTTGACGACGCTCTCGATGCGCAGGTGCTGCGCATCCGCCGCGGCGCTCACTTCGCGGCTTTCAGCCGTGTCAGGCCCTGCGTCAACTCGCGCTGCACCGCGGTATCCAGCACGGGCTTGGCGCGCAGCAGGCTCTTCACGGCGTCGGGTGGATTGATCGACGGGTTGCCGGTCAACTCGGCCGAGGTCATCGGCAGGGCCGCCTTGTTGGCGCTGAAGTAGAAGGTCTCGTTGGAGATGCGCGAGATCTCCTTGGGCTCCATCATCTGGTTGATCCAGCGGTGCGCGTTGCCGGGGTGCGGCGCATCCTTCGGGATCGCCATCACGTCCACCGACATCATCGCGCCGGCCGAGGGAATGATGTAGCGGATGTCGGCGCCGGTCTTGCTCTCCCGGGCGCGCTTGTTCGCGATCATCGCGTCGCCGGAGAACATCTGCGCCACGCACAGGCTGCCCTTGGCCATCAGGTCGATCGGCGAGGTGTTGAAGGTGCGAACGTCCTTGCGCGCCGCACGCACCGCGTCGACCGCCTTCTGCACGCTGGCGCGGTCGATCTTCGTCGGGTCCAGGCCGGCGTGGATCATCGCCGCCGGGATCAGGTCGCTGGCCTCGTCCATCCACGAGATCCCGCAGCCCTTGAGCTTGCCCGTCACCGCCGGGTCGAACAGCAGCGCCCACTCGTTGGCCGGCAGCTTGCCGCCAAGCGCCTGCTCGACCTTCTGCACGTTGATCGCCACGCCGGTGGTGAACCACATGTACGGCACGACGAAGCGGTTGCCCGGGTCGGCGGTCTCGACCGCCTTGAGCACGGCCGGGTCGATGTGCCGGAGGTTCGGCAGCTGGCTCTTGTCGAGCTCGCGGAAGATGCCGGCCTTGATCTGGCGCCCGGCGTACTCGACGCTCGGGTAGACGACGTCGTAGCCGCTCTTGCCGGTGAGCAGTTTCGCCTGCAGCGTGGCGTTGCCGTCGTAGTTGTCGTAGCGGACGGTGATGCCGGTGGCCTTCTGGAAGTCGGCGATCGTGTCCTTGGCGATGTAGTCGTTCCAGTTGTAGACGTTCAACCGCTTCGCCTCCGGCTTGGCTGGCGCCTGGGCCTGGACGGTGAGCAGCGGAAAGGTAGCCAGCAGCACTGCCGGCAAGAGTCGACGACGCATGGTGGCTCCTCGGACGGCCGCAGGGGGGTGGCCGGAATGGGCCGCGATGCTAGGCAGTGCGGCGGGGGCCCGCTCGGCGCACCGCGATCGCCCTGAGACCTTGTGGGACTATTGCGAGCAGCGGGTCGCGCGGGCGGCCGCGCGGTGCGCGAGGCTGCGGCACCTGTGGGGACCTTGAGCGAACGCAACGCCCGTGCCGCGACCCGCCCTACGATGCCATCGAGTGTCGATCGCGGGAGTCAGAGAGCGCTCGCGCGCCGGGATTCGTCTGCGTCTTGCTCGGGGCGCAAGGGGAGGGATCATGATGGGTCTGACCGGCATGGCGACGGTGTTCAGGCGCCAGCGCGCCTGGCTGAGACTCTGGGCGAGCGTCATCGTGGCGGCAGCGCCGCTCGGGTTCGCACAGGCCGCGGACGCGGATGCCGAGCGCGCGCTCTTCCGCGAGATCTTCCAGGAACTCGTCGAGATCGACACCACGCACTCGGCCGGCGACACCACGCGCGCGGCCAGGGCGATGGCCCGGCGCCTGCTCGACGCCGGCTTCACTGCGGCCGACCTGCAGGTGCTGGAGCCCTTCCCGCGCAAGGGCAACCTGGTGCTGCGCTACCGGGGCAGCGGCGAGAAGCGGCCGATGCTGCTGATGTCGCACCTGGACGTGGTGGAGGCTCCGCGCGACGACTGGACCGGCGACCCGTTCCAGCTGCAGGAGCGCGACGGCTACTTCATCGCTCGCGGCAGCAGCGACGACAAGGCGCGCGGCGCGGTGCTGGTCTCGGTGCTGTCGCAGCTGAAGCGCGAGGGCTTTGTGCCCAAGCGCGACATCATCCTGGCGCTGACCGCAGACGAGGAGCGCGGCGACGTACCGACCAACGGCGTGGCCTGGCTGGTGCAGCACCAGCGAGCGCTGATCGACGCCGAGTTCGGACTGAACGAGGGTGCCGGCGGCGTGCTCGCCCGGGGCAAGCCCTGGGTCCTGAACGTGCAGCTGGCCGAGAAGCTGTACGCCACCTACGAGTTGCAGACCAGCAACCCGGGCGGCCACAGCATGGCGCCCCCGCGCGACAACGCGATCACCGAACTGGCCGAGGCCCTGGTGCGCCTTGCCGGGCACGAGTTCCCGCTGAATCTGTCGCCGGTCACGCGGGCGTACCTCGAGCGGATGTCCGCCCTCTCGGCCGAGCCGCTGGCGTCGGCCCTGCGCGGGGTGACGCAGGACAGGCCGGACCCGTCGGCAGTGGCCTTCCTGTCGGCGCGGCCGGGCTGGAACTCGCAGCTGCGCACCACCTGCGTGGTCACGATGATCGAGGGCGGCCATGCGGCGAATGCCCTGCCGCAGCGCGGCAAGGCGACGGTCATGTGCCGCCTGCTGCCCCACGACGACGCCGCCGCCGTCGAGCGCACCCTGGCCTCCCTGGCCGGCGAGAAGGTCACGCTGACGCGCGTGAAAGCCTCGCAGCCGAGCCCGCCGTCGCCGATGCGTCCGGACGTCATCGGCGCGATCGAGAAGGTCGCCGGGCAGATGTGGCCGTCCGTGCCGGTGGTGCCGGTCATGTCGCCGGGCGTCTCCGACAGCCGGTTCCTGCGCGGCGCCGGGATCCCGATGTACGGCGTCTCGGGTCTCTTCCAGGCCGGCAACGACTACGCGCACGGCCGCGACGAACGCGTCCCGGTGCGCTGGCTGTACGAGAGCCGGGAGTTCATGGTCCGGCTCGTGCGCGAACTGGCGCAGTGAACCCGGCGGCCCAGCGCCGTCGTCGGGCTCGGTCCGCCTAGGGACGCCGGGGCGTCACCCGCGGGCTCCCTGCCCGCGCGAGCGGGCTGCCGGAAGGCGTCCGGCCGGCTGATCGGCACGGCTGCGCAGGGGTGCACCCGGGCGATCCGTGGCGACGCGGGCGCGACGGCGACAGTCGCGCTGCGGGCCGCTGCAGGCGGCCAACCTCGACGGGTGGCGCCTCCCGGCCATCGATGAGTTTCTTCACATCATCGCTTCCGGTCATCGTCCTTATGCGTTCCTAACGACCGCGCTGGCAGCGTGCGGCACCCGATGCGCCCGCTGCCCTTGTTCGCCCGGTCGAACCCGATCCGCCGGACCCGTCGAGCAGGCCCCCGGCCCTGTTCGGCATGAACGCCTTCGCCGTCGTCAGCCTCGTCGGGCGCATCGTGGCGGTCTTCGCCCTGCTGATGGCGGTGCCGCTGGGCTTCGCGCTGTCGGCGCATGACCCGGCCGAGGACGCGTTTCTCATCGCCGCGGCGATCACCGCATCGACGGGCGTCGCCATCACGCTGGCCACCCGGCGCTTCCAGCGCGAGTTGCAGCCGCGCGACGGCTTCCTGCTGGTGACCCTCACCTGGACGCTGCTGCCGGCCTTCGGGGCGCTGCCGCTGCTGCTGGCGATCCCGGGCCTGAGCTTCACCGACGCCTACTTCGAGGCGATGAGCGGCTTGACGACGACCGGGGCCACGGTGCTCACCGGGCTCGAGCGCTTGCCCGTCTCGATCAACGTCTGGCGCTGCTTCATGGTGCTGATCGGCGGCATGGGGATCATCGTCCTCGTCGTCGCGATCCTCCCGCTGCTCGGCGTCGGCGGGGCGCAACTGTTCCGGTCCGAGACCGCGGGCCCGCTGAAGGACCACAAGCTCACGCCGCGCATCGCCCAGACCGCGCGCGGGCTGTGGACGGTGTACTTCGTGACCTCGCTGGCCTGCTTCGTCGCCTACCGGCTGGCCGGCATGACCTGGACCGACGCGTTCATCCACATGTGCAGCACGATGGGGCTCGGCGGCTTCGCCGCGTACGACGCGAGCTTCGCGGCCTTCGAGTCGCCGGCCATCGAGGCGGTCGCCGTCGCCTTCATGACGCTGGCGGGCTTCAACTTCGGCCTGTACTTCGTGGCCTGGCGCAAGCGTTCCCTGGCCGTGCTCTGGAGGGATGTCGAGGCGCGGACCTATGTCGTGCTGCTGACGGCATCGGTGGTGGGCGTGGCGCTGTTCCTCGCCTGGCACGGCGTCTACGCCGGCTTCGCCGAATCCCTGCGCCATGCGGCCTTCAACGTCGTCTCGATCGCCACGACGACCGGCTACGCGACGGTCGACTACGCCCAGTGGCCGATCTTCGCGCCGGTCTTCATGCTGTTCCTGTGCAGCTTCGCCACCTGCGCCGGCTCCACCGGCGGCGGCATCAAGCTCGTGCGCTCGCTGCTGCTGCTCAAGCAGGCCCGGCTGGAGCTCGTTCGCGTGATACACCCGCGTGCGGTCGTGCCGCTGCGGCTCGGCTCGACGACGGTGTCGTCCCAGGTCATGTCCTCGGTCATCGCCTTCATGCTGCTGTATGGCTCGGTCATGGTGGTGGCCACGCTCGCCCTGCTGCTGTCGGGGCTGGACCTCGTCACGGCGTCCACGGCCGCGATCGCCTGCATCAACAACACCGGTCCCGGCCTCGGGCAGGTCGGGCCGGCGGGCAACTTCCAGGGGCTGAGCGACTTCCAGACCTGGGTGTGCACGATCTCGATGCTCCTGGGGCGGCTGGAGCTGGTCGCGGTGATGGTGGTGTTCACGGCATCGTTCTGGCGCCGGTGAACGCGCCTCGGCCGGCGGGCATGCTACGTTCCGTGGCGATGCAGATCCCCAACGCCTCGCCGCAAGGACGCCCGCGCGCCCCCTGGTGGCCCGGGCTCGCGGCCTGGATGGCGGCCTGGGCGCTGATGCTGGCACTCGACGGCCATGTCGACCTGGCCAGCCAGGCCCTGCTGCTGGTCCCGGCCGCCGCGGTGGCGGCGATCTGGTGGGGGCCGGCACTCTCGGCCACGACCATCGGCCTGGCCGTGCTGGCGTTCAACTTCAGCTTCGTTCCGCCGCGCGGCACCCTGGCGGTGGACCTGCACCAGCACGGGCTCCTGCTCGTCGCCACGGTGGCCGTGAGCGGGATCGTCACGGCGCTCGTGGCCCGCCTGCGACGGCTGGCCTCCGAAGCCGAGGCGCATGCGCAGCGCTCCGACGACCTGCGCCACCTCGGCGACGCGCTCCGCGGCCACGACGATCCGCTGGACGGCGAGGCCCTGTTGCGGCGGATGCTGGGGCGACTGTCCGGGACGGATGCGGTGCTGCTGGTGGTGTCCGCGGAACCCGGCGCCGACTCGGCCAGCGCGCCCGAACGCTGGTTCGGGCAGCCCACGAGCGCCGAGCAGGACGACCTGTGCCTGTGCGTGCACGACGGCCGAGCCCTGGGACCGGGGTCGGGCCGCCGCGAGGAGCAGCCCGCGTGCTACCTGCCGTTGCGGGGCCGACAGCGGACCCTTGGGGCCGCCCTGGTCCGCCTGGACCCGGCGGCGCCCCCCGGCGAGGCCGAGCGTTCGCACGCGCAGGCGCTGTGCGACCAGTTCGGCACCGCGCTGGAACGCGCGGCCGCCGAGCGGGCTGCCGCCCGCGCCCACCAGCAGGCGCAGCTGCAGTCGATGCGCAGCACCCTGCTGTCGGCCGTCGCGCACGACCACCGCACCCCGCTCGCGACCATCATCAGTGCCGCAGGCGCGCTGCTCGACCAGGCCGATCGGCTGGACGCGCAACAGCGCCAGCGCTTGGCCGCGACCATCCTGGACGAGTCCACGCAGCTGGCCCGCATCACCGACAACACGCTGCAGCTCGCGCGGCTGGACGCGGTGGGCCTGGACCTGGCCAAGGACTGGGAGTCGCCGGAGGAGCTCATCGGCAGCGTATTGCGCCGCCTGCGCCAGCGCGACCCCGGGCACCGGCTGCGCGCGCACGTTCCGCCGGGGCTGCCGCTGGTGCGCTGCGACGCGGTGCTCGTCGTGCAGCTCATCGACAACCTCGTCGACAACGCCCTGAGGCACGGCGGCGACGGCGGACCGGTGGAGATCACCGCCAGGGCCGAGGGCGGACGTCTCCTCATCGCGGTGCGCGACCGCGGACCGGGGGTTCCCGAGGCGCTGGCCCCCCGCCTGTTCGAGCCGTTCAGTCGCGCTCAGCCGGCCGGAGGGGCCCCGGCGGGGCCTGGGGCGTCGCGCCGCGGCACCGGCGTGGGCCTGGCACTGTGCCGGGCCATCGCGCGCGTTCACGGCGGTGAGCTGACGGTGCGCCGGCGCCGCGGCGGGGGCGCGAGCTTCGAACTCTCACTGCCCGTGGACCCGCTGCCGGCCCCTCCCGACGACGCGCCCCCGCAGGAGACCGGCCGGTGAGCCCGACCGTGCTGCTCGTCGAGGACGACCGGGAGCTGCGCAACACGCTGCGCGACGCCCTCGGCGTCGAGGGCTACCACGTGCACGCATCGGCCAGCCTGGCCGATGCGCGCGCGCTGCTGGCCCACGCGGTGGCCGAGGGTGGGCTCGACCTGGTGCTGCTCGACCTCGGACTGCCCGACGGGGACGGCGAGGCCTTGCTCACCCAGCTGCGCCGCGATCGCTCCACGCCGGTGATCGTGATCTCCGCGCGACATGGCGACGACCCCAAGGTGCGCCTGCTCGACGCCGGCGCGGACGACTACCTCGTCAAGCCCTTCAGCCTGGCGGAACTGCTGGCGCGCATGCGCGTCGCGATGCGCCACCGGGGAATGCCCCTGCGGCCCGCCGTCGTGCGCTACGCACGCGACGGCCTCGAGGTCGATCTGGAGGCTCGGCAGGTCCTGCGCGACGGGGCCGCGGTGCACGTCACGCCGACCGAGTACGCGCTGCTCGCGCGCCTGGTGCGCTCGGCCGGGCAGGTCGTCACCCACCGCCAGCTGCTGGCCGACGTCTGGGGCGCCGAGTTCACCGAGCACACCCACTACCTGCGCCTGTACATGGGCCAGCTGCGAGCCAAGCTCGAAGCCGATCCGGCGGAGCCCCGGCTGCTGCTCACCGATCCCGGCGTGGGCTATCGGCTGGTGGAGCCGGCGGAGTCGGCCGCAGGCCCGCATCTGGGCCGAGGTTAAAAGGATAGGGTCAGGTCTTGCCTTTTGCCCACCGCTCGGCCCTGCCTGAGGCTCGGCCTCCCTTTGATGGACGTGTTCACCGCGTTCAGGGCCAGGAGCCCGCCTGCACGCCGGTGGACCGGTGAGCGGGCAAGAGGCAAGACCTGACCCCCATACCTGGCTCAGCCGCCCGCGCGCTTGGCCCGGTGGCCTT
>ERZ761602.3282-NODE-3282-length-23188-cov-57.536160_pt1 | contig 23188 bp, 22 predicted proteins | sample MGYA00512165_ERZ761602 | MGnify/ENA primary metagenome ERZ761602 (study PRJEB28899, sample SAMN02445085) | bioreactor sludge metagenome | biome: EBPR sludge; isolation source: Thorneside wastewater treatment plant | place: Australia: Brisbane, Thorneside...
CGACCTCGCCGCCGAAGTCGGCGTGGCCCGGGGTGTCGACGATGTTGATGTGCGTTTCGCCGTACTGGATAGCGCAGTTCTTCGACAGGATCGTGATGCCGCGTTCCTTCTCGATGTCCCCCGAGTCCATGACGCGCTCGGCGACCTGCTGATTTTCGCGGAAGGTGCCGGACTGGCGCAGCAGTTGGTCGACGAGGGTGGTCTTGCCGTGGTCGACGTGGGCGATGATGGCGATGTTGCGGATGGCGCGGGACATGAGGGGGCGGGAAGTCTTTGAAAGGGCTCGGATTCTAGCACGTGCTGCGGCGGCGCAGCATGGTTTTCTGGGTGGCATGTTAGAATCGCGCGCCCAGCCAACAGAGGTTCTTCACCATGCTCGCGATCATCGGCGGCAGCGGACTCACCCAACTGTCGAACATGGAGATCGAGCGCCGCGAAGTCGTGCGCACGCCCTACGGCGAGCCCTCCGGCGCGCTCGCCTTCGGCCGGGTCTGCAACGAACCGGTCGTCTTCCTCGCCCGCCACGGCTACGGCCACACCATCCCGCCGCATCTGGTCAACTACCGCGCCAATATCTGGGCGCTCAAGCAAGCGAAGGTCACCGGCATCGTGTCGGTGGCCTCGGTAGGCGGCATCCGCGCCGATCTCGCGCCGGGCACGCTCATCGTGCCGAGCCAGATCATCGACTACACCTGGGGGCGCAATAGCACCTTCTTCGAGGGTGGCGACACGCCGGTGCGCCACATCGACTTCACCGAGCCCTACGACGACGCCCTGCGCCGCCGCCTGCTCGCGGCGATCGGCGCGGCCGGCGACAGCGCGGTGGATGGCGGCGTGTATGCGAGCACCCAGGGGCCGCGCCTGGAGACTGCGGCCGAGATCGACCGCCTCGAGCGCGACGGCTGCGACATCGTCGGCATGACCGGCATGCCCGAGGCGGCGCTCGCGCGCGAGCTCGAACTGCCCTACGCGGCGATCGGGGTCGTGGTGAATTACGCCGCCGGGCGTTCCTCAAGCGCGCATGGCATCCACTTCGACGATATCGAGCTGGTGTTGCAGGAGTCCATGGTGCGCGTGCGCGCAGTTCTCGAGGGGCTTTGCCATGTCTGATCGACCGAGCGAGGAGGGCAATGCGATGAAGCGGGTGGAGAGTTCGTTCGAGCACGTGTTGTTCACCAGCCGCTGGCTGATGGCGCCGGTGTATTTCGGCCTGGTTCTGGCGATGGTGTTGCTGCTGGTGAAGTTCGGCAAGGAGCTGTTCGGACTGTTCGCGCAGATCTGGAGTGCCTCGGGCAGCGAGCTGATCATCGGCGTGCTCTCGCTGGTCGACGTGGCGCTGATCATGAACCTGCTGATCATCATCATCTTCAGCGGCTACGAGAACTTCGTCTCCAAGATGGAAGACCTGCACACCCACCGCGACCGCCCGGAGTGGATGGGGCACATCGGCTTCTCCGACCTGAAGCTCAAGCTGATCGGCTCGATCGTGGCGATTTCGGGGATCGAGCTGCTGAAGGCCTTCATGAACGCCCACAACCTCACCGACCGCCAGCTCGGCTGGATGGTGGGCATCCACGTCACCTTCCTGTTCTCGGGCCTGCTCTACGCCGCGATGGACCGGCTGGCGGGCAAGGGGCACTGAGGCGCGGCGGGAAACCCGTTCGCGCCTTGCGGCGCTCCTACAGGAGGGGTGCTCTAATGTAGCGCGAACGGGCGGATCCAGTCTGCGCCGGCGTTTCCGCGCGCCCTACACCTGCAGCCGCTCGAGCAGTTCGCGCTCGATCCTGAGCACCTGCGCGTCCTGGTTCAGCGCGTTGCCGGTGAGCAGGAAGGTGTCTTCGACGCGTTCGCCCAGGGTGGCGATCTTGGCGGTGTGCAGGCGGATGCCATGCTCCGCAAGTACCGCGGCGACATCGTAGAGCAGCCCGGGGCGGTCGGCGGCGGTGAGCGAGAGCACGTGGTGGCGACCGGCCTCGTCGGCGCGGATGCTGACCTCGGGGCTGATCGGAAAGTGCTTGACCTGGCGCGACATTCTCCCGCGGCTGGGGCGCTCGGGCACGCCGGGCTTCTGCAGGCGGGCGGTGAGCTCGTGCTCGATCAGGATCACGATGTCGCGATAGGCGGCCTGTTCGCCCGGGTCCTGCAGCATGAAGCTGTCGAGCGCGTAGCCGTGGCGGGTGGTGTGCACCTTGGCGTCGACGATGGTGAAGCCCATGCGCCCGAAAAATCCGGTGAGGCGCACGAAGAGATCCTTCTGGTCGCGGGTGAACACCATCACCTGCACGCCATCCTCGTCCTCGGCCACGCGTGCCTTCACCACCGGCTCGTCGGATTCGGTGCGGTAGTACAGCACGCGGGTGTGCCAGGCGATCTCCTCTGCGGAGTGGCGCATGAAATACACCGGATCGAGCCGGGCCCACAGTGCGTCCTCGACGCCGGGGCGCAGGCCGTGGAAGCGTAGCTGGCGGCGGGCGTCCTCGATGCGGTCGTCGAGGCCGAGCGCCTCCTTGGCGGTGGCGCCGCGCAGCAGGCGCTGGGTGGCGAAGAACAGATCCTCGAGGAGCTTGCCCTTCCATCCGTTCCACACCTTGGGGCTGGTGCCGCGGATGTCGGCGTGGGTGAGCAGGTAGAGCGCGACCAGGCGACGCTCGTCGCGCACGACGTCGGCGAAGCGCTGGATGATCTCGGGGTCGGAGGTGTCCTCCTTCTGCGCGACGCGCGACATGGTGAGGTGCTGCTCGACCAGCCACACGACCAGCGCGCTGTCGTCCGCGTCCATGCCGTGCTGCGCGCAGAACTCGCGCGCATCGGCCATGCCCAGGGTGGAGTGGTCGCCGCCGCGGCCTTTGGCGATGTCGTGGAAGAGCGCGCCGATGTAGAGCAGCCAGGGGCGCTCGAAGGCCATGATCAGGCGCGTCATCAGCGGGTATTCGTGCGCGTGCTCCCCCATGGTGAAGCGCCGCACGTTGCGCAGCACCATCAGGATGTGCTGGTCGACCGTGTAGACGTGGAAGAGGTCGTGCTGCATCTGGCCGACGATGCGCCTCCAGGCCGGGATGTAGCGCGACAGGATGCCGTACTCGTTCATCTTGCGGAACACGCGCACGATGCCGCGGCGCTGCTGCAGGATCTGCAGGAAGAGGGCGCGGTGCGCGGGGTCGGCGCGGAAGGCGGCATTGACCTGGTTGCGGTGGATCCAAAGCGCGCGCAGGGTGCGCGCGGTCATGCCCTTGAGTTCGGAGCGCTGCTGCAGCAGCAGGAAGCATTCGAGCAGCGCGGAGGGCTGGCGCTCGAAGACGTCCTCTTCGCGGATGTCGAGCAGCTCGCGCACGACCTGGAAGCGCGCATTGACCACGATCGCGGCGCCGCGGTCGGGGAAGATCACGCTGCCGTAGTTCTGCAGCAGTACGGTGTTGAGCTGCATCACCATCTTGGCGGTGACGTAGTAGCGCTGCATCAGCACCTCGGAGGCGCGCCGGGTGGGCGTGGCCTCGATGCCGAGGATGCGGGCGAGCTTTTCCTGGTGGTCGAAGAGCAGGCGGTCCTCGGCGCGCCCGGTGAGCTGATGCAGGCGGATGCGGATGTGCTGCAGGAAGCGCTCGATCGCGCGCAGCTCCCCCGCTTCGCCGCCGGTGATCAGGCGATGGCGGGCGAGGTCGCGCCAGTTGTGGCCGAGCCCGGCGGCGCGCGCGATCCAGCCCAGCATCTGCAGGTCGCGCAGCCCGCCGGGGCTCTCCTTGCAGTTGGGTTCGAGCGCGTAGGGCGTATCGTTGAAGCGGGCGTAGCGCTGCTCCTGCTCGAGCAGCTTGGCCTTGTAGAAGGCACGCACGTCGAGTGCCTCGCGGTAGCGTGCGTTGAGTTCGGCGAACAGGGCCGCGTTGCCGGCGAGCAGCCGCGCTTCGAGGAGATTGGTCTGTACGGTGATGTCGTCGGCCGCGGCGCTCATGCACTCGTCCACCGTGCGCACCGCATGGCCCACCTCCAGCCCGCAGTCCCACAGCGCGCCGATCAGCGCGGACAGCCGCGCCTTCAGCGCCTCGTCGGGCGGCGCCGAGAGCAGCACGAGCAAATCGACGTCCGAGGCCGGGAATAGTTCGCCGCGGCCGTAGCCGCCCACTGCCACGAGCGCGGCGGAGGCCGGCATTGCGCACGCCGCCCACAGGCGGACGAGCTCCTGGTCCACCAGCCGGGCGCGCCCCTTGAGCAGGGTCGAGGTCTGCGGCCGCGCGTGGTAGGCCTCGCGCAGCTGCGCCGTGCCCTCGCCGAGGCGTTGGCGAGCCGTGGCGGCCAGGGTCTGCAGTTCGTCGGTGAGGGCGTCGTTCATGCGCGGACCCGGGCGGTTGCGTTCAGCTCGCCGCGGCGAAGCGGGCGGCGACGAGCTCGGGTGGCGGCGGGCACTTGGCGGAGAGGGTGAGGACCTCCACACCGGTCTCGGTGACCACCACCGTATGTTCCCATTGCGCCGACAGGCTGCGATCCTTGGTGACGATGGTCCAGCCGTCCGGCAGTTCGGAGATCGCCGCCTTGCCGGCGTTGATCATCGGCTCGATGGTGAAGATCATGCCCGGCTCGAGCGTGGGGCCGGTGCCGGCCTTGCCGTAGTGCAGGACCTGGGGCTCCTCGTGGAACTTGCGCCCGATGCCGTGGCCGCAGAACTCGCGCACCACCGAGAAGCCGCTGCCCTCCGCATGCTTCTGGATTGCCGCGCCGATGTCGCCGAGGCGGCCGCCCGGCTTCACGGTCGCGATGCCGAGCCACATGCACTCGTAGGTGATCCGCGTCAGTCTGCGGGCAACGATGCTGCACGCGGATTCGCCGCCGACCAGGAACATGCGGCTGGTGTCGCCGTGAAAGCCGTCCTTGATCACGGTGATGTCGAGATTGACGATGTCGCCCTTTTTCAGGGCCTTCTCGCCGGGTACGCCGTGGCACACCTGATGGTTGATCGAGGTGCAGATCGACTTGGGGTAGGGCGAGTAGCCGGGCGGAGCGTAGTTGAGCGGAGCGGGGATGGTGTCCTGCACATTCACCATGTAGTCATGGCAGAGGCGGTCGAGCTCTCCAGTGGTCACGCCCGGCACGACGAAGGGCTCGATGTAGTCGAGCACCTCGGCCGCGAGCCGGCAGGCCACGCGCATCTTTTCGATCTCTTCGGGGGTCTTGATGACAATGCTCATTGTTGTGTGTTCTGCGTCGGGGCGGTAAAGAAGGAAGGCTATCGCAAGCGTCGCGCTGCAGCAAACCTCGCCTTCGTTCGGGGCAGCGGGTGTGCGGAGGGACGGCGGTGGCCGCCGCACGCCCATGACCCGTCGACGCCGGCGCGTATCGCCACTGCCTCGTCACTGCTTGGGCGTCTTGAGCGCGATGCGGACCGCGTGATATGATCGCGGGCTTGTCTGCATGTGCAGGCAAAATCCGCACGCCTTGCGGCAAAGGGTCCTTCCGTGGGTCTGCGCGATTCGCTTCGTTCCGGTTTCATGCGGGGTGGGGGTCGCGTGGTTTACGGCGGGCAAGGTGGCGAACCGGCTTTCCGGTCGCCCATCCGCGGGGCGGAGGTTCAACCCTAGTAAAGTTTGGAGCAACACATGTCCGTCACGATGCGTCAGATGCTGGAAGCCGGCGTCCACTTCGGTCACCAGACCCGTTTCTGGAACCCGCGCATGGCCCCCTACATCTTCGGCCAGCGCAACAAGATCCACATCGTCAACCTCGAGAAGACGATGGCGAAGTACAACGAAGCCATCGAGTTCGTGCGCAAGCTCGCCGCGAACCGCGGCAACATCATGTTCGTCAGCACCAAGCGCCAGGCGCGCGAGATCATCGCCGAGGAAGCCCAGCGCGCCGGCATGCCCTATGTCGACGAGCGCTGGCTCGGCGGCATGCTGACCAACTTCAAGACCGTCAAGCAGTCGATCAAGCGTCTCAAGGAAGTCGAGGCGATGATGGAAGACGGCTCGATCGAGCGCCTGTCCAAGCGCGAAGCCCTAACCGTGCGTCGCGAGCTCGAGAAGCTGCAGAAGTCGATCGGCGGCATCAAGGACATGGGCGGCCTGCCCGACGCGCTGTTCGTCATCGACGTCGGCTACCACAAGATCGCCATCACCGAAGCCCAGAAGCTCGGTATCCCGGTCGTGGCCGTGGTCGACACCAATCACTCGCCCGAAGGCGTGGATTACCTGATCCCGGGTAACGACGACTCCTCGCGCGCAATCCGCCTCTACGCCCGTGGCGTGGCCGACGCCGTGCTGCAGGGCCGCAGCCAGGTGCTGCAGGAAATTGTCGACGCCGGCGGCGACGAGTTCGTCGAGGTCGAGGAAGAAGGCTCGCAGGAACAGGCCTGATCCTCAGCGAAGGGGGCCCGCGGGGCCCCTTTTGCAATCCGGGTGGCGCCTGCGAATCCCGCAACGTGCGCCCCGCACAATTCCCGATGTCGCGCCGATGGCCCTCCGGTGCGCTGCGCGGCATCCGCGTTTCGAATGTCAAACCGAACCTATTCAGGAGCTAGCATGGCGGAAATCACCGCAAGCATGGTCAAGGAACTGCGCGAGAAGACCGACGCGCCGATGATGGAATGCAAGAAGGCGCTGGCCGAAGCCGCCGGCGACATGGGCAAGGCCGAAGAGATCCTGCGCGTCAAGCTCGGCAACAAGGCCTCCAAGGCCGCCGCCCGCATCGCCGCCGAAGGCGTGGTCGGCATCGACATCTCGGCCGATGGCAAGCTCGGCACGATCATCGAGGTGAACTGCGAGACCGACTTCGTCGCCAAGAACGACGACTTCCTGGCCCTGGTGCAGAACTGCGCCGGCCTCGTCGCCGCCAAGAGTCCGGCCGACGTCGCTGCCCTGTCGGCGCTGCCGCTGGGCGAGGGCACCGTCGAGTCGATCCGCACCGCGCTGGTCGGCAAGATCGGCGAGAACATGTCGATCCGCCGCTTCGCCCGCATCGAAGCCAAGGGCAAGCTGTTCTCCTACATCCACGGCGGCGCCAAGATCGGCGTGCTGCTGGACGTGGTCGGTGGCGACGAGCAGCTCGGCAAGGACATCGCGATGCACATCGCCGCGTCCAAGCCGAAGGCGCTCGACGCCTCGGGGGTGTCGCAGGACCTGATCGACGCCGAGCGTCGCATCGCGATCGAGAAGGCTCGCGCCGACAACAAGCCCGAAGCGATGCTGGAAAAGATCGCCGACGGCACCGTGCAGAAGTTCCTCAAGGAAGTCACACTGCTGGCCCAGGTCTTCGTGAAGGCCGAGGACGGCAAGCAGACCATCGAGCAGCTGCTCAAGGCCAAGGGCGCCTCGGTCGCCGGCTTCACGCTCTTCATCGTCGGTGAAGGCATCGAGAAGAAGGTCACCGACTTCGCTGCCGAAGTCGCCGAGCAGGCCGCCGCTGCCGCCAAGAAGTAAGGAGATGAACGTGTCCGCCGCCTACAAGCGCATCCTGCTCAAGCTTTCCGGCGAAGCCCTCATGGGCGACGACGCCTACGGCATCAACGAGGATGTCGTCACCCGCATCGTCTCCGAGGTTGCCGAGATCACCCGTCTCGGCGTCCAGGTCGGCGTGGTGATCGGCGGCGGCAACATCTTCCGCGGCATGAAGGGCGCGGCTTCCGGAATGGACCGCGCCACCGCCGACTACATGGGCATGCTCGCCACGGTGATGAACGCGATGGCGCTCGCCGACGCGATGCGCCGCATGGACCTCGAGGCGCGCGTGCAGTCGGCGCTGCGCATCGACCAAGTGGTCGAGCCCTACATCCGCGGGCGCGCGATCCGTCATCTCGAAGAGGGCCGCGTGGTCATCTTCGCGGCAGGTACCGGCAACCCCTTCTTCACCACCGATACCGCCGCCGCGCTGCGTGGTGCCGAGATCGGCGCGCAGATCGTTCTCAAGGCGACCAAGGTGGACGGCGTCTATACTGCGGATCCGAAGAAGGACCCGCAGGCACAGCGCTACCATCGCATCAGCTTCGACGAGGCGATCGGGCGCAACCTGCAGGTGCTCGACTCGACGGCGTTCGCGCTCTGCCGCGACCAGAAGCTTCCGATCAACGTGTTCTCGATCTTCAAGCCCGGTGCGCTCAGGCGCGTCGTGATGGGCGAGGACGAAGGCACGCTGGTCCATTCCTGACCTCCGGAGAGGGATTGCATGATTTCCGAACTCAAGAAGAACATCGAGCAGAAGATGCAGAAGTCGGTCGAGGCGCTCAAGACCGACCTCGCCAAGGTGCGTACCGGGCGCGCCCATACCGGCCTGCTCGACCACGTGATGGTGGAGTACTACGGCTCGATGGTGCCGGTGAACCAGGTGGCGAACATCACCCTGATCGATGCCCGTACGATCGGCGTCCAGACTTGGGAGAAGCCGATGCTGGGCAAGGTCGAGCGCGCGATCCGTGACAGCGATCTCGGTCTCAACCCCGCGAACATGGGCGAGTTGCTGCGCGTGCCGATGCCTGCGCTCACCGAGGACCGCCGACGCGACCTGACCAAGGTGGTTCGCCACGAGGGCGAGACCGCCAAGGTGGCGATCCGCAACCTGCGTCGCGATGCCAACCAGCAACTCAAGGACGCGGTCAAGGACAAGGCGATCTCCGAGGATGACGAGCGTCGCGGCGAGGAAGAGGTCCAGAAGCTCACCGACCGCTATGTCGCCGAGATCGACAAGCTGCTCGCCCAGAAAGAGCAGGAACTGATGCAGATCTGATCCGCGCAGGCGGATCGGCTGTATCTTCAATGGGCACGACAGGAGGCGGACCATGATCGGAGGGCTGTTCAGGAGTTCCACCCGCGACATCCCCGACGTCCCGGCGGTGCCGGCACATGTCGCCGTGATCATGGATGGCAACGGGCGGTGGGCGCGCAAGCGCATGCTGCCCCGCGTGGCCGGCCATGCGCGTGGCGTGGAGGCCTTGCGTGCCACCGTACGCGGCTGCGTGAATCGCGGGGTGGAGTACCTCACCGTGTTTGCGTTCAGTTCCGAGAACTGGCGTCGCCCGCAGGATGAGGTCTCGTTCCTCATGCAGCTCTTCCTCAAGTCGCTGCAGAAGGAGATCCGTCGCATGCACGACAACGACATGCGATTCCGCGTGATCGGGGATCTCTCGAAGTTCGACGGCCGCCTGGTGGACATGATCCGTGAGGCGGAGGCGCTCACCGCGGGCAACGGCGGACTCAACTTCACTGTAGCGGCGAACTATGGCGGCCGCTGGGACATCCTCGATGCGATGTCACGCCTGATGGCGCGCGAACCGGGGCGCCTGGAGCGCTTCACCGAAGAGGAACTCGCCTCCGAGTTGTCGATGAGCTTCGCGCCCGAGCCCGATCTCTTCATCCGCACCGGTGGCGAGAAGCGCATCAGCAATTTCCTGCTGTGGCAACTCGCCTACACCGAACTCTACTTCACGGATGTGCTTTGGCCCGACTTCGACGACGAAGCGCTGAGCCAGGCCATCGGCTCCTATCAGGCGCGGGAGCGGCGCTTCGGGCGCACCAGCGAGCAGCTCAAGGCGGACGCCGGGGAATAGGCGCCATGCTCAAGGATCGCGTCCTTACCGCCATCGCTTTGCTGGTCGGCCTGCTCGCGGCGGTGTTCCTCCTCCCAGCCTCGCTATGGCTCGTGCTTTGCGCAGCCTTGTGCGGCGCGGCCGCCTGGGAGTGGGGGGCGCTCGCGCGGTTCGAGCACGGCTTGCGCGTGTCCACCGCGGTGGCCTTTACCGCGGCGAGCGCGCTGCTGGGCTGGAGCGCCGGGCTGGGAAGCGGCCAGCTCGGCGGTGCCGCTGCGCTGGTGCCCCTTTATGTCTTCAGCGCCTTGTTCTGGATCTTCGTCGTACCGATGTGGCTGCGCGGAAAGTGGTCGCTGTCCAACCCGATGCTGGCCTCGCTGGTCGGCTTCGTCGTGCTCGTGCCGACCGCGCTGGCGATGATGCAGCTGCGCACGATGGGGCCCTGGGTGCTGCTTGGGACCATGGCCGTCGTCTGGGTTGCCGACATCGCGGCCTACTTCACCGGGCGGACCTTCGGCCGGCGCAAGCTGGCGCCCTCGATCAGCCCCGGCAAGACCTGGGAAGGCGCCGTGGGCGCCGCGATCGCGGTGCTGTTGTTCGGCTTCGGCGTGCTGGCCGGACGCGGCGCTGGGCTGGAGGGCGGGGTGCCCGTCATCGCCGGGGTGTTGCTGGCATGGACCGCGGTGAGCATCGTCGGCGATCTCTTCGAGTCACTGCTCAAGCGCCAGGCCGGCCTCAAGGACAGCGGCAACATCCTGCCCGGGCATGGCGGCATCCTCGACCGCATCGACAGTCTCACGTCCACGCTTCCGCTCGTGGCGCTCGGCGTGGTGTGGCTCGCGCGCTGATCCCCCATGGCTGCGGCCGTGCCCCTTCCGTAACGGATCCTCTCCATGCCTGACCCCGCACCCCAGCGCCTCACCGTACTGGGCGCGACCGGCTCGATCGGCCAAAGCACGCTCGACGTCGTCGCCCGCCACCCCGAACGCTTCGAGGTCTTCGCGCTCAGCGCGCAGCGCCAGGACGACAAGCTGCTCGAGCAGTGTCTGCGCTTTTCGCCGCGCTTCGCGGTGATGGGCGATGCCGGCGCCGCCGATCGCCTCAGCGCGGCCCTGCGCGTCGCAGGCAGCGACACCGAGGTGATGTGCGGCGAAGAGGCGCTGGAGCGGGTCGCCGCGGCCGAGCCGGTCGACATGGTCATGGCCGCGATCGTCGGGGCCGCGGGGCTGCGGCCGACCCTGGCGGCCGCGCGCGCCGGAAAGAAGGTCCTGCTCGCCAACAAGGAGGCCCTGGTGCTGTCGGGCCGGCTGCTGCTCGATGCTGTGGCGGCCAGCGGCGCCGTGCTGCTGCCGATCGATAGCGAGCACAACGCGATCTTCCAGGCCCTGCCTTCCGGCTACGCACGCGAACCTGCACGCGCCGGGGTGCGCAGGGTGCTGCTCACGGCCTCGGGCGGCCCCTTCCGGACCGCGCCGATCGAGTCGCTCGCGAGCGTCACCCCCCAGCAGGCCTGTGCCCACCCCAACTGGGTCATGGGGCGCAAGATCTCGGTGGACTCGGCGACGATGATGAACAAGGGCCTGGAGGTGATCGAGGCGCACTGGCTGTTCGGTGCGCCGGCCGACATGATCGAGGTGGTCGTACATCCGCAGAGCGTGATCCACTCGATGGTCGACTACGCCGACGGCTCGGTGATCGCGCAGCTCGGCAACCCCGACATGCGCACCCCGATCGCCAATGCCATGGCGTGGCCCGAGCGCATCGATGCGGGCGTGCGCCCGCTCGACCTGTTCGAGATCGCCCGGCTCGACTTCGAGCGCCCGGATTTCGTCCGCTTTCCCTGCCTGAAGCTGGCCTTCGACGCACTGCGCGCTGGCGGTACGGCACCCGCGGTGCTCAACGCCGCCAACGAGGAGGCGGTTGCCGCCTTCCTCGATCATCGCATCGGTTTTCTCGACATTGCCGCGGTGATCGCGGCCAGCCTGGAACGTAGCCGGCCGGGCGCGGTCGATTCGCTGGAGGCGGTGCTTGCCGCCGACGCGCACGCCCGCGAACTCGCGCGGGACGAGATCTCCCGACTCCGGCTCGACCGATGACCCTCTTCGACTACCTGATCCCTTTCGCGCTCGCCCTCGGCCTGCTCATCCTGGTCCACGAACTCGGCCACTACCTGGTGGCGCGCTGGTGCGGGGTCAAGGTGTTGCGCTTCTCGATCGGCTTCGGGAAACCGCTGCTCCGGCACACCGCCGGCCGCGACGGCACCGAGTGGGTGCTTGCCGCGTTTCCGCTCGGCGGCTACGTCAAGATGCTCGACGAGCGCGAGGCGCCGGTCGCGGCGCCCGAACTGCACCGCGCCTTCAACCGGCAGAGCGTGTACCGCCGCTTCGCGATCGTCGCCGCCGGGCCGCTGGCGAACTTCCTGCTCGCGATCGTCCTGTACTGGGGGCTCTTCGTCAGTGGCACCGAGGAGCTCAAGCCGCGGGTTGCGCTCTCCGACACGCCGGCGATCGCGCAGGCCGCCGGCGTGCGCGAGGGCGACCTGGTGGAGGCGGTGGATGAGGAGCCGGTACGCAGCTGGCAGGACCTGCGCTGGGTGCTGCTGCGCCACGCGCTCGACAGCCGCGAGGTGATGCTGCGCGTGCGCACCCTCGAGGACGTCGAGGCGTTCCGCCGGCTCGATCTCTCGGGTGTGGCGATCGACGAGGGCAACACCGACCTGATCGCGCGCCTCGGCCTGCGTCCATGGCGCCCGGCGATCCCGGCGGTGATCGGCCGGATCGCGGAGGCGAGTGCGGCCGAACGCGCGGGACTGCGAGGCGGCGATCGCGTGCTGGCGATCTCGGGCACGCCGGTCGAGGCCTGGAGCGACCTGGTGCGCCTGGTGCGCGAGGCGCCCGGGCGTGCGCTCGGCTTCGAGGTGGAACGCGAAGGCGTGATCGTGAAGCTGGTGATCACGCCGGAAGCGGCCGAGGAGGGCGGGGCGCAGATCGGCCGCATCGGTGTCGGCGTCGCCGAGGCCCCGGCGGGCGGCATCGCGATCTTCGGCGAGGTGCGCTACGGTGTGCTGGAGGGGCTCTCGCGCGCGGTCGTGCAGACCTGGGAAACCAGCGTGCTGAGCCTGAAGATGATCGGCCGCATGCTCACCGGCGAAGTGTCCTGGAAGAACCTCTCCGGACCGGTCACCATCGCCGACTACGCCGGGCAGACCGCCCAGCTCGGCTGGGCCCACTACCTCAAGTTCGTGGCCCTGATCAGCATCAGCCTGGGCGTCCTGAACCTGCTGCCCATCCCGGTTCTGGATGGGGGGCACTTGTTGTACTATACGGTCGAAATCATCAAGGGCGGTCCGATCCCGGAGCGCATCATGGAGGTCGGTCAGCAGATCGGCCTCGCCCTCCTGGTGATGTTGATGGCATTCGCCTTCTACAACGACCTGAACCGTCTCATTTCCGGCTGAACTCCCGAATGAATCGCAAGCTCCTGCCCGGGCTCCTGGTGGCCCTTTTTGCCGCGACGCCGGCCCTCGCGTTCGACCCATTCGTGGTCAAGGACATCCGTGTCGAGGGTATCCAGCGTACCGAGGCGGGCACCGTATTCAACTACCTGCCGGTCCGCGTCGGTGAAACGTTTACCGAGGCCCAGGCCGCGGACGCCATCCGCGCGCTGTTCGCCACCGGTTTCTTCAGCGACGTGCGCATCGAGACCGAGGGCGAGGTCATCGTCGTGGTCGTGGACGAGCGCGCCGCGATCGCCGACATCACCTTCGACGGCGTCAAGGAGTTCGACAAGGATGCGCTCAAGAAGGGCTTGCGCGAAGTCGGCCTCGCCGAGTCGCGGATCTTCGACCGCTCGCTGCTGGAGCGCGCGGAACAGGAGCTCAAGCGCCAGTACCTGTCGCGCGGCAAGTACGCGGCCACGGTCACCACGACCGTCACCCCGCTGGAGCGCAACCGAGTCGGCATCAACTTCAAGGTCGACGAGGGCGGCGTCGCCAAGATCCGCCAGATCCGCATCGTCGGTGCGAAAGCCTTCGACGAGGAGGATCTCATCGACGAGATGCAACTCACCACGCCCGGCTGGCTGACCTGGTACACGAAGAACGACCAGTATTCCCGCCAGAAGCTCTCGGCCGACCTCGAGACGCTGCGCTCGTGGTATCTCAACCAGGGTTATCTTGATTTCAACATCGACTCCACCCAGGTTTCGATCACGCCCGACAAGCAGGACATCTACATCACGGTCAATATCAGCGAAGGCGAGAAGTACACCGTCAGCGGCATGCGCTTCACCGGCGATCTGATCCTGCCCGAGGCCGAATACCAGGCGCTCACCCGGATCCGCCCGGGCGAGACTTTCTCGCGCGAGCGCCTGACCGAGACCACCAAGGCGATCACCGACCGGCTCGGCAACGAAGGCTATGCCTTCGCCAACGTGAACGCCGCGCCCGAAGTCGACAAGGCCAAGCGCGAGGTCGCCTTCACGGTCTTCGTCGATCCCGGTCGTCGGGTCTATGTGCGCCGGATCAACGTCGGCGGCAACACCAAGACACGCGACGAGGTGGTGCGGCGCGAGATGCGGCAGATGGAAGGAGGCTGGTACGACGCGGCAGCGATCAATCGCTCGCGGACGCGCATCGACCGCCTCGGTTTCTTCGATGAGGTCACGGTCGAGACCCCCGCGGTGCCGGGCACGACCGACCAGGTCGACGTCAACTACACGGTCAAGGAGCGCCCGACCGGCAACCTGATGCTGGGCGCGGGCTTCTCCAGTTCCGAGAACATCGTCCTTTCGGCCTCGATCTCGCAGCAGAACCTCTTCGGCAGCGGCAATGCGCTGACGCTCGGCCTCAACACCAGCCAGTCGAGCCGCACGCTCGCGCTGTCCTTCACCAATCCGTACTACACGGTGGACGGTGTCAGCCTGGGCTGGGACCTGTATCACCGCACCTACGATGCCGACGAACTCGATTCCGTGTCGCCGTACAAGACGGTGTCGACAGGGGCGGGCATCCGCCTCGGCTGGCCGATCGCCGAAGACGACCAGGTCAATTTCGGCCTTACCGCGGATCGCACCGAAATCACGACCTACAACCTCAGTCCGAGGCTGTACAAGGACTTCTGTCGTGAGAACGGGCTGAACGACGTCACCGGCGTCGGCGAGTGTACGGTGGATAGCCTGGTGCTCACGGTGGGCTGGTCGCGCGACGGCCGCGACAGCTTCACCTATCCTCGCAGCGGCGTGTACCAGCGCCTCTATGGTGAGGTGAGCGTTCCGGTTGGAGACCTGCGCTACGGCAAACTCGGCTACCAGTACCAGCACTGGTTCCCGATCGGCTCGGACTACGCGCTGATGCTCAATGCCGACGTCGGTTACGCGAAGGGCTTCGGTGGCAAGGATGTTCCTTTCTACAAGAACTACTACGTGGGTGGCATCGGCTCGGTGCGTGGCTTCGACCAGGGCTCGGTCGGTCCCAAGTATCAGGATACCGACGGCGACATCACCTCTACCGGCGGCACGCGCAAGGTGGTGGGCAACGCCGAGTTCTTCTTTCCGATGCCGGGTGCGGGCAAGGACCGTTCCTTCCGCATCTCGGCCTTCTTCGATGCCGGCTATGTCTGGGGCGAGGACGAGGTTCCGCTCGGTGGCGGCAGCTTCGTGGAGCAGGATGTCCGCTTCGGCGACCTGCGCTACAGTACGGGCCTTGCGTTCTCCTGGAGTTCGCCGATCGGTCCGCTGAAGTTCAGCTTCGGCCACCCCCTGAAGAAGGAAGAGAACGACGAGATCCAGCGATTCCAGTTCCAGCTCGGCAGTGTGTTCTGAGCCGGGCGCAACAGTTTCATCCGGAGGCATAATTGAAAGTCCGTACCCTCTCCCTGGTCGCAGTCGCCCTGCTCGGCCTCTCCCAGACAGCGTTCGCCGAGAACAAGATCGGCTTCGTCAATTCCGATCGGGTCATGCGTGAAGCTGCGCCTGCGGTGCGCGCGCAGCAGCGTCTGGAGAAGGAATTCGAGAAGCGCGATCAGGAGTTGCAGCGCATCGCGCGCGATCTCAAATCGATGCAGGAAGACCTCGAGCGCAACGGCCCGACCATGGGCGACAGCGACCGTCGCAACAAGGAGCGTTCGTTCAACGAGTTGAACCGCGACTTCCAGCGCAAGCAGCGCGAGTTCCGCGAGGACCTGAACCAGCGCCGCAACGAGGAGCTCGCCTCGGTGCTCGACAAGGCGAACCGCTCGGTCAAGGAGATCGCGGAGCGGGAAAACTACGACATCATCTTCCAGGAAGCGGTGTACGCCAACCCGCGCATCGACATCACCGACAAGGTCATCAAGACCCTGTCCGACGCCAAGTAAGCTCGGCCGCTCGATGTTTCGACTGCAAGAGCTGGTCGATCGCCTCGGCGGCGAGTTCGCAGGGGACGGCGCTGTCGCGGTCGCTCGCGTCGCTCCGCTCGATACGGCGAAGGAGGGCGACCTCGCCTTCCTTGCCAATCGCAAGTACCTGTCGCAGGTCGGCAAGTGCGCGGCAAGTGCGCTCATCGTCACGCCCGACCTGCGCGAGGCGCTCGCCGGGCGCAACCTGATCCTGACCGCAGACCCCTATCTGTACTTTGCCCGCGTCGCGCAGCTGTTCAATCCGCCCCCCGCGGTACGACCGGGCATCCATGCGCTTGCCGCGGTCGCCAGCCCCGTGCCGGCCAACACGCAGGTGGGACCGGGCGCCTCGATCGAGGAAGACGTGGTGCTCGGCGAGGACGTGGTGATCGGACCGAACTGTCACGTCGGGCGCGGCAGCCGTATCGGTCGCGGCACGCGGCTTTACGCCAACGTCACCATCTACCATGACTGCGTGATCGGCGAGGACTGCATCCTGCACTCGGGCGTGGTCATCGGCGCCGACGGCTTCGGCTTCGCGCGCGAGAAGTCCGGCGCCTGGGTCAAGATCCCGCAGGCCGGGCGCGTGGTGCTCGGCAACGACGTCGAGATCGGCGCCAACACCACGGTGGACCGCGGCGCGCTCGACGACACCGTGATCGGCGACGGCGTCAAGCTCGACAACCTGATCCAGATCGCGCACAACGTGCGCGTGGGCGAGCACACCATCATGGCGGGTTGTGCCGGGGTCGCAGGTAGCGCCCGGATCGGTGCGCGCTGCATGATCGGCGGCCAGGCCGGCATCTCCGGCCACCTCAGCATCGCCGACGACGTGGTGGTCTCGGCGTGGACCCTGGTCGCCAAGTCGATCACCAAACCCGGTGTGTACACCGGCAACCTGCCGCTGCAGACCCATGGCGACTGGGTGAAGAACTTCTCCCACCTGCGCCACCTCGACGCGCTCGCCAAGCGCGTCCGCCAACTCGAACAACACAGCGACGGTCCCGACGACCGCTCGCAGGGCTGAGCCATCATGGACATCAAGGAAATCCTGCAGTACCTGCCGCACCGCTATCCCTTCCTGCTCGTCGATCGCATGCTGGAGATCGAGCCGGGCGTGCGCGCGCGCGGGCTGAAGAACGTGACCATGAACGAGCCCTTCTTCCCGGGGCACTTCCCGCACCACCCGGTGATGCCGGGCGTGCTGATCATTGAGGCCATGGCCCAGGCCGCCGCGCTGCTGTCGTTCAAAAGCACCGGCGTGAAGCCCGACGACAACTCGGTGGTGTACTTCGCCGGCATCGACAACGCGCGCTTCAAGCGCCCGGTGGTGCCCGGCGACCAGCTGATCTTCGACGTCGAGATCACCCACGCCAAGCGCAACATCTACAAGTACAAGGCGCGCGCGAGCGTCGACGGCGAGCTCGCCGCCGAGGCCGAGCTGATGTGCGCGATCAAGACGCTATGATCCACCCGACCGCCATCGTCCATCCGGGCGCGAAGCTCGGTGCCAACGTCAGCGTCGGGGCCTATTCGCTGATCGGCGAGCACGTCGAGATCGGCGACGGTACCCGCATCGGGCCGCACGTTGTGGTCGAGGGCCACACCCGCATCGGCCGCGACAACGAGATCTTCCAGTTCTGCTCGATCGGCGCCAGCCCGCAGGACAAGAAGTACGATGCCGAGCCCACGCGGCTCGAGATCGGCGACCGCAACACGATCCGCGAGTTCTGCTCGTTCAACGTCGGCACCAGCCAGGACGCGCACGTCACCCGCGTCGGCAACGACAACTGGATCATGGCCTACGTGCATGTGGCGCACGACTGCCAGGTCGGCGACCACACCATCTTCGCCAACAACGCCACGCTCGCCGGCCATGTGACCGTGGGCGACTGGGCGATCCTCGGCGGCTTTACCGGCGTGCATCAGTTCTGCCGCGTCGGCGCACATAGCTTCTGCGGCGTCGGCACGGTGCTGCTGCAGGACCTGCCGCCCTTCGTGACCGTCGCCGGCAACCCGGCCAAGCCGCACGGCATCAACAGCGAAGGCCTCAAGCGCCGCGGCTACAGCGCCGAGGGCATTGCCGCGATCAAGCGCGCCTACCGCGCGCTCTACCGCAGTGGCCTCACGCTGGATGAAGCACGCCAGCGCATCGGCGAGATCGCCGCCGAGCAGGCCGAAGTCGCACCTTTCGCCAGCTTCATCGCCGACTCCGGTCGCGGCATCGTGCGCTGAGCGCAGGCCGCGGCACGATGCAGGCACAGTCCGGCAAGGCATGAAGATCCGTATCGCCATGGTCGCAGGGGAAACCTCCGGCGATCTGCTCGCGAGCCACCTCATCCGTGCGCTCCGCCGTCACCTGCCCGACGCCGAGTTCTTCGGCATCGGCGGGCCGAAGATGCAAGCCGAGGGCTTCGAAGTGCGCTGGCCCTGCGAGCTGCTCGCGGTGCATGGCTACGTCGACGCGCTCAAGCGCTACCGCGAGCTCTCCGGCATCCGCCGTGAGCTGCTCGGGCAGATCCGCGCCGAGCGCCCCGACGCCTTCATTGGCGTGGATGCGCCCGACTTCAACCTGTGGCTCGAGGGCAAGGTGCGCGACGCCGGCATTCCCGCCATCCACTTCGTCGGTCCGTCGATCTGGGCCTGGCGGGGCGGGCGGATCAAGCGCATCGCGCGCTCGGTGTCGCACATGCTGTGCCTGTTTCCCTTCGAGCCCGAGCTCTACGAGCGCGCCGGGGTGCCGGTGAGCTACGTCGGCCACCCGCTTGCCGACGAATTCCCGCTCGAACCCGATCGCGCCGACGCGCGCGAACGCCTCGGCATCCCTTCCGAACGCCGTGTGGTGGCGATGCTGCCGGGCAGCCGCCAGTCCGAGGTGCGCAACCTCGCCGACATCTTCATCGGCACCGCGAAGACCTTGCACGAGCGCGATCCGGAGCGCCTCTTCCTCGTGCCGCTGGCCACCCGCGAGACGCGCCAGCTCTTCGAGGAGGCCTTGCACCGCAATGACGCGAGCGAGTTGCCGATCCGCATGCTGTTCGGCCACGCCGTGGAGGCGATGACCGCGGCCGACGTGGTGCTGGTGGCGAGCGGCACGGCGAGCCTGGAGGCGGCGCTGCTCAAGCGCCCGATGGTGATCACCTACCGCATCGGCAAGTGGCAGTACCGCCTGATGAAGCGTATGGCCTACCTGCCCTGGGTGGGACTGCCCAACATCCTGTGCGGCGAGACCGTGGTGCCGGAGCTGCTTCAGGACGAGGCCGACCCCGCGCACCTCGCCGCCGCGATCGATGACTGGTTCGCCGACGACGCGCGCCGCGCCGCCGTCGAGGCGCGCTTCACCGAGCTGCATCACACCCTCCGGCAGGACACCGCGCGGCGGGCCGCGGAGGCGATCCTGCCCTACCTCGACAAGGCGGGAAGGGCGGCATGAGCGGAGACCTGTTCGCGCCCGAGTTGCCGGCCTCGGGCCTCGTCTGCGGAGTCGACGAGGCGGGGCGAGGGCCGCTGTGCGGTCCGGTGGTCGCGGCCGCGGTGATCCTCGACCCGGCTCGCCCGATCGACGGCCTCGCCGACTCCAAGAAGCTGACCGAGGCCGCGCGCGAGCGCCTCGCGCCGCTGATCCGCGAACGCGCGCTGGCCTGGACGATCGCCGAGGCCAGCGTCGAGGAGATCGACCGCCTCAACATCCTGCATGCCACCATGCTGGCCATGCAGCGCGCCGTGATGGCGCTCGGCACCGCGCCGGACGAGGTGCGCATCGACGGCAACCGCTGCCCCAAGCTGCCGTATCCGGCGCGCGCGATCGTCAAGGGCGACGCCACCGAGCCTGCGATCTCGGCAGCCTCCATCCTCGCCAAGACTGCCCGCGACGCGGTCATGCGCGCGCTCGACACGCAATGGCCGCAGTACGGGTTGGCTGCGCACAAGGGCTACCCGACCGCCGCCCACCTTGCGGCGCTGGAGGCGCACGGCGTCCAGGCCTTCCACCGCCGCAGCTTCGCGCCGGTGAGGAAACTGCTCGAGCCCCGGGATGACTGAGCCCGCGCTCAAGGCGCTGGCCTCGCGCGACAACCCCTTCGTCAGGCGACTGCACGCGCTCGCCCACTCCGCGCGCGAGCGCCGCAAGCTCGAGGAGACCGTGCTCGATGGCGCGCACCTGGTCGAGTCGGCGCTCGCTGCGGGGGTCCCGCTGCGCGCACTGGTGGTGTCGGAGAGCGGGCTGCTGCGCGAGGAGCACCAGCGGCTGCTTGCCACGGTCCCGGCCGAGGTGCCGCGCTACCGGCTCGGCGACGCCTTGTTCGCTCACGCGAGTCCGGTCGAGAGCCCCTCGGGGCTGCTGGCCACCATCGCAATGCCCGATGCCGCTCCCGGGGAGGCACTGACGTCGAGTCTCATCGTGCTCGACGGGGTGCAGGACCCGGGAAATCTCGGCAGCCTGCTTCGCACCGCTGCCGCGGCCGGTATTCGCCACGCGCTGCTTGGCGAAGGCTGCGCGCAGGCGTGGTCGCCGAGGGCGCTGCGTGCGGGCATGGGGGCGCAGTTTGCGCTGTGCATCGAGGAGGCCTGCCCGCTGCTTGCGCGGCTCGAGGACTACCCCGGCCGCTGCGTCGCCACCGCCCTGCGCAAGGATGCTCGTCCCCTTTACGAACTCGACCTGCGAGGTCCCGTGGCCTGGCTGCTCGGGGCCGAGGGGCAGGGCCTTTCTCCCGCACTGCTCGCACGTGCCGACCATTGTGTGACCATCCCGATGGCGGCCGGCATCGAATCGCTCAACGTCGCTGCTGCAGCGGCCGTCTGCCTGTTCGAGCAGGCCCGGCAACTGCGGACCATGGCGAGCGTCTGAAGCGCAGCCTCCCGTCCTTGACTCGACCCCAGGCGTTCTTTCATGCTTGCCGCATTCCGTGGCCAGGCGTAGAGGCCCGCACAGGAACCCGACGCACGAGAGCAAAGGGGCCCGCGCCCCGAGAGGACGATGATGGAGAAGTTCGCCAAGACGCCCAAGGGCCAGGACGAGATCGCTCACCGCACCCACGGGCTCGGGCTGCGCGCACGCCGCTTGCTGATCCTGGTCGATGGGCAGCGCAGCGTCGAGGATCTTCGGGGACTCACCGGCGACCCCGGGATCGCGGGGACCCTCGGAGAACTTGCGGATGCCGGCTTCATCGCTCCATGTGCGCCGCAGGCCGGGGCGACCGCGAGCGCCGGGCGCGACACGGCGCCGCCGGTGACGGGTGCAGCCGGCTTGCGGGCGAACACCGGGCACGCCGCCAGCTTACCGCTCGCGCGTGATTTCATGATGAACACCCTGCGCACCTTCCACGGACCCTACGGCAAGCTCGATCTGGTCAAGCGCATCCATGCCACGCAGGGCGCTGCGGAACTGCGGGTTCTGATTGGCGAGTGGCAGGCGGCGATCGGCGAGTCGCGGATCGGTCGCAATCGCATGGACGAGTTGCTCGCGCGCCTCGAAGAGGTCCTGCCCGCCTGATCGCGTCCTGCCGGATCGGCGGGGCGCGATCGACGCGGCTCGTGCGTGAACCCTTCGTTCCCGGCAACGTCCGCCAGCCCTGCCGCGGGGCTGCACGAATCGCGTTAACATCCCGCTATCCGGCCCTGCGCCGACTCATCGAAGCGAACGCATGATCCTCGTCATCTCCCCTGCCAAGGCGCTTGACTACGAGACGCCACTCACCGTCTCCGCCCACACCCAGCCCGACTTCCTCGACGACTCCGCGGCGCTGATCGAGGTGCTGCGCGAGAAATCGCCCGCCGAGATTGCCGAGCTGATGTCGCTCTCCGATCCGCTCTCCACGCTCAACGTCGCGCGCTACGCGAGCTGGTCGCGCCCCTTCGCCCCCGACAACGCGCGCCAGGCCCTGCTGGCCTTCAACGGCGACGTCTATGAGGGCCTCGATGCGAAGAGCCTTTCCGCAGACGAACTTGCCTGGGCGCAGGACCACCTGCGCATCCTCTCCGGCCTCTACGGTGTGCTGCGCCCGCTCGACCTCATGCAGGCCTACCGCCTCGAGATGGGCGCCCGGCTCGCCACCCCCCGAGGCAAGAACCTCTACGAGTTCTGGGGCGAGCGCATCACCGACGAACTCAACCGCCTGCTGGCGCGCGAGGAAGAAGCCGGGTGCGCGCGCGTGCTGCTGAACCTCGCCTCCGACGAATACTTCAAGTCGGTCAAGCCGAAGAAGCTCGAGGGCCGCATCGTCACCCCGGTGTTCGAGGACTGGAAGGGCGGGCGCTACAAGATCATCAGCTTCTACGCCAAGCGCGCGCGCGGACTGATGAGCCGTTACGTCATCACGAACCGCATCGACGAGGTCGAGGCGCTGCAGGGCTTCGCCGCCGAGGGCTATGCCTTCGCCGCCGAGGCCTCGGATGCCGACTCCCCGGTCTTTCGCCGCCGCGAGGAGTGATCGTGCTCAAGATCAGCTCCACCTTCGACTCCGGCGCGATCGAGGTCGTGCGCATCGACGACCCGGCCGACATCCGCCTGCGCCTGCGCAAGGACAACGCCGCCGACTTCCACCAGTGGTTCCACTTCCGCCTGATGGGCGCGGCGGGGAAGCCGGTGCGCATGGTGTTCGAGAACGCCGCGAGCGCGGCCTATCCCGACGGCTGGAAGGACTACCGCTGCGTCGCGTCCTACGACCGCCAGAACTGGTTCCGCATCGCCGGCACGCGCTACGAGGACGGCCAGCTCGTCGTCGAGCACACGCCCGAGCGCGACAGCCTCTACTACGCCTACTTCGAGCCCTATTCGCACGAGCGCCACCTCGACCTGCTCGCGCGCGTCGAGCTCTCGCCCTACGCCCGCGTGCGCAACCTCGGCAGCTCGGTCGAAGGGCGCGATATCGACCTGGTGGCGGTCGGGCGCGAGGCCCCGGGGCGCTTACCGGTGTGGATCATCGCCCGCCAGCACCCCGGCGAGACCATGGCGGAGTGGTTCGTCGAGGGCCTCCTCGAGCGCCTCCTCGACAACGCCGACCCGGTCGCGCGCAAGGTGCGCGAGCACGCCGTGCTGCACATCGTGCCGAACATGAACCCGGACGGCGCGGTACGCGGCAACCTGCGCACCAACGCCGCCGGGCGCAACCTCAACCGCGAATGGCGCGACCCCGACCCCGCGGCCAGCCCCGAGGTCTTCCTGGTGCGCGCCGAGATGGAGCGCAGCGGCTGCGCGCTCTTCCTCGACCTCCACGGCGACGAGTCGCTGCCCTATGTCTTCTTCTCCACCGCCGAGGAGGTGCCCGGCTTCACCGCCGCGGCGGCGGCCGCGCAGGCGCGCTTCGTCGAGACC
>ERZ761602.3287-NODE-3287-length-23139-cov-5.024736_pt1 | contig 23139 bp, 17 predicted proteins | sample MGYA00512165_ERZ761602 | MGnify/ENA primary metagenome ERZ761602 (study PRJEB28899, sample SAMN02445085) | bioreactor sludge metagenome | biome: EBPR sludge; isolation source: Thorneside wastewater treatment plant | place: Australia: Brisbane, Thorneside...
ACCTGCGCGTCCATCGCCTTCTCACGCAGCATCGCGCCGAAGCGCTCGCGCACCTGGCAGAGCGCGACGAGGTTCGACGCCGTGCACTCGACGTACGAGAGCTCGGTCATGGAGTCGCCGAACATCTCGGCCGGGTTCATCCACTCCAGCGTGAAGCGCTGCTTGCGCGCCTCGTAGCTGCCGAAGCCACCGTCCGGGTTCTGGCATTGAAGCAGGAACCGCACGCCGGCTTCGATCACGCGTGGATCGGCGGAGCGGACCTCCTCGGGAGCCTCGAGGAACGCGCAGAGCGCCTCCGCGGTGCAGTCGCTCACCGGCCAACCGTGCCAGACGCCGGCGAAGCAGAAGCCTCCCGTCGGATCGAGGCGGTACTGCGCGCGGTAGGTCGTGGCGTCGTCGATCGGCGGCGCTTGGATCTGCTGCGTGCGAAGCCAGCCGAGCCCGGTCACGATCGCCTCGTCGCAGATCGCGCGCGTCTCCTTCGACACGAGCGGACGCGCCGCGGAGAGGGCCTGCAGGGCGAACGAGCTGTCCCAGGTCGCGCTTCGAGCGCCCGCCACGCGCGCGCCGTCCTTCTCGTCTTCCCAGACCCAGCCTTCGAAGCGCGCGAGCTGCTTCTCGACGTCGGGATCGTTCCGATCCCAGGCATGCAGCGTGAGCGCGAAGAGCAAACCGTTCACGGGCGAGAGACACGTGTAGTCGGTGCTGCGCAGCTCCCAGCGCATGCGCTCGCGGATCGACGCGAGACACCGACGTCGGATCTCACCGAGCCCGAGCTTCTTCTGCGCGACCTCGTAGAGGTTCACCGCGCGGTACATCGCGGAGAGGTAAGCGCTCGGCGGCGCCCAGAGGTCCTTCTCGCGGAGCAGCGCCTTCGCGCCCGCGAAGTCGATCGACTCGTAGTCGACGGTGCGACCACCGCGTCCGTCGTCCTTCGCGTGGAACGCGTAGAGCTCTTGGCGGAGCTCGTCGACGAGCGGCGTGCGGCGCGCGCGCAGCTTGAGGCCGTACACGCTCGCCATGCCCATGTAGATGAGCCGCGTGTGGCAGTAGTAGTTCGCGGGATGCAGCGGCGACGAGGTGGGCATCAGCCACGCCTCGGGCGGGACCGCGTTCACACCCTCCCAGCCGTAGAGGTTCGCGATGGAGAGCCACGCCTTGCCCCAGCTCGCGATCGCGCGGACGTCTTCCTTCGCGAAGAGCTCACGCGCGAAGGCGAGCATCGGATCGTCGGCCGGGACGCCGAGCATTCGGGCCGCGACGTAGACGAGCGTGGTGACGAACAGGGATTCACCGCCGTGTGGGTGCAGGCCCCAGCCGCCGCCTTTCCCATCCGGACCGGGAAGCTGCTCCGCGCGGAGCTGCTGCACCAGCAAGCGCCGACGCTCCGGCGTCAGCGGCCGCTCCATCACGTGCATCGCGATCGCGTATTGCGCCGCGAGCATCGGGTTCCAGACGTCTTCGCCCTCCCAGTGATCTGCGCGGTCGTCCGGCCGGTGCCGCTCCAGGCCACGAAGCTCGATCAAACGAAGCACCGCGCGGTCGAGCGCGGTGGAGAGCGAGGGCTCCGTCATCAGCCGACCTTGCGACGAAGGCGCGCCGCGAGGAGATCCTGCGCGACGTCGATCTTGATCTGGCCCATCGCGACGAGCTCCGCCGCGAGCTCGTCGACGAGCTTGCCCTCGGCGCCCGCCGCGAGCGCGACGCTGCGCGCATGCAACGTCATGTGACCGCGGTTGATGCCTTCGGTCGAGAGCGCCCGCAGCGCGCCCATGTTCTGCGAGAGACCGACCGCCGCCATCACCATGCCGAGCTCGCCCGCGCTGCCGATGCCGAGGATCTTGCGGAGCACCCCGATGGTCGGGTGCACGTTGGTCGAGCCGCCCACCACGCCGACCGCCATGGGCAGCTCGATGAAGCCGTGCAGGTGCCCGTCCTCGCGCCACCACTTCGTCAGCGACGTGTAGCGCCCGTCGCGCGCCGCGAACGCGTGCGCGCCCGCTTCGACGCTGCGCCAGTCGTTGCCGGTGGCGATCGCGACGGCGTCGACGCCGTTCATGATGCCCTTGTTGTGCGTGGCCGCGCGGTAGGGATCGACGGCCGCGAAGCGGTACGCCTGCACGATGCCTTCGGCGACCTCGGGGCCCTTGAAGCCGTTCCCGCCGAGGTGGATCTCGGGGATCTTGCACCAGGCGCGCGCGCAGCGGCGGTCGGCGAGGTTCGAGAGGATGCGCAGGTTCACGCGGCCGCCGGTGAGCTCTTCCACGAGCTCCGCGACGCCTTCGGCCATCGCGTTGATCGCGTTGGCGCCCATCGCCTCGCCGCAGTCGACGAGGAGGTGGAGCACGATCATCGGATAGGGATCCTCGAAGACGCGGACCTCGATGTCGCGCGCGCCGCCGCCGCGGCGCTTCATGTTCGGGTGCACCGCGTTCGCCTGGTCGAGGATGCGCGTCTTCGCGGCCTGCAGCGCGGCGACCGCCTTCTCCGGTTCGGGCGCGCCGAGGATCTGCACCTGTCCGATCATCACCGACTCGTCGGCCTCGGCGCGGAAGCCGCCGCCCTGCCGCACCGTGCGCGCCATGTTGCTGACGGCGGCGACGATGCTCGGCTCCTCGACGACCATCGGGACCACGTACTCCTGATCGTTGATCAGGAAGTTCAGCCCGAGTCCGATCGGCAGCCCGAAGACGCCGACGCAGTTCTCGACCATCTTGTCCGCGCGATCGACGCCGAGCCGACCGCCGTCTCGAAGCACCGCGACCTCGTCCTCGGTGAGGCCGAAGCGCGTGCGCAGCTCGTCGAGACGTCCGTCGACGTCGAGGCGGTAGAAGCCGGGGATGCGGGAAGAACGGTCCATGGTGCTCCTGAAGGGAAGGAAACGAGCGCGAACGAAACGCGCGGAGTTCTGGAAGAGCGCGAGACGGCTCAGGCGTTGGTCTCGCCTTCGGAGCCCTGCGGCTCCGCCGACGACCGTTTGGACTCGGGTTTGCTCGAGAGCTGCGAGAGCGAGGGATCGCGCTGGGTGGCGAGGTAGGCCTCCCACTTGCGGATCGTGAGATCCTGGAAGGCCTTCACGACCGGGTTGAGCTCGGCGAGCGGCGCGTCCCAATGACGCTCCCAGCCCTCCTGCTCCGCCTCCACCGCGACGCCGTCCTCCGCGAGGAGCGGCTTGACGGTGAGGTGCTTGGCGGCCGGCAAGAAGGCCTTCATCACGGTCTTCGGGATCCCGATCTGCGTGAAGGGAATCACGAACTGCTTGAAGAAGAAGATGAAGAAGCTGCGCGAGGTGCGCTCGTCGATCGGACAGACGAAGAGCCAGTGTTTGATCTGATCGTCGGTATTCGACCACTGATACGGGTACTGATACCCGAGCTTCATGTGGTCGACGTTCACGCGCTTCCGGTTGATGAAGAGCTTGTTGAACTGACCGTCGCCGACCTTCGTGTCGTACTCGAGGTAGACCGAGTCGCCGACGGTCTCGTACTTGAGGAGATCCGCATCGACGAAGGGGCGAAACTTTCGATGCAGATACGCGTGCGTGAAATCGCACACGTTGTCGAAGATCATCGAGTGGTGGGCGCTCCAGGTCCCGTCGACCGGGATCTGCGACCACGCGTTCGGCCCCTCGAGCTCGGGGATCTCGGGCAGCGCGACCGTCGCCGCGTTCTCGGGGTCGCCGGGGAAGAACCAGACGATGCCGTAACGCTCCTGCACCGGCACGTCGGGCACCTTGAACTTCGGGAACTTGCGACCGAAGAGGCTGTGCGGAATGTCGACCACGCGCCCTTCGCCGTCGTAGGCCCAGCCGTGGTAGGGACACACGAGGTTGCAGCCCTCGACGTGACCCGTGGTGAGCTTGAGCTGCCGGTGCGCGCAGCGGTTCTCGATCGCGCGAACCTGACCGTCCTCACCGCGGAACACCGCGAGGCTCCGCTTCCAGAAGACGACCTCCTTCACCTCACCCGCCTTCAGGTCCTTCGACCATTCGGCCGGGTACCAGTAGTTGGGATCGAGGCCCGCCGCGCGCACCTTCTGACGCGTGTTCTTCGCGTCTTCGAAGGCCGGGGGCGGCGACTGCGGCTTGGTGTAGATGCGGCTCATGGCGAGATTCGAGGGAGCTCGACGTAGGTCAATCGACGATCACGCGGGCGTTCACGCGTGAACCGACACGCCGCTCGGCGTGGTGGTCCGCGTCGTCGGCACGTCCTCGGGGGGCTTGGCGCCGGGGTGCACGATCGCGCCGCGGCTCCAGTGGAACGCGTAGGCCTCCATGAACGCATCCCGCATCGAGCTCGGACGGAAGCCGAGCTCGCGCTGCGCCTTCGAGGTGTCCGCGTGGCGACGGAGCTGCAGGCGGCGGATCGCGCCCGGCGTCAGGAGCTGCTGCTTCTTCGGATCGAGGCGCGTGACGAGCCAGCTCGAGATCTCCGCGAGGGGGAGGAGCGCCTTGGCCGGCACGCGGATCTTCGGACGCGGCGCGCCCGTGATCTCTTCGAGCATGTCGAAGATGTGATCGAAGTCGAGGAACTGGGTCGCGACGATGTACTTCTGACCCGCGCGACCGCGCTCCATCGCGCGCACGTGACCGTCGACGATGTCGCGCGCGGCCACGAACTCGAAGCCGCCCGGCGAGTACACGTTGAGCTGACGGTTCGCGAACTTGCAGATCGTCGTGCCCATGCGCGACGGCAGGTAGTCGTGCCCACCGATCACCGCGCAGCTCGTCACGATGAGCGCGTCCATGCCCTCCGCACACATCTTCAGGAGCTCGTGCTCCTGCAGCACCTTGCTCCGCTCGTAGGGCATCGCGCGGTGGTACGGGTAGAACTGCATCGTCTCGTCGGCCGGCTTCGACGTCTCGTCGAGGTCGTAGCCGACGGCGGAGAACGAGCTCGTGAGCACGAAGCGCTCGACGCCCGTCTTCTTCGCCGCCTGCATCAGGTGGCGCGTGCCGAGCACGTTCGTCTCGTAGAGCACGCGGCGGTGCTCGGCGTCGCCGTCGATCGTCGAGACCATGGACGCCACGTGGAAGACACGACGGCAGCCCTCGACCGCGTCCTGCAACGAGCGCTTGTCGCGCAGATCGCCGTACGCCCTCTCGACGCCGTGCAGTCCGTCGACCGCCTCTTCGTTCTCGCCGCGCCGAAGCAGCGCCCGCACGCGATGCCCCTCCTCGACGAGGCGGTGCATGAGGTTGGCGCCGACGTGGCCGGCCGCGCCGGTGACCAGGATGGGTGCGTCTTTCGCGGGCATGTCTTCTTCTTCCGAACGAGGGGGCGCCAGTCGGCGCGAGCAGTGACGCTCGAGAGGCGGGCCTCCCGAGCGTGGTGATCAGTGGACGGTCAGCTCCGCCGCCGCTGCGAGGGCCGGCATGCGCCAGAGCGCGTCGTACTTCTGACGGAGCGCGTCGTCCTTGCCGACGTGGGCGACGCAGTCGGCGATGAGCGACTCGACCTCGCCGCGCGCGATCTTCACCGGGTCGCCCGCGGTGAACATCGCGTCGTTGCCGCGCGCGTGGACGAGCGTACGCACCGCCATCCAGAGCGGGAGCAAGCAGAAGAGCCGCACCGCGGCCTGCTCGGCGGGGATCGCGAGCACGTAGTCGAGCGCGCGGTCGAGGCGGTTCTGCGCGGTGTCGAAGAGCGGCGCGACGGCGGCATGCGCGCGGTCGCGCACCGAGGGATCGACGAGCTGATCGATCGAGAGCCCCTGCGCGTGCACGGTCGTGCGCGGGATGAAGCTGACGCGGCGCTCGCGGTCGTCGGTGACGTCCTTGAGGATGTTCACGAACTGCAAGCCGACGCCGAAGGCCTCCGCCTGCGAGCGGAGCGCGTGCTCGGTGTCGCTGCCCGCCGCGCCCATCGCCTCCACGAAGAGGTCGGTGAGCATGTGCCCCACCGTGCCCGCGACGAAGTAGCAATAGCGCTCGAGATCCTCGGGCGTGAAGAGCGCGGTGTAGCCGTCGTCGCCCGGCGCACGATGCGAGTAGAGCTGCATGCCGCGCGTCATCTCCGCGACCCAGCGCGTGGTCTTCGTCTGCATGCCCTTGGGCAGCGTGCGGAAGACGCGCATCACGGTGCCGAGGTGCTGGCAGAGATCGTTCTCCACCGCGTTGCCCTCGATGCCGCGGAACTGATCCTCGAAGCGGCGCACCACAGCGTCGTCGGGGCTCGCCTCGAGCGCGGCGAGGAACGTCGCGTAGCGCTCGTCGCGCTCGTCCACCGCGAAGAACGGGTTGTCCTCGATGGTGTCCGCGATCCGGCAGAGCAGGTAGCCGCAGGTGACCGCGGTGCGGAGATCGCCGGGCAACATCTCGATCGGACGCGCGAACGAACGCGAGACCGCGAGCAGGCTCTCGCGGCAGTACGCGACGTCCTCCGCGCTCGCCTTCGTCACCGCGCGGCGCGCCTTCGCGGGCATCACGCGGGTCGCGCGGCGATCGCGGAAGAGGTGCAGCGCCTCGCTCGCTTCGGTGCCGAGCCCGACCGCGTCCGAGAGCGACGCGAGGCCACGCTCGATCGCGTCCCAGTACGGCGCCTCGCTCGCGAGGAGCGCGCGACACGCGATCGCGGTGGTGCGCGCGCCGCCGAAGCTGCCGTCGACCTGCTGCGCCGACGCGAGCGCGCGCGCGGCGCGACGAACGATCGGATGGAACGCCGCGAGCCCACACGCATGCAGCGTCTCGAGCGCGAGCGCGGTCTCCGCGACGGCACCGAACGAGCCGTCCGGACGCTGCGTGCGGCGCAGCTCGCGCGCCATCTTCTCCCACGCGCCGTCGACCACGCCCGGAAGCAAGCCGGGGAAGCGACGCCGCGCGAAGCGGAGCGCGACCGCGGCGTCCCGACGCGCGCCGAGGCTCGCGCCTTCGATCTCGGGGACCAGCGCGAGCGTGAGCTCCACCGCGTGCTCGAGCCGATCGCGCGACGCGGCGACGCGCAGCTCGTGAGCGTGACGCGCGAGCGGCTCGGCGGCCGCGAGATCCGTCGCGTCCGAGACGCGCGCGAGCAGCGCGTCGACGTCGACCGTCACGCTCGTCGAGACCTCGGCCGGCGTCGGCAAGGCCACCGCGGCGGGCGCGATGCCGAGCTGCACGAGCGGGTGCGAGAGGGTGCCCTCACGGCGCATCGCCTCGCGCCACTTGCCCGGCACGAGCGTCGCGCCCGGCCACTGCGCGAACTCCACGAAGCGCGAGAGCTCGCGCGGCAGCTCGCTCGAGCGGCCTTCCCGCGTCGCGCGCGCGACGGTGTCCTTGAGCGCGCGCAGCGCGACGTTCACGAACGCGCCGCCGAACGCCGCCGGGCGGACTTCGTCGCCCGCGAGGATGCGCATCGTGCGCTCGCGCTCCGACGGATCGTCGCGCCAGGTGTCGAACACCGCGCTTCGGATCGCGGCCGCGCCCTCGTCCTCGCGCGTGAACACGTGGAAGAGCGCGTTGGCGAGCAGCTCGGGTGCGAAGGTCTGCGGCTCGCGACGCGCGTGGTACTCGGCCACGCTCGACGACGAGAGCAACATCTCGGTGTCCTTGAGGCCGACCGTGATGCCGCTCGCGGTGAGCGGGTGATAGAAGCCGACCGCGTCGCCGACGAGCGCGACGTTGCCCGCGCCGTAGAAGGTGCGCGGCAAGAAGCGGTTGCACGCCCAGAGCAGCTTGTCGTTCTCGAGCGCGCGCTTGAGCGCGGGGCGGAGCGCTTCGGGGAAGAGCGGCGAGAAGGCGTCCCAGACGTAGCGGGCGTCGCGGCGCGCCGCGGGGGTGCTCGCCGGCACGTCGATGCACGCACGGATGCGATCGTGCGCGATGCGGTAGAGCAGCACCGGTCCCGGTCCGCCGAGCAACACGTGGCCGTAGGACTCGAAGGGGAGCTCGACGTCGCGCAGCTCGAGGCCCGCCATGTGCGAGACGAGCTCGGCTTCGTTCTCGTCGCGGAGGCTCTTGCGAACTGCGGAGCTGCGGCCGTCCGCCGCCACGACGCGCTCGGCGAAGACGGAGTGCTCGCGCCCCTCGTGCACGAAGCCGACCCGCGTGCCCTTGACGCCCGTGACGCGCGCGTGCTCCACGTAGGTCACGCCGGCCGTGGCGGCCGCGGACGATCGCAGCGTGCGCACGAGGTCGTCGTGCTCGCAGGAGAAGCCGACCGCGCCGTCGGCGTACTCGAGCCGGATCGGCTCGCTGCCGTCGTCGGGGAAGACCGCGAAGCCGTAGCAGGGGCGGTGCTTGGCCGTCGCCTCGTGCGGGAAGAGGCCGTGCTTGCGGAGGACCGCCGCGCCGCCGGGGTGGATCCACTCGCCCGCGAACCGGCTCGACGCCCGCGGGTTCGCCTCGAGCAGGAGCACGCTCTCGCCGCGGCGCGCGTGACCGACGGCGGCCGCGGAGCCCGCGGGGCCCGCACCGACGACGACGACGTCGTAGCTCGGCAGGATCGTCGTTTTCTCGCTCATCTTCGCCTCCGCCGAGACCGGAGGGAGGTGTCGAGGTCGACACCCACGCGCGCCCGAACCCTCCGGACGGACCTCGGCTGGCGTGCGGCGTAGCAAGGCCGTCCGAGGCCCCGGTGGGCTATCGGGCGAGCCGGGCGGAGGCACCCGCGAGCCGTCGACCCCTCCGGGTGAATCGGGTTCTAGCGGGCGTTTCCAGCCGGAGAACGCCGTGTTTCCGAAACGTTACGCTACGTTACGGGATCGCCGAAAGCACGTCGAGCACCGGCCGCGAGGGTGAGCCGTCGACGTCGGGGGGTCGAACCGAAGGACGTGGCGAAGGTCGAGGAGGCCCCTCGGCGCCGCTCGAGCCGATCCGCTCTCTGCGAGAAGCTCGAGTCACGCTGAACGCGCTACCGCTCGGGCGCGCGCTCACGCTCACCGGTCACGCCCACGCGGGCGTTCGCCCTCGACGAAATCAGGGCACGCGACGCCCGTTCGCGTACCGTCCGCCCCCATGCAGCGCGAAGTCGTCCCCCTGCGCGAACGGAAGCTCGACTGGCTCTTCGTCGGCTTCTTCATTCTCAACGCGTCGTTCATCACGCCCATCGTCGATCTCGAACAGCTCGTCATCGACGATCCGAACAACTTCGAGTACCCGATCTGGCCGCCCAAACCGTTCGTGGATCTCATCCACTGGTACGGCTCGAACTTCGATCCACCGCTGATGGCGCGCCCCGCGTGGTGGCGCGCGACGATCTGGATCGATCAGGTCTTCTTCTTTCCGTTCTACCTCGCGGCTCTCTACGCGTTCATCAAAGGCAAAGATTGGATCCGGAACTGGTGCTTCGTCTGGGGCGGCGTGATGATGACCAACGTCACCATCATCTGCTTCGAAGAAGCGGTCGGAGCCCACGCCGCACCGAACCTCCCGATGGTGCTCGCGCTGAACTTCCCGTGGTTCACGGTGCCCATCGTGCTGATGTGGCGGATGTGGAAGACCACGACGCCGTTCACCCGCGAAGGCCGCGGCTGAGGCGACGAGCTCGCACGCGGACGTGAGGGTGGGGCGCCCACTGCCGGACGAGGAAGTCGCCCACCGCCGAGTCGAATGACGGACGACGAGAGCCGAGCCGCGCTCACCGCGTCGGCCGCCGATCCAGCTTTCGGTACTGCACCGCCTCCGCGACGTGCGCGGTGCGCACACGCTCGTCGCTCGCGAGATCCGCGATCGTGCGCGCGACCCGCAGCGCTTTCACGTACGCACGCGCGCTGAGCCCGAGCGCGTCCACCGCACGATCCAAGAGCGCGAGCGCGTCGTTCTCCGCGCTGCCGATCCAGCCTTCGAGGGTGGCCGGGATCGGGTGCGCCGCACGAAACTCACGCGCCGCGATCACGCGCGCACGCACCGCCTCCGTGCCTTCGCTCTTGGGCGCGTGTCGCAGGTCGCGCGTCGGCACCCGCGCCGCGACCGCGTGCAGATCGAAACGATCGAGGAGCGGTCCGCTGATGCGAGACACGTAGCGTTCGATGCGCTCGGCCGAGCACGTGCATGCGCGCTCCGGATCGCCCGCGAAGCCGCAGGGGCACGGGTTCATCGCCGCGACGACCAGCGGCGCCGCCGGCATGTCGACGCGGTGTCGCGCACGCACGATCGCGATCCGCCCGAGCTCCATCGTCGTGCGCAACGTCTCCACCACGTCGCGCCGAAACTCCGGCAGCTCGTCGAGGAAGAGCACGCCGCCGTGCGCGAGCGTGACCTCCCCCGGTCGAACGGGGTCGCCGCCTCCCACCAACGCGGGCGCGCTCGCGGTGTGGTGCGGCGCGCGAAACGGACGCGTCGCGTGCTCCAGCGAGCCGGGCGGCGCGAGCCCCGCCGCGCTCGCGACCGTCGCGATCTCGAGCGCTTCTTCCGGTGTGGGCGGCGGCAACAATCCCGGCAACCGCCGTGCGACCATCGTCTTGCCCGCGCCCGGCGATCCCACGAGCAAGAGGTGGTGGTTGCCGGCGGCTGCGATCTCGAGCGCGCGCCGCAGCACCGGCTGGCCGCGAACGTCCGCGAGATCCGGGATGTCGTTCGGAACGACGCCTGCGCGTACACGCGGCCGCGGGAGGTGCGAGACGTCGACGAGGTGCTCGACCACCCCGCGCAGGTCGTCGGCGACGAAGACGTCGAGCCCTTGGATCAGCGCCGCCTCCGCCGAGTTGCCTCGCGGCACGATCGCGGAGGTCAGCCCACGGTCCCGCGCCGCGCGGAGCTGCGGGAGGACGCCGCGCACCGGGCGAAGCTCGCCTCGCAACGAGAGCTCGCCGAGCACCAAGGTCTCGCGCAGCGAGTCGTCGTCGATCACGTTCTGCGTCACGAGGATCGCGAGCGCGATCGCGAGATCGAACGCGCTGCCCGTCTTCGGAACGTCGCCGGGCGCGAGGTTGAGCACGAGCGCGCGCTTGGGCATCTCGTAGCCCTGCGCACCGATCGCGGAGCGAACGCGCACGCGGCTCTCGCGCACACCACGCTCGGGCAGACCGACGAGCTCGAACGAAGGGAGCCCGGCCGCGACACGCGCTTCGACCCATACAGGGTGCGCATCGATGCCGAGGAGAGAGCCTGCGTGGACGACGTGAGTCATGCCGCGAGCCCTTCTCAGGAACCGTACCGGGAGCGCGCTCGTGTGATTCCGCGTGTTTGCGCGAGGGGTGGCGGCGGAATGGCGGCGGACCGGTGGCGGCCGCCACGCCGGCGAGACGCGCGCCGATCGGTTCCTGCCCACGCTCGAGGCCGTGAGTCGTTCTCCGAGCTGGCCACGCGAGCAGGTCACGCGCGCAGGTCACGCGCGCAGGTCACGCGCGCAGGTCACGCGCGCAGGTCACCGCGCAGGTCACGCGCGCAGGTCACCGCGCAGGTCACGCGCGCGGGTCACGCGCGCGGCTCACGCGAGGACATCGCGCGCCGTGTCACGGGTGGGCCAAGCTCAGCGGTAGTTGCGAACGACGACCTCGGCGATCTTGCCACGCCCGCTCGGGTCGCAGTTGATCGCGCGCGCGCACTGCACCACGTCGACGCTCCAACGCGCGTAGAGCTCGCGGATGAAGGGCACGTCGCTGTTCGAGAGCATCAGCTTGCAGCCGCGCCGGTCGAGCTCCGCGAACACGTCGCGCAGACGCGTCTGGTCGGCCTGCGAGAAGCCCTCCTGCGCATAGCCCGTGAAGCTCGCGGTGCGCGAAACCGGCTCGTACGGCGGATCGAAGTAGACGAAGTCGCCCGGCTTGGCGTGGCGGAGAAGACCTTCGTAGGAGTCGTTGACGATCTCCGCCGCCGACAGCGCTTCGCTCGCCACACGGAGCCCATCGGAATCCAAGATGCGCGGGTTCTTGTAACGCCCAAAAGGCACGTTGAACTCGCCGCTGCGGTTCACGCGGTGCAGACCGTTGAAGCACGTCTTGTTGAGGTAGACGAACATCGCGGCGCGTTCGGCGCGCGATTGACCACCCCGGTTGTATCGCTCGCGAACTCCGTAGAAGGCGTCGCTCTCGTGGGGCAGCGCGGCCAGCTTCGTCAAATGACGAATGACCACGTCGACCTCGTCGCGGATCGAAAGGTACGTGCCGACCAAATCCGGGTTCACGTCCGCGAGCAGCGCGCGCTGAGGAGCGCGTGCGAAGAAGAGTGCGCCGCCGCCGACGAAGGGCTCGACGTGGCGCAGGCGCTCGACGCCCGCCGGGAGGAGCGGACCGAGCTGGGCGAGGAGGCGTCCCTTGCCGCCCACCCACTTCACGAACGGCGCGGGGCGACGCGCCGGAGCGAGGGCGACCGCGGCACCACCTGCGCCTCGGCCGAGCGGGCGAGCTCGGTGCGAAGCCTCCACGGGGGAGGTCCGTGGGGCGGGAACCAGGGCAACCTTGGCGAGGGCGGCAGGGCGAGCCATGGGTGAGGTCGTATCCTACATGCGCTCACCTTTGGAGTTTTCGGCAACGTTCTTCCGATCGCCTCGCAATCACGTCGAAATTCGGCGATTCGGTGCCTGTGCGGGCTCCGCGGAGGTCGATGCAAACGGGATCAAACGTGATCCGTCGCACGAAAATGAAATTGACTTTCAATCCGTTGGCGTCACGATTCGGTTCGTCATGCTGGTTTGCCACTGCAAGCGCGTGCACTGCCGAGACATCCGAGACGCCGTCCAGAACGGCGCGGAGAACGTCGACGACGTGGGCGAGCAGTGCGGAGCCGGGACGGGCTGCGGCGGCTGTCGACCTCTCGTCGAGAAGATGGTCGACCGCGAGCTGGTCACGCTCGGACGCGGCCGCCGCACCGACGTCGCGGCCTAGAGCCTGAGCAGCGCCGTCGGGTCAGGCAGAAACCCCGGGGAGCTCAGGAAGCTCTCTTCGCTGACCGACGTACTTCGTCGGGAACCTCGTGCGAGCCCCGGTGTCCGACCGGGCCTCGGCCTCGGGCCCGGAGGACACGGCATGGAAGTCAGGCTCAACCTGCTGGTGGTCGCGCTGCTCGGGCTGACGTGGGCCCACCTCACCGCGTCCGCGCCGGTCGCCAGCTTCGAGCCTCGCTCGGTCCCCTCGCAGGAGCTCGCCACGCTGGAGGACGCGTTCGCCCACTCCCCGAACGACGTCGTGCTCGCTCGGCGGCTCGCGGAGACCTACCTCGACCTCGGCCGGCCAGGCCTCGCGATCGCCGCCCTCCGCGCCGGTGACCCTGCGCTGCTGGAGCACCCGCTCGTCGCGCACCGTTTGGCCCAAGCCTACGAAGCCTCGGGCCGCGTCCTCGACGCGTACTCCACCGCAGACCTCGCGCTCCAGCGCTGCGCCCGTGGCCTCGGAACGACCGACTCCCCGAGCAACACACCGCTCCCCCGCCACGTCTGCGACCAGCACGAGCACGCGGTGCTCGCGACCCACCACCGCGCCCTCTCGCTCATGGTCGAGTGGGGCGTCGCGGTCCCCGGTCGCGATCCACGGACCGAGGTGGCCTACGACCTCGCGTTCCGACGCGCCCGCGTGGCGATGGCAGAGTGAGCCCGCTTTCTCCGACGAACGCGTGACGCGCTTCGAGCCCTCGACGGGCGTCACGAGCGTCGTCATCACGTCGTCAGCGAGTCGATGCGAACACGTGAACGAGTCGGCGCCAGACGCTCGGCCCTTCGTGCGCTACGCTCGACGCCGTGAGCACGGAGCCCGAGCCCGAACGCGCCGCCAAGGCGACCTTGATGCTCGCCCTCTTCCTGACGGTCATGGGCACCTACGGGGTGTTCCGTGGCATCCGCGAGCTCCAAGGCGATCCGCTCGGCCCGACCCCCGAGCTCCTCGACGCGGAAGAACAAGCGCGTATCGAGGCGCTCGCAGAGCTCCAAGCGACCTTCTACAACGAGCCGAACCGACGCCCCTTCGCGGCGGCCAACGTCGTGCTCTCCGCGATGTTGATGCTCGGCAGCGCGTTCCTCGTCGCGCGCAAGCCACACGCGGTGTGGTTCCTCCGCCAAGCCATCGTCGCGAACGTCCTCTGGATCGTGGCGAAGCTCACCAGCTTGCTCTGGCACTCGTTCGCCAATGCTCCCGAGGTCGAGGCGCTCCTGGCCTCGATCGAAGCGCGCGGCGATCCGATCGCAGCCGAGCCTTCGTTCGCGATGGTCGTCGGCTCGATGATCGTGTTCTCGGTCTTCAACCTCGTCGCGCACGTGTTCGTCGGATGGCGCGTGGGTCGAGAGGACGTGCGCCGCTTCGTCGCCGGCGAGGAGTGACGACTCGACGCTCGCGGTCACGCGCGGGGTGAGCCGCGCGTGCAGCCCGCGACGCCGACGACCGTGCGACGCGCACAGGCTGCCCCTCGACCTGTCTCGGTCACTGCTCCAGAGTCTCGGCTCATGAGCACCGCGCCGCTCTTCGTGGATCGCGACGCCCTCGTGGACGTCACGCGCGAGCGCATCCGGTGGCTCGTCCGCATGCGTTGGGGCGCCATGCTCGCCGCGCTCGTCGGCGCTCTGCTCGGTTCGCTCGGCGTGATCCCCGGGCTCTCGTGGCCGGTCATGACGATCACCGCGCTCGCGGGGCTCGCCTACAACTTCGTGCTGCTCGCACGCTTGCGTGGAACCGCGAGCCCGAGCCCACGCGCCGCGCTGACCCAAGCGCTCGTCGACCTCTGGCTGCTCACGATCTTCCTCTGGGCCGCGGGCGGCGCGGAGTGTCCGTTCGTGGGCTTCTACATCTTCCACGTCTCGCTCATCGCGATCCTCGGTGGTCCTCGCTGGACCCTGATCGCGGGCGCCGCGACGTTCGCGGGGGCGGGCTTGCTGCTGCTCACGCACGCCTTCCCTTCCCTGCGCATCGCGACGTGGAACCCGACGCCTCCCTTCGACACCGTCACCGAGGTCGTCGCGTTCGTGCTCACGGTCGCGGGCGCGGCGTACATCGTCACCCACGCGGTCAACGAGCTGCGCGATCGAGAGCGGGCGCTCGCCCTCGCCCGCGATCGCGCGGCCCTCGAGTACCAGCTCCTCTCCAACACCCTCGACGAGCTCGAAGCGGGTCTCGAGGTCGTCGACGAGGACGGCACCGTGCTCTGGCGCAACAAACGCGCGGAAGAGCTCGCGCCCTTCGCGAGCGTCGGCGCAGCCTGGGAGTGCCCGGGCGATCGGCGCGCATGCGAGCGCGACGTGCACGGCATCTGCCCCGTGCATGCGGCGCGCGAGGACGGCGAGCACGGTCGCTGTCGCTTCGCCGCCACCGTGCCAGGCACGCGCGACGAGCGCGTCTACGAGATGCTCGTGTTCCCGATCGAAGAAGGCGAGCGCCCGCGCGTGATGAACCTCTACGTCGACCGCACGAGCGCGACCCTCGCGGAGCGGCAGCTCCTGCTCGCGGAGCGCCTCGCGAGCCTCGGCCGCGTCGCACAAGGCGTCGCCCACGAGCTCAACACGCCGCTCGCGACCATCCGCACGCTCGCCGCCGACATGCGCAAGGCGCTCGTCGCGCTCGAGGGCGCGGCCGGCGCCGATCCGGAGGTGCTGCGCGACCTCGACGAGTCCGCGACGCTCATCCGCGACGAAACCGGACGGCTCGGCCGCATCACGCAATCGCTCCTCGCGGGCGGCGATCTGGTGCGCGCGCGCATCGACGATCACGTGCCGCTCGCGGCCGCGGTGGAGCGTTCGTGTGCGATCGTCTTCGCGGGCTCGCGCGGCGGCCCGAAGGTGGAGATCGATCCTTCGTTCGGCACGCTCGACGTCGCGGCGGACATGGATCGGCTGGTCCAGGTGCTCGTGAACCTCTTGCAGAACGCGCTCGACGCGAGCCGCAGCCACGGCGGCTCGAAGGTGCGCGTTCACGCGGAGGCGCACGGCGACGAGGTCGCGATCGTGGTCACCGACGACGGCGCGGGGCTCGCGGACGAGGTCAAGGGGCGGCTCTTCGAGCCCTTCGCGACCACGAAGCCGCCCGGCGAAGGCACCGGCCTCGGGCTCTACACGAGCTACATGTTGGTGCAGCAGATGGGCGGACGGCTCGAGCTCGAGAACGCACCCGAAGGCGGCGCGCGCGCGACGTTGCGGCTGCCGCGCGCCACGTCGAAGCGACACTTGCGCGTGGCGGAGGCGACGGCGTGAGGCGAACGATCTCGATCGACGTCGCGTGCGAGCAGCCGCGCGAGGTGGAGGCGACGGCATGAGCGAAGGTCGCGTCTTGGTGGTCGACGACGACGAGGCGTTCCGCTTCGCGATCCGCAAGGCGCTGCGGCGCGCGGGCTTCGAGATCGACGAGGCGGGCAGCGGCGAAGAGGCGATCGCGTCGCTCACGAAGAGCCCACCGGACGCAGTGCTCCTCGATCTGCGCATGCGCGGGATGGACGGCCTCGAAGTGCTCCGTCGCCGCGGCGGCAGCCCCGCGCGTTTCATCGTGCTCACCGGCCACGGCTCGGTCCAGGCCGCGGTCGAGGCGATGCAGCTCGGCGCGTTCTCGTTCCTCGAGAAGCCGGTCGACGCGGAGGAGCTCGAGCCGCTGCTGCGCCAAGCGATCGGCGAGGCCCGTCGCGCGCGGGAGAAAGGCGCCGAAGAGGTGCCGCCGCTGGTCGGTCGCAGCCTCGCGATCGAACAAGTGCGGCACTTCGTGGAGACGGTCGGCCCGACCGACGCGACGGTCACGATCTTCGGCGAGACCGGGACCGGCAAGGAGGTCGTCGCGCGCCACGTGCACGCGGCGAGCAAGCGAGCGCGCGGTCCCTTCGTCGCGCTCAACGCGGCGACCGTGCCGCGCGATCTCTTCGAGAGCGAGCTCTTCGGTCACAAACGCGGTTCTTTCACCGGTGCGGTCGCGGATCGCAAAGGGCTCTTTCGAGAAGCAGACGGAGGCACGCTCTTCATCGACGAGCTCGCGGAGCTGCCGATCGACAGCCAGGCCAAGCTCCTGCGCGCGCTGGAGTCACGAAAGATTCGCGCGGTGGGCGACGGCCGCGAGACCGACGTCGACGCGCGCATCGTGGCCGCCACGAACCGTGACCTCTGGGCCGAGGTGGCCGCGGGGCGGTTCCGCGAAGATCTCTACTTCCGGTTGCAGGTCTTCCCGATCGTGTTGCCGCCTCTGCGCAGCCGCCTCGACGATCTCGGTCCGCTCGCCGAGCACCTGCTCGGCCGACTCGGCTTCGGAACGCTGCGCATCGATCCCTCCGCGCTCCACGCGCTCCAGGCCTACGACTGGCCCGGAAACGTGCGCGAGCTGCTCAACGTGCTGCGGCGCGCGTCGCTCTTCGCCGATCGCGGCGTGATCGACGGCGAGCTCGCGCGACGCATGATCGCGGCGAGCGTCTTCGGCCACGCCGGCGTCACGAGCATGCGTCACGGCTCCGATCGCGCGCCGACGGCGTTCGGCTCCGGCGCGTTCCCTCCACCGGAGCCACGCCGCTCCCCCTACGACGGCGAGCGTGGCGCCGATCGAGCTGGCGACCGCAGCGCCGACCGCATCAGCGACGTCGGTCGCTCGGGCGAGATGCCGCTCCCCGAGAGCGCGAGCCTCGCCGAGGTCGAGCGTGCGCACATCGAGCGTGTCCTCGCCGCTCAGGGCGGCAACATCACGAAAGCCGCGATCGCGCTCGGCATCGACCGCCGCACCCTGCAACGCAAACTGAAGTCGTACGGCCTGGAGGGAGAAGGATGAATCCACGACGGGAAACCTCCTGCGCCGAGACTCCTCGAAACGCCTCTCCTCGAAACGCCTCTCGACACGCGGCTCCGCAAGTCGATGCCGAAGGTCTACGACTCCACCCGCGCACCGTCCTCATGCTCGTCACGTTCTTGGTCGGCGCGTGCGGTGCGTCGACCACCACGACGACTCCGACCACCCCGAGCGAAGAAGAGCCTGGCCCCGAGCTCGCCCTCGCGCTCCAGCTCGTCGAGGCTGCGCCCGATCCCGAAGTCGACATGCCGCGCTCGGAAGTGCGCCTGGTGCTCATCGACCCGAGCGGCGAGCGTCGCGAAGAATCCGTGGGCGTGTTCTCGGGCATCTGCCAACCCGCCGCGCTCTCGAATGCGCTGGTCGGTGTGTCCTGTTGGTGGGCGGGCTCGGGCGACCGAATCCGCGCGCGCAAAGAAGGCGACACCGTCGTCGTCACCCGCGCTCAGCTCGACGAGATGGTCGAGGGCGAGCTCCCGGAAGAACGACTGACCACGGTGACGCTCCCACCTCGAGCGACCCTCCGCCCACTGACCGGCGTGCCTTGAACAAGACTCAATCCGACGGTTCGCCCTTTCGCTCCGGCGGAAACAGGCGCGTCACGTCGAGCACGATCGCCTCGAACGGTGGGATCGCTACGACGTCGCCATCGCCGAAACGACCGGCCTCGACCCAGCGCTCACCCTCGCGCAGCAGCGCCTCGAGCACACGGCCCTCGGGATCGACGAGCCAGTACGCGGGCACACCGGCTTCGAGGTAGAGCCGCGCCTTCGTGATGCGATCGGTGCGCGCGTTGGAGGGCGAGACGACCTCGCAGATCCAATCGGGCACCACGTCGATCGGCCGCACGTCCCACGGCTCGGGGAGCCGCGGACGACGCCAGCCCGCCATGTCGGGACGCACGACGTCGTGAACACCGAAACGCACGTCGACCTCCGGCAGAATCCACCAGCCGCCGACGCCGCCATGACCGTCGTCGTCGTCGAAGGGGCCACCGATGAACCGGCCGAGGGCGCGCTGCACCATCGCGTGACGCGGCAGCACCGACGGGAGGACCTGCACGCTCCCCGCGATCAGCTCCGCGCGGACGTCCTCCGGCAACGCCAACAGGTCGTCGTACGTGGCGAGGCGAGGAGCGGACACGCCAAGCAGGTTATCACGCACGTCGTGCGGCCTCACGACGGCGCCGTTTGCGCTCGGCGCTCGCCGCCGCGCGTCGCTCGCGCCGCGGAACGTGTGGCCGTGGCGCGGATGTAGCGGAAGGAAGCCCCGACGCGGTCGGAGGGTTGGCGCGACGCGCACGTAGCGCGGGAGCCGCATCGACCAGCGCTTCGATGGCGTCGACTCCCTCGTCGGAGCAGAGACCCTCCGCGGCGAGCCAACGACGAAACGCCGCGACCTCCCGCGCGATCGATTCGAGCGCGGCGAGATCGGTCCACGTCGCGGCCACCCAATACACGAGGTCGTCGTTCGCACAGTCCCAGCACGGGTCCTGATACGTCGCCTCGAGAACGTCGGAAATCAGAATCACCGGGCCCCACTTCGGGAGCGGCATTCCGCGCTCCGGATCGAGCTCGACGCCGTCGCGGCGTGCGAGCCATTCGTAGGTCTGAACGCAGAAGCGCGAACGAACTGCCCCGGGGAACGGGGTGCTGATGATGTTCATGGCAGAGGCCTCCTCGAGAGCGAGGTGCTTCTCGGGATGGACCTCCGCGGATTGTCCGCGTCACTTGGTCATCGTCAGACCGAGGAGTGGGGCTCGTTTGAAGCCCACCGAGCCCTCACCCCTTCACGCCGCCCGCCGTCAAACCGCCCACCAAGTTGCGTTGCAGCCAGTAGAACAAAGCCATCACCGGGACGCTGACCAGGATCGCTCCGGCCGCGAAGTGGCCCCACTGCGCGGCGTGCTCTCCGACGTAGCGTTGGAGCACGACCGGAAGGGTGTAGTTCTCTTCGCGGTTGAGGAAGGTCGCCGCGAGGATGAACTCGTTCCACGCGGTCATGAACGCGAAGAGGAAGGTGATCGCGAGCGACGGACGCACGGTCGGGAGCACCACGCGGCGGAAGGCGCCGAAGCGGGTCGCGCCGTCGACCATCGCGGCTTCCTCGAGGTCCTTCGGGATCGCGTCGAAGGCGCTGCGGAGCTGGAAGATCGCGAAGGGGACCGCGCTCGTGGCGTAGACGAGCACGAGGCCGCTGCGGGTGTCGATGAGCCCGAGGGCATCCATCAACAGGTACAGCGGGATGGCCGCCGCGACGCCAGGGAACATCTGCGTCGCGAGCATCGCGCCGAGGGTGAGCTTCTTGCCGACGAACGTGAATCGGCTGAGCGCGTAGGCGGCGGGCGTCGCGATGGCGACCGCGAAGAGCGCGGTGGCGATCGAGATGAGCAGGCTGTTGCCGAGCTGGAGCGCGAAGATCCAGGTGCCGTCGTCGCTCCGGCGGAGCGCGACCGCCTCGACGTGCTCCATCGAGAATTGATCGGGCACCGGAATGGGCCCGAGCTCGGGCGACTCTCCGGCAGAGAACGCGAGCGAGAGGACCCAGAGAATCGGATAGAGCGCGAAGATCACCGCGCCGATCAAGAGCGTGTGGGAGAGCACGCTCTGCAGCACCGAGACGCGTTCGTGCGTTTCTTGATGCCCACCGCTCACGCCGGCGCCTCCGTGAGCTTGCGCCCGAAGAGGCGCGTGGTGACGACGAGGATCCCGAAGATGAGCACCGCGTAGGCCGCGCCGTAGCCGTATTGGCTGCCGCGCGTGAAGGCCCAGCGGTACGCCTCCGACACGAGGATCTCGGTCGTGCCTTCCGGCTCGCCGCCGCTGACGAGGAAGACGACGTTGAACATGTTGAAGGTCCACACCGCGCCCATCGCGACCGCCGGCGCGAGCGCGGGGCGGAGCATCGGCAACGTCACGAGGCGGAACCGCTGCCAGCGCGTGGCGCCGTCGACGTCGGCCGCTTCGTAGAGGTCCTTCGGGATGCCCGCGAGCGCACCGAGGGTGATGACCATCATGAAGGGGAAGCCGAGCCAGACGTTGGTCGCGAGGTTCGCCGCGAAGGCGGTCGACCATTGCGCGAACCAGCTCACGGGCTCCGCGCCCAGGCTCTCCAGGATCGCGTTGATCGCGCCGAGCTGGCGGTGGAAGAGGCCCTTCCACGCGAGCGCCGTCACGTAGCTGGGCACCGCCCACGGCAAGATGAGCAGCACCCGGTAGAAGCCCTTGAGCTTCAGCGTCGGGCGGTGGAGCACCAGCGCGAGCGCGACGCCGATGCCGACGTGGAGCGCGAGGTTGAGCACGGTCCAGAGCACGGTGACGAGGAGCACCACCCAGAACGAGCCGGGCGCGAGCAGGTCGCCGCCACGCGCGGAGAGGATGTCGCCGTAGTTGGCGAGGCCGACGTAGTGAAGGTCGGTGCCGCGTCCGGCGAAGAAGCTGGTCGCGCCGCCGACCACGAGCGGGAGCACCACGAGCAGGCCGACCGCGAGGAAGGCGTGCACGAGCCATTTGTAGGCGGGGACCGAGGCACGCAGCGCCGCGCGCTCGTTCGGATCGCGGAGCCGCCGCACCCACGAGAAGACGACGAAGAGCAGCGCGAGGCCGATCCCGACGAGCGCGAAGGTCGGATCGCGTCGCGCCGGCATCGCGCGCGTGAGGTCGTCGAACACGCGCGCGCCACCGTCGAGCGCGTCGGGCACCGGCGCGCCGCCACGGAGCACCCGTCGCAACGCGCGCATCGCCGGCTCGAACACCACACGCATGTTCGGGTGCGTCGGCATCGGCACCGCGTTGCGCGAGGCGTCACGGAAGGTCGCGAGGAAGGCGTCGTTCGCGAGCTCGGGATCGTTCCACGCCGCAGTGGTGCTCACGACCTGCCGGCCGATCTTCGCGCGCTTCGTCGCCGCCTCCGCGCTCACGAGGTACTGCGCGAGCATGCGCGCTTCGTTCGGCGCGTCGGACTCCGCGGCGAAGAAGACCGCTTCGATCGTCGCGTAAGGCCGCAACGGCGCGCCGGCCGCGCGAAGCGTCGGTAGCGGAACGACGCGCCAGTCGAGCTCCTCCGGAAGATCCGGCGCGAGCCACGGACCGCTGATCGCAGCCGCCGCGCGCCCCGATCCGAAGAGACGCATCACGAGCTCGCCCGACGCTTCTTCCGGGATCTGCCCGCGCCGCACCGCGTTCGCGAGGAACGACACCGTGCTCTCCGCCGCAGACCCGACGAACGCGTAGTGGCCTTCGTCGTCGAGGAGCTCGCCACCGAACGCGTGAACGAACGCGGCGACGTAATAGGCGTTCTCCGCTTCGAAGACGAGCGGTCGCGCGTCGGGGTCGGAGTACGACGCCTCGAGGATGCTCTCGAGATCGCGCACCTCGCCGGAGAAGTCGGCGGCTGACCCCGCCGACCCAGGCGAGAAGAGCGCGTCGTTGACGTAGAGCGCGGCGCACTTGGCGGAGAGCGGCAGCCCGTAGACCACGCCGTCGCTCCGCAGCGCGTCGAGGTGCGTCGGCTCGAGGCCAGTCGTGTCGGTGGCTTCGAACGGCACGACGATGCGCCGCTCGAGGTAGCTCGCGAGGCGCTCGTGCGCGTCGATGAAGACGTCCGGCCCGCGTCCGGTCGGTATCGCGGACTCGAGCTTGCTCGCGTAGGCGCCGAACGCGTTCGCGAGCAGCTCCACGCGCACGTTCGGATGCGTGGACTCGAAGTCGCGGACCACCTCGCGGAGCGCGCGCTCCTCCGCGCTGCCGTCACCGTACGCGTGCCAGAGCTGGACGGTGGTGGGGCGCTGCGCACGCGCGAGCGACGGCGCGACGAGCACGAGCGCGAAGCAGGCGACGAGACGCGCGAGCAGAGACGTACACGCGACGCGAGACGTACACGCGACTCGCGCGCGCACCGCCCACGCGCCGAACGAGGAGGCCTCTTCGGTCACGACACCTCGGTCGCTCGCGGGCTCGCGTCGCTCGCGGCCGCCGCCGACGCATCCGAGAGCTCGAGGCGTTTGCCGTCCGCGTCGAAGACGTGGAGATGGCGCGTAGCGACGTCGAGGCGCAGCCGCTCTCCCGCCTTCGGGCGGTGATCGCCTTCGAGGCGCGCGACGAACTTCTTCCCGCCGAGCTTGCCGTGCGCGTAGGTCTCGAAGCCCATCGCCTCGACCACCTCGACGTCCAGCACGAGGCCACCCTCCGCTTCGAGCGTCACGTCGTGGGGCCGCACGCCGACGCTCACGGGCCCCGGCCGCACGCCGCGCGCCGGCAAATCGAAACCTTCGCCACGCACGCGACCGTTCTCCACGACGCCTTCGAGGAAGTTCATCGCCGGGCTGCCGAGGAATCCCGCCACGAACTTCGTGCGCGGCCGCTCGTAGACCTCCAGCGGCGGCCCCTCTTGCTCGACGAGCCCGCCGTTGAGCACGACGAGCTTGTCGGCGAGCGTCATCGCTTCGACCTGATCGTGAGTCACGTAGACCATCGTCGCCGCGAGGTCCGAGTGCAGACGCTTGATCTCGACCCGCACCTCCGCGCGCAGCGCCGCGTCGAGATTCGAGAGCGGCTC
>ERZ761602.3288-NODE-3288-length-23139-cov-4.051594_pt1 | contig 23139 bp, 17 predicted proteins | sample MGYA00512165_ERZ761602 | MGnify/ENA primary metagenome ERZ761602 (study PRJEB28899, sample SAMN02445085) | bioreactor sludge metagenome | biome: EBPR sludge; isolation source: Thorneside wastewater treatment plant | place: Australia: Brisbane, Thorneside...
CGAAAGCACGATCGTGAGTTTCGTGCGATTCGGCGTACCGACGTACAGCTGACGCTTCATGGGGGTGAAGGCCACGAACTCGCCCCGCTTGTCGCGGGTATAGATGTCCATTTCCATTTCACGAAGAACGGCCTTCGTATCTTGCCAAGTTTCTTCGAGCGGCTTGCCAACGGTGATGGAGTCCTCCATCGTGAAGCCGGTGGTGTCCTTAGCCGCGCGCGCACAACCCGGCAACACGGCCGCGATGAGGAACAATACGGTAATGCCTTGTACGAAGAGAGCGAAACGCTTCATGGTGGACCCACCCTTTTTCAATGGCGCGATTCTAACACACCCGCCGGATTCGAGCAAGGCGGCGCCGCGTAAGTCATGTGACTTCATCGTTCGCCGGTTTATTCAACCCGTCGAGCCGGGCCTTGAACTCCGCTTCCTTACCCCGGTCAACGGGATGGTAGTAGGCACCGCGCGCCACGCCGTAGTGTTGCGCGACATAGCCATCGGGTTCGTCATGCGGATACGCATACCCGACGCCCCTCCCGAGTCGTCGCGCGCCGGGGTAATGTCCGTCTTGAAGATGTTTCGGCACGGGGACCGTCTTGCCTTCGCGCACGTCCTCCTGCGCTTTCATGATGCCTGCATAGGCGGCGTTGCTTTTCGGCGCGCATGCGACGTACGTCGCCGCCTGCGCGAGGATAATCTGAGCCTCTGGCATGCCGATGAACTCGCAGGCCTGCCATGCCGCGGTCGCCACAACCAGCGCCATTGGATCCGCGTTTCCGACATCCTCCGACGCGGCAATGCAGATGCGCCGCGCCACGAAGCGCGGGTTCTCGCCCGCGTGCAGCATGCGCGCCATCCAGTACAACGCCGAATCCGGATCGGTCCCGCGCATGCTTTTGATAAACGCGGAAGCGGCATCGTAATGTTCATCCCCCCCGCCGTCGTAATGAATCAATTTGCGTTGAATCGATTCCTCCGCGACACTCCGCGTGATGTGTACAGTGCCGTTTTCCGGGGGCGTAGTGAGCACTGCGATTTCTAGTGCATTCAGCGACCGCCTTGCGTCGCCTTCCGCATATCGCGCGATGTGAAGCAGGGCATCGTCATCCGCGTGAATGGTCAGGTCTTCCCAACCGCGCTCGGGATGCACGAGCGCGCGTTGCATCAGGGTCATAAGGTGTTCCTCGGTGTGCGGTTGCAACTCGAAGATTTGCGAGCGGGAAAGCAGTGGCGCCACCACCGAGAAAAACGGGTTCTCCGTCGTCGCGCCGATTAGGATGATGTTCCCGTTCTCGACATCCGGCAATAGCGCGTCCTGTTGGGCGCGATTGAATCGGTGTATCTCGTCAACGAATACGATCGTTTTGCGCCCGTCCTGAACGCGGCGCGCTTTTGCCGCATCGATGAGTGCGCGCAGCTCTTTAACGCCCGAAGTTACCGCGTTCAGATTATCGAACGCCGACTGGGTGCGCATGGCAATCACGCGCGCCAGCGCGGTTTTGCCACAGCCCGGCGGCCCGTAGAGGATGAGCGACGTTATCCGGTCCGCTTCGATCGCGCGGCGCAACATTTTGCCCGGTGCCAGAATATGTTCTTGTCCCACGATGTCGTCAATTCCGCGGGGAGCAACGCGGCGGGCAAGCGGGGCCTCTTTCTTAAGGCGATTTGCGGCAGCATGTGTAAAGAGATCGTCAGGCATGGAAGCATCGTACTAGATTTGAACATTGGCGCGCACTGTGCATGCAAGAGTAGCCGACGGACAAGACACCTCTGTCGAGCAGTAGGGTATTGCTGCGTGCGCAAACGCTATGCGCGCTGGATAGCGCCCCGCACCATGACAAATTCGGAGAGGTTGTGGAGTGTAAGCATGCCGATCAATCCCCCGTTGTCGATCACCGGGAACGTCGGAGTCGGGCTTGCCTGCAACTTGGGCATCACATGTTCCAGCGGCTCGTCGGGACCACAAGTTTCGAACTCATGGGTCATGGCATCGCCGATGCGGCCTTGCGGACCATGCTCGGTGAGCGCCTTAATGAGCCCCGCGTATGTCAGTATGCCAACGACGCGCCCGGTGTCGTCGACCACCAGAAAGTCCTGTTGGAAACCGGTGACAATATCCTCGACCGCTGCGGAAAGCGTATCCATGGGCGAGAGCGCGCGGAACCTCGTAATCATTGCCTGGCGTACGCGCGCATCGCCAAGCGCGGACTTCACCTGTGCGAAGTTCGCTTCGCTTTCCGCGCCAAGCCAGACAAACAATGCGATAAACAGCAACATGAAGTTGCCCATGAGCCCGAAAAACACAAACACGAGCGCCATCGCCTGGCCGATGTTTGCGGCGATGCGCGTTGCACGGGCGTGCGGAAGGCGCATCGCCAAGATAGCGCGCAACACGCGGCCGCCGTCCATCGGGAACGCCGGAAGCATGTTGAAAAGCACCAGAAAGACATTCACGGTATAAAAACGATCCAAAAGCGAGCTATCCGCGGTCATGTCTCTGGGAATGATATCGAACGTGCCAGTGGCAAACATGACCGCAAGCGCCCCAATTGCGAGCACGACATTGACTGCCGGGCCAGCCAAGGCCACCCAGAATTCCTGCCACGGCTTGTCGGGCATGCGTTCAAGCTGCGCCACGCCGCCGATGGGCAGGAGCGTAATGTCCTTCGTTTCGATGCCGAATCGCCGGGCCATGAGCGAATGGCCAAGTTCATGAAGCAGAACAATTCCGAACAGGACAGAGATCGACAGTACGCCAGTGATGAACTGCCATAGGCTGCCGTTGGATTGGAGGTGCCCCGTGCCAATCCATGCGAGCAGAATTAGAAAGGTCCAGTGAATGTAAACTGAAATACCGAACAGGGAACCGGCACGAAAAGACCACTTCACGCACGCCTCTCCTTCATCAAAGATTCCGTACAAACACTCGCAGCATGATCTTCATGAACAGTATACCGAAAGAGAATATGCCGGGAGGAATCCCGTAGCTTCCCGAGACGCCCTCGGTTCAAAAATAAACGAGGCGGCGATTGCTCGCCGCCTCGGTGGAATCGATTCTGTAGACTGCGTCTACAACGCCCAAGCTTCATCTTCGCGTTCAACGACTTTGCGCTGCTCTTTGATGAAGTGCTTGGGGTCATCAATCGGCGCGCCTTGGATAGGCGTTGCTTCGGCAGTACCGAAGAGGTCGGCGTAGTCGCCGTGGAACCCGTCGCAGATGCGGCGTGCTGCGCACTTCTCGCAGGCTTCATGGTAGCGGTAACCTGCGTCGTACTTCGCGCGGATCATCGCTTCTTCACGGTACATTTCTTCATTGCCGCGGACGGCTTGTTCGATGCGCGCGACCACGTGCTGCGCGCCGAACACAAATCGCGCGACGGTAGGTCGGTCCACCGCGAAATCGCGCATTTTGTGGGCCATACCCATGATTTGGCGGTCGCGCATGCCGATGCGGAAGGCAGGAACCAGCCCGCCTTCCTTCATGCGCTGCGGCTGAAGGCCGGTCCACATCCAGCTTTGATAATCCCACTCGTGGTGGTCGTAGGAAAGCTGTTGGAAGTTGTAGAAGTTTTTCTTGTGACGATCCTCGGCCATGCAGATTGGAAGATAACGAACATTGCATTCGATGTCCGCCTCCTCCAGCATGTCCATCGCCTGGGTAAGGTACGGTTTGATGTCCGTGTACTTCGCGACGTTATCGTGCGTGCGGATGCCTGTTTCCTGATCTTCAAAGGGATTGAACGCAAGGTAGTTCACGGCATTCGCGCCATAGTCGATTGCTTTCTGTGCGATCTGCGGGAGAATCGGCACGACCGGCTTCGACATGGTGCAGTTGAATCGGAACGGGATTCCGATTTCCTGCATGCGGCCAATCGCCGTCGTGATCTTCTCGTACGCGCCCTTCTTGCACACGACTTCGTCGTGGATATCGCCGATGCCGTGGAGGCTGCATAGAAAATCGCGTACGCCGGCGTCGCGGAACTTTTCGAGGTTACCCGGCTTCGCCAGGTGAAGGCCGTTCGTAATCAAAGTCGGGTACAGACCAATATCGTGACAATGACGGATAAGCTCGAGAATGTGCGGGTAGATGGTCGGCTCGCCGCCCTGAATGTCGATAGACGTGCAGCCATAAAACTCGCGCAAGATGGTGCACATATCCTTCGCCTTCTGGATATCCATGAAGGGGTGTTCGGGGTGGTGCGCGTCGTCAATTCGATTGAGGAAGTAGCAGAAGTAGCAACGAAGGTTGCAGGTCTGGCCCAACCACATCACTGCACGCTTCGTGAGTACGCGTTTCTGAGTCTTTTCAAGACCAAGATTCTTCCAGTTACCACCGTTGAAAGTGGCCGGACGGGCCTCAGGCGTCGCATCAGCGGTGGCTGGCGTCCCGACGGTTGCTGTTTCCGGCGTCATGAATACCTCTCCCGTAGTTGCAGCATAGGGCACTCCCAATTATACCCTGAAGCGGCAAAACCGTGTCTAACCAAGCTGTTGCGGCGTCCGAGCCGAATCTCAATCACCCACGCGACTTAAGAAGCCTCTATGCGAATCACTCCCTGAAAATACAGGTGGCGACCCGCTTCAAACCGAAGTTTGCCAGCTTCCGGCGTGCGCAAGGCCTGCAAAACGCGGGCACTCTCGCCAAAACCGGTATTCACGGCAGTCATTCGGCATGGAACTTCCGTTGCGGTGGACCTGAGGATAACAGAAGGATAAGCACTTGACAAGGCCTTCGCGGTAGTCCCCAGGGCGTAGTCCCGGTTGGCGTGATGCCAGTCTTCGAGGCCCTGCTCAAAGTCGGGGAAAGCACCGGATTCGTGGTCAGTCTGCCACCGGTCAAATTCGGGCCGCAGACCTATCGAGGTGTGATATTCCTGGACGTCAATACCCTCGACAGCTTCCAGCCAAATGCTGACATGCACCGCGCCATCACGCAGGTCGAACTCCCAGTGCTGGGCAAAGGGAAATCGGCGTGACCGCCCCGATATGCGAAGCACGGACCCACTGATTTGTACCGGCGCCCAATGCAGGTTCTGACTGTCGTTCCATACGTTATGGATTAGCATGGACGTATATATGCCAACGGCCTTTGTCAGTTCCGTATCGCGCCAAAACAAACGTGCAGAGCCATTGGCAGCCTGGAGGCGAATATCGCCGTCTCGCACCGTGCGGCCTCGCCGGTATTCATCCCGTGAGGCAAGGGCGACGTCGATATCACTGGAAAGTTCCATCTCCACCGTGAACAATTCGTAATTGCCCGGCGCAAGAGTCTTTTCGGGTCCCACCTGGTCGGTGACAATCTGGAGCACACGGCAGCCCATAACGTAGTCGGTGTTGGACCATTGCAGCCGAAACTGCTTCAACGGGCTTAACACGTGGACGACGAATGGCGGTGGGCCATCGGGCTCGTCAGTGTATGCGGCAGCATTGCGCACTTCCGCCGATGCGGGAAGGATTTCCATGAAATTGTGATGTTCAGGCAGGATCTCGGGGAAAGTACCCGTCTCATCCCGATAGACCCATCGTTTGTAACCGTTCGAGAGAAAGAGATTGACGTCAATTCCATCCAGCGGCACAGGCCGCACGCATTCAATCTCGCATGTCCACGTTAACTTATTGCCGTTGGTTTGCACGCGCCACGTGTGCGTCAACGGTAGTCGTGGCATAGACCCTACCGCGACGCAGGCGTTATCAGCGCGGGCGACGACGTTCCAATCCGCGGCGGTAGAATTGTGGACGCTTCCGAGGCTGCGAATGTGCACTTGGAAGCCAGAAGGGGCGCTGACTTCACGCTCGTTGTAGTAGGTTGAGAGGCGCCCATGGCTCACAATTGCTTCGATTGGACCCGAGGAAATCGTGTGGATTCCGTTCTTCCGCCCGATCTGACGCAAGTAGTAATCAATGGTCTCCTGAGTGGATCCGCGTTCGATCATGCGTCCTTGGCTAAGCAGAATCACGCGGTCGCACAGCGCATTGACGATGCTGAGATCATGGGAAACGAAAAGTATGGTCTTGCCCTGTTCACGCAATTGGCCAATGCGCTCACGGCAGCGGCGCTGAAATTCCTCATCGCCGACTGACAGGACTTCATCGACGAGAAAGATGTCGGGGTTGGCGTGCACGGCGACGGCAAATCCCAGCCTGACAAACATACCGCTGGAATAGGTATCGACCGGGCTGTCGATGAATTCCTCTATGCCGGAAAAAGCGACGATGTCGTTGAACACTCGGTCAATGTCAGCACGGGTCATACCCAGAATGCGGCCGTTGAGGTATACGTTTTCACGGCCGGTTAGCAAGGGGTGAAAGCCCGCACCCAGTTCGAGCAAGGAGGCAACACGCCCGCGAATGGTCACACGGCCCTTCGTCGGCGCGGTGACTCCGGCGAGCATTTTCAATAGCGTGCTTTTGCCCGAACCGTTTGCGCCGATCAAGCCGACGGCCTCTCCCGCGTCGATAGTGAAAGTTATATCGCGGAGCACTTCGAACGCAGTTTGCCTGCGTCCACTCAGGAGATCGCCGAGCCCGCCACGGCCAAGCAGCATTCCCGCGCCGCGGCGTGTGGTGAAAGATTTCGAAACGTTTTCAAGTTCAATGAGGCGCATGGGTATGTGAGGCGGATTATAGCAAGCACGTGAGCGGAAACGGATTTTGAAATTCTTCGTCGCTGCCAAGTGCGCAATCCCGTGTGAGGTGTAGCGCTTTGCAGGAAGCCTATTGGTCGAGCGAATCTCGGCACGGTCTCAGCGGATTCGCTGGCGTGAATGAACGCAATTTGACGAAAGGTTACAGTAGTTCTCTCAAAGTCTTCGGCGCCGACTCCGGCCATGGGGGTGAGGCACCTATCACCGAAGTCACTGCCGTTTGACGGACGCTCAAAGCAGCGCGATTAGCGAGCCGCCGCGTTACCACGCTTTTCCCGGGGCAAGGTGTCGATAGTTTGCTTGAGCCGCAAGAGGGCCTGCTCGATTTGCGGGTGACGGGACAGACGCGTCTCCTTGACAATGTAACGTCGGCGGCGACGAGAATTGTCATAGGCGTCGAGATCGAAGAGAAACGCGTTGCTCATGGCGATAGACTCCTGATGTTTTGACTGATATTATATTCAGTATTTTATAGCATGGAATCAAGTTGCGTCAAGTAATTTGTTGACAGAACTGGGTCTGCCGTTGACAGAGGGGTGATCGTACTATATAATGACGCCATGTCTGGACATGCCACAAAATATAGTACGAGCACGCCATTCGATTTCGTTCACGAACCGGAAATGGACCCGGTTGCAACCGGATCGGCCCGCAAAAACCTCCGAATCGGAGAACTCCTCGTCAATTCCGGCGTCATTTCGGGTAAACAACTCGACGAGGCACTTTCTGCCCAGATGCGTCACGGAGGCAAGCTGGCGAAGACCCTGATTGGGCTGGGCTACCTGGACATGCAGACGTTCATTCGGGTGGTGGCGCGCGAAGCCGGCGTCGGCATCATCGATCTCCTGAACTACGATGTGAAAGACGAGTGCATCGAGCTCGTTCCCCGTGATATGGCTGTTCGACACGAAATGTTGCCCGTGGAGAAACTGGGCCACATGCTGACAGTGGCGATGGTCTATCCGCTGAACACGAAGGCGCTTTATGAAGTCGAGAACCTGACCGGCTTGAAGGCGCGTCCGGTGATGTGTACGCCGGAGGCACTCTGGTACACGATCAAGCGGCATTATCCGCAGGTAGTGGAGAAACCGGAGCCAACACCCGGCGACGAAGACAACCTGTTGTGGCTGGAGCGGCAGTTTCTCACCGCGAGCGTAGTCGGTCTGATTCGGCGTACCGAATCGCTTGGCAGGCTCTCTGGCACGTTGGAAACCCTGCGCGATACATTGCGCGATCCACAGGCTACACCACGCAGCCTCGTAGAGATTCTCGGAAGCGACCCTGCGCTGACGGCGCGCATTCTTGCCACGGCAAATGCCGAGGCCTTTGGTTTTCAAGGTCGCGTCGATACGCTCGATCTCGCTGTGCGCCTGATTGGCCCAAGGGAATCCTATCGGATCGCCGAAACGGCCGAAATGTGGGTAGAAGACTTGAGCGATGGATTTAACCTCGCGCAGTATCGTGAAGACGCCATGTTCACCGCGCGCGCGACCGAGCGCATCATGGAAGCGATGGGGCACGGCCACGTTGCCGCAAGCGGTACCGCGGGGCTGCTCTGCGACATTGGCAGGCTTGCGCTGGCAATCGTTGCGCCGAACCACTATCGAAAAGTGGATCCGGAACTGAAAGGCATCGAACTCATTGCCGCCGAACAAAAATACCTGGGCATCAGCCACCCAGAAGCGGGGTATATGCTGACGCAGCGGTGGGGACTGCCCGCTGACATCACGGAAGCCATCCTGTTTCATCACGAGCCTAAGCGCGCCACCCGCGCCCGCGAACTTGCCGCCGCCGTCGGCACCGCGCATCGCCTTGCGGATCTATCGGGCGCAACTATTGACGACGGGCGCTCGACATTCCGCGAGTGCTTGGACCTTCTGCAATCCGCGAACCTCGAATTCAGCGCCTGCGTGCGCGTCATTTCCGAACTCAGCCACCTGCGCGGCTAACGGAATCGCAGTCACTTCCGCGGTTTTGTAACGAACGATTCCAGTCGCGCGAGCGCATTGTCCCATTCCGTAGACACGCGATCGAGATAGGCCCGTGCATCCTCGATCGGTTTGCGATCGAGCACATAGAGGCTTTCCCGCCCGGCGCGCTTGCTGTGAACGATACCGGCATCCTCCAACACGCGAAGGTGCTTCGTGATGGCCTGCCGCGTAATTCGCGAACCTTCTGCCAATTGAGTGATCGAGCGCGGCGGTCCTGCGCGAAGTTTCGTCACAAGTGTCAACCGCGTTTCGTCGCCAAGCGCGGCCAACACCGTCGCTTGTGCTCTGGTTTGCCTCGCAAGATTAGGCCGCATTTTCTAGAAAAACCCTGATGTTCTCTGTCTGAATGCTCCACCCGCCATCGTTGTCGCGGAAAGCTTTGTCGCGGCGATCCGCGGGTATGTTCTCGAAGCCCGACTCGGTCACGGTGAGCTTGGTGCCGTTGGGAGTTGGTTCGAGCGTGAACTCGACGAGGGTGCAGGGCGCATTCGTGTTGTCGTCATTGGGATCCTCGGAGGGATGCGACCAGGTGAAGGCAAAGTACCGTTCGGGTTCCATTTTCTGCACGACGGCTTCCCACTTTAGATGCTCGTAGCCGGGATAGGTCATGTGCCCGGTGGAAGCCGCGCCGACCACAAACGGCTCGTCGATTTTCGCGCGAAACCATTCTCCAAACTGCCGATAATCGGTCAACGCTTCCCACACGCGGGAAACCGGGGCCTTCAGTTCGATTTGCTTTACGATACGGTCATTCATGGCATGCAATCTCTGGGTCGCATGATAGTGCGCAGAGGCAAGAAAATGCAACTGATTTGTTGCACTTTGGATTTCAGGTTTCCTGGTCCATCCGCGTGACGATAGCTGCTATCGTCAGCAAAACAGGCCTGATTTCAGGTCTGATCGTGGGTCAAGGGGTGAATAACGATTTGGACATCGGCGGCGAGTTTGCGGACTTCGCCTTTTTTGCGGCTGAGGGCAAGGAGCTCAAAGAGGCAAGAGTCGACTCGGCGTTTGAGTTCCGGTTCGGACCAGTTTTGATTGGCGGCTTCAATTTCGTAGAAGCTGCGTTCGTCAGGGTCCTCGATGCTCATGAGCAGAACGTAATGGGACCAACTCAACCCAAAAAAGCAGCCCGATGTAACAGACAATGTCTGACCAATTCGGCCCCGATTTCCTAAGAAGAACTGGCGCAACAACTTAAGATTTGATACGAGAGAAGCCTTTTCCGAACTCGGCGGAGAGCTCCAGTGACAACTCCTTGAGCAGTTCGATTCCGTATTCCGCGCGGACTCGATAAGGCCGCGAACTTCGGCAATGAGCGGGCCTAGACCATCGCGCTTTGTCCTTGCGGGGGTGGTTCGCTTTAGTGTTGCGGTTTTCTTTTATCTTTGGTGAATATCGCTCCTCATAGAGAGAACGCCACATAGGCGTCGCCGGTTTCGGTGCCGAGTTTACCGCCGCCGGTGGCGGGGATTACGATGTATTGTTTTCCAGCGGCTTCGTAGATGGTGGGTGGGGCGTAGCCGCCGTAGGGAAGATCGTGTTCCCAGAGTACTGCGCCGTTCGTGGCGTCGAATGCGCGTATTTTCAAATCGGCTGCCCCCGCGCAGAAAATGATGCCACTCGCGGTGATAGAAGGCCCACCGAAGTTTTCCGCGCCGGTGTCTTCATCGCCCCAGAATGCAAGGTCGGGATAGATGCCAAGTGGCACTTGCCAATCGAGTCTGCCGGAGGCAAGGTCAATGCAATTCAGTGTGCCGTATGGCGGCTTGCAGCCGGGATAACCCTCATCGTCGACAAGGCGAGGATAGCCATTGTGCGTGTAGCGCGGCATACCGTCGCTCGATGCGGGTCGCACGGCGTCGGCGGGAATGTCGCGCAGAAAGATGTAGTCGAGTAGGGCGGATTTTTCCTCCGCCGTGAGTTGCGGCGCGGCAGGCATGATATTGCGGCCTGTCTGAAGCAGTGCGAGCACTTGTTCGTCGTTTAGACGTCGAGACAATCCTTGTAACGGCGGATTGGAGCCGACGCCGCGTCGATCGGTGCCATGACATTTCATGCAGTTCGCTTCGTATACCAAGCGCCCTTTGGTGGGTGGTGCATTGGGATCAACGGAGACTTCGTCAGGACGAAACAACGTCACGATCCACGGCACGTGGTTGCTCGACACGTACAGTTTTCCCGTGTGGGGATCGAAGCACCCACCAGTCCATTCCGCGCCGCCGTGAAAACCGTAAAGTGCGACCGGTTTATCCTCGATCATTGGCTGGAACCAACCGTAGGTAGCATTGGCAAGCTGTTTCGTAACATGTAGTGTTGCGGCCTCAGTGCGATCAGTGATGTCGTTGGCAGTGAAGACCTGCCGTGAAAAAGGTTGTGGAAGTTCGATGTCCGGTTGATAAGGCCATGTGCGTTCGCCCGGCACGGTGGACACCGGCGCGCGTCGCAACCGAATGGGGAACAGGCTTTTTCCAGTCACACGGTCCAGCACGAAGGTGTTTCCGATTTTTGTTACCTGCGCTACGGCGTCTACTTTGCGCCCTTGCCAATCGATCGTTACGAGAATCGGCGGCGCAGGGATATCGAGATCCCATATGTCGTGCCGCACTTCCTGAAAATGCCATACGCGTTCGCCGGTTAGCGCGTTAATTGCAAGCACGCAATTCGCATAAAGATTCTGGCCCGTGTGCGTGTTACCGGCAAAGTCCGGTTTAGGCGAACCGAGGGAGACGTATACGATGCCGCGCTGATTATCGATCGCAATGCCACTCCAGCAATTCGCGCCCTTCTCCGGCTCGGTCCAGGTGTCACGCGCATACTCGCCGTCCTGCGGTATCGTATTAAATGTCCAAAGGTGCTTGCCGGTAACCACGTCATAGCCGACCACGCCACCGGCATATGGCGCGACTACAAGAACGTTCTGATAAATGGCGCATGCAACGCGGACTTCGCCGGTCACGACTTTGCCGTGTTCGCCGAAGTCCGCGCTGGGTTTGCCCGACTTTGGGTCTAAGGCCCAAAGGTGTTCGCCTGCATTGAAGTAGAGGCGTGGGGCGATAGCATCGGTGCCATTCCAGTACGTCAATCCGCGAAACGCCGGCTGACCTTCCGGCTTGAACCTCCAAATCTCCTCGCCGTTCGTTGCATCGACAGCCACAACATGCTGGCCCGAAGTCGGAGCGTACATTACGCCTTTCACAACAATCGGATTACATTGAACGTTGGCCGGACCGTCCCCAGATCGATATACCCAGGCTTGCCTGAGATGCCTGACATTTTCTCGCGTGATTTGCGTCAGCGAAGTAAACCGCGTGTTGTGATCGCCGCCGTGGGAGCGCGACCAACCTTCGTGCGTCGCTGAATCGCTGTCAGTTGCCGGCGTAAGGGAAGCAGGATCCGCGGCCGGTATTATCTGGTATTCAGCAAGCGCCGCGCGACGCACTGGATCTTCCACTTCAGCGCGACGATTAGGCAGCGTAGGGGATAGAGAATTGAAGTCCCAAAGCGCGAGGGTAGCATCGTCACGTTGCGCGGGTTCAGCAATTGGCGAGATGTCGTGAACTCCAGAAAGAACGTGCACGTCGTCGATTTCGCCATCGCAAAAGAAGCCACCTTCAACCAATCGGCCGATCGCAAAACCACCGGGATAAACGGGTGCGTTTTTGGATGCGATAGCCTGCTCTGCCGCGACTTCTCCGTCTACAAGGATTCGAATGCTGGCCGTGTCATACTGGACCATGACGTGGTGCCATGCGCCATCGCACAGGTTTACGGTTGTGCGCGTGTGATCAGGGTCGAGGCCCGGCGTGTATACGCTCAGCGTGCCAGTGCCGGCCTCAGTAAAAACTTCCCAGTGCGCGCCCGATGCTTTTGTATCGCTTGCCACAAGAATGTTGTAGCCTGTCGCGCTGTGCAGGCGCGTGCGGCACGCGATTGTAATGGGAGGCGTGCGAAACGCAGGATTTCCTTCCTCGACCACGCCGCCGCGCATGGCCAGGCCAAACGCATCCGACACACTCGGCACACCGAAAGCCGTCTTCGCGCTGCCGACGCGCAAAGGTGGGCGCGGACCGGACGGCGCCGCACCGTCCAATTGCGGGAGCAGCCATTCGAGTCCGTCTAGATTGTCGAGCAGTGTTTCCTCCGCGTCGTCCATGGTATGCCCTAGCACGCCAATGGGACCCGTGTATCCGCTGTCGCGAATGATGCGCAGTAACCCGAGGTCTAAATCGCCACTTCCCAATGGCATGATCTTCTGGCCCTTCGCTTCGCCATCTTTCGTCATGCCGTTTAGGTTCAGGCAGTAGAGGTGCGGCATCATTTTCTTGAGCAGGTCGGGAAAGCGATCGAGATGCGCGTGGCCGTGGTGCAGGTTATAGACAATGCCGACATTCTGAGCATTTAGCGCCTTGATGATCTCGATCTGGTTCTCAGGCTCGCCAAACCAGCCGCCGTGATTGTAGAGGCCGACCTTGCAGCCAATTGCCGCTGCGGCATCGACAATGGGGCGCAATGCGAGCACGGCAGCGTCGATGCGCTGGAGATGTTCCTCTGGCGTGCATTGCACATCGCCGAAACCCTGGGATACCCATAGTTCCGTTTTCACTTCATGGCGTTTCAGCGCGTCAAGTATCGCTTTCGCCTCATCATTAAGCGCGCCGGGAAACCAAAAAGCGCTCAACTGGATGTTCCAGCGCTTCAGCGTTTCAATCTCCTCGTCGAAAGTGGGTATATGCTCCGCGCGCCAATCGTACGCAAACTTGAAAATACCCATGCGGGCAAGCATTTCGGCGCGCGCCTCCGGACCTCTCTTCTTCGAATCAAACGGAACGATGCACCACGCAACAAGGTTGCTGCGGTCAAAGATGGATTGCGTCTTCACGATCTGCGGTGGAGGCGCTTGCGCGCTGGCGGAGATCGTCAATAAAGCTAACAGCACAGATGCGCGCGTTGCGCGAAAGAAAGTGTTGAAAATCATCGTAATCGTGTCCTTCGTAGCCGCGGTAGGTAGGCGAATCTAGCAGAACCGGGGATTTGATTCACTTTCAATACGCTGGAATGGAGGGTCGCCGCCAAAGCACAGTTGATTGCTTCGCGAATGCGGTCAAAAAACTAAACGGCATAATTACGCAAACTCTCAACACAATTTTTTGCGGGACTAGTTTAGTTTTGCGAGTCCCAACAACTGTTCGTTGAGGAAGTCCAGTGTTAGCCGTTCGAGTGATTTGCCGCGAAGGGTGTAATTCCACGCAGCGTGGCCGAAATCCTCGGCTGCGTAAAACTCATGTGGCACGCCCTGGAGTTCGAGGAAGAAGTGCAGGCGTTCCGCCGCGGCAAAGGGTGTGAGAATAATATCGTCTTCCTCGCCGTGCAGAATCATGGTCGGCGGATCATCGGGTGAGATGTCGGACAGCACGTGATCGGCATTGCCCCACAGGTGCACATAAGCCTGAACGCGCGGTGAGGCGTTTGGTGCATTCTCGTTCGGGATGGGAAACGCTTCGCCGTCCATGACATATTCGTCCGCTTCTGTCATGGCAACGGCTACGCCCGCGATCGCGCCCGCGGACTCGCCAATGAACGCAATCTTGTTCGCGTCGACATTGTACTTGGCGGCGTTCTTGCGCACGTGTCGCACGGCTGCCTTTGCGTCAACGATTGCGGCATGTACCGCAGATGAGAAAGAAAGCGCGCTCCAAAGGTCCGGCGCGGGTGGATTGTCCTGCACAAGCCGATAATTGATCGCAAAGCATACATAGCCGCGGCTTGCGAGGTAGGTCGCATACTTCACGATGCGCTCATCGTCTTTGCTGCCTTCAATGAACCCGCCGCCATGCATGATGATCGCAGCGGGAAGCGGGCCCTCCACGTCCTCTGGTTCGTAAAGGTCCAGAAGGAGAGGCGCAAGGGTGTAGCCGCCTTTCGAGCTGTCCGCTACGTATCCCAGGCCGTATTCAATGTTGTCCGTAATGGCGACGGTATTGGTAGGGAGCACGCCGGGCGGGCAGCCAATCACGGCAATTGCGAGCATCGCAATCCCAAAGGACTTGGCCCGCGCAAACAAATGCCCAACTGCGTCGCGCATATCGTTACCGCCTCCACCCGAATCCAGCTACCTTGACGATAGCATACCCGGAACTATTCACTTGGGATATCGTGCGCGATTGATCTGCAAATCCCGTTACGCGACGACTTCCACGTACTCCGTCGTAATCGTTTCGTTCTCGACATGAAACAGGCGATACCCTTTTGAAGTCGTTCCGTCGTGATTGTCACGCGTGGAAGAGCAGCACGCCGTCGTCGTAAACAGCACGCCGTCGCGTGTTTCCTCCTGGTTGCCATGAAAATGGCCGGCTGCAACAAGTTTCAGGTTGTGGCCGGAGAAAAGCCCGAGGACTTCGTCCGCGTTTTGAACGCGATAGGCCTTGGAATTCGGATTAAATGGATGGTGGGAGAACAGCGCGATGGGCCGCTTTGCGTTGGTTTTCTTGAGCTGATTCTGAATCCACTCAATCTGGTCCGGCCGAATCGTCACATCTGATTTCGCTTCATTGGTCGAGTCGATGCCCATAAAAAGCCACCCCTCGTTCTCCGCATGCCAATCGGCGTCGTCAAAGTGCTTACGGTAGTTCGCGTAAATATCCTTCGCCTTCATGCATACGTCGTGATTGCCGGGCACGGCGAAGTAAGGGCGCGAAAGCCGGTCGAGTGAACTCTTCGCCAACTTGAACTCAGACCAGTTACCATCGGTTGCGATATCGCCACACATCACGGTAAAGCGCACATTCGTGTTGCCATTAATGGACGCCATCGCCTTGTTTACGATGCTGGTGCTTCGCGCATCGAGCACGTGGATGTCGCCGATAACCGCAAAGGTGAGTTTGCCCGGAGACCCGGGCATTACATCGATCGATTTGACCTTGTCGGCAACTTTGTTCAATCCAAGCTTTGCGCAGCCCGACAAGCCCGCGACGCCGATAAGCCCGACAAATTGACGGCGAGAAATGCGCATCTCTCATGCCTCCCTAACGGTGAGTGGTATTCATTGCCCGGTATAAGCCAACGGTTCGCGCGCTTGCAGCCACGCCGCGCGCAATGCCAGAAAACGTTGTGTATAGAAATTCTGCGGCGCGCTGCGCCAGTTGTCAACTTTAACCGGAGGAATCGATAGCGAGCATTTGTTATTCTCATTCCCATGCGCGTCATTATTGCCCCGGATTCCTTCAAAGAATGCCTTTCCGCCGCGCGCGTTGCAGCCGCGGTTGCCGAAGGTGTCCTGCGCGCCGCGCCGGACGCCGAGGTCATCCGCATGCCCATGGCAGACGGTGGCGAAGGAACGGTGGAAGCGCTTGTGAGCGCCACCCGCGGCGTGCTGCATACCACGCGCGTAACCGGCCCGATAGGCGTTGCGGTGGATGCCGTATGGGGCATGCTCGGCGACGGTCGCACTGCGGTAATCGAAATGGCGGCAGCATCAGGCCTGGCTCTCGTGCCGAAGCCCCAGCGCGATCCGCGAATTGCGACCACGCGTGGCACCGGCGAATTGATGCGGGAAGCCCTCGATCGTGGCGTCACCCGCATGATTCTCGGACTCGGAGGAAGCGCGACCAATGACGGCGGTGCTGGAATGGCCCAGGCCCTTGGTTATTCGTTGCGCAACGCTTCGGGCGCGGAACTTCCGCCCGGCGGCGCTGCGCTTGCCCAACTGGCTGAAATCTATGACGACGTACATCCCATGCTTGAACGTTGCCAGGTGCTGGTGGCTTGCGATGTGACCAATCCGTTATGCGGCCCCCGAGGCGCCTCTCGCGTGTACGGTCCACAGAAAGGCGCGACGCCGGAGATGGTGGAAGAACTTGATGCAGCCCTCGCGCACTATGCGCGCGTAATAGAAGCACAGCGCGACTTGTCGGTTGCAGATATTCCCGGCGCGGGCGCGGCAGGAGGCATTGGCGCGGGACTCATTGCCTTCGCAAATGGACGCCTGCGCTCTGGACTCGAGTTAATCGCCGATGCTTGCGGGCTTGACGATGCCGTGCGACACGCCGACTTGGTTATTACCGGCGAAGGCTGTATCGACGCGCAATCCGTGAACGGCAAGACGCCCGTAGGCGTTGCCCGAATCGCCAAGCGACATCGCGTTCCCGTCGTTGCCGTAGCAGGGATGCTCGGCGAGGGATTCCGCGCAGTCTACAGCGAGGGAATCGACGCGGCATTCAGTATCGCCTCTGGACCAAGCACGCTCGATGAATCGATTGCCCGCGCGGAGGAGCAACTCGCGTTCGCGGGAGAGGCGATTGCGGGTATATGGCTCGCGCACCGGAGGCTCGCGTGAGACCAGAGTTCAAGCGCGTCATGTTCGCCGACGCGCTTGCCGCTGAATCCATCCTTGCCCCATTACTCGAGGGCAATCGCGCCAATCTTGCCAAACATCTTGCCGAAGCACTCGAAGAATCGCCAGATGCCAGTTTGGCGCTAATTCGCCTTGATCGTTTTCTCACCGCCTCGCGTACGCCAAACATCGAACTGGATCTAATTGATGCAGCGCCAAGCTACGCGCGACTCGTGATTAGGATACTGGGCCAGAGCCATTTCTTGACCGACATTGCCTGCCGCAACCCGGAGTATATGCTTTGGCTGTGGGAAGACAACGATCTCACAAGAACGCGGACACGCGAAGAGGCATTGACCGAGACCCTAAGGCTCCTCAATACGTATACTTCTTTAGATTCGCGAGGCGACGCGCTGCGCAGGCTCAGGCGCCGCGAAATCCTTCGCATCGCCGCGCGCGACATCGTTGCACATTGCCCAGTTGCCAGCGTGGCGGATGACCTCTCCAACTTCGCCGACGCCGTTACGGAGGCTGCCTTGCGTGCAGCGCGCGTGGAGTTGGAAACGCGCTACGGTGCGCCGCGATTAGACGACGGCGCTGCCGCCGCATTCGTCGTAATCGCGATGGGAAAGCTTGGTGCATGCGAACTGAACTTCAGTTCCGACATCGATTTGGTGTTTCTCTATGACGGCGATGGCGAAACGACCGGTGGAAACGTCTCCCAAATAAGCAACGCGGAATTCTTCAACAAACTTGGCGAGCGCACAATCAAGGTATTGACCGAACAAACTTCGGAGGGCACGCTGTTTCGCGTTGACATGCGGCTCCGGCCACACGGTCGTATGGGGCCCCTTGTAGTCGATGTCGACGCAGCCCTGCGCTACTACGAGCTGGAAGGCCAGGCTTGGGAGCGGCAAGCACTGATCAAGGCGCGTCCAATTGCGGGGGACATCGCGCTCGGCAAACGCTTTGTTGAGCGCACGCGACCATTTGTGTTTCCAAAATTCTTTGACGACGAGACCCTGGAAGATATCCGCAACGGAAAGCGTCAGCTAGAGGCGCAAATCGAGCAGCGTGGCGAAACGGACATCGAGGTAAAGCTCGGTCGGGGCGGCATTCGTGACATCGAGTTTACAGTGCAGATGCTGCAACTGTTAAACGGAGGTCGGATTCCTGAGTTGCGCGTTGCCGCGACGCTTCGGGCAATCCGCGTACTCGGTGAACACGCACTACTGAAGCCACTGGATGCGCAGACACTCGCGAGCAACTACATTTTTCTGCGCCAGGTCGAGCACCGACTTCAGATTGAAGGCAGTCAACAAGTGCACCGTTTGCCTACCGATCCCGCCGATCTGGACGCGTTTGCCCGGCGCTACGGGTACATGAGCGGCAAGTCGTTCATGAATGACTACGCGGACCGCGCTCAAGCGACAAGGCAAATTCTTGATCAGTTTCTTGCGACAGAAGGTAGCGGTAACCTGTGGGTAGCCGATTTGCTAAATCCGCAATCCGACGGTAATGCCGGTAAGGATGGGCTTCGCGCGCTTGCCTTTGCCGACGTTGAAGCTGCGCGAAGCGAATTAATGACGCTCTACGCCGGTTCTCCCGAACACCCACACACGCTACACATTCGGCAGAAATTTCTGAAAGTTGCCCCTGCGTTGCTGAAAGCAATTGCGCGAACCAGCGAACCCGATACCACGCTGCGCCGCTTGGGTCAGATTCTGGCAAATCTGCGCGCTCCGAGCGTGATTTATGACGCACTCATAGTAAACCCCGGGCTTTGCGATCACCTGGTTACACTTGTCGAAAATAGTCCATACCTCTCAGAGTTGATGATGCGCGATCCAGGTCTGTTCGATACCCTCGGGAATTTGCGCGCGCTGGCGCACCCGGCGTCGCGCGAGGACCTTGAAGAACAGCTTGAGAGCCTGCTTCGCGCTTTTGACGGCGAAGCTGCGCCTTATCGGCTGCATCAAGGCGAGACGCTGCGCATTGGCATGCGTGACCTGATTCTGCACATTGACGTCGAGCAGGCAAGCAAAGAGCTGACTCAGCTTGCAGAGGTATGTTTGGCGTATGCGGTCTCCAAGGCGCGGGCGAAAGTCGCGGAACGGTACGGCCAAGTCACTGCGCGTTTCGCCGTGCTTGCGCTGGGAAAGTTCGCGGGACGCGAGCTTGGATATGGGAGCGACCTCGATCTCGTGTTTGTGTACGAATCGGATGCGGTCGATGGCGATGCATCCCGCGTGGAGTACTTCTCGGCTATCGCGTCCAATATCATTCGATTACTGAAAGACACAACACGCTACGGTATGCTTTACGATGTCGATGCGCGGCTTAGGCCGGATGGGGGAAAGGGCACTCTTGTCGTCAGTGATGCGCGGCTTGCGGAGTATTACAAGGACGATGCCCAACCCTGGGAGCGATTGGCGCTTGTCAAAGTACGCTATGTCGCCGGTGATTTGGAATTCGGGCAACGAATAGCGCAGCGCGCGCGAGATCTCGCCTTCGAACTACCGATGACGGAGAGCACGCTGGCCAATGTCGAAGATCTCCGGTGTCGCATCGTTGCCGCGTCGTCACCTCTGAGTTTGAAGAAAAGTGAAGGCGGTATGGCGGAACTTGAGTTTGCGATCCGGCTTCTACAGATTCGATATGCTGGCAAATATCCGAGCCTGAAACGCGGTGACGTGACTGGGGCGCTCGACGCACTCTTGGAAGCGGAATTGATATCCGCGAGCGACGCCGATATTTTGCGCCAAGCCTACTTGCTGTTTCGACGCATCGAGAATCGTTTGCGAATCGAGCACGGAAAATCTACCAGTCGATTACCGCAATCCTTGGACGAACGGAGCGCGTTAGCGCGGCGCTTGGGCATCGAAGATGATCTTGCGGCGTTGGTGGAAGATAGAAAGCGGCAAGTACACGCAATCTACCAGCGCATACTTTCCCATTTACTAAACACGGAGCGTGCACCATGATTGCATTCGTCACTGGGGGGTCGGGTTTTGTTGGTCGAGCGTTGATTCAGGCGCTTCGCGCGCGTGGTGACGAAGTTCGCGCGCTGGTTCGGTCAGATTCGGCATCGGCAACGGTGAGTTCTCTTGGGGCAATAACCGTGCGCGGCGACCTCGACGATTCCGCCGCGATGGAAGCGGGCATGCAAGGGTGCGGCGCCGTGTTTCACTCCGCGGCATTCGTGAAAGAGTGGGGGACACGCGAGGAATTCTTTCAGGCAAACGTTCAAGGCACCCAGAACGTGCTGGACGCCGCCAAGCGCGCAGGCGTACCGCGCTTTGTTCACATCGGCACGGAAGCCGCCCTTATCGGCGGAGAGCCAATCATTAATGCCGATGAGACGCGTCCTTTTCCGCAACACCCCATTGGGCTGTATCCATTGACAAAAGGGCTGTCGGAGATGCGCGTGCGTCAAGCGAATTGTGACGGATTTACAACCGTCGTTGTTCGTCCTCGATTCATTTGGGGGAAAGACGATACGAGCGTGCTCGCAAACATGGTGCAGGCGGTGAAAGACGGGCGCTTCATGTGGATGAGCGGCGGGAACTACAAGACGTCAACGTGCCATGTGCAAAACGTGTGCGAAGGAGCCCTGCTTGCAGCGGAACGCGGCCGCGGTGGAGAAGCCTACTTTCTTACAGACGGCGAACCGGTCATCTTTCGCGAGTTTGTAACAAAATTGCTGAAGACACAGGGCGTCGATCCCGGTACGAGGAGCATGCCCTACGGTATCGTGTATGCGCTTGCGTCCATCTGCGAATTCGCGTGGCGAGTGTTGCCGCTAAAAGGTGCGCCCCCAATCAATCGGTTTGTCGTGCGTGTCATGGGAACGGAAGTTACCGTGAACGATGCAAAAGCCCGGCGGGAATTGGGGTACACGTCGCACAAGTCAATTGAAGAAGGTTTGCGCGAAATGCAGATATGACGATAGCGGCTACTTTCGCAGCGGCGCTTCAAACGGCTGGCCGGAATCAATGGATTCCGCGATGGCTTCCACAATTGCAACGGCTTCCTTCTCCTTAACACGCGCAAGCCAGACATTGTCCGGAAAAATCATCACGTTGGGGCCTTCTTCACACACATCCATGCAACCTGAGGTGCTGACGCGCACTTTGTCTTTTAATCCGCGCGCTTTCACCATTTCCTTCATCTTGTTGCGCAAATCGCAACCGCCTTCCCGTCCGCAGGAAACACGTTCACCCTTGTCGCGCTTGTTCGTGCAAACGAAGATGATTTTCTCGAAAGGCAGATCGTTGGATTGCATCACTGTTGCCTCCACGCACGGTTTCGCGCCGCGCGTATGGGTCCCGGACTAGTTCGACGCCAAGTATCGCAGGGCCAGATTTGAGAGTAGCCTTATTCCAATGGGAACTGGAGCGTCCCCGAAATTGTACCGGGGACTGTGCAGCGGCGGATAGGGGGCATCCGGACGCGGGTTCACCCCGAGGCAGATAAATGCGCCCGGAGCTTTTTGCAAATAGTACGAGAAGTCCTCCGCGCCCATATAGGGTGCATCGAATTCTGTTACGTTGTTGTCGCCGAACAGCTTGCGACCTGTGTCGATTACAAATTGCGTCATTCCCGGATCGTTGAACAACACAGGATACCGGTTCTCGGAAAAATGGACTTCAACCTTCGCCAGCATCGAAGCGCCAACACCTTCCGCGATTCGCCGGATGGAATCTTCTATGCGTTGGTGCGTCGCATCATTCAAACTTCGATACGTGCCTTCCAGCACCGCGGTTTCCGGCGTAATGTTCGTCGCCGTTCCCGAATGAAACTTTGTGACGCTCACCACCCCTGCGTCCCAAGGATTGACTTCCCGGCTCACGATAGTCTGCAACGCGGTAATGATCTGTGCGCCTGCTGCAATCGGATCAACGCCCGCACCGGGATCGGCAGCGTGACATCCCCTGCCATGCACAATCATCTTGAATACGCCTGCACCCGCAAGCATTGCTCCAGGGCGAATGCCAATGTGGCCCACCGGCAGCGTTGGCCAACCATGCAGAGCGAACGCTGCGTCGACGCCATCGAGCACGCCTTCCTGAACAATCAAGCGCCCGCCCGCCGCCTCTTCCTCGCCGGGCTGAAAAACGAATTTCACCGAACCCTTTAACTCGTCCCGATGCGCCGCCAAAGTCTTCACCACACCGCAAAGACAGGCGCTGTGTCCGTCGTGGCCACAAGCGTGCATACGGTCAGGGATCTTCGATGCGTAGGGCAGGCCCGTCTCTTCCTGAATCTCCAGCGCGTCCATGTCTGCGCGAAGCAACACGGTTTTGCCTGGCTTACCGCCTTTCAACGTGGCCACAATTCCAGTGCCTTTGGCATAACCTCGCTGGTAGGGCACCCCCGTGGTGTCCAGAAACCGCGCAATCCGATCGGAAGTCCACTTCTCTTCAAAGCGGATCTCGGGATGCTCGTGCAGTTCATGGCGAAGCGTCGTAATTTCCGGAAGGATCGAATCAATCGTTTGCGAAAGCGCATCTGACATGGTGTGATTGCCGTTTGTTGCAGGTCAGCACTTGCCCAACCGCGCACCGCGGAAAGGCGCTACCGAAGCCTAGCCGATTGGCCGGATTTGTGCAAACTCACTGTTTCTGAATCTCTCGGAAAAAGGAACAATGTGCTCGCCCTATCAGGAATAGCGTTGAACCCGAATTGGTAGGGAGAGCGTCCTCGCGAGCCGGACACCGCACCCCACGGCGAAATTAATGGAGAGCCGACGCGTGCGCGAAGCAGGTTGAACTCGTCCGTCAACTTGAGTAGATTCGAGGTCTCTTCAATCAGACACACAGGACAAATCAATCCATGAACCGACGCGAATTCTTTTCCAAGTCAGCATTGGTCGTGGGTGGCGCGGCAATCGCCACCGCCCTTACTCAGAAACCTGCTAGCGCTGCACCGCGACGCAATATCGTAAAGTCCCTCAAGTTCGGCATGGTCAAGGCCGAGGCAGCCGACGGTCGCAAGCTTTCCATTGAAGAACGCCTTCAAATCGCCCTTGATGCGGGATTCGAAAGCGTCGAGCCCAATACCATCAATGATGCCGCTGAGTTGGACCAGTTCAAAGCCGCGCTCGGCAAACTCAAGATTAAGGTCGATGCCATCATTTGCGATGCCCACTGGCGCGCTCCCTTGTCTGATG
>ERZ761602.3290-NODE-3290-length-23121-cov-13.315573_pt1 | contig 23121 bp, 17 predicted proteins | sample MGYA00512165_ERZ761602 | MGnify/ENA primary metagenome ERZ761602 (study PRJEB28899, sample SAMN02445085) | bioreactor sludge metagenome | biome: EBPR sludge; isolation source: Thorneside wastewater treatment plant | place: Australia: Brisbane, Thorneside...
GTTTAAACGTTTTTCATTTTCAAAATGAGTTCTTTTCGTTCCAAAACATTTATGTACATTTGCCTTCGCAAAAAAACAATTATTATGTTACAATTGGCTGTTATTCGTGAGAATAAAGAAAAAGTGATTAAAGCATTGGCTAAAAGAAATTTAGACGCCAACAATTTAGTAGAAACGGTTTTAGATTTAGATGAAAAAAGAAGAGCTACTCAGGTAGAATTAGACAATATTCTGGCTGAATCCAATCTTCTTTCGAAAGAAATTGGCGAAATGATGAAATCGGGCGAAAAAGCAAAAGCAGAAATCGTCAAACAAAAAACAGCTCAATTAAAGGAGAAAAGTAAAGAATTGTCTGAAAAATTAGAAGCATTTACCACTTCTCTTTCCGAAGAATTATATAAAATTCCAAACACACCGGCCGACATCGTTCCGGAAGGAAAAACGCCGGATGATAACTTAACGGTTCATCAAGAAGGAGATATTCCCGTTTTACACGAAGGTGCTTTGCCACATTGGGATTTAGTAAAAAAGTATGATATCATTGACTTTGAATTAGGTGTGAAAATCACCGGTGCAGGTTTTCCGGTTTACAAAGGAAAAGGAGCAAGACTTCAACGTGCTTTGATTGCTTATTTTTTAGATAAAAATACCGAAGCAGGTTATCAAGAATACCAAGTTCCGCATTTGGTGAACGAAGCTTCCGGTTTTGGAACAGGTCAATTACCTGATAAAGAAGGACAGATGTATCACGTTGGTGTGGATGATTTATATTTAATTCCAACCGCAGAAGTTCCGGTTACGAATTTGTTTCGTGATGTGATTTTAAACGAAAATGAATTACCTGTTTTATGTACAGCCTACACACCTTGTTTCAGAAGAGAAGCGGGTTCGTATGGTGCTCACGTTCGTGGATTAAACCGTTTGCATCAGTTTGACAAAGTAGAAATCGTTCGCATCGAGCATCCTGATAATTCTTATAAAGCGTTAGATGGAATGGTGGAACACGTAAAAACATTATTACAAGAATTAAAATTACCGTATCGTATTTTGCGTTTATGCGGTGGCGATATGGGCTTTACTTCTTCGTTAACGTATGATTTTGAAGTGTTTTCAACTGCTCAAGATCGTTGGTTGGAAATTAGTTCTGTTTCTAATTTTGAAACTTTTCAAGCCAATCGTTTGAAATTGCGTTTTAAAGATAAAGATGGGAAAAACCAATTGGCACACACGTTAAACGGAAGTTCTTTAGCATTGCCAAGAGTTTTAGCCGGAATCATCGAAAATTATCAAACTCCGGAAGGAATTGTCATCCCAGAAGTATTGCGTCCGTACACCGGATTTGACATTATCAACTAAAAAAGTTAATCTTTATACAATCAATGTACTAATTGGCCAAAAAAAGCTATTTTAGTACATTGTTTTTTAAACGCTATGCACAAATTTATTATTCTACTCTTTCTGATTTGCTCGTCGATTGTTTCATCACAAAATGAACAATTGGCTCAAAACTATTATGAACGAGGCGAATTTGAAAAAGCATTGCTAAGTTATCAAGAACTGCTTAAAACGCAACCATCCAATGGAGTTTACTTTCTTCGCGTAATTGATTGCTATCAACAGCTACTTCAGTTTGATAAAGCAGAAACAGCAATTCAGGAACGATTGACAAAATTTAAAATGGCCAATTTGTATGTGGAATTGGGATACAATTTTCAACTGCAAAAAAATCAAGAAAAAGCCGATTTGAATTATAAAATAGCCATCGAAAAAATAAATGAAAATCCTTCAAATGTATATGGAATTGCTTCTTCATTTGAAAAGAAAGTGCTCTTGGATTATGCGTTGCAGGCTTATCAAACCGCTATTTCATTAGACCCAAAATACAAATTTAATTATCAAATGGCTCAAGTTTACGGACAAATGGGCAAGCAAGATATGATGATTGAAAAGTATTTGGAAGAAATGTATGAAAATCCGCAAAACAGCGTCATGGTTCAAAATCAATTGACCCGATTTATGAACGATGAAGCGGGAGATTCATTCAATGAAACACTGCGAAAAGCTTTGTTAGTTAAAGTTCAAAAAAACCAAGATCTCTTTTGGAATCAAATGTTAAGCTGGTTTTTCGTTCAACAAAAAGAATACGGAAAAGCGTTTATTCAGGAGAAAGCAATTTATAAAAGAGAACCGGATTCTTTTTCCAACATTGTCAATTTAGCCGAGTTAGCTATTGAAGAAAATGAAGATGAAATTGCCGGTGAAATCCTGACTTTCATTTTAGAAAATACCCAAGATTTAGATTTACAGATTTTTGCACAAGAGTATTTGATGCGAATAAAAATCGGAAAAGCCAAAAAAGGAGATTATGCGAAAATTGAATCTGAGATAGAACTTCTATTGAAACAATATGGTGTTAGTCCGTATTCATTGGATTTGCAACGGTTGCAAGCAGAATTTTTAGCGTTTTATCAAAACAATCCCGAAAAAGGAAAGTTAGTTTTGCAAAAAGCAATGGAGCTACCGTTAAACAAATTCCAATTAGCCGAAGCCAAAATGGAATTGGCTGATATTTTATTGTATGAAGAAAAATTCAATCAAGCATTATTGTATTATTCCCAAATTGAAGAAGATTTAAAAAATGACGTTTTGGGTCACGAAGCCAGTTTGAAAGCAGCCAAAACCAGTTATTTTAAAGCCGATTTTGATTGGGCGTTAACGCAGTTAAAAGTATTAAAATCAGCTTCCACACAGCTTATTGCGAATGATGCTTTAGAGTTATTTCTGTTAATAAACGATAACACCGTAGCAGATTCCACCCGAACTGCTTTAAAAAAATTCTCCAAAGGTGATTTTTACCTTTATCAAAATAAAAACCAAGAAGCATTGGCTCAATTTCAGCAAATTTTGAAAGATCACAAAGGTGAAGAAATTGAAGACGAAGCAATTCTCAGAATTGGGCAAACCTACCAAGAATTAACCGATTATAACAACGCTTTGTCGTTCTACCAACAAATTATTGACAATCATCCGGAAAGCATTTACCGTGATGAAGCTTTATTTTTCTCGGCAGAAATCTTCAACAAGCACCTCAGTCAACCTGAAAAAGCAAAACCATTATACGAAGCCGTTCTTTTTAATCACCAAGACAGCATTCATTTTGTCGAGGCCCGAAAGAATTTCAGGCAGCTTCGTGGCGATTCAAATTTATAAAATAAAGTTTTTTCGGCCGTCATCTTTCGTATGAACAATAGCTGAGATTTTCTTAAAAACAATCTATGATTTTATACAACGTAACCATCAACATCGATCAATCCGTTCACGACCAATGGCTGCATTGGATGCAAAGCAAACACATCAGTGACGTTTTGGCCACCGGAAAATTCACTTCTGCCCGAATGGTAAAAGTATTAGTAGAAGAAGAAGGCAGCACAACCTACTCGATTCAATATACAGCAGAAAACAAAGAAAAATTAGAAAGCTATTACCGCGAAGATGCTCCGCGATTACGTCAAGAAGGACTCGCTCTTTTTGCTGATAAAATGCTCGCCTTCCGAACAGAATTGCAAGTCATCAGCGAACATTTCCCGAAATCTGCATTGCAGTAAAACTCAGCATCTCAGTAACTCAGCACCTTAGCACCTCACCAAAAAAATGGATAAAGTAAGAGCAAAAAAACACCTCGGTCAACATTTTCTAAACGATGAAAACATCGCTCAAAAAATAGCCGATTCACTCACGTTGGAAGGATATCAAAACGTCTTGGAAATAGGTCCTGGAATGGGTGTGCTCACCAAGTATCTGCTCGATAAACCCATTACAACATTTGTGATTGAAATTGATACTGATTCGGTAACGTATTTGCAAAACCATTACCCAAAATTAGACGGAAAAATCATTTCAAAAGATTTTCTAAAATATAATTTATCAGAAGTTTTAGGAGCCGAACCCTTTGCTATCATTGGAAATTTTCCCTACAATATTTCTACCCAAATTGTTTTTAAAACATTAGAATTGAGACACCAAATTCCCGAATTTTCAGGGATGTTTCAAAAAGAAGTTGCCGAACGCATTTGCGAAAAAAAGGGAACAAAAGCCTACGGAATTCTATCTGTTTTAACCCAAGCTTTCTATGAAGCGGAATACCTTTTCACCGTTTCTGAACACGTTTTTACGCCACCACCAAAAGTGAAATCAGGGGTTTTACGGTTAAAAAGAAAAGAAAACTTCCAATTGCCTTGTGACGAAAAATTATTTTTTACTGTGGTGAAAACCGCTTTCAACCAACGTAGAAAAACACTTCGTAACAGTTTAAAAACATACCAACTGTCTGATAATTTAAAAGAAGATAGTATCTTTGACCTCAGACCGGAACAACTTTCGGTTGAACAATTTATCGAACTCACGCAAAAAATAGCCGCCGATGGAGTTTAAAATCAGCAGAGAATTTCTCAGTCAAATTGAGCAATTAATTAAGGAAAACAAGGAGCAGGAACTACACGATTTGCTTCGAGAAATCCACTATGCTGATATTGCCGAAATCATGGAAGAACTCGATGATTACGGAGCTATTTACATTTTTAACACGTTAGATTCCGAAAAAACATCCGAAATTCTTCTCGAATTAGATGAAGAAGTTCGTGTAAAAATCCTTCGAAAATTAACGCCAAAAGAAATTGCCGAAGAGTTAGACGAACTTTCCACCGATGATGCGGCCGACATTATTGCCGAACTTCCGCAAGAGCGAAAAGAACAAGTAATCTCTGAGTTAGAAGACGTTGAACATGCCAAAGACATTGTCGATTTGTTGCGTTACGACGAAGATTCTGCCGGAGGTCTAATGGGAAAAGAGCTCGTGAAAGTCAATGAAAACTGGAACGTGCTGACGTGTGTAAAAGAAATGCGAATTCAAGCCGAAAACGTTTCTCGAGTTCATTCGATTTACGTTGTAGATGACGAAAATCGTCTCAAAGGCAGATTATCGCTTAAAGATTTATTAACCACTTCCACCAAAACACCTATCAGCGAAGTCTACATTCCAAAAGTAGATTACGTAAAAGTCGATACCAAAGATGTTGAAGTCGCTCGTATCATGCAAAAATACGACTTGGAAGCCATTCCTGTTGTAGATGAACTAGGACGATTAGTTGGTCGAATCACTATCGACGACATCATCGACGTAATCAAAGAAGAAGCTGATAAAGATTACCAATTAGCAGCCGGTATCTCGCAAGACGTTGAGGCGGATGACAGCATTCTCGAACTCACCAAAGCTCGGCTTCCTTGGTTGGTTTTGGCACTTTTAGGTGGATTTATTGCTGTAAAAGTAACAGGACAGTTCGAGGGTGCAATGGAGAATTACAAAGTGCTCTTTTTTTTTACACCCCTTATTGCTGCAATGGCAGGTAATGTTGGGGTTCAATCCTCAGCAATTATAGTTCAAGGTTTGGCAAACAATACTTTAGGAGGAACTATTTGGCAAAGGTTGTTTAAAGAGATGAAATTAAGTCTTTTTAATGGGTTAATATTGTCGATTATATTATTATTGGGAAGTCATTTTTTATTAGGTCATGAATACATAATCGGAATTACTGTTTCTATCGCACTCATTTCCGTAATCGTCATCGCATCGCTCATCGGAACGTTTGTGCCCATCACATTAAACAAATACGGCATCGATCCTGCACTCGCCACCGGACCGTTTATTACCACCAGCAACGACATTTTCGGAATTTTAATCTATTTTTCCATCGCAAAAGCCATCTTGGGATTCTAAAATTTGTATTTTTAGGGTGCCAAAACCTGCTATCCGCTGCAATCTTTTTCAGTCAGGCTTGTTTTTGTAAGCCCAAAAATGTGCTTCCTCTGGTCGCAATTTTTGAGCAACAAAAACTAAGCCCGCCTTTCAAAAGGATTCCTGCCTGCCGGCAGGCAAGGTCCGCTACTATCAGGGGCACAAACCGTAAATCAATCAATAAGCCATGAACATTCACATCATCGGAGGAGGTAACTTAGGCGTTGCCATAGCAGTAGGATTAGCCAGTTTTTCCAAAGGAAATCACATCACAATTACCCGAAGAAATACAGCTCAAATTAAGCATCTTTCGCAAAACGGAATCAATGTTTCTTCCAACAATATCGAAAATATTGATCAAGCCGATTTAATTATTCTCACCATCAAACCCTATCAAATCGACACGGTTTTAAACGAAATCCTACCGCATATTTCCAACAAAATCATCGCTTCTGCAGTCAGTGGCGTTTCGTTGGAAACCTTGCAACAAAAAACAAAAGGAGCACATCCTATCGTTCGAATTATGCCAAACATAGCTGCACAATTTGCCGAAAGTGCCACTTGTATTTCGTTTTCAGAACAAAACAAAGAAGCGGGCGAACAAGCCGTTTCACTTTTCAACCACCTCGGAACCGCCATCGTCATCGAAGAAAAACTGATGGATGCCGCCACAGTGCTCGGTGCGTGCGGAACTGCTTATGCGTTGCGTTACATCCGTGCTTCCATGCAAGCCGGCATCGAAATCGGTTTTGATGCTCAAACTGCTTTAGCAATCGCATCACAAACCGCAAAAGGTGCCGCCAAAATGGCTTTGGAAGAAAAAATTCATCCCGAACAATTAATCGATAGAGTTACCACACCGCAAGGTTGCACGATTGTTGGATTAAATGAAATGGAACATCGTGGATTTAGTTCTGCTTTAATTCGTGGGATTAAAACGTCGTTGCAAAAAATAAAAGAATAATTGTTTTAAATAGATAAAAATTTTGAACACAAAAAAAACAAAAATCCTCCACCTCGATTCCAATCATCCACTTTTGTGGGAGCAATTGGAAGCAATGGGTTTTGAAAATCATCAGGATTATACTTCATCTAAAGAAGAAATAGAAACTAAAATTCAAGATTATCAAGGAATCGTTATTCGCAGCCGATTTAAAATCGACAAAACATTTTTAGATAAAGCCACCAACTTAGAATTTATCGCTAGAGTAGGAGCAGGGTTAGAAAGTATCGATTGTGATTATGCTATTTCCAAAAAAATTCACCTCATTGCTGCTCCCGAAGGCAACCGAAATGCGGTGGGCGAACACGCCTTAGGCATGTTACTTTCGTTAATGAACAAATTAAACCAAGCCAATCAATCAGTCAAAAACGGAAATTGGCTCCGTGAAGGTCATCGCGGTTATGAATTAGATGGAAAAACAGTTGGCATCATCGGTTATGGAAATATGGGAAAAGCATTTGCCAAAAAACTCCGTGGTTTTGATGTAGACGTTTTATGTTATGATATTTTACCTTTTGTTGGTGATCAAAATGCCAAGCAAGTTTCGTTAGAAGAAGTACAACAAAAAGCCGATGTCCTTTCGCTTCACATTCCGTGGACCCCCGAAACGGATAAAATGGTCAATGAGCAATTTATCAATGCCTTTGCCAAACCGTTTTGGTTCATCAATACCGCTCGCGGAAGAGCTGTTGTTACAGCCGATGTAGTAAAAGCACTAGAATCCGGAAAAATCCTCGGTGCCGGATTAGATGTGTTGGAATACGAAAAACTTTCCTTCGAAAAATTATTCGAAGGTGAAAAACCGGAAGCGTTTACCTATTTATTAGAAGCCGAAAACGTTTTACTTTCACCACACATTGCCGGGTGGACGTTTGAAAGTCATCAAAAATTAGCTCAAGTTATCGTTGATAAAATCAAAAACATATATTTTCCAACTGAAGAAACATCAGAAATAAAAAGAGTAACCGGAATTGGCGGATTCTTTTTTAAATCAAATGATTCCAAAAAATTAGTAGAATGGTATGGTAAATATTTAGGTTTAAAAACAGATCAATACGGCTCTACTTTTTGGTGGAAAGATAAAGAAGGCAACGATTGTTCCACCCAATGGTCGCCCTTTGCAGAAGATACCACCTATTTTTCTCCATCAGAAAAACAGTTTATGCAAAATTTCCGTGTAGAAAATTTAGAAGTTCTTTTAGAAAAATTAAAGCAAGAAGGTGTAACAATTGTAGGTGAAATACAGACATATGATTACGGAAAGTTTGGTTGGATTTTGGATCCCGAAGGAAATAAAATTGAACTTTGGGAACCAAATGACCGTGCATTTCAATAATTTTTATATTTTTATAATCATTTTTCAATTAAATCAATCAAATTTTATGGAGACAACTCGACCATCAGAAGACTGGAATAAACCAAATCATGATTTGCCAAGACAAGAAAATAAAAAGATATTGGCCGGTATTTTAGCCATTTTATTAGGATCTCTTGGCGTTCACAAATTTATTCTTGGCTATAACCAAGAAGGCATAATTTTGTTGGCCATTTCAATTGTGGGCTATGCTACGATTTGTTTATTGGTAGGTGTTTTTATTATCTGGATTCCGGGATTAATTGGTTTAATTGAAGGAATTATTTACCTGACCAAATCAGACGAAGAATTTTACAATACATATCAATTAAATAAAAGACCTTGGTTTTAAATATAAAAAAAGTCCCTTATTTGGGACTTTTTCTTTTTTAACCTTTATCTTTTTTCTCTAGTTCAGCTTGAAATTCTTCCATAACGGGTTTTACAGTGCTTTCCGGTAAGTCAGCAATTCGAATGTACATTAAGCCATCTACTGCATTGTTAAATAATGGGTCAACGTTAAACGCAACCACTCGGGCATTTTGTTTGATGTATTTCTTAATCAAAACCGGCAAACGCAAATTGCCAGGTTCTACTTCGTCAATAATTTTATCAAATTTGTTCAAATCGGCTTCCGTTTCATTGAATACAAAATCCTTGTCGGCATCTTTCAATTTAACTTTGTATTCTTTTTTCGGATGAATGTATTGAGCCACATACGGATCATAATAATGTGATTTCATAAACTCAATCATCAACGATTTAGAGAAATCCGAAAATTGATTACTGATACTTACACCACCAATTAAAAATTTATGTTCAGGGTAACGAAGCGTGGTGTGCACAATACCTTTCCACAACAAAAATAACGGCATAGGTTTTTGCTGATACGCCTCAATGATGAACGCCCGTCCCATTTCGATGGATTTGCTCATCATGTCATACAACTCCGGTTCAAAACGAAATAATTCATGCAAATAAAATCCGTCAATACCATATTTTCCATAAATCTGAGAACCAAATCCCATTCGATAAGCCCCTGCAATCATTTGAGCATCATCATCCCACAAAAACATGTGGTGATAATATTTGTCATACTGATCTAAATCCAGCGATTCATTTGTTCCTTCGCCAATAGCTCTAAACGTAATTTCACGTAAACGACCTATTTCGTGTAAGATATTCGGAATTTTATCGGCGGTAACCAAATATACCTGATAATTTTTACTTTGTAACAAACGGTATTCACTCTTTTCTTTGAGCATTGCCATTTCTTCCAAAATTTTGTCATGATTAGCCGGTTTTGCAATTTCTTTCGGACTTTTAGGAAATTTTAAACTTGGAGCAGCGAGAAGTTTGTTGCCTTTTTCAAAGGCATTGGCAAGCATATACGTCTTTTTTCGGAGAAATTCTGAATACGATTCGATGCTTTCGTATTCATTTTGTTCGGCTACAGAAATTGGTTTTCCGATTCTAACTTTAATCACACGTTTTTTCTGCGTTAATAATTCAGAAGGCAATTTTGCCGTTCTAAACGTATCATTCAAACTCGATAAAAAGTAGAATAATCGGCTGTTTTTCGCGTGAAAATAAATAGGAACAACAGGAACTTGAGCTTTACGAATCACTTTAATAGCTCCTTCTTCCCAAGGTTTATCAACAACCAAAACACCGTCTTTGTAAGTTGAAACTTCTCCCGCTGGAAACATTCCCAACGGTTTTCCATCACTTAAATGGCGAAGCGTTTCTTTAATTCCGACTACACTCGATTTAGCATCTTTATGATTTTCAAATGGATTCACCGGCATGATATACGGTTTCATCGGTTCGATTCTGTGTAATAAAAAATTGGCTATGATTTTAAAATTGGGTTCGCGTTCCAACATTAATTTCAACAGTAAAATACCGTCAATTCCACCAAGCGGATGATTGGAAACGGTGATATACGGACCTTCTTTTGGGAGACGTTTTAAATCTTCTTCGGGAATCTCAAATTTAATCTGAAATTCATCCAAAATGCTGTTGAGAAAAGTTACTTCCGATAAATGTTTATTTCGATTGTAGATTTTGTTTAACGTAGAAATCTTCAATACCTTCATCAGCAACCAACCAATGGATGTACCAATGAAACCGTATTTGTCAACATTTATTGCTTTGGCAACCTCTTTCGCGGTAACTAACCCCATTCGTTATTTATTGTTTGTGTGGTTTTGGTGAAAGTAACAAATATAGTAATTCTGACAGTATCAAATCCAAAAAAATACACAAAAACTGTAAGTTGTTAAACATTTATTATAATATTGAATTGTGGTTTTAATAGTCAAGGTTTTTACCTATTTTTGAAAAACTTTATCAGTAATTTTAATGAGAATTATTTCCTATAATGTAAACGGAATTCGAGCTGCCATAACCAAAGGTTTTTTAGATTGGCTTCAACAGGCAAATCCGGATATTATCTGCTTACAAGAAATCAAAGCCACTGAAGATCAGATTCCAACTGAAGCTATCACAGCGGCCGGCTATCCTTATCAATATTATTTTTCTGCTCAAAAGAAAGGATATAGTGGTGTAGCCATTTTGTCTAAAACTGAACCTAAGAATGTGGTTTTCGGAACCGGAATTCCTGAAATGGATTTTGAAGGAAGAAACCTGAGAGCCGATTTTGACAATTTTTCGGTAATGAGTTTATACCTTCCTTCCGGAACAAATATTGATCGATTAGACCATAAATTCAAATATATGGATGATTTTCAAATGTATATTAATGCAGTGAAAGTTGACATTCCAAACTTAATTATTGCCGGCGATTATAACATTTGTCACGAAGCAATTGATATTCACGACCCGATTAGAAATGCAACCGTTTCCGGATTTTTGCCTTCTGAACGAAAATGGATTGATGGTTTTATGAAAAGCGGATTCATTGATAGTTTCCGTCATTTTAACAAAGAACCTCATCATTATTCATGGTGGAGTTACCGTGCGAATGCCCGAAATAACAACAAAGGTTGGCGGATAGATTATCTTTTGGTCAGCGAACCGATGCGTGACCGATTAAAAAGAGCCGTTATTCTTCCGGAAGCCAAACATTCGGATCATTGCCCGATTTTAGTAGAAATTGATTAAAATAAACCTCAAATAAATAACAAAATGATTAAAAAAGTCTCATTACTTCTGCTTGTGGCAGCTTTGTCTGCTTCCTGTGTTTCCAAAAAAGTGTTCAATGAATTAGAAGGAAAATACGCTACCTTAAAAAAGCAACAACGTGAATTATCGGATGAAAATCACGACTTGGAAAAAACGAAAAATAAATTAGAAAATGATTTAAAGTTAAACCAAGATGAATTAGCAAAAGTAAAAGCCGAACGTGATAAATTACTAAATGATTACACCGCCGCTTCCAATAATTTAAAAACATTACAAACTTCGTATGCTGCATTAGAAAAAAATTCAGATGAAGCGTTGCAAGCGAATATGAAGAAAAACAGAGAATTATTAGCTCAATTGGATGCCAAAGAAAAAGTATTGGCAGCCGAACAAGAACGTTTGAATAAATTGCAAGCCGATTTAAAAGATCGTTCGCAACGCGTGGATGAATTGGAAGGACTGATTTCTGCCAAAGAAGAAAACATGCGAAAACTAAAAGAAACACTTTCCAAAGCCTTAAACAGTTTTGAAGGAAAAGGACTTACCGTAGAACAAAAAAACGGAAAAGTATATGTGTCAATGGAAAATAAGTTACTCTTCCAAACCGGAAGTTGGGCGGTTGGAACCGAAGGAAAAAGAGCTGTTGTTGAGGTTGGAAAAGTATTAGCTCAAAACCCGGACATCACTGTTTTAATTGAAGGTCACACCGACAACGATAAAATTTTAGGTTCTATTGGTGGCGGAATCGAAAACAACTGGGATTTATCAACTAAAAGAGCAACAGCAATTGTTAACATCTTAGCCGAAAATAAAGGTGTTTTAAAAGAAAATTTAACTGCTGCCGGACGTGGTGAATTTGCTCCGTTAATGTCAAATGATTCTCCGGAAGGCAAGGCTAAAAACCGCAGAATTGAAATTATTTTGACTCCGAAATTAGATGAAATTTCTAAAATGTTGAATGATTTATAGAAAGTGGCTGAGTAGCTGAGATGCTGAGTCGCTTAGTTTAACTTTGCTCACTTTGAATATAATAAGCCAACTGAAAATGCTCAGTCAATTGCTAGTTAAAAAAATTAAAACAGGCTCTACAATTTGTAAAGCCTGTTTTTTTTAATCTTTTAATTCTGAAATCAATACAGTTTTGTATATATCACAATTTAAAGCCTCTCTTTTTTCAGGGTCTGTTATGCACTTTGGATCCTTAGAGCAACCCCAGTTTTTTTGGTCGTTAAATATGAAAACTTCGGGATAGCAATCATTATTACCTACACAAATTAGATAGGTTTGTTCAAAAGAATTAACCTGATTGGTTTTGTTGTTAAAATACAATTCGTCTCCAATTAATTTAAGCCATCTTGCAATTCTAACTTTAGAACGACTATCTTTAATCAAAACAAAATAATATTCTTCTTGCAAATCTCCAATTGTTTTTTGTTTTACAATTTCAACACTATCAAAATGGATAGGTTTGTCAAAGGAAATATTTTCTTTTAATTTTTGCTTTAAAAGAGTGGTGTCTTGAATAATTTCAATTCTTTCTCCATAAACTTTAGCAAACGGAAAATCTTTATCTTTTTTTGCTGATCCTTGTGCATCTGTCTGAGAAATAGAGATACAAGAATTAACAAAAAGAAAGAATACAAAAAACAAACTTTTTAAGTTCTTAATCATTATTGTTCAAATGCTTTTATTACTACTGTCATTGATTTAGTGCATGTATTGGTACAACTTGTACACGCCCATACTTTTCCATTGCCACCAGCGATTGTTTGTTGATAAGGAACACAATCAACAGGTCCGCAATTAGTACTCGTACATGATATAGAACCTTTATTTGCATTAACATTAAACAATCTCCCCACTCTATTTAGCTCAAATGCTGATTTATATTTACCATCCACATCAGAAGCAAATAAACCAAAATAATAATCTGTCGGATTACTTCCAACAACAATATTTTTTTTGATTTCTAAACTTGTATAAGTCACTTCACCTAGACCTTGTTCAAGAGCTAATTCAGCAAAAACTTCTAATAATTCGTCTTTATCAGCAGTAATTTCATAAACACCATTCCCTTTATCTACTCCAACAATATAATTTCCCCCAGTCCTAGAGAACAATGAACTGTTTTCGTCAGTCCCTAATTCTTTTTGTTCATCACTACAAGATTGTAAAATACCGAAAAAAGAAACAAATAAAACGGATGTTAAAACGGCAATTAACCCAATTCTTTTTTTGACTAAACTTTCCATAAAAATAATAAATTAAATTAAACAATAATTTTGTGAGATAAAATTCATAAAAAAACTTATTGGATTTAATCATAATATTGCTATTTTTGAACACATATTTGCTAATATTAATCTTACAAGCCATGATAATAGGAACAAAAATTAAACAACTACGCGAAAGAAATAAAATATCTCAACTTGACTTAGCCATAAAACTTGGAATAGGACAAACAACCATTGCCAGCATTGAAAGCGGAAATACTACTAAAATAGATTTTAATTTAATAAATAAACTTTGTAAAGAATTTAATGTTGATTTTCAGTATTTTGTTGAAGATTCTAAATTTAAACAAATTAATAGAGATAAATCTGCTGGAAATATTTCTGAAAATCAAAATAATACTATTTATGACAAGTTGATAGAACAATATGAAGAAAGGATAAAAGAAATGAAAAACACAATTGAAGATTTAAAAAAATCTCAAAAGAAGAAAGAAGATTAATAGTTTTGATTAAATTTCTAAAATGTTGAATGATTTGTAGAATAGGTTCTAACGTACAAAGGTTCTAAGGCACTAAGGTTTTTTACCTAAGTCCCTTAGCACCTAAGCACCTCAAAAGAAAAAAATGAAAACCACCACCATACCCAACACCTCACTTAAAATCAGTAAAATCTGTTTAGGAACAATGACTTTTGGCGAACAAAACTCCGAAAGTGATGCTCACGAACAATTGGATAATGCTGTTTCTCGCGGAATCAATTTTATTGATACAGCCGAAATGTATCCCATCGCTTCCCGAAAAGAAACCTTAGGAAGCACCGAACGATTCATTGGAAGTTGGTTAAAAAAACACGGTAAACGTGAAGATTTAGTAATTGCCACCAAAATAGCTGGACCCAATCGTGGGATGGATTACATTCGACAGCCATTGGATTTTTCAGCAAAAAGCATCAAAGAAGCGGTTGATTTAAGTTTGAAAAACCTGCAAACTGATTATATTGATTTATACCAAATGCATTGGCCGGAACGTGTGATGAATATGTTTGGCAAAAGAGGTTTAACCGAAATTGATAACAATTGGAAAGAAAATTTTGCTGAAGTTTTATCCGTGTATGATGAATTAATCAAAGCCGGAAAGATTCGGCACATTGGTGTTTCAAACGAAGCTCCGTGGGCGGTGATGAAGTTTATCAGCGAAAGCGAAAAACATAACTTGCCAAGAATTGCCACGATTCAAAATCCGTATTCCTTATTAAATCGGTTGTTTGAAGTAGGTTTAACCGAAGTTTGTATGCGTGAAAACATTGGTCTAATGGCTTATTCTCCATTAGGTTTCGGTATTTTATCCGGCAAACATTTAAATGGAACTAAGCCAAATTCACGAATTGATTTGTTCCCACAATTCACTCGCTACACCAATGAAAATGCAACCAAAGCAACCAAATTATACCAAGAATTAGCTCACTCTCACGGCTTAACATTAGCTCAAATGGCGTTGGCTTTTGTGCAACAGCAACAATTCGTAATGAGTACGATTATTGGAGCCACTTCCTTAAAACAACTAAAAGAAAACATCGATTCGCTTGAAATTGTTCTTTCAGAAGAGATTTTAAAAGAGATTGATGCGATACAGGAAATGATTCCGAATCCGGCACCGTGAGTTTTGGTTTTTTGATCGTCGTTCAATCTACCTCAACATTATTGCCTCCATAGCGAGTGTAAAAGATAAAATACTCTAAAGAATCTTTAAAACTACTCCTTCACTACCTCAACCCACTGACCCAATGTTCGTGCCGCATACGTGTTGTCGTACATCGCTTCGGCTTGCATTCCGGGCAGATAATAGTTGCCCAAATAGGATGCGTTTAACAGCACTCGGAACGTTCTGGACTCGTTGGCTTTGAGGCCAAAATAGAAATTGGTGCGGTCGTCGCGGATGTCGATGTGGTCGGCTACGTTGTTGCCAAAACTGCCAAAATCGGTGAAACGCGTGTTCACGATTTCAAATCCGGATGGGATAATTTGGGTTAATGCCAGATTTTCCACGCGTTCATTGGTTTGGTTTCGGATGGTGATTTCGGCAATAAACTCGGTTCCTTGAGCGATTTTTGACACGTTGACTTGTGCTCCGCTTCGGTTTTTAAAGACGAGATTGGTGTATAATTTACTTTGCATCGCTTTTTCTTGACCGATTGGCAAAATTCCGCTCGTGAGCACTCGCACATACAAGGTGTTGGATTTTGTGTTTTTGATGGTGATGGAATTGCTTCCGTTTTTGATATCCAAATTGCGATTAGCTAATGATTTTACGGTCGTGATGGTTTGCGATTTTCCGTTTAACGAATAAGTTACTTCTACGCCTTTTCCGCCGTTTTGTTGAGCAAATTTTGACATCGCATACAAGCAATAGGCTGTGGTTTGGGTGCTCATCCATTGGTCGGAAGCCATATTTTTGGCCAAATCGGTCGCCATTTTGAAGGCTCTTTGTTTGTTTCCTGTTAGCAATAAAGTTTCCAAAGCCATCGCTTTATTGCGTTCGGGTGAACCGTAATAATAGTAATGGTTTTGATTTGTTTCATCAATTTTACTTTGATTGAATAGCGTTTGAGCGGCTTGTTTTTGTCCCGCCAACGCATAAGCAGCAGCTAAACGCAATTTACTTTCGTTGGAAATTCCGGTAGTTTCACGCAAACGGTTCATCGAAGCCATATCGGGCGAACCGGCCAAAGCTAAGGTGTACAAACGATAGGCTTGAGCAAAATCGTTGTGATAGCCTTTGTTCAAACGCCATTCTTTGGACGCTTTTTGTTGATAGGCAATCCATTTTGATTTGAAATTGATGGGTAAAACATAGCCTTTTTTCTCGGCTTCAATGAAGAAATGACCCACGTAGGATGAACTCCAATCGTCGGCATAATTTTGTCCGCTCCAATACGAGAATCCGCTATTTGAAATTTGGAAACCGCCTAATTTTTGGATTCCGATTTTGATGTTTTTCTGAATTTCGTTTTTACGGTTTTGGTCTAAATCGAAAATATCTGCCAAATACAATTGCGGGAAAACACTCGACGTGGTTTGCTCTAAACAACCGTGCGGATATTGGATTAAATACTGTAATCTTCTGCTAAAATCAATGGTTGGAAAGGATGAAACCTCCAATTGAGCTTTGTTGCTTCCGGCAACACCGAAGGTGGAAAAAGAAATTGTTTTTGAACTGTTTGGTTCTAAGACAATATCGGTGAATTCATTCGTAATCGGGTTTGGATTTGTGATATCGAGTTCGACTTCGTACGTTGCTTTTTCGTTTCCGGATGTGGCGATGACTTGCACTTTTGCCAATCCGGTTAATTCGCCTACTTCCAACTCAAAATACGCCATTTTTTCGTCCGGTTGAGCGAAAGATAAACTTTGCGAAGTTTTTCCAATTACTCGAATTCCGTTGTTGGTTTTGATTTGTAGAGAAACATTTTTTACTTGTGGTTCCATCGCAAAAATCGTCACTGGTAACGTTACTTTTTCGGTTGGAGAAATTTTTCTTGGTAACGATGCCAATACCATCAACGGTTTTCTAACAGGCGTTGTTTTTTCAGCTGAACCGTACGCACTTGAATTTACATCTCCGGCTACGACCATTGTTCGAACCGAACCGACATAATTTGGCATCGTGATTTTATGCGTTTGCGATTTTCCTTTTTCTAATTTGTATGGGCCAAAATACATCACCACCGGTTTAAATCGATTGGCTTTTTTGGCTTTGCTTCCTCCTAAATCTTCGTCACCACCGATGCTGAACACTTGGTTGATTCTTCCGCCGTAAGCTCCAATTACTTCATCAAAAATATCCCAGGTTTTTACGCCTAACGCTTCACGAGTGTAGAAACTGTTCCAAGCATTTGGTGTTTTAAATCGGGTTAAATCGAGTAAACCATCATCCACAATGGCCAACGTGTATGTCATTGCTTTTCCTGATTTTTCGCTTACGCGGATACTCGTTTTTCCTTCCGGTTGCAAAACTTCCGGCATAGTGATTTGTGGTTCGAGAATGGTGTTTTTGTCGATGACTTCAATTGGCACAATTCCATATAAACGAATCGGTGAATCGTTTAATGTGGAAGCGTGCGGTTGTAATAATGTAATGTGAACGAACACATTTGGAGCCATTTCACCTGTAATTGGAATTTCAACTTTGGTTTCGCCTTTTTGCGTAGTGGCCCAGAAGGTTTTTACCACACGAGAACCATTTTCTAACGAAATTAACGCTCTTCCGCCGGCACTGGATGGAAAGGAAATTTTGGCTTTTTCGCCCACGGCATAGTTCTTTTTATCGGTGGAAAACATCAACATCGACGCATTAGAAGCATCGGTATTTCTGGTTTTTCCTGACCAATACGGCCAATCAATCATCACGGTTGAACCGGTGGAGTGACCGCCTTGCTCATCGGTGACTCTTATTAAATAACGACCCCATTCATTTTCTTCATTTTTAAATTGAACGTTGGCTTTTCCTGTGGAATTTGTGCTTACGTTGAAATTCTTAAATGCTGTTGTTGAATTGGAGGAAACATAACTGGAAAGATTGTCATAACTCGCATCCCACCACCAACGCCATTCTACTTTATAGACTTGCACTTTCAGGTTTTGCACCGATTTTGGGTTTCCTTTTTCATCGACAGTAACAATGTCATAACGGTTCATTTTTCCGGTTTCTAATAAGCCGTATTTGTTTGGTTCGGGCGTTTTTAATCCGACATATGTTTGATAAGGCGAAAGTGTTGTTGCCATCACATCGGTACTGAAATCGCCACCGTTTTCATAGACTTTGGTCATCAAACTGGCTTTCAACATTCCTGGAGATTGACTGCTTACTTTCGGTTGAAAACTCACGGTTGCTTTTCCTTCTGAATTTACTTTTCCGTTAAAAATCGTCGTTTCTTCGGTTTCAAATTGACGAATTGGATCGTCGAAATTATAATTGGCGAAACCTTTAAAAGTGGTTTTTTGTTGCATAATTTTGGCTTGCATTTCCATTTTTAAATCTTTGGCAACGGCACCGTGCAACCAAGCCACTTCCACTTCGCTGACATTTGTTTTGGATGTGGATAAAATTTCGGAATCGAATTTATTTTTAATTTTTAATCGATTGGGTTTAATGGTTTCGATTTTGATGTTTTTATAAAATCTTGCTCCACCAACGCTAATTACTGCTTCCCAACTTCCGGTAGGATGACTATCTCGTGTTGGAATGATAAATTTATAATGATTTAGTTCATTATACTTTTGAACCGACTGAAAGGTCAATTTTCCGGTTGGATCATTCAATTTGAATTTGATGGGATGCGATTTGTCTAATTTACTAGCGGCATCATTCAACATAAAACTCAAAAACAATGTGTCGCCCGGACGCCAAACGCCTCTTTCGCCGTAGATGTAGCCTTTGAGTCCTTTTTGCAATTTTTCGCCCGAAACATCAAAATTACTGACGGACTGCGAATAGCCTTCGTCTAATTTCACGTAAGTGGTTTGTTTATCTTTTGAAACGAGGGCAAAATAGGCATATTTGTCAACTTTAAACGAAGCCATTCCTTCTGCATCAGAAGTTCCTGAAGCAATTTTTTGTTGTTGAAAATCATACAATTCAACCGTTGCTCCCGAAATGGGTTGCGTATTGACAATGTTGGTTACGGCAATGGTATAAGAACCATTTTCGCCACGTTTGGCAATTACGCCTAAATCAGAAGCTAACACATTCATTCCGATTGGTCTGCGACGGAAATAATCGTTTTGGCAGGCATCTTGGCTGTCGTACCAATCGTAATCATCATACCAATAATAATCATAATAATCATCGTCGTGAGAACGTACTTCTTCATTATCATCCTCTTGATCTTCTTCCGAATCAGTTGTTGTTTCGGAACATTTGAATAACGAATAACTTTTTTTGAACGACATTTCTACCCGATAAATTGCTCCCGGTTCCGGTGTGATTATTTTTGACAAATCGAGGGCAAACGTATTCCACTTGCTATAATTTGGCAATTTTTTATTTAATAAATTGATGGTTTGTTTTGCGATTGGCGAAGCTACTTTTCGTAAATTTCGATTTCCGTTTAGGTTATTATCTTGTAAAAATTGCAGAACATTATTTTGGTAAATTTTATATACTTTTACATCAACCGCTTTTAGATTTGCCGATTCAAAATTGATTTTTAAGTTGTTTGAACTTGGTAAAATTGTTCCGTTTTTGGAAAATCGGATGTTCGGTTTCATTTCGTTGAAAGCAACTTGTTGCGTATGAGTTTCTTTCATTTTATAGCCTTCGTCGCTGGTAATTCCTTGGAAAACTTCTACTAATAAATCGCCTTTTAGTGGTTCGCTGAAAAAGACTTTCAGTAAATTTCCTTCGATTAAAAATTTGGTGGTTTGAGCAGTTTCAACGGAAACTAATCCTTGTAAATCTTGTCCTTTTTTGATGGGATCAGTAAAATTGATAAATAACGATTGGTTGTCTTCATCGCCCACTTCCATTCCAACAATTTTGAAATTATTTTTCCCAGGAATTTCATATTCTACGCTTCCTTTTTGATCTATGTTGAAAGGTTTTCCGTTCCAAGAAATTTCGATTTTATCATCTTCTACTTTTCTCTGAATACTATCGATAATAAATTTGAATTCCGTTTTGGTGCTTAGTGATTTATCAAATTTAATTTTTAATTTTTTTCCGTCTTGCGTGGCTTCCACTAATTTTGAAGCGGTTGTAAAATCCAACAAATCGCTGGTTTGAATTGTTCCGTTCAAGTAATTCAATTCTCTGCTGTAGGATTGCAAATCCATCACATTTACTATAAAATCTTGTTTTAAAGTTTTGATAGAAAATTTGAATTCTTCTAATCCTTTTTCAGTTTTGATGAGTTTGGATAATTTGAAAACAATGCGGTATTCGGTGTCTTGTTTCAATGGCTTTTCGGGTACAAAAGCAATGGTGTTGGAGGCCAACGCGACCATTTTTCCTTTTACGCTTGGTGAAATTTCAAACAAACTTTTGTCGATTTCCTGATTCGGTTGCCATTCTTGCTTATCGAAAGCCAGGGTTACGCGAATATCGGAATTGGCCGAAACCAAACCGGAACTGAAATTCAGTATGTACTCGTGAAACAATGAAAAATCAGAATTAAAATCTTCTGTAGATTCTTTTTTGCCACAAGAGTGTAGCACTACAACCGCAACAAAGAGTTGCATCAAACGTTTGATTGACATTGTTCAAAAAGATTAAAAAGTGGAACGGGAAAAAGAGTGGGTACTTATCTGCAATAACACAAAAAGTATTCCAAATATTGTGTTAAAGATAATTATTTTTAGAAGAATTTTTGGAATAAATTAACTTGATTTCAAGAAATACATTTTGAAGTTTTACCACGAATTCACAAATTTTATTGTTGCTTTAAATTCGTGATTATTCGAATTTCATCAAAGATGAACTAATGAGGAATTATTAGTGAATTCGTGGTAAAAAAAAGAAAATTATTTCCGTTTGGATGCAAAAAAACGCAACATTAAGTCGGCTGATTCCTGAGCTAAAACTCCTGATACGACTTCTGTTTTCGGATGTAATTTTGTTCCCATCGACATAAAACCTCTTTGTTCATCACGAGCTCCAAATACAATTTTGGAAATCTGACTCCAATACAAAGCTCCGGCACACATTTGACAAGGTTCTAAAGTAACATACAATGTGCATCCTTTTAAATATTTTCCACCAATGAAATTAGCTGCCGAAGTTATGGCTTGCATTTCGGCGTGAGCAGTGACATCATTGAGTAATTCGGTTAAATTATGCGTTCTGGCAATGACTTTGTTTTCTACCACAATGATGGCTCCTACGGGAATTTCGCCTTGTCCAAAAGCGACTTCGGCTTCTTGCAAGGCTTTTTTCATAAAATACTCGTCGGTGAAAGGGTTTTCCATAGAAACAAAAATACAATTTCAATTCGTACATTTGCCCTATGGCTGAAAATTTACTTTCACATATCAATTATCCTGATGATTTACGCAAACTCAATGTAAATCAATTGCCACAATTGGCTCAGGAATTACGTGACTTTATCATAGATATTGTTTCTGTAAAAGAAGGTCATTTAGGTGCCAGTTTAGGTGTGGTAGAATTGACAATTGCCTTGCATTATGTCTTCAACACACCGGAAGATTTACTGGTTTGGGATGTTGGCCATCAAGCGTACGGTCATAAAATTTTGACTGGACGAAAATCAGTTTTTCATACCAATCGGCAATTAAATGGCATTTCCGGTTTTCCGAAGCGAAGCGAAAGTGAATTTGATACGTTTGGAGTTGGACATTCATCCACTTCTATTTCTGCAGCTTTAGGAATGGCGATTGCGTCACAATTAAAAGGCGAAACCAAACATCATATTGCAGTGATTGGCGATGCGTCGATTGCGAGTGGAATGGCGTTTGAAGGTTTGAATCATGCCGGAGTAACCGACGCTAATTTATTGGTAATTTTAAATGATAATGCCATTGGAATTGATCCAAGTGTTGGTGCATTGAAAAATTATCTCACTGCCGTTAAAGAAGGCAAAAACCCGAAAGTGAATAATATGATTAAATCTTTGAATTTTGATTATTCGGGACCGATTGATGGTCATGATATTTTTGCAGTTATTCAGGAATTGGAACGGTTGAAGAAAGTGAAAGGGCCAAAATTTTTACACGTTATTACCACCAAAGGAAAAGGACTTAAAAAAGCGGAAGAAGATCAAGTAAAATATCATGCTCCGGGTAAATTTGATAAATTAACCGGAGAAATTCATCTTAAAGAAGAAAGTCATTTACCACCTAAATTTCAAGATGTTTTTGGGTTGACTTTAGTTGAATTGGCTCAACAAAACGAAAAAATTATTGGCATAACACCTGCAATGCCAACCGGAAGTTCCTTAAAATTCATGATGGATGCTTTTCCTGAAAGAGCTTTTGATGTTGGAATTGCCGAGCAACATGCCGTGACTTTATCTGCCGGAATGGCAACACAGGGAATGGTTGTTTTTTGTAATATTTACTCTACTTTTTTACAGAGAGCATACGACCAAGTAATTCATGATGTGGCGTTGCAAAATCTACCTGTGATTTTTTGTTTAGACCGAGCCGGTTTAGTTGGCGAAGACGGAGCAACGCATCACGGTGTTTTTGATTTAGCTTATTTACGATGTATTCCAAATATGATTGTTTTTTCACCAAGGAATGAAATTGAATTGAGAAATATGCTTTACACTGCTCAATTAGGATTGAATCATCCAATCGCGATTCGCTATCCGAGAGGAAGAGGTGAAATAGTCGATTGGCAACAACCGTTTCAAAAAATTGAAATTGGAAAAGCAACTTTATTAAAAAAAGGATCAAAAACGGCGATTTTATCTAATGGTTTTATTGGAAGAAATGTAACGTTAGCATTTGCTGAAATTTCAAATTCAGCATTATTTTCTCACTATGATTTTTCGTTTGTAAAACCGTTGGATGAAAATCTTCTACATACTATTTTTACTGACTATGAAAGTATTATTACAATTGAAGACGGAACGATT
>ERZ761602.3291-NODE-3291-length-23120-cov-6.973726_pt1 | contig 23120 bp, 16 predicted proteins | sample MGYA00512165_ERZ761602 | MGnify/ENA primary metagenome ERZ761602 (study PRJEB28899, sample SAMN02445085) | bioreactor sludge metagenome | biome: EBPR sludge; isolation source: Thorneside wastewater treatment plant | place: Australia: Brisbane, Thorneside...
TCGAGCGCGGCACGCCGATCCGCCGCGACACCATCGCCACCCTGTCCACCCGGGGCTTGACCGGAGTGGCGTCGGTGGAGCTGAGCGGCGGCGGACCCGAGTCGCTGTCGCTGGAGCGCGAGCCGGGCCAGGAATTGCCGGTGATCCAGGCCGGGCCGTCCTTGGTGGCGCGGCTGGACGACGCCTTCAACAACATCCTGACCAACGTCAACAGCCTGTCGAGCCGGCTGGAGCGGCTGCTGGGCGACGAAAACCAGACCGCCGTGACCGACATTCTGCGCCATGCGAGCGCCATCAGCGGCGCGCTGGCCGACCGCTCCGACAGCGTTCGCCGAACGCTGACCAACGTCGAGACGTTTACCGGGGAACTGGCCAAGCGCGCGGAACGGCTGGGCAAGGCGCTCGATCAACTGGCGGCCGGACTGGAGGGTGGCGACGGGCTGAGCGCTCAGGCGCGATCCGCCTTGGGCGATATCCGCGCGGCCGCTCAAGCGGTGCGGAAAACCGCCGATACCTTCAACCAGACCAGCCGGGATCTGAGCGGTTTGGCCGATGCCGGCCGCCAGGAATTGCGGCGGTTCGGGCAAACCTCGCAGCCCGAGCTGAACGCCCTGCTGGCGCAAGCCACCGATCTCGTGGCAACCTTGCAGCGGCTGGCGGAGTTGCTGGAGCAAAATCCGCGCGCCCTGCTGTTGGGCAAACCCAGCGGCCGACCGGGGCCGGGCGAAAACTGAGCGGTCGCCGGATCGCCCTCGGTCGGGAAAGCGGCGAGGGATCGGGAGCGAAGGGGGCAGTCGGCGTAATGGCGTCGCCGGACATCGATGAATCGGGGGGTAAAGCATGATGGGTTCGGTCGAGGGCCGGTGGCTCGCGGGAGCGGGCCGCTGGCTGGGGGCGTTGTTGGTGGCGGTCGCGCTGGCCGGCTGCACCTTGCCGCAGGACACTTCTCCGCCGCCGCAAGCGTATCTGCTGGACGGTGGCGGTTACGCGCCGCCCTCGGCGCGGCGGGCCGGCGACAAGACCTTGCTGGTGACCGCGCCCAAGGCGGCGCCGGGGTTCGACTCCAACCGCATCGCCTACATCAAAGAGCCCCTGAAGCTGGATTACTACAGCAACAACGTCTGGAGCGACACCCCCGCGAAAATGCTGTTGCCCATTCTGGTGCGGGCGTTCGAGGGAACCGGCGCGTTCAAGGCGGTGATTTCGCCCCCCGCGCCGACCCTGGCCGACATGCGGGTGGACGTGGATGTGATCCGCTTGCAGCAGGAGTTCATGACCCGGCCCAGCCAGGTCCGGCTGACGGCCCGGATCAAGGTGCTGAACATGCGAAACGGGCAGGTGCTGGCGACGCAGGTGTTCGAGGCGACGGCGACGGCGCCGAGCGAGGACGCCTACGGCGCGGCGCGGGCCGCCAATGCCGCCGTAGAAAAATTGCTCGGCGATATCGTTCCCTTCGCCTTGCGATATTTGGGTTGAACGAACAAGGTGGCCGGGTACGATGTTGCCAGGCGCGCACCGTCTCCCACACCGCCTCGGTGACTTTCGCCGCCGGCGCCGGCGACACTTCGGCGGCTGCCCGCGTAGCTTTAGGAACTCTAATCCGATTCTCTGATTGTCACCAATTGGAAATATTCAATTCTTATAGTTGCACGGCTTGCTTGCCGCGAATCTCGAATAATACCGTTTCCCGATAGATTGTATCTTTTTCAGGTCAATAACGACCCCGTTCGTCATACCCGCGAAAGCGGGTATCCCGTTGTTCGGCGGCTGCCTGGATTTCCGCCTTCGCGGGAATGACGAAAATCTATTGAGAATTGGTATCAGCCCAGAAGCGTCGCAGGAAGCGCTTGATCGATGAAGTCCCCGCTGGATCGAGTCACTTCGGCAGGCGTCACGGCCCCAACCACTCAACCGGAGTAGCCCCTTCATGAGCAGAATTCGAGCCAGCGCGCTCGCTTTGACGCTCGCGCTGATCGGTGGCGCGGCCCTTGTCGCCCCCGGTTCGACCGACGCTAACCCGCCGGGCACAGGCAAACCCAGTAGTCCGATTCTTTCGGTCGGCGACGCCACCGCCTACGAGGGTGACCGCAGGTTATCCTTTCCCCTCGAACTCGACGGCCCCGCTCCGAAAGCGTTATCCGTCAACGCGGTGCCTCTGCCCGGTACCGCAATACCCGCAAAGGACTACCGTCCGGGCGCTGTCTCGACCGTCATCCCTGCCGGCGCTACCAGAGGAGCCATCGAGGTCCGGATTTACGACAATAATGTCGTCGGGCCGGACATCGCTCTCGCGCTGCGGATCGCCTCCGCGCCGGGCGCGACGGTCGCCAAGCGGACCGCGACCGGTACCATCCGCGACGACGACCCGCTCACGGTCAACTTGCTGCACATCAACGATCACCACTCGAACTTGCAGCCGGTCAACAACACGCTGAACCTCGGGACCAGCGGCGGGCCGTTCACCGTCCCCTTCGGCGGCTTCCCGCAGGTGACGGCCAAGATCAAGGAGATCGAGACTCAGCTCGATAACGTCCTCAAAGTCCATGCGGGCGACGCCATCACCGGCACGCTCTATTACACGCTGTTCAAAGGCGAAGCCGACGCCGATCTGATGAACGCAGCCTGCTTCGATGTCTTCGCGCTCGGTAACCACGAGTTCGACGATAGCGACGGAACGCTGAAGGAGTTCCTCGACCGCCTCGGCTCCGACTCCAACTGTGAGACGACGACCGTCGCCGCAAACGTCGTCCCCGCAATCGGCACCCCTTTGGCGCCGGTGACGGCGAACGACTACATCCAGCCCTACGCGATCAAGCAATTCCAGGGTCAGAAAATCGCCTTCATCGGCATCGATATCGCCGACAAGACGCGGTTCTCCTCGCAGCCGCTGCCGACCACGCAGTTCCTCGACGAGGTCGAGACCACCCAGCGCTATGTCCGGGAGATCAAGGCGATGGGCATCGACAACATCGTGCTCGTGACCCATTACGGCTACCAGAACGACCTGGCGCTCGCCCAGGCCGTGACCGGCGTCGACGCCATCATCGGCGGTGATTCCCATACTCTGCTCGGCGATCTCGGCAAGTACGGGCTGCCCTCCGCCGGGCCTTATCCCACCATGACCAGGAACAAAGACGGCGACCCCGTCTGCGTGGCCCAAGCCTGGCAGTATTCCTGGGTGGTCGGCCAGCTCGGGGTGACGTTCCAGAGGGGTAAGGCGGCGTCGTGCAAGGGCAGGCCACACCTGCTCCTCGGTGATTCCTTCGCGCGGAGCAACGTGCCGGTCGGCGAACCCGAGCGGTCGGCAATCCTGGCGGCGATCGAAGCCGATCCGCAATTGAGCGTCGTCGCTCCCGACCCCGGCGCACAGGCGATCCTCGACGTCTATGCGGCCCAAGTGGACGAACTCAGCAAGCGGGTGATCGGGTCGGCAGGGGAGGTGCTCTGCGAGCGCCGGGTGCCGAACCTTCCCCGTGGCGGTGCGCCCTGCAACGCCAACGCTTTCTCCCGGTCGGGCGCTCAGCTCGCGGTTAACGGCGGTTTCAGCCAGCAGGTGGTGACCGACGCCTTCCTTGCACGGGCTTTCCGCTCGGATTTGGCGATCCAGAACGGCGGCGGTGTGCGCATCACCATCCCGGAAGGAAACGTCACGATCGGCACGGCCTACACGTTGCTGCCCTTCTCCAACACCTTGGTCGAGCTGACGCTGAGTGGCCAGGAGGTCCTGAACGCCATCGAAGACGGGCTTGCCTTCTACGCCTCGAATCCCGGGGCCAACACCGGCGCGTTCCCCTACGGCTCGCGTATCCGCTGGGACATCGACATGAATCAGCCGAAGGGGTCACGCCTGAGCAAGGTAGAGGTCAAGAACCGCGCGACCGGCGTCTGGGCGCCGCTCGACCCGTCGGCCACCTACATCGTGGTTACCAACAGCTTCCTCGCCGGCGGCGGGGACGGTTACGCCACCTTCAAAGCCGCAAGGGACTCGGGCCGCGCGGTCGATACTTTCATCAACTACGCCCAGGGGTTTATCGACTACGTTGTCCAGGATCTGGGCGGCGGTGCTTTGCTCGCGCCGCCTCAGTCCGATTTTTCGACGCAGTTTTATATTCCGCTTCCCTGACCTGACCGGGATTGGTTCGGGCCGGCATCACGCCGGCCTCGACTTTGGCGAACGGTTCCTCATCGGCGATGAGCGCGCGACTGGTCTCGCTGGGGTCGCCCCCGACCGCCGCATCCTCCAAGAGCCCGCACCAAAAACGAGCAAGTTGCCCGCGAGCGGCTCCTCGCTCGCATCGCCTCTATTTGAACCGCTTGAAATAGAGCATCAGCAGCACGAGCAGCGAAACCGCCGCCATGCCCAGCACCACCCACCAAAACGCCGTCGGGTTTCCGTCCTGGACTCCCGGTACCCCCACGACGTTCATGCCGAAAATGCCGGCGACCAGGCTGGGCGGCAGCAGCAGGGCGGTGAAAAGGGACAGGATGTAGAGGTTGTTGTTGGTTTGCTCCGCCAATCGGGCAGCCAGCTCTTCCTGCAACAGCTTGGCGCGCTCCTGGGTTTCGGCCAAGTCCTCGACCAGTTCGCCGAATGCTTCCGCCGCGTCCTGCAAAGCCACGGTGTCGATCTCGCCGAACCATTCCGGCGGACGCCGACACAGGCGTTGCAACATGCGATGCTCGGGGCCGAAGTGATGGTTCAATCGTACTGCCAGCCGACGGATACCGCCCAATTGAGCGTGTTGCCCCCGCATTCGTCCCGCGAGCACCCCGTCTTCGATGCCATCGAGCAAGCCGCGAACTCGTGCGGTGATGTCGTCGAGCTGGGCCACTTGCGATTCAAAGAGGTGGATCAATAGCTTGGCGGTACTGTCGAAGTGGCGCCCCTGCTTGAGTTCGGTGCGCAATCGATCGGCGGTGCTGCAAGGTTGCTGACGAGTGCTGATCAGGCAATTTCGATCCAGATGGAAGCGCAGGGAGGAGACGTGCTCGGGGTCGAAGTCGAGATCGAAATCGTGGCGGATGTCGCTGATAACGCCAAAAAAATAATCTTGCGCTTGCTCGATCCGCCCGCGGTCGTCGTGTTCCAGCAGGAACCGGCGCGAGGCTTCGGGAAGGCGCTCGCAGCGTGCGATCCAGTCGCGGGCCTGGCTGACGCGAGCGTTGAAGTGTAGCCAGATGACCGTTGTCGGTCGAGCGAGCGCCGCGTCCAGCTCGTCCCCGGCGAGATGTTGGATCCGCTGGTCGGGCAACATCGCAAACCCGCAGATCAAACCGTGAAGGGAAGGACGGAACCTGGTTTCGAGAAGGGGCTTGGCGCCGGGCGTCATGTCGATGGTCGGTTTCGTTTCGTTAAGGGCGATATAGTTTTTGGCAAATCGGTTGCATTTTTTTGAATCTGGCGCACGCCTCGGTTCGCGCTTCGCGTGGAGCAATGGTTTTCGATGGGTTTTGCGACATTGGATCCGCGTCAGGGCGCGGCGGACGGAGCGATGCGGCCGGAAACCCGCACCCTGCCGAGTTGCCGAACGAGGTATCGGGCCTGGTGGCGGTACAGCAAGCAGGGCACGACGGCCGGCAATCGGTCCATCACCTGTCGCGCCGCGCTCAGCTCGCAGCCGGCGATCTGCGCGATCAGGTTGCCACCGGCGAACGCCGCGTCGGCATTCAGGGCTTTTTCCACCAGAACCTGGCAGTCGGGGGGCCTCGACTCGCCTCGTTCGATCCGTTGCAAGCCGCCGATCGTGGCTAGCACCACCAGTCGGTCGCCGGCGGTCAAGCGCAACTCGTTAGCGGGGAAGAGAGTGGGTGCGGAGAGATCGTGCGGTCGGTGGATGATGGGCGTGATGCCGTAACCGTGAGCGACCTCGGCGAGCAGCAGCCCGCAGAGCGTATCCCCGGCCTCGATGAAATATTCGGTGACCAAAACGGTTTGTTCGCCCATCCGGAACAATCCCAAAATGTGCTCCCCGAAAGCGGCGCCGGCGAACACCTGGGCCGCCAAGGCGTTGGTGCACAGGACCTGCGTGTCGGGAAACAGCTTGGCGATGTGCGCGTCCATGCCCGGATCGAAGGTCCGAATGACCAGGCGGGCGCGCGGGTTGATTTGCCGGGCCATGAGCGCCACTTCCAGGTTGTCCAGATCGTCGCGCGTCACCGTGACCACGCTCTTGGCGGTCGCCAGGTTGATTTTGCCGAGGGCGTCGGCGATTTTCCCTTGAATGACCGGTATTTGCAGTGGAATGTTGGGATCTTGTCCCGGACTGGTGACGCCGACGAGCGGCAGATGCAACTGATGCAGGATGCCCGCGACCCGGCGGCCGACGCCACCCAGCCCCACGATCGCGATGTGGCCGTGCCTGGGCACGGGCGGGCGGCGTTGCAGGAATTGGAACTGCATCGATAGCAGATGCTCGGTAATGAAGCCGTAGATCAACCCGACCAGGGCGATACCCGCGAGCGTGAGCAGCAAGCCGAACAAGCGCAGCCACCAGGGAAAAGGAGAGCTGGCTTCCAGCCCGCCAAACAAGTCGCCGTAGCCGCCCAACAACAGAATGGCGGTGTTATACAAGCTATCCAAGGGCTCTTGATCCGGAAGCGCCAAGCCGAACAGCACGGTTCCCGCCGCCAGCAGGGCGACCGCGAACAGGCTGGCCATCGCCACGACCCGACGCGGCCCGCCAGTTTTCCAGAATTGGCCGACCCGATCGCGAATCCATCGCCAGCCTCCCCGTGGCGCCTCGCCCGAATTGGCTTCCGGTCGGCGGTTGGAGGGCGTCGTGCCTGGCGACAGCGCCCGCCAGTCGGAGGCTTCCAGCACGTACACCACATCTCCCGGCCGGACGGGCCGATCAGGGTCCCAGGCTGCCAGATCCGGCGCGAGCGCGGGACCGTCGAGTGGCAGATGGGCCAGCACGCGCCGGAAGCTGTTGTTCAATTCCTCGACCGCCCTGCGGCTGCACCAGGCATCGCCCGCGACCAAGGCGCGTTTGAGCGCGCGGAAAGGCTGATCGTCGATTTTGAACCAGCCGATCATGTCCTCGCCCAGCGAGGCGACGGCGAAAGCGGGCGCGGTGACCTCGGTGGCTTCGTAGGCGGCGAAATTGCCGAGTTGCTCGCTCAACAGCGAGTTGAGATTCTGCTTGGACGATCGGACCACCAGCCGGGCTCGCGGATTCAGCGAGCGCACCGCGAAGGCGCTTTCGAGGTTTATCCGTTCGTTGCCGGTCACCAGCAGCACTGCCCGACAGCGGTCGACGCCGACCCGTTCGAGAACGCTGGCCTGCCGGCAGTCGGCGATGACGAGTTGCTCCAGAACGCCGGGCAGTTCGGGGACTTCCCACAGCGACGGCTCGGACAGATCGATGGCGCTTACCGCGACCCCGAACGCTTTCAAGGTCGCCACGCAGTGCTGCCCTAGACTGCCCAGGCCGCAGACCAGCACCCGATTGAAATCGGTTGCCTCGGTTTTCGGTGGATGGTCGGATGATCCCACGGATATTGCCCTTTTTCGATACCCGAACGGTGGTTCACGCACGAGCCTACTCCGGGTCTGTTGCAAACTGAGTCGGTGGCCGAGATGGACCCGCACCCTCCTGTTGTTTTAGCGGATGATCTCGCCGCCCCAGCGTTAGAGGCCTTCTTCAAGTTGCAACAAAAATTCCATCATTTCATTGCCATCGCTTCGTATCTTGATCGCGAACTCGAACTTGCCAGGATGGGCGGTCGCCCGGTTTCACGAGAGATTTTCGGAAAGGGGGTGGCCATCGCATCGCGATTTCCGGAACCCTCCTGGCGTTTCTTGCCCTGGGCCGATACCGTTCCCACGGCCTTTTTCACCGCTTCAGTTCGTTATAAGGAGTCCTCAGAGATGAACGCAGCAATTCGCAATTCTCAGCAAGATGTATGTCGCATCCTGTCCATGGCCTTGCTGTCGGACAACGATTTCGATGAGCCCGAGATGGCCGAGATCATCGAGATGCGGGTTCACGAAAAGCTCGGCATTTCCCCGGAGCAATTTCGATCTACCCTGCATGGTCTTTGCGACGAAATACTGCGGGACGATGACCGCCGCGCGGGGATTTCGGTGATGGAACCGGAGCAGGCCATCGAATTGATGAGCTTGATCAATCGGGATGCTCCCATGTCTTTTGAAACGGTGTCCCACTTGGTTGATCTGGTTTACCAAGCGGACCCTGCCGTGCTCGGCGAGAAATTGCTCGACGAGGAGCGGATCAACAACGCCATCGACCGCGTCGATGACCCTCAATTGCGGTTGTGGATTTGCTCCATGTTGCTGAGGCTGGCTCATGCCGATGGCGAACTGCACGACAATGAAAAAGCGCTTTTAAGTCATGTTTTTAACCGTTGGGAGATCGACCCGGAAGAGCTGCGGGGCGAAGAAGAGATGATGGAAGGCTGAGCCTGGTTCCGGTCGGTCAGCCCCGACTGCGAACCGTTGGGCCGGCCCGAGGGATGCCCGTGATTCTCGATCAAAACCACTTTGGGGAAAACACGTCGATGGAGACCCATTTCGCGCGACATCCCTTGCTGAGGCCGGCACCGCTAGCGGCGAAAGGCAAAATCGTAAGCGCGGCAGAAGCGGTGCGGTTGATCCGCGACGGCGATACCGTGGCCACTGGCGGCTTCGCCGGAATCGGTGTTCCAGAGGGGCTGCTGATCGCCTTGGAAGCGCGGTTCCTGCACGGGGATTCCCATATCGGCGAGCCGCCGGGCCAGCCGCGCGACCTGACCCTGATCTACGCCGCCGGCCAGGGCGATGGCCAGGAACGCGGCCTGAATCACTTGGGCCATGAAGGGCTGCTCAAACGGGTGATCGGCGGCCACTGGGGGCTGGCGCCCAAGTTGGGACAGTTGGCGATGTGCGACCGGATCGAGGCCTATAATCTGCCGCAGGGTGTTATTTCCCACCTGCTCCGCGACATCGCCGCCCACAAGCCTGGCCACCTCTCCACGGTCGGGCTGGGCACTTTCGTGGACCCGCGCCACGGTGGCGGCAAGCTCAACGCGCGGACCACTACCGACATCGTGCGGTTGCTCACCTTGGATGACCGGGACTATCTGTTCTACCAGGCGCTTCCGATCCAGGTCGGCATCATTCGCGGCACCACCGCCGATCCCGATGGCAACCTCACGATGGAACGGGAAGCGCTGACCCTGGAAGTGCTGGCTATCGCCATGGCGGCGCACAATTCTGGCGGTCTGGTAATCGCCCAGGTGGAGCGGATCGCCGACCGGGGAGCGCTCAACCCGCGCCAGGTCAAAGTCCCGGGGGTATTGGTGGATTGCGTGGTGGTGGCCGAGCGCCCCGAACACCATCTGCAAACCTTCGGCGCTCCCTACAATCCCGCCTACAGCGGCGAATTCCGGGTGCCGGTGGCCGCCATCGCGCCGATGGAGCTGGACGAACGCAAGATCATCGCCCGCCGTGCCGCCCTGGAATTGCGGCCCAACAGCGTGGTGAATCTCGGCATCGGCATGCCCGAAGGCGTCGCCATCGTCGCCAACGAGGAGCGGATCATCGACCTGTTGACCCTGACCGCCGAACCGGGAGTGATCGGCGGCGTGCCGGCCGGCGGCCTGAATTTCGGCGCGGCGGTCAACGCCCAGGCCATTCTCGACCAACCCTACCAGTTCGACTTCTACGATGGCGGCGGTCTGGACATCGCCTTCCTCGGCATGGCCCAAGCCGACCGGCAAGGCAACGTCAACGTCAGCAAGTTCGGCCCCAAGATCGCCGGCGCTGGCGGTTTCATCAACATTAGCCAGAACGCCAAGAAAGTGGTGTTCGTGGGCACCTTCACCGCCGGCCGATTTGATCTGGTGGTGGAAGAGGGGCGTTTGCGGATTCTGCGGGACGGCCAGTACCGCAAGTTTCCGCAAGAGGTCGAACATCGCACCTTCAGCGGCGAATATGCCGCCAGCCGCAGTCGGCCGGTGCTATATGTCACCGAACGCTGTGTGTTCCGGTTGTGCCCTGATGGGGTGGAGCTGAGCGAAATCGCGCCCGGCGTGGATTTGGAGCGGGACATTCTGGCGCAAATGAATTTCCGGCCGATCATCCGGCAGCCCCCGCGCCTGATGGACGCCCGGATTTTCCAGCCGGAACCGATGGGTCTGCGCGAGGATCTCCTCAGCGTGCCCTTGGAAGAGCGGCTGGTGTACGACCCCAAGCAAAACCTTTTCTTCGTCAATTTCGAAAACCTGCACGTCCGCGACATCGACATGATCAAACGCATCGAAACCTTGGTGACGGACCGGCTGAGCCCGCTGGGGCGCAAGGTATTCGTCATCGTCAATTACGACGATTTCGATCTCGACCCGGAGCTGACGGACGCTTACACGGTGATGGTCCGGGAAGTGGCGGACCGTTTTTACTCGGGGGTTACCCGCTACACCACCAGCGCTTTCCTGCGCGCCAAGTTGGGCGACGCTTTGGCTCGGCGCGGTCTGGCCGCTCGCGTTTATGAAAGCGCCGAGGAAGCCCGGTCGCGCTTGCAGTCGCTTCAGCCTTGAACCGCTTGATTTGCGGGCTTGAGAGCAGGGCGGAGTTCTTCAAATTGCAACTAAACCTCCATCAATCCATTGCCATCTCCCCCTTATCCTGAACGGGCCTTGGCCGATCGCCAGGCGCACAATTGAGGAGAGCAAAATGACGGTTGAAAACAGCACCAGCGGGTTGTTGGGAGCGTTGAACCCCGCCGACGCAGGGATGGGTGGCGCGAATCCGTTCGGGTTCGCTTTTCCGTTAGGCGCCCTGCAAAATCCCTGGTTTGACTATGCCGTTGACGCCGTGCAGCGTTCGATTCTGTTCTGGGACGCGCTGCGCCAACGCGGCAATATCTATCTCGAACACCGCTCGGCGGGCGCCCCTCCGATCCTCGATTTCGACTACGATGTCGTGCTCGACGCGCGCACCTTCAAACGGCCAGCGAACTACGCCTTGCTCCGGATTCACCCCAAGCCGGGCACGACCGTCGATCCGAAAAAACGGCCGTTCATCATCGTCGATCCCCGCGCCGGCCACGGCCCCGGCGTGGGCGGGATGAAGGAGGACAGCCAGGTCGGCGTGTCGTTGCGCGCCGGCCATCCCACCTACTTCGTCATGTTCTATCCCGAGCCGATGCCGGGTCAAACCTTGGGCGACGTCGCGGCGGCGGAGGCGCGTTTCGTCGAGGAAGTCACCAAACTCCACCCCGAAGCCCAGGGCAAACCCTGCGTCATCGGCAACTGCCAGGCCGGTTGGGCGGTGATGGCCCTGTCGGCGGTGGAACCGGGCTTGATGGGGCCGGTGGTGGTTTGCGGCTCGCCGATGTCCTATTGGGCCGGCGTCGATGGCAAGAACCCGATGCGCTACATGGGCGGCCTGCTGGGCGGCGCCTGGATCACGTCCCTGCTGTGCGATCTCGGCGGCGGCAAGTTCGACGGCGCCAATCTGGTGGCCAACTTCGAGCGCCTGAATCCGGCCAACACGCTCTGGGCCAAGCCCTATAACCTCTATTCCAACATCGACACCGAGGTCGAGCGCTTCCTCGAATTCGAGCGGTGGTGGACCGGGTTCTTCCTGCTGACCAAGGAAGAGATGACCCAGATCGTCAACGATCTGTTCGTCGGCAACAAGCTGCAACGCGGCGGTATCCGCCTGACCGGCGGCGCGGCGCTCGATCTCAAGGACATCACCGCGCCGGTGGTGGTGTTCGCCTCGGGTGGCGACAACATTACACCGCCCCAGCAGGCGTTGAACTGGATCGTCGATGTCTACGGCAGCGAGGAAGAGATCAAGATTCACGGCCAGACCATCGTCTACATCCTGCACCAGGACATCGGCCATCTGGGAATTTTCGTGTCCGGCAAGGTGGCGCAAAAGGAGCATTACGAGATCAACGAGGCCATCGACTTCATCGACGTGCTGCCGCCGGGCCTGTACGAGATGGTGATCGAGAAAATGCCGGAGGGCGCTGGCGACCGGCCCGAAGATCGCTATCTGTCCCGGTTCGAACCGCGCACCATCTCCGATATTCGCCAGCTCGACGACGGCCAGAAGGACGTGGAATATTTTGCCTCCTCCAAGCTGGTTTCCGAGATCAACACCCGCTTCTACGAAGCCTTCATCGGTCCTTGGGTGCGGATGGCGGTCACCGAGCCGTTGGCCAAAGCCCTGCTCGAATGGCAGCCGCTGCGGATGCAATACCGCTTGTTATCGGATGAAAATCCCTTGATGTGGCCGCTGCGGATGCTGGCGCCGCTGGTGGCGGCCCGGCGGCGGCCGGTCGCGGACGACAACCCGTTCAAGGTCGCCGAGCAGCGCGTGTCCGAAGGCGTGGTCGACTTGCTCAACCATCACCGCGACCTGCGCGACAGGACTCAGGAGATGCTGTTCAAGGCGATTTACGGACCCAAAGCCTTGGGCGGGTTCTTCTATACCGAAGAGGACCTGGAAATCGCCAAGTTCGCGCCCATCGTTCGATCCAAGCGCGAGCAGGCCGAACTCGACGCCGCCATCGAGCGGGTCAAGGGCCGAATGGAAGAGGGCGGGTTCGCCGAAGGTTGGGCGCGCATCGTCGCGACTTTGATGCTGGGGGCGGGCGGCATCAACGAACGCGAGCTGGAAGCCGGCCGGAAAGCGCGCGAACAGCATCCCCAGCTCGCCCGGCTGTCGATCGGCGAGCGCAAGCGACTACTGAAAGAGCAGTCCTACATGGTGCAACTGGACCCGGATCGGGCGATCGAATCGCTCGCCAGCCTGTTGCCCACCCCGGAAGAGCGCCGCGAAGCCTGGAACATGGCCAAGGCCATCGCTATCGGTGACGGCGTGATCGACGCCAAGCAGCAGGTAGTGCTCGACCGACTGTCCCAAGCGCTCGAACTCAAGGCGGCCTGATCCCGACAATCGTATGGGTCCCCTTTCGGAAGAGGGGCCGGCAGCAAGCTTGACGGCTTCAACGTCGGTCCCTCATTCCGGCCTCGTGCCGGAGGCTGCGCTTGACAGGGCGCCAAGGGACTGAAAGATGGGCGCTGTTCCTGAATCTTTCTTGCAACTGCCCGGCGTCGGTCGGGAACAACAGACAGTCAACCATGAACGACATTATTGAAAACAAGACCTTCGACGAAATTCAGGTCGGCGATCAAGCCAGCCTGACGCGGGCGCTGGATCGGGAGGGCGTCGAGGCGCTGGGGATCATCACCGGTAACTTCAACCTGATCGACCTGGATCCCGGCCCGGCCGACACCTCCATGTTCGGCCAGGGCGGCGGCCAGACCGGTTGGTCGGCGGCGTTGTTCGCCTCGCTGGCCGGTACCCGTCTGCCCGGATTGGGGTCGGTGGCCCAGCACATCGACGTCCGCTTGCATCGGCCGGTGGCCATCGGTGTGCCGGTGACCGCCACCGCCACGGTCAAGGCCAAGCGGCCGGAGACCGGCACCATACTTCTCGAATGTCGGGCGGTCGATCCGACGGGCGCGGAAGTCGCGAGCGGTTCGGTCGAGGTGCTGGCGCCCAAAGAGAAAATGCGGCACGAGATGTTGGACTTGCCGAAGGTGCAATTGCGCCGCGACAACCGCTATTTGGAGTTGCTCAAAGCCTGCGAGGGTTTTCCCGCCCTTGGTTGCGCGGTCGTCCATCCGTGTAGCGCCGATTCGTTGCGCGGCGCGGTCGAGGCCGCCGAACACGATTTGATCACGCCCATCCTGATCGGTCCCGAGGAAAAGATCAGGAGCCTTGCCGCCCAAGAGAATCTGGATATCTCCCGCTATCGGCTGGTGGCGGCGGAACACAGCCACCACTCCGCCGAACTGGCGGTCGCCATGGTGCTGGCCGGCGAGGCGCAAACGCTGATGAAGGGCAGCCTACACACCGACGAGCTGCTGGCCGAGGTGGTCAAAAAAGTGGGGGGGCTGCGCACCGAGCGGCGGATCAGTCACTGCTTTCTGCTGTCGGTGCCCACCTATCCGCGTCCGATCATCATCACCGATGCCGCCATCAACATTCAGCCGACCCTGGAGGACAAGGTGGACATCATCCAGAACGCCATCGACCTGGCTCACGCCATCGGCATCGCGGAACCCAAGGTGGCGATCCTGTCGGCGGTCGAGACGGTGACCAACAAGATTCCTTCCACATTGGAAGCGGGCGCCCTGTGCAAGATGGCGGATCGCGGCCAGATCGGCGGCGGCATCCTCGACGGCCCGCTGGCTTTCGACAACGCCATCGACGAGCGAGCGGCCCGCACCAAGGGCATCAAGTCGCCGGTCGCCGGCAAGGCCGACATCCTGGTGGTGCCCGACCTGGAAGCCGGCAACATGCTGGCCAAGCAACTGACCTTCATGGCCGGCGCCGAGGCGGCCGGCATCGTGCTCGGCGCCCGCGCGCCCATCGTGCTGACCAGCCGCGCCGACGGTCCCCAGGCCCGCCTGGCGTCCTGCGCCGTCGCCGTGCTGTTCGCCGAGGCCCAGCGCAAGGGTGCGGTGTTGCACAAGGCGGCGGGGTGAGCGTCATGGCGCAAGGCATTCTGGTGATCAACGCTGGCTCGTCCAGCATCAAGTTCGCGGTCTTCACCGACGGCGGCCAGCCGGAGCCCAGCCTGCTGTTCAAGGGCCAAATGGAAGGCCTGGGCAGCGACCCGAGCTTTCAGGTCAAGGACGCGGCCGGACAAAAGATCGACGAGCGGGACGAGTGGCCGCGCGGTTCGACCCTGAACCACGCCGGCGCGCTGCGCTATATCCTGGGCTGGCTGGAGGACTGCGCCGGCAACACCAAAATCGAAGCCGCCGGCCATCGGGTCGTGCATGGCGGTTTGGGTTACGACCGGGCCGTCCGGCTCGATGAAGGCGTCATCGCCGACCTGGAGCGGTTGATTCCGCTGGCGCCCTTGCACCAGCCGCACAATCTGGCCGCCATCCGCGCGCTGGCCGAGGTGGCCCCGGTACTGCCGCAGGTGGCCTGCTTCGACACCGCTTTCCATCGCACCCAGCCCAGGGTGGCGCAACTGTTCGCCCTGCCGAAGGCGCTCACCGAATCCGGCGTGCGGCGTTACGGGTTCCACGGTCTGTCCTACGAATACATCGCCCATCGGTTGCCCGACATCGTGCCGGAAGCGCGCAAGGTGGTAGTCGCCCACCTGGGATCGGGCGCCAGCCTATGCGCCCTTCAGGACGGGCGCAGCATCGAAAGCACCATGGGATTCACGGCCGTTGACGGGTTGCCGATGGGGACGCGCACGGGGGCGATGGACCCCGGCGTGGTCCTGTACCTGATGCAGGACCGTGGCTACGACGCCAGGACCCTCGAAAAACTGCTGTACAAGGAATCGGGCTTGCTCGGCGTCTCGGGCGTTTCCAACGACATGCGGGACTTGCTGGAAAGCGATGATCCCGCCGCCGCCGAGGCCGTCGATCTGTTCGTCTACCACATCGGCAAGCACCTGGGCGCGCTGGCCGGCGCGCTGGAGGGACTCGATGCGCTGGTGTTTACCGCCGGCATCGGCGAAAACGCCCCGATCGTGCGCAAGAAAGTTTGCCAGCGGGCCGAATGACTCGGCATCCGTCTGGACGAGGAATCGAACAGCCGGGGTGGCCCGCGCGTTTCGACCCTCGACAGCCCGGTTCCCGTCTGGGTCATCCCCACCAACGAGGAACTGATGATCGCCCTGCACGTCCGCGACGAATTGCGGGCGGCTTAGCCGGTTTCTTCCCTTTCCCAGCAGGAGAACATCACGATGTCATCGACCATCGAGCAGTACGCGCCGCCCGAAGACGATCCGATCAGCAAAATTACCTCGATCGCGCTGGCGGGCAAGAAAGCCGTCATCCTCGGCATCGCCAACGATCAGTCCATCGCCTTCGGCTGCGCCCGCGCCATGCGCAAGATGGGCGCCGAGATCGCGATGACCTACCTCAACGAGAAGTCCAAGCAATACACCCAGCCCCTGGCCGAGGCGCTCGACGTTTCCCCGGAATTGTATCTGCCCTGCGATGTGCGGGTCGAAGGGCAAATGGAGGCGGTGTTCGATGCGATCCGCCAACATTGGGACAGGCTGGATATCGCCATGCATTCCATCGCGTTCGCCCCGCGCGAGGATTTGCACGGGCGGGTGGTGGATTGCTCGCGGGAGGGATTCCTGACCGCGATGGACGTGTCTTGTTATTCCTTCATCGAGATGGCGCACTTGGCGGAACCGCTGATGGTGGATGGCGGCACCCTGTTCGCCATGACCTATTACGGCGCCGAGCGGGTGGTCGAACACTACAACGTCATGGGTCCGGTGAAGGCCGCGCTCCAGGCCGCAGCCATCTATCTGGCCGCCGAACTGGGGCCGAAAGGCATTCGGGTGCATCCGATCTCGCCCGGCCCGATCAAGACCCGAGCCGCTTCCGGCATCAACCGCTTCGACGAGCTGTTGGAGAAAGCCGCCGAGCGCGCGCCGGAACGGGCGCTCTGCACCATCGAAGACGTGGGTGTCGCCACCGCCTTTCTCGCCACCGACTACGCCAAGATGATCACCGGCGACGTGATGTACATCGACGGCGGTTATCACATCCTGGGTTGAGCGCTTCAGGTTACGTCGAGAATCCATCAAACAGATTTCAGGTTGGTACCGCTCGGTGGCGGGGCCGCGCTCGCAACCTCCAGCCTCGAAGTTTCAATGAGGAATACTCGCATGACAGACATTCGCCAATTTTCCGCTGCGGAGCAACTCAGTGATGGAACTCCGATGACGGTACGAGCTGTGCGGCCCGAAGATAAGGGCAGGATCAAGGCCGCTTTTCGGGAACTCGAACCCGAGACGATCTACACCCGTTTTTTCCAGCACAAAGCCGAGCTGACCGACGAGGAACTGCTCCGAGCCACCGAAGTCGATTTCGAGCGTCATGTGACGTTGGTGGTAACTCTCGGAGCTGGTGAGGATCAGACCATCATCGGAGGGGCGAGCTATGTCGCGCATCGGGACGCGAGCGGTGCGACCGGCGCGGAAATCTCGTTCACGGTCGAGGAAGACTATCAGGGTAAAGGAATGGCGAGCATCCTGCTGCGCCACCTGATCCACATCGCCCGCTCCAAGGGGCTTGCTCGATTCGAAGCCGAGGTGTTGGCCGGCAACCGGTCGATGCTGGCGGTGTTTTCCCGCAGCGGGCTGCCCATGAAGACGGAACGCCTCGATGATGTGGTGCGAGTGACGCTGAATTTGGTCGGCTGACGCTTCCCGATATGCCCGTATCCGGGGCGATCCAGCAATCGCCGCGATGCGAGCGCTCGAGCGTCGGTCGGACTGAAAATCAATCGGTCGGACTGAAAATCAAAGTGAAAACCCCGGCGTTATCCAGTGGTCTCGCCGGGGCTGCGGGTTTAGCGCCAGGACTTTTGCTTTCCGTCGTTCCCGCGCAAGCGGAAATCCAGTAAGCCGTTGAAAAAGCTGGATACCCATTTTCGCGGGTATGACGATCAAAGTTTCCAGCGAAACTCCTGAACGCTTTGCCTGCATCGACCGACAATCAGGCAATGATCGCCCGCAAGTGCTCGCGCTGGCGCAAGGTTTGCTCGAACTCCTCGGCTTCTTGGTCCAGAGCGTCACGGGCAGATACCATACCCAGCGGTCGGCCATTTTCTGCGACCGGCACGTGGCGGAAGCCGTTCTCGTACATCAGATGCAGAGCGGTCACGAAGGGCTGATCGGGATGAACGGTGATCGGATTATGGGTCATCACCTCGGTCAAAAGAGTCGTGTCGGGGCTGAGCCCCTCCGCCAGCACACGGACCAAGGCGTCTCGCTCGGTAAAAATTCCCACCAGGTGACCATGTTCGACCACCAGTAAAGCACCGACTCTGGTCGTTTTCATCAGCCGGGCGGCCTCGCGAACAGAGGTTTTAGGCGGTGCTGCGGTCAGCATTTTTTGATGCTCGACAAGCTTTCGAAGCGTGCGATAAGACATGGTGTGTCTCCTTAAGCTCAACAGAAATGGCGATTAGCGCCGTTTCTCCTCGTCTTGGCGTCACCAATCGTATTCAATTGATAACGGACCTGCCTCTCTTTGGCCATTGTGGTTACAATCGCTTTTATAAGGCCGCTATTTAAGTTGCCGATCATTTCATTTTGATGAACACAGGATGAAGTTTATTGATTACTGTATTCAGCTCACGTTCATTATTGAATGAGATGACAATGGTCTTGTCGTGATAATTCGCTGATCGGCCACGAAGTTATTTGCACCAGAATACACCGCCTGATTAGCAGGTTGCATTGAAAATATGAGCGATAAACTCTTTCACGCGAATAGCCCAGGTTTGTCGAAGGCGCCGATCGAGCCGGCCAAAACAGCCCGATTTGCAGGCGCTCGTTGACAAATCCGAGTTATTTGTAACAATTGTGTTCAGAATAAGCGTGCTGGCCATGCCGCTCCGTCTGTGATCGACCGACCAATTTTTGCCGCAGGGTCAGCATTATTTTCAGTCGCGGAACGGCTGGAGAACTTTGATGCCGCAACCGAAGCCTATGATCAATAATATGATATATATTATATAGTTGTGTTCGATCCGGCCGCCAGCCACCGATCAAACCCACAAGAATTTATCGTAACGTCACTAGTTGCGTAATTAGTTTCGTGACGCTATACTCAAACCTTCCAACTCGTTTTGAGGAGTGTTGCTCATGAAATCACCCAAGGAACGCCAGCGTGCCTACCGCGAGCGCCGGAAGGAGCACAAGAACGCCGGTCTGGCGAAGCTCAAAATTTTGACGAGCGCCGCCGCAGCCAAGAGGCTGGAGATTCTGAGCGAAATCGATGGCGCCGACCCCGGTACAGTGTTTGGCCAAGCCATCGATCTGTTTTGGACCCAGCGCCTTGGCAGCTCCGAGGTCGCGCCAGAGAGCGCGCCGAAACCGGAAACAACGAAGCCGACCAAAGCCGAAAAGGTCAAGCCGGAAAAGGAAAAAGCGGTTAAAGCCGAAAAGGTCAAGCCGGAAAAGAAAAAATCGGCGAAGTCGGATAAATCGAAGAAAAAGCCGATGAAGTCCAAGAGGGAAGTGGAAAATTCCGAAGTTGTCGCTGTATCCTAATAAGGACCTTTGCGGGCAAATTTGATGCGTTGGCGCCAATAACCCAGGCTGATTCAGCCCGGTTGCCCGCGCGGCTAAAACTCCGACGCGTCTGTTTTTTTAATTATTTTTATTGCTTCAATCGGGCTTATAGAGGGACGTACAAAGCATGATCAAATTAACCACGCCGTATTACCTGATCGATGAAAGCAGGCTCGAAAAAAATCTGAAGATTATCCAGCAGGTGCGTGAGGCGTCGGGCGCGAAGTCGGTGCTGGCGCTGAAATGCTTTTCGACTTGGAGCGTGTTCGATCTGATGCGGCAATATCTGGATGGAACCACGAGCAGTTCGCTGTTCGAAGCCCGCCTAGGCCACGAAAAATTCGGCAAAGAGGTTCACGCTTACAGCGTCGGTTTTTCGGAGCAAGAGATAAAAAAGGTCACGAAATTCGCCGATAAAGTGATCTTCAATTCGCTGTCGCAACTGGCTCGCTTTCGCGGCCACATCGGCGAGATCAAGCTGGGGTTGAGGGTGAATCCGGGCATCAGCTATTCGCATTTCGATCTGGCCGATCCGGCCAGACGGTATTCCAGGCTGGGCGCGACCGATAAAGACGAGATCATGAAAATCGCGCCGTTGCTGAGCGGCGTCATGTTTCATTTCAATTGCGAGAACGATGATTTCAAAAATATTGCGCAGGCCATCGACCATATCGGCGAGCATTACGGACCTTTGCTCGAAAAAATGGAGTGGGTCAGCCTCGGCGGTGGGCTGTTTTTCACCAAGGACGGCTATCCGGTGGATCGGTTCTGCGAAAAATTAAAGGAGTTCTCTGAACAATTCGGCGTGCAAGTCTATTTGGAGCCCGGCGAGGCAGCCATCACCGGTTGCGCCGAACTGGTGACCACGGTGCTGGACGTGATCCGCAACGAAATCGATGTCGCTATCGTCGATGCCTCGGTCGAAGCGCACATGCTGGATCATCTGATTTACCGCACGACCGCGAAGATATCTTATCCCGAACCGGGGCGCTATCGGGTCATGGTCGCGGGTCGAACCTGCTTGGCGGGCGACGTGTTCGGCGAATACAAGTTAAGGAGCAAGTTAAGGGTCGGCAGCGAGGTCCGCATCGCCGATGCCGCCGGCTACACGATGGTCAAAAAAAACTGGTTCAATGGACTGCCCATGCCGTCCATCGCGGTGCGCAGGCTGGACGGGACCGTGGATCTGGTCCGCAAGTTTCGGTACAAGGATTTCAAACGCAGTCTTTCCTGAATCGGGAGAATCATCGACATGAAGAAAAACGTGCTGATCGTGGGTGCCGGCGGTGTCGCCCATGTGGCGGCCCACAAGGCCGCGATGAACAACGATCTGCTGGGCGACATCTGCATCGCATCGCGGACTTTGTCGAAATGCGACGAGATTATCGAAAGCGTCAAGCGCAAAGGGCATGTCCAGAATCCGGCGCACAAGCTGTATTCGCGGCAAATCGATGCGCTCGACATTCCTGCAACCATCAAGCTGATCAAGGAAACGAACTCGGCGATTGTGGTCAATCTCGGTCAGGCATTTCTGAACATGTCGATTTTGGAAGCCTGTCTGGAAACGGGGGCGGTTTATATCGACACGGCGATTCACGAGGAACCGGACAAGGTTTGCGAGACGCCGCCGTGGTACGCCAACTACGAGTGGAAGCGCAAAGACCGTTGCGCGGAAAAAGGTGTGACCGCCATCCTGGGCGCGGGATTCGACCCGGGCGTGGTCAACGCCTATTGCGCGTTGGCGGTAAAACGCTATTTCGACCAGATCGACACCATCGACATCCTGGACGTTAACGCCGGCAGTCACGGCAAATATTTCGCGACGAACTTCGACCCGGAAATCAATTTCCGCGAGTTCATCAAAGTGTGGACCTGGATCGACCGCCAGTGGAAAGAGTATCCGACCCATTCGGTCAAGCGGGTTTACGATTTTCCGGTGGTCGGGTCTTGCCCCATTTACCTGAACGGGCACGATGAGCTGCATTCGCTCTCGAAGAACATCGACGCCAACAGCATCCGGTTCTGGATGGGCTTCGGCGACCATTACATCAACGTCTTCACCGTGCTCCGCACCCTAGGCTTTTTGTCGCACTTGCCGGTGAAGCTGGCCACCGGCCAAGAAGTCGTGCCGCTCAAGGTGGTCAAGGCGCTGCTGCCCGACCCGCAGACCCTCGCGCCGGGCTACACCGGAAAAACCTGCATCGGCAACTTCGTCAAGGGTTGGAAGGACGGCAAAGCGAGGGAGGTTTTCATCTATCAGGTTTCCGACCACAAGCAATGCTACGAGGAAGTCGAATCGCAAGGCATCAGCTACACCGCCGGCGTCCCGCCGGTCGCGGCGGCCATGCTCGTCGCCCAGGGCGTCTGGGATCCGAAGACGATGGTGAACGTCGAGGAACTCGACCCGGAACCATTTGTTTCGCTGCTGGATCGGATCGGGCTGCCGACCGATGTCAAGGAGATCGAACCCGGCGGCCAGGGCACGTTTGATGGCACTGTGCGGGCGCTGGAAACCGAGCTGGCAGAATCGACCGCGACGGTCACGGTGTCGGCTGCCAACCCGATGATCGCCCTAGCGCCCAAACGGTAGCCGGATTTTGAGCGGGTGGGCAATGCCCACCCGTTTTCTGAACGCTTACAAGTAATAGGTTTTCAACGGCGGAAAACCGTTGAATTCGATAGCGCTGTAGGAGGCGGTGTACGCGCCGGTGGACAGCCAGTACAGGCGGTCACCGCTTTCCAGCGACAGCGGCAGTTGATATTTGAAATGCTCGTACATGATGTCCAGGCTGTCGCAGGTCGGGCCGGCCATGATCACGTCGCCCGTTTCGCCTTGTTTTTCGGTATAAACCGGGTATTTGATCGATTCGCCCAAAGTTTCCATCAAACCGTTGAAGATACCGACATCGGTATAAATCCAGCGCTTTAAATCGGTTCTCGATTTCCTGGCAATGGTCACGATTTCACTGACCAGAACGCCCGCATCGCCCACCAGTCCGCGCCCCGGCTCCAGATAAATTTGCGGAACCGATTTGCCGAAATACTGGCCCAAATAGCGGTTGATTTCCTCCGCGTACACGGAAAGCGAGTTGGCCTTGACCAGATAATCGGCGGGAAAACCGCCGCCCATGTTGATGGCTTTCAGGCGAAAATGCTCTTTTTCCATCCAGTCGAACAGGGAATGCACCTGACCGATCGCCGCGTCCCAAGCAGGAATTTCGCGCTGCTGCGAGCCGACGTGAAACGAAACGCCATAGGGTTCCAGGCCCAGATCGGCGGCCAGCAACATAAGGTCCGTGGACATGCGCGGCTGGCAGCCGAACTTCCGCGACAGCGGCCAGTCGGAATCCGAGCTTACGGCGTCCATCAACAGTCGGAAGAACACCCGCGAACCGGGCGCTTCTCTGGCGAGATTGCGGACATCCATCTCGCAGTCGCTGGTGAATAGCCTGACCCCTTTTTCGTGGGCTTCGCGGATGTGCCGGGCTTTTTTGATGGTGTTGCCGAAGCTCATGCGGTCGGCCGACACGCCTAGGCCGAGCACTCTGTCAAGCTCGTAAATCGAAGCGATATCGAAATGGGAGCCGAGATCCCGCAACGAGGCCAGCACTTCTATCCCGGGATTGGCCTTGACCGCGTAATAAATTTTCGCGGTAGGGAAATTCGCGCGAAATTCCTGGTACTTCCGCCGCACCCGGTCCAGGAGCACGACCAGAAAAGGCGTCTCCTTGCTCTGGGAAAACGCCATGATTTTTTCCCAATCGGCAGGGGGGTAATAATTTCTGTACATGGTTTTTCCTGGTTCGAATATGCGAAGACGGGCAAGCTGAGCGAATTATCGCACCGGAACGCTTTCAGGCTGGATCGGGTTTGGTGTCGCCGGCAATGTAGGCAGGTTTTTGGTGGTCCGATAGCGATAACCGGACCAAACAATCGCGAAAAATCCGCTCGATATCGAATGACCGGTCCCGAACGAACTGCCGTGCGCGCCAATGGGCGTTCGATCCGATCCGCGCATCGACTTCGCTC
>ERZ761602.3292-NODE-3292-length-23119-cov-4.562695_pt1 | contig 23119 bp, 25 predicted proteins | sample MGYA00512165_ERZ761602 | MGnify/ENA primary metagenome ERZ761602 (study PRJEB28899, sample SAMN02445085) | bioreactor sludge metagenome | biome: EBPR sludge; isolation source: Thorneside wastewater treatment plant | place: Australia: Brisbane, Thorneside...
CCCCATGAGCGCGTGGACCTCGCCGGCCCGGACCGTGAGGTCGAGGCCCTTCAGGATCTCCTTGCCGGCCACGGTGACCTTGAGGCCCGCGACCTCGAGCAGGGGGGGAGAGGGGGACTTGGCGTTCAGTTCGATCGTGCGGCCGGTCAGCCGACCGCACCCTCCAGGGTGACGTTGAGCAGGTTCTGCGCTTCCACGGCGAATTCCATCGGCAGCTCCCGGAAGACCTGCTTGCAGAACCCGTTGACGATGAGGTTCACGGCGTCCTCGGGCGCGAGGCCGCGCTGGCGGCAGTAGAAGAGCTGGTCGTCGCTGATCCGCGACGTGGTGGCCTCGTGCTCCACGATGGCCGTGGGGTTCGCGACCTCCATGTAGGGGAAGGTGTGGGCGCCGCACCGGGCGCCCATGAGCAGCGAGTCGCACTGGGTGTAGTTGCGGGCATTCGCCGCCGTGGCCTGGATCTTCACGAGGCCGCGGTAGGCGTTCTGGGCCCGACCGGCGGAAATGCCCTTCGAGACGATGGTGCTGCGGGTGTTGCGCCCGATGTGGATCATCTTGGTGCCGGTGTCCGCCTGTTGCAGGTTGTTCGTCACCGCCACCGAGTAGAACTCACCCACCGAGTTGTCACCGCGCAGTATGCAGCTCGGGTACTTCCAGGTGATCGCCGAGCCGGCCTCCACCTGGGTCCAGGAGATGCGCGAGTTCGCGCCCCGGCAGTCCCCCCGCTTGGTGACGAAGTTGTAGATGCCGCCCCGGCCTTCCTCGTCGCCGGGGTACCAGTTCTGCACCGTGGAGTACTTGATGGTGGCGTCCTTCAGGGCCACCAGCTCGACCACCGCGGCGTGCAGCTGGTTCTCGTCCCGCTGGGGGGCGGTGCAGCCCTCCAGGTAGCTCACGTGGCTGCCCTCGTCGGCGATGATGAGCGTGCGCTCGAACTGGCCCGTCTTCGCCTGGTTGATGCGGAAGTAGGTGGACAGCTCCATGGGGCAGCGGACGCCCTTCGGGATGTAGACGAAGGAGCCGTCGGTGAACACCGCCGAGTTCAGCGCCGCGAAGTAATTGTCCCGCCAGGGCACGACCGTGCCCAGGTACTGGCGCACCAGTTCGGGGTGGTCCCGCACGGCCTCCGAGAAGGAGCAGAAGATGACGCCGGCCGCGGCCAGCTTGTCCTTGAAGGTGGTGGTCACCGAGACGCTGTCGAACACCGCGTCCACCGCGACGCCGGCGAGCTTGGCGCGCTCGTGCAGCGGAATGCCCAGCTTCTCGTAGGTGGCGAGCAGCTTCGGGTCCACCTCGTCCAGCGACTTCGGCCCGGCCGGGGCCTTCGGGGCCGAGTAGTAGGAGATCGCCTGGTAGTCGATGGGCGGGTGGTGCAGCTTCGCCCACCTTGGTTCCCGTTGCTTCAGCCAGTAGTGGTAGGCCTTGAGGCGCCAGTCCAGCAGGAAGTCGGGCTCGCCCTTCTTGGCCGAGATGAAGCGGATCACGTCCTCGCTCAGCCCGGGTGGCACCGTGTCCGACTCGATGTCCGTCACGAAGCCGTGGGCATAACGGCGGCCGATGAGCTCCTCGAGGCCGGGATTCTGGGGGGAGCCCGTCATGGTTCGTGTCCCCGGCCCGCCGGCAGGCGATGACGCCCACGGCCGCCACGGCCGGACAGGTCCACCAGCGGGAATTCCCGCGGGGGATGCGCGAGGTCCGCGAGCGTGATTTCGTCGAGGGCGCCGCGGATGCCCCGGTTGATCTTCTGCCAGGCGCCGCCCACGGGGCAGCCGCTCTCCAGTTCGCAGCGGCTCTCCGCGGTGCTGCACTCAGTGATGCTGAGTGGGCCCTCGAGGACGTCGAGGATGTCGGCGGCAGAGATGCTCTGAGGCAGGCGCGCGAGCTCGTAACCGCCCTCGGCACCGCGCGCCGAGCGGACGAGCTCGCCACGGGCCAGGAGCTTCAGCAGCTTCTGCACGGTGGGGAGGGCGAGGCGCGTGCCCCCGGCCACGTCACTGGCCGAATGCAGCCGGCCCGGGTGCGCCGCCAGGTGCACCAGGATCATGGTGCCGTAGTCGGTTAGCTTGCTGATGCGGAGCATGGCGGGAGAAGGCAGCGGTGGTGTAAAGGATATGGGACTATCTTAGTCCAGTATGCCCTCCGGGGAAACCCCGCCGGTCGGTCCGGGGGAATTTTGCTATCCTGCCCCGCGGCTCCAGAAGGGATTCAATTTGCCGGGCGACAACCTCGTGGAGGTCAGCGGACTGCACTTCAGGCGGTCCGGCCGGCCCATCTTTTCCGGGCTCGATCTCGCCATCCGGCGGGGCAGCATCACGGCCATCATGGGGCCGAGCGGCACCGGCAAGACCACCCTGCTGCGGATGATCACGGGCCAGCTGCGTCCGGATGCCGGTTCGGTCCGGGTCGCGGGCCTCGAGGTTGCGGGCCTCCCGCGGGAGGCGCTCTTCGACCTGCGCCGGCGCATGGGCATGCTGTTCCAGAACAGCGCCCTGCTGACCGACTTCAACGTCTTCGAGAACGTGGCCTTTCCCGTGCGGGAGAACACCCGGCTGCCCGACGCCCTGATCCGCCAGCTGGTGCTCACCAAGCTCCACTCGGTGGGTCTGCGGGGCGCGGCGGCGCTCATGCCCGCCGAGCTCTCGGGCGGCATGGCGCGCCGCGTGGCCATGGCCCGCGCCATGGTGCTGGACCCGGAGCTGCTGCTCTACGACGAGCCCTTCTCCGGCCTCGATCCCATCTCCCTTGGCGTGGTGCTGCGCCTGATTCGCCTCAACAACGACGCGCTGGGGTTGACCAGCATCGTCGTGTCCCACGACGTGGCCGAGATCAGCGCCATCGCCGACCACTGCTTCGTGATCTCGGAGGGCCGGGTCATCGCGTCGGGCCCCCCTCAGGAGCTTGCTGCCAGCTCCTCGGAGCTGGTGCGCCAGTTCATGGCCGGCGCCGCGGACGGGCCGGTGCCGTTTCACTATCCGGCGCCGGACTATGCGACGGAGCTCCTCGGGGAGTGGCCGTGACCCTGGCCCGGGAGCTGCTTGACGGTTTCATCGCGGCGTTGCGCAAGCTCGGCGCCGCCGTGCTCTTCCTCGTGGAGATACTGAAGCAGAGCCCCGGCGCCCTCGCCCGGCCGGCATTGATCTCCCAGCAGGTGCGCAATTCCGGCGTGCTGTCCCTGATCATCATCATGACCTCGGCATTCTTCGTCGGCATGGTGATAGGCCTGCAGGGCTACGATTCCCTGTCCCGACTGCGGCAGGAGGACATCCTCGGCGCCGGCGTGGCCCTTACCCTCTTCAAGGAGCTGGGACCGGTGGTCACGGCGCTGCTGTTCGCAGGCCGGGCCGGCACCTCGCTCGCCTCCGAGATCGGCCTCATGCGGGCCACCGACCAGCTGGCCGCCATGGAAGTGATGGCCATCGACCCCATCCGGCGCATCATCGCGCCCCGGTTCCTCGGCGCGGTGATTTCGGTCCCGCTGCTGACCGCCGTCTTCAATGCCGTGGGCGTGCTCGGTGCCTGGTTCATCGGCGTCCAGGTCATGGGTGTCGACAACGGCGCCTTCTGGTCCCAGATGCAGGAATACGTGGATCCGCCCGACATCTACGAGGGCGTGCTGAAGAGCTTCGTCTTCGGCACGACGGCAGGTCTCGTGGCGGTGTTCGAGGGGTACAATTCGCCCCCCACGGCCGAGGGGGTGGGCATGGCGACGACCCGTACCGTGGTCACCACCTCGATCCTCGTGCTCATCCTCGACTACACCATCACCGCCTATCTGATCTGAGGGTCGTTCGATTATGGAAAGCAGGCGCACGAGCGAACTCGGCACGGGCCTATTCATCTTCCTCGGGTTCGCTGCCCTCATCTTCCTGGCAACCCAGACGACGGACCTGGAGGAGTACGGCGGCGGTGGTGAAGGCTACCGTGTGACCGCGCGCTTCGAAGACGTGGCCGGGCTGAAGGAGCGCTCGCCGGTGACGATGGCAGGCGTCAACATCGGCCGAGTGGAGAGCATCGTCTTCGACAACGACCGACTGGATGCCGTGGTGACGCTGCGCATTAATGCGCAGTTCAACCGCATCCCGGAGGATTCCGACGCCAGCATCCTCACGGCCGGGTTGCTCGGCAGCAAGTACGTGGGCATCGGCCCCGGGGGTTCCGACGTGTACCTGACCGACCAGAGCGAGCTCGAGATCACCCAGTCCGCCGTCGTGCTCGAACAGCTGATCGGCAAGTTCCTGTTCAGCCAGGCGGAGAAGGGCGGCGACGCCGCCGAGTAATCCCGGAGGTAACCCATGCGAGTACTGGCTGCCCTGTTGCTGATCCTGTGTGCCACCACCGGCCTCGCCGCAGCGGATCCCCGCACTCCGGACCAGGTCGTTCGCGAGACGGCGGATGCGCTGGCCGACCGCATCGAGGGGCAGCAGGCCCGGCTCGAGAAGGATCCGCAGGCACTCTACCGGCTGGTCGATGAGATATTCCTGCCGGTCTTCGATACCAGCTATGCGGGACGGCTGGTGCTCGGCAAGCACTGGCGCACGGCGACGGCGGCCCAGCGGCAGGAGTTCATCGACACGTTCTACGATTTCCTGCTGCGCAGCTATGCCCGTTACGTCCTGCGCTTCGAACGCGACAAGGTCCGGATACTCCCCGCACCGGCGACGCCCCCCGATCCCAAGCGCACTGTCGTGCGGACCGAGATGCAGCTCGAGGACGGGACGCGGATTCCCGTTCATTACTCCCTGCACCAGACCGGCGGCGGCTGGCGGGCCTTCGACGTACGGATCGAGGGTATCTCCTACGTCCAGAACTACCGCAATCAGTTCAACGCGGAGATCGCCGCGAAGGGTATCGAGGCGGTCATTGCGCGGCTGAAGACCGACGCGGAGAAGGTCTCCACGTCGGCACCCCTGCCGGGCAAGCGGCCGTGACGGACGAGGTACCGGCCCTCGCGCCTGCCGGCGATGGCAGCTTCGAGTTGCGTGGCCCGGTGACCTTCGCCACCGCGGGCGCGCTGCTGGCGGCGGGCGCGGCCCGGTTCACTGGCCTCGGTGCGGTGACGGTGGACCTCGGCCAGGTCACCCGGGCGGACAGTGCGGGCCTCGCCCTGCTACTGGAGTGGCTGCGCCTCGGCCGGGCGGCCGGACGGCCCGTCCGCTTCACCAACCTGCCGGACAAGCTGCGGGGCATCGCGCGGCTGAGCGGTGTCGAGAAGCTGCTGCTGGAGGGTTATTCCGGCGCCGCCTCGTCCTCGTCGTCCGGATAGTCCTCGTCCAGGTACAGGTCGTCCTCCGGTACCTCGCCGTCCAGGGCCAGGTAGCGCCGGTTCTGCAGGTAGGCATCCCGCACGAAGGCGTAGGGATCGAAGGCTTCGTAGACCTGCTGGTCCGCGTCCAGCAGCCGTGACCGGTTATCCACCTGATAGATCAGCCAGGCCCCGAGGGTCACGTCCACGCTGCCGTCCGCGATGCCGACGAACGGGGTGAGCGGCGCATCGACCGTGTCTCCCACCAGGTGCCGCAACGTCCGGGGGCCGAACACGGGGATCACGAGGTAGGGGCCCTCGCCTGCGCCCCACACCGCCAGGGTCTGGTCGAAGTCCTCGTCGTTCTCGGCCAGCCCGAGGCGGGTGGCCGGATCGAAGAGGCCTGCGAGCCCCACGGTGGAATTCAGCAGGAACCGGGCGCCGTCCCGGCCGCACTGGCGGAACTTGCCCTGCAGGAAGCCGTTGGCGATCGTCACCGGATACAGCAGGTTGCTGAACACGTTGCGCACGCCGGCCCGGATGGGCGGCGGCAGGCCCCGCTGGTAGCCCGAAGCCACCGGTCGCAAGAGGTACCGGTCTCCCAGGTCATTGACGCGGTACATCACCCGGTTGACCGGTTCGAGCGGATCGTAGGCCTCGGCCGGCGGCCGGGCAGGGGTGCTGGCGCAGCCGGCCGACAGCAGGGCCGCGGCTGTGAGCAGCAGGAGCGGGGCGGGGATGCGTGGTTTCACTGGCGCGCGCCACCCGCCTGCTGGCGACGCTGCCGTTGCTCCCGGTCGAGCCACTCCTGGATCTCGGCCAGGCGGGCGCTGAAGCGGGCCTTCTGTACGTTGTCCAGCCCGGGAATCGAGAGGGCGAGCCGGAGCTGGTCGGCAGCCATGATCACGTCACCCCGCAGCAGGTTGAGCTCGGCCATGTAGTAGTGGGCGTCCGCTGTGTCGCCGGCGGCGCTCGCGGCGAGCGCGATGAGCCGGACCTGCTCGACCGTGGGCGGCACGTTGTTCAGGAGGTCGAGCAGGATGGTGTGCGCCTTGCGGGGCTCGCCGGCAGCCATCAGCGCCTCGGCATAGCGCACCGTGAGCGGTGTGTTGCGCGGGAAAAGGCCCATCGCCTTCTCATACCCTGCGAACGCAGCCTGCCGGTTGCCGAGGGCGAGTTCCGCGCCTGCCAGGCCCGTGTGGAACGGGATCGCGCCGGGGTTCGCGGCCAGCAGCTCCCGGAAGAGCGTGCGCGCCTCGGCGTACTGGCCGAGCTCCATGCGGGCGAGGGCGATGCCGTATCCGGTGCCGGGCTTGCTGGCCTCGGCCGGGTTGTCCCGGGCGCCGAGGAAATGGGCGAGGGCCTTCTCCGGCGTCGAGCTGGTGAGCACGCGAACCCGGGCCCGGGCGAGGGAATAGCCGAGAGCGTCCTGGACGTCTGGCCGGGGCAGCGCCGCGGCCCTGACCCGGGTCTCCGCGATGCGGTTGACCGTTACCGGGTGGGTACGGAGGAACTCCGGCGTCTGGCTGGCAAGGGGCCCGGTCTGGCGGGCGAGTGTCTCGAAGAAGTCCGGCATGCCCATCGGGTCGAAGCCCGCGGCGGCCAGAACGCCGACGCCTACCCGGTCGGCCTCGTACTCGTTCGACCGGGTGAAATTGATCTGCTGCTGGGCGGCCACGCCCTGGGCCGTGGCGATCGCCCCGGTGATGGCGTCGCCGCTGCCCCCCGCGGCGCCGAGCAGGATCGCACCCAGCATTGCCGCCATGGTCAGGATGCTGCTGCGCTGGTTGGCAAACACCGCGCGGGAAATGTGCCGCTGGGTGACGTGGGCGATCTCGTGCGCGAGGACACCGGCGAGCTGGCTCTCGGCGTCAGTCGCGAGGAGCAGTCCCGAGTGCACTCCGATGTACCCCCCGGGCAGGGCGAAGGCGTTGATCGCCGGATCATCGACCATGAAGAAGCGGAAGCGGAAGTCGCCGTCCTGGGCCTGGGCCGCGAGCTTCATGCCCACGTCGTTCAGGTACTCCTGCAGCTCCGGGTCGCTCATCACCCGCCCCGTGTCCGCCAGGCTGCGGAAGATCGAGCGGCCGATCTGGATCTCCTGGTCCCTGGACAGCACGGCGTCGGCGGGACTGCCGATGTCCGGCAGGTCATCCCCCGTGGCGGCCGGCACGACCGGCGGCACGAGGAGTGTGATGGCAACGATCAGGGCGACCAGCTGGCGCATGGCGTTTCCCGGCGCATCCCCATGGCGGCCAGCCAGGCGCTCAGAGCGCCTCGACGGCCGCCAGGACCTCGGCGGCGTGGCCCTTCACGCTGACCTTGCGCCACTCGGCCCGAAGCTTGCCGTCGGCGTCGATCAGGAAGGTGCTGCGCTCGATCCCCATGACCTTCCTGCCGTACATGTTCTTTTCCCGGATCACGTCGAAGAGCCGGCACAGCGTCTCGTCCCCGTCCGAGAGCAGGTCGAAGGGAAACTCGAACTTCGCCTTGAACTTTTCGTGGGAGGCGAGGGTGTCGCGGGATACGCCGAGGATCACGGTATTCCGGCGCCGGAACTTCGCGTGGAGGCTGCCGAAGTCGCAGCCCTCGGTGGTGCAGCCTGGCGTGCTGTCCTTCGGGTAGAAGTACACCACGACGTTGCTGCCACGCAGGCCCTTGAGGTCGATGGTCTGGCCGCCCGTGGCGGGCAGGCTGAAGTTCGGGACGGTCTTGCCGACGGTGACGGACATGCGGTTGCCTCGGGTCGAGCGGGTGGGGGCGGCCTCAGCGGTGGGCCGGTTCCATGACGGCGTCCAGGTTCTGCTCCTCGCAGTACTCCAGGAACTCGTCCCGCAGCGTCGCCACATGCAGGTTCTGGGGTACGTTGACCGTCATCTGGACGCTGAACATCAGCGCGCCGGTGTGCGGTGCATTGTACCGGCGGGTACTGACCTCGGCGATTTCGAGTCCCCGGGTGGCGAAAAAGTTCGATAGCCCGAAGACGATGCCCTCGTGATCGAGGGTAACGACATCCACGAGGTACGGGGCTGCCGGCTCGACCGGGCGCTGCTGGGTCTCCCGGATCGTGACCGTGATATCCGCCTGCTGCTGCAGTGCCTGGAAGGCGGTCTGCAGCTTGTTCATCGTGTGCCAGTTGCCGGCCACCAGCATGAGTACGGCGAATTCCGAACCCAGGGCGATCATCCGGCTCTCGCGGATGCTGCCGCCGGCCGCGGTAACGGCCTGGCTGAGGTCGCGGACGACGCCGGCGCGGTCGGGGCCGATGGCGGTGACCGCGAGGAGCTTTTCCATGGGGGATTCAGGGGGATTCGGGGCCGGGCCGCAGTGTACCGGAAATCCGGGGCCGGCACGGCCCGGGCGGCCGCGCCCGGGCCGTGCCGGCCTTGCGACGGCCGGCCGGCGGGCAGTACCATCCCCGGCTTCCCCCGAGCCGGTCCTTGCGATGTTTTCAGGCAGCAGTGTTGCCCTCGTCACCCCGATGACCGCCGACGGGGCGGTGGACTTCGCCTGCCTCGAGCGGCTGGTGGACTTCCACATCGAGGCCGGCACGGACGTCCTCGTCATCGCCGGCACCACCGGCGAATCGGCAACCCTCACCAAGGCCGAGCACGTCGAGGTCATCCGGGTGGCTGCCGAGCGGGCCGCAGGCCGCATTCCGGTCGTTGCGGGTACGGGATCGAATTCCACGGCGCAGACCATCGACCTGTCCCGGACCGTCGCCGGGCTGCCCATCGACGGCTACCTGGTCGTCACGCCGTATTACAACAAGCCGACTCAGGAAGGGCTCTACCGCCACTTCCTGGCCGTGGCCGACGCGGTCGACCGGCCCGTGATCCTCTACAACGTGCCAGGGCGCACCGGCGTGGACCTGCTGCCGGCGACCGTGGCCCGCATCGCGACCCACCCCGGCGTGGTGGGCATCAAGGAAGCCACCGGGGATCTCACCCGCGTTGCGCCCCTGCGCGCCGGCTGCGGTGACGATTTCGTCCTCCTGTCCGGCGACGACGCCACCTGCCGCGAGTTCATCCGGCTGGGCGGGCAGGGGGTCATCTCCGTCACGGCCAATGTCGCCCCGGCACTCATGGCCGACATGTGCGAGGCGGCCCTGGAGGGCAACGCCGCCCTGGCCGCCGAGCTCGATGCCGCGCTCGTCGACCTGCACCGGGATCTCTTCATCGAGTCCAATCCGATTCCCGTGAAGTGGGCCCTCGAGCGGCTGGGGCTCATCCCCGGCGGCCTGCGCCTGCCGCTCACCCGTCTCTCGACCGCCGCCCAGCCGGTCGTCGAGGCGGCACTGGCCCGGGCGGGCCTGCTGGAACCCGCGGCTGGCAGCCGGGCTGCCGCCGGCGGCACCCGTTGATCGACCTCGCCCGCGTCACCGCCCTGCTGGCGGCCGGCCTGCTGGCGGGATGCTTCGGTGGCAAGTCGGTGGACGACCGCTGCAACGAACCGGCGGAGTACCAGGCGAGCGCGGAGCTCCCGGGCATCCAGGTGCCGGAAGGCCTGAAGGCCCCGGGCCAGGTCACCAGCTACACCCTGCCCCCGGGGCCGGTCCGCGACGTGCCGGATGCCGCCTGCCTTGCCCGTCCGCCGGCCTATTTCCGCACCGAGCCGGCACCCGTCCCGGACCCGGCGCCCGCTGCGGGCCCCGCCGCGGGCCCCTGAGCGAGACCCCGGCGATTGAATGGCGGGCCGCCGGTGGGCTACCCTGCTGCCCGCTTTCGACCCGCCAGACTGCACGGAACATGGAGAGGTGGCCGAGTGGCTGAAGGCGCACGCTTGGAAAGCGTGTTTACGGTAACCCCGTAACGTGGGTTCGAATCCCACCCTCTCCGCCACTGCCGTTCACCTCCAGGTGGACGACCTCGCCGTGCAGCTCGTCCGCAAGCCGATCCGCACCCTCCGCCTCCTGGTCCGGTCCCCGGACGGGCCCGTGCGCGTGTCCGCGCCGCTCCGCGTGGGGGAGGAAGCCGTCCGCCGGTTCGTCAGCGACCATCGGGACTGGATCCGGCGCCACCAGGCCCGGCTCGCCAGCCGGCCGCCGCCGCCACCGCCACCCACGGCCGCCGAGCGCCTGGCCCTGGCCGCGCGCGTGCCCATCCTGCTGGCGCGCTGGGAGCCCGTCATCGGCGTCGGCATCACGGGCTTCCGGGTCCGGCACATGCGTACCCGCTGGGGGTCGTGCAACACCCGTACACGACGGATCTCCCTCGCCGCCGGCCTGGTGCGTTTCCCGGGCGAGTGCCTCGAGTACGTGCTGGTGCACGAGCTGGTGCACCTGCTCGAGCGGGGGCACAACGCCCGCTTCTACGGGTTCCTCGACCACTTCCTCCCGGACTGGCGGGCGCGCCGGATGCTGCTCGCCCGCCGGGACAGCCCGCAGGGACTGCCGGCACCTGCGCTAGACTCGGGCCATGAGGGTCTCTGACATCATGACGCCTGACCCGGTCACCGTCGGCATGGACGATGACCTGCACCGGGTGAAGGAACTGTTCGAGCTGTACCGGTTCCATCACCTGCTCGTCCTGGCCGGCGGCAACCTGGTCGGCGTCATCTCCGACCGGGACCTCTTGCGGGCCTCGAGCCCCTTCATCGGCCGGGCCTCGGAGCGGCCCCAGGACCTCGCGACCCTCAATCGCCGCGTCCACCAGATCATGACCCGCGGACTCGTCGTGGTGCCGCCGGAGATGCCGGTGGCGGAGTCCGCCCGGCTGATGCTCGGCAAGCGGGTCTCCTGCCTGCCCGTGGTGGCCGAGCCGGAGGGGACGCTCCTCGGCATCGTCACCTGGCGGGACCAGCTGCGGGCGCTGCTCGCGCCCGTGTGAGGGCCCCGGCCATGGCCAGTGACACCAGCACCAGCGGACCCGGCCGGGACGAGTTGCCCTTCGTCGCCCCCTGCCGCCCCCTCGCGCCGTCGGCGCCCCTGCGCTGGCTGCGGCTCGGCTGGGCGGACCTCAGGCGGGCGCCCGGGCCGAGTCTCGCCTACGGCGTGTTCGTGGTGGGCCTCAGCTGGCTGGTCACGCTGCTCGCGTTCCGGATGGGCAGCTACGTCCTGGTGCTCGCGGCGCTCTCGGGCTTCGTGTTCGTCGCCCCGGTCATCGCCATTGGCCTCTACGAGGTGGCCCGCCAGGTGGGGCGTGGAGAGGCGCCGTCGGTGCTTGCCGCCCTGCGCGGCACGCGGCGGGCCTTTGGCAATGCCATGGTGTTCTCGCTGGCGCTCCTCGTGGTGTTCCTGGTCTGGGCCCGGGCGGCATCGGCAGTCAGCATATTCCTGCCCATCGGGGCAGACGCCACCGCCGGCGAGTACGCGGCCTACTTCGGCATCGGGTCGCTGGTCGGGCTGATCTTCGCCTCGATTACCTTCAGCTGCAGTGCCTTTTCGCTGCCGATGATCGACGACCGGGACACCGATGCGGTCACGGCCCTCGTGACCAGCATCAACGCGGTACTGCGCAACAAGCCCGCCATGCTGGCCTGGGCGGCAATCATCGTGGGGGCGGTACTGGCCGGCTTCATGACCGGCTTCCTGGCCTTCGGGGTGCTCATCCCGCTGCTGGGCTATGCCACCTGGCACGCGTACGCCGAGACGATCGACGCGAGCGGCTGGCCGCCGGCCGACGGCTAGCCGGGCACCAGCCGGACCACCTGGGACCCGGCCGCGTTTTCCAGCAGGACGTAGAGTTCGCCCCTGGGGCCCACTGCCACGTCCCGGACGCGGGCCACGTCCTTCAGCAGCACCTCCGTGTGCACGACCCGGTCAGCACGGATCTCGAGGCGCAGGAGGTCCGTTGCCCGGAGGGTACCGACGATGAGGTTGTCCTTCCACGCCGGGAAGTCCCGCCCCCGGTAGAACACGAAGCCCGAGATCGCCTGGGACGGCGTCATGTCCAGCACCGGGAACTCGACGTCGGCCGGATCCAGGGTGATGCCCAGGGCCTTGCTGACGTCAACGGGCCGCCCGTCGTAGTTCACGCCGGTGGTGAACAGGGGCCACCCGTAGTTGGCGCCGGGGAGCAGGCGGTTTAGTTCGTCGCCGCCCCGGGGGCCCATCTCGGTCTCCCACGCCTGCCGCGTGCGCGCGTTCCATTCCAGCCCCTGGGGGCTGCGGTGGCCGTAGGTCCAGATCGAGGGCAGGGCGCCGGCACGCTTCACGAAGGGGTTGTCGGGCGGGATCCGGCCGTCGTCCATCAGCCGGTGGATCTTGCCGTAGGGCAGGCCCAGGTCCTGGATGCCCATGAAATCCAGCGCTGCCTTCATCCCGACGCTGAAGAACACGTGACCCCGGCCATCGAAGGCGATGCGCCCGCCGGCCGACAGGTCCGAGGTGTCGGTATAGGTCTCCGGGTCGGCCTGCCAGAGCACCTCCTGGTCGACGAAGGCGCCATCGCGCAGGCGCCCACGGATCAGCCGGTTCATGGACACCGGCCGGCCGGTCTTGCGGCTCAGGGCATTGCAGTTCGTGCAGCGGTCCGTGTGGTGCAGGTAGATCCAGCCGTTGCGCCGGTAGTCCGGATGCAGGGCGACGTCCAGCAGCCAGCCGAGCCCCATCACCTGGCCCAGGAACACCGTGGAGTCGGCATACACCGGCGGCGTGCCGGTTACCGGCGGCGAGACGGTGCCGTCCGTCCCGATGACGCGCAGGCCGCGCATGCGCTCCGTGACCAGGATTCGGCCGTCAGGCAGCGGGGCGATGGCGAAGGGCATGGCATCGAGGCCGCCGGCCACCCGCTCCACCCGGAACGCCGCCCGCTCGCTGCGGATCGTCCCCGCCGGCAGCTCGAGCGGAATGTCGGCGCGCTTGTCGAGGATCGTCGTGCCCTGGCGCTGCTCGGCCACGTAGAGCGCGAGGTTCCAGATCTGGGCTTCGCCGAGGGTCTCGGCCCAGGCCGGCATACCCGCGGCCGGGAAGCCGGCGGCGATGCTGCGGGCGAGCTCCTCCACGGTATCGCCATGGGTGAGGGCCCGGCCCACCAGCGGCGTGCCGAGGGGTGTGCCCCGCAGGTCCTCGCCGTGGCAGGCCGCGCACTGGTCGTTGAACGCCTTGATGAACCCGTCCTTCATGGGGATCTTGCTGAGTGCCGCCCAGTCGACCTTGGCGGGATCGAAGCCCTGGGCGCTGGCCGTGCTGGCAGGCAGCGCAAGCAGGGACATCAATCCCAGCAGGGCGAGGTGGCGACGGGCGGACAGGCGGGGCAGGGTTTCCATGGCGGCACATCTTAGGCAATTTCCCGACGTCAAGCCCGGCTGCCGACGGGTCGGCTTGCCCATTGGGGGGCCACCGCATACCCTGTGGACGGGTCCGCGCTGGTCCCCCCGCGGCGGCTGGCCGTGAACCCCGTCAGGTCCGGAAGGAAGCAGCGGTAGCGGTGATGCCGGGCGCCGGGGTGCGGCTGGCGCGGGCTCACTTTTCAAGGTCAGCCGTTTCGCCCATACCCGTCCTATGGCCTACCTCGCCCTCGCCCGCAAATGGCGCCCCCGCACCTTCGCCGATGTGGCCGGGCAGGGGCACGTCGTCCGTGCCCTCGAGAACGCGCTGAATTCGGGCAAGCTCCACCACGCCTTCCTGTTCACCGGCACCCGGGGCGTCGGCAAGACCACCATCGCCCGCATCTTCGTTAAGGCACTCAACTGCGAGCGGGGCGTCGGCGCAGAGCCCTGCGGAGAGTGCCCGAGCTGCCTCGCCATCGACCAGGGCCGCTTCGTGGACTTCCTCGAGGTGGACGCCGCCTCGCGGACCGGCATCGACGATGCCCGTGAATTGCTGGACAACGCCCAGTACGCGCCCGCTGCCGGCCGTTACAAGGTGTACCTGGTGGACGAGGTGCACATGCTCTCGAAGCCGGCGTTCAACGCGCTCCTCAAGACCCTCGAGGAGCCGCCGCCCCACGTGAAGTTCCTCCTGGCCACCACCGACCCCCAGAAGATCCCGGTGACGGTGCTGTCCCGCTGCCTGCAGTTCAACCTGAAGCGGCTCCCCCAGGCAACCATCCACGAGCGGCTCAACGCCATCTGCGGCCAGGAAGGGCTCGCCGCCGAGCCTGCCGCCCTCGGCCGCCTGGCCCGGGCTGCCGCCGGCAGCCTGCGCGATGCGTTGAGCCTGCTGGACCAGGCGCTCGCCTACGGGGACGGCACGCTGCGCGACGCGGACGTGGCTGAAATGCTCGGCAGCCTCGACCGGGCGCGGCTGGCGGAAATCCTGGACGACCTGGCCCGGGCGGACGGCAGCGCACTCATGGCCCGCGTGCGGGCCCTGGACGAACTCGCGCCGGACTACGGTGACGTCCTCGCGGGCCTCGCGACCCTGCTGCAGCAGGTGGCGGTGGTGCAGCTCGCGGGCTCGGGCGCCCTCGATCCGGAGCTGGTCGGCGAGGCGGAAGGGGAGCAGCTCGCCCGCTTCGCCGGGGCGCTCGCCCCGGAGACGGTGCAGCTCCTCTACCAGATCGCCGTGCTGGGCCGGCGCGATCTCGTGCATGCCCCGGATCCCCGGACCGGCTTCGAAATGGCGTTGCTTCGCATGGTGGCCTTCCACCCGGACCGGACAGGCGCCGCGGAGGAGCCGCGTGCACTTCCTGCCCGGGCTCCTGCGGCCAAGGGGCCGCCGGCCCCGCCTGCGTCAACTTCCGGCGCCAAGGTGGCCAGCGGCGACATCGGTGACTGGGCCGCTTTCGTGGCGGAACTCGCCCTCGATGGTGCCGCGCGCCAGCTCGCGGCCCACTGCGCCCTCGAGGCCCAGTCCCCCTTCGAGTTGCGCCTCGTGCTGGCCAAGCGCAACGAGCACCTCATGACCGACAACCTGCGCAACCGGCTCATTGCCGCCGTGGGCGAGCGCCTGGGTGGCGCGGTCAAGGTGCAGATCACCGTCGGCGACGCGGCGCAGGACACCCCGGCTGCCCGCAAGGCCCGCACCGACGACGACGAGCTGCGGCTCGCCCGGGAGCGTATCGCCGCCGACAGCAACGTCCGGCAGATGGCCGAGCTGTTCGGTGCCGAGGTCGTGCCCGATTCCATTCGCAGGAACCCGAACCAGAAGAAGTGAGCGAAGCATGAAAGCCGACCTTGGCAGCCTGATGAAGCAGGCGCAGAAGATGCAGTCCCAGATGCAGAAGGCCCAGGAAGAGCTGGCCAGCCTCGAAGTCACCGGCGAGGCGGGTGGCGGCATGGTCCGGCTGCGCATGACCTGCAAGCATGAGGTCCGCCAGGTGTCGATCGACCCGGCGCTACTGGGCGACGACCGGGAGATGCTCGAGGACGTGCTGGTGGCGGCCTTCAACGATGCCCTGCGCAAGGTCGAGCGCACCGTGCAGGAAAAGCTGGGTGGCGTGACGGCCGGCCTCGGCCTGCCGCCCGGCCTCAAGCTGCCCTTCTGACGCGTCGCCGACCGGCCCGGACGCCATGGCCTTCACGCCCCTGCTGAATGACCTGCTCACGGCACTGCGCTGCCTGCCCGGCGTGGGCCCGAAGTCGTCCCAGCGCATGGCCTTCCACCTGCTGGAGCGCGACCGGGACGGAGCCCAGCGCCTGATCCGTGCCCTCGGCGCCGCACTGGATCGCATTGGACTGTGTGCCCGCTGCCGGATGTTTGCCGAGAGCGAGCTCTGCGCGATCTGTGGCGATCCCCGGCGGGATGCCGGCCTCGTGTGCGTCGTCGAGACCCCTGCGGATGTCGTCGCCATCGAAGAGTCCGGCGTGTTCCGTGGCCGCTACTTCGTCCTCATGGGCCGCCTGTCGCCACTCGACGGCATCGGCCCGGACCAGCTTGGCACGCGCCTGCTCGAATCCCAGCTGGCCGACGGCGTGACCCGCGAGCTGATCCTCGCCACCAGCGCCACCGTGGAGGGCGAGGCGACGGCGGGGTACCTGGCGGGACTCGCGCGGGAACGGCATATCCGCGCGACGCGCATCGCCCATGGGGTTCCCATGGGCGGCGAGCTCGAGTTCGTGGATTCGGGCACGCTGTCCCATGCCATCACGGCACGGACCCCGCTAACCGCCGATCAGTAGTCCCGTGCGGCCGCCTGGCGGGCCAGGTTCATGAGCCGGCGGTAGCTCTCGTAGCGCCGGCCATCGATGCGACCGGCTGCCACCGCAGCCTTCACGGCACAGTCCTCCTCCCTGAGGTGGCTGCAGTCGGCGAACCGGCATCCCCGGCCATGCTCCGCGATCTCGACGAAGCCGGCCGCGATCGCCCGCTGGTCGGGCATGGCAGGGACGAAGTCCCGGACCCCCGGCGTGTCCACCAGCGCTCCGCCGCCCGGGAGGCCGAGGAGCTGCGAAGCCGTGGTCGTGTGCCGCCCCTCGTCGGTGGCAGTCGACAGCGCGCCGGTCCCCGCGTCCGTGCCCGGCACCAGTGCGTTCAGCAGCGACGACTTGCCGACACCGGACTGGCCCACCAGGGCGGCGGTACCCGCGCCAATGAAGGCGCGCAGTGCCTCGAGCCCGGTGCCAGCGCGTGCGGAGACCGGGAAGACCGGGCACTCCAGCCTGGCGTAGGCGGCGACGTCTGGCGGTGGCGCTGAGAGGTCGGCTTTGTTCCAGGCGATGGCCGCCGTCGCGCCCATCAGGCGCGCCGCGCACAGGTAGCGGTCCGTCAGGTAAGGGTCCGGATCCGGGCGCGCGGCGAGCACCACGACGAGATGGGTGACGTTGGCGGCGATGGTCTCCGGCGACCCGCGGGCGGCAAGCCGCTGCAGTTCGTTGCCCCGGGGGAGCACGCTGTCGACCAGGGCCGGTTCCCCTGGTCCGCCGGGGCTGTACCTGACCCGGTCGCCGCAGACGATGCGCAAATGCCGGCCGCGCACGACGCAGGGGAGTCGCGTGCCATCCGGCAGGGCCAGGCGTCCGCGGCGGCCGTAGGCCGCCACCACGAGCCCTCTGGCCCGGACGTCTTTGCTAGAATCCGCCGCGCCTGCGGGCCTGCGCTTCATCCGGAGCGCGGCCGCGGCGAGGAGCCGACGGGGATGGCAGCGCAGGAAAACGCCGCGGCGACGGACCGCCTGATCTGGATCGACCTGGAAATGACGGGGCTCGACACCGGGCGCGATACTATCATCGAGATCGCTACCGTCGTGACCGACGCGGACCTCAACGTCGTCGCCGAGGGCCCGGTCCTCGCCATCCACCAGCCCGACGACGTGCTGGCCGGGATGGACGAGTGGAATACCCGCCAGCACGGGCGGTCGGGCCTCACGGCCCGTGTGCGGCAGAGTGAGGTTACGGCGGCGATGGCGGAGCAGCTCACCCTCGAGTTCCTGGCGCCACTGGTCGCGGCGAAGGCTTCACCCATGTGTGGCAACAGCATCTGCCAGGACCGGCGGTTCCTGGCCCGGGAAATGCCGGCCCTCGAGGCATTCTTCCACTACCGGAACCTGGACGTGTCCACGCTGAAGATCCTCGCCGGACTGTGGGCCCCGGACGTGCTGGCTGGGGTCGCGAAGGGCACCACCCACCTGGCCCTGGCCGACATTCACGACTCCATCGCCGAGCTGCGCCACTACCGGCAGCACCTGCTCCTGCCGCGGCCGGCCGGCTGAGCGCCCTCAGGCGCCGGCGACGAACAGCGCCACCGTGCTGCCAAACCCGACCAGCCATACCAGCGAGCGCAGCGTGGACCGGTCGGTGATATAGCAGATGCCGTAGGCAATCCGCGCGACGACGAAGGTCACCGCAAGGGCATCGATGGTGTCCTGGGCCGCCCCGGTGAGGTGGGCGATGACCACGCCGGCAGCGAAGAACGGGAAGGCCTCGTAGGAGTTCTGCTGGGCGTGGTTCGCCCGGGCAGCCCGGCCCTCGAGTCCCGCCAGGAATTCCCGGGGCCGGGCATTGTCGTAGCCCTTGGCCCCGGACTTGGCGACCCCGGCCCAGACGATGGGCAGGAAGGCGGCCAGCAGCACGCACCAGTAGGCGATCGTCATCGTCCGGCTCCTGGGTTGGTCACGTCCTTCCCGGCGAGGAACAGCCAGGTCTCGACGACTGAGTCAGGGTTCAGGGACACGCTGCCGATGCCCTGGGCGACCAGCCAGCGCGCGAGGTCCGGGTGGTCCGAGGGACCCTGCCCGCAGATGCCGATGTACTTTCCCGCCGCGACGCAGGCATCGATGGCCATCCTGAGCAGCATGCGGACCGCCTCGTCGCGTTCGTCGAAAAGTCTTGCCACCAGCCCCGAGTCCCGGTCGAGGCCGAGCGTCAGCTGGGTCAGGTCGTTGGAGCCGATGGACATGCCGTCGAAGTACTGCAGGTACTGGCTGGCGAGGAGTGCGTTGGTCGGGACCTCGCACATCATGATGAGGCGCAGTCCGTTCTCACCGCGCTTCAGGCCGTTGGCCGCCAGCAGTTCGGTAACTCCCCGTGCCTCATCCACCGTACGCACGAACGGCACCATGACCTCCACGTTGGTCAGTCCCATGTCGTCCCGCACCCGGCGCAGCGCGCGGCACTCCAGCTCGAAGCAGGGCCGGAAGCTCTCGGCCAGGTACCGCGAGGCACCCCGGAAGCCGAGCATGGGGTTCTCCTCGTGGGGTTCGTACTGGGCGCCGCCGATGAGGTTGGCATACTCGTTGGACTTGAAGTCGGAGAGGCGAACGATCACCGGGTTGGGCGCGAAGGCCGCCGCGATCGTGCTGATGCCCTCGGCAAGCCGCGCGACGAAGAACTCGACGGGGTCCGCGTAGCCGGCCATCTGCTCCCGGATGACATCCTTCAGGTCGGGGCGCAGGCGGTCGAAGTCCAGGATCGCCTTGGGATGGACGCCGATCATGCGGTTCACGATGAACTCGAGCCGCGCAAGCCCGACCCCGTGGTTCGGCAGGTTGGCGAAGTCGAAGGCCCGGTCCGGATTCCCGACGTTCATCATCACCTTGACCGGCAGTTCCGGCAGGTTGCTGAGTTCGATCTGCTGCTGTTCGAAGTCGAGGGCGCCCTCGTAGACGAAGCCCTCGTCGCCCTCGGCGCAGGAAACGGTGACCCGGGCTCCGTCCGGGATGGCATGGGTGGCGTCACCGCAACCCACGACCGCCGGGATGCCGAGCTCCCGCGCGATGATTGCCGCGTGGCAGGTGCGACCACCCCGGTTGGTGACGATCGCGGAGGCCCGCTTCATCACGGGTTCCCAGTCCGGATCGGTCATGTCGGCGATGAGCACGTCGCCTTCCTGCACGAGGTGCATGTCGGCGGTGCCGCCGACGATGCGGGCCGTGCCGGCGCCGATCCGCTGGCCGATGCTCCGGCCCTTGACCAGCACCCGGGAGCGCGTGGTCAGGCGGTAGCGCTGCAGGACGTTGCCGCCCCGGCTCTGCACCGTCTCGGGCCGGGCCTGGAGGATGTAGAGCTTGCCGTCGATGCCGTCCTTGCCCCACTCGATGTCCATCGGCCGGCCGTAGTGCTGCTCGATGACCAGCGCCTGGCGGGCGAGTGCTTCGATGTCCGCCTCCTCCAGCGAGAAGCGGGCAGCATCCGCGGCTGGCACGTCCTCGGTGCGCACGCTTCGGCCGGGCTGCCCGTGGTCGGCATACACCATGCGGATCTTCTTGCTGCCGAGCTTGCGCCGCAGTACCGGGCGCTTGCCGGCGCGCAGCGCCGGCTTGTATACGTAGAACTCGTCGGGGTTCACCGCGCCTTGCACGACCGTCTCGCCGAGGCCCCAGGCGGAGGTGATGAAGACCACGTCCCGGAACCCGGACTCGGTGTCCAGCGTGAACATGACGCCGCTGGCGCCCACATCCGACCGGACCATGTGCTGCACGCCCACCGACAGCGCCACGTCACGGTGGTCGAAGCCCTGGTGGACGCGGTAGGCGATTGCCCGGTCGTTGTAGAGCGAGGCAAATACGTGGTGCAACGCCTCGAGGAGCCGGTCGAGGCCGCGGATGTTCAGGAAGGTCTCCTGCTGCCCCGCGAACGAGGCCTCGGGCAGGTCCTCTGCCGTCGCGGATGACCGTACCGCGACCGCCAGCTCACCCGGGTGCCCGGCGGCCATGGCCTCCCAGGCGGCCGTGACCCCGGCAATGAGGCGAGCGGGCAGGGGCGCGGCGATGATCGCGGCGCGGATCTCCGCGCCGGCGCGGGCAAGGGTTGCCACGTCGTCCACGTCGAGCCGGCCGAGGATCGCGTCGATCCGGTCGGCGAGGTCGTTCTGGGCAAGGAAGGCACGGTAGGCGTCGGCAGTGGTGGCGAAGCCATCGGGTACGTTCAGCCCGAGGCCCGAGAGCTGGCCCAGCAGCTCGCCGAGCGAGGCGTTCTTGCCGCCTACCCGGGCGACATCGCCCATGCCCAGGGAGCGCAGCGGTACCACCCAGGCGTCCTGATTGCCTACCTCGTCGCGACCGGCCATGATCGGGTTCCTGCCTCGTGCATTTCGAGATCGCCGATGACGGAACCCCGGGAACCCGCAACTGCGGTGCCGCAGGCCCCGACGCTCGCCGAAGACCGGTCGCGCAAGAATCGGCGCGTGGTGTTTTTTCTTTCGGACCAGACCGGCGTCACGGCGGAGACGCTCGGCCGCAGCCTCTTGACTCAATTCGAGGGCTACGATTTCGACCAGGTGACTGTGCCATTTATCGATTCTGTTGACAAGGCAGAGGAGGCCGTGCGGCGGATCAACGCGGTGGCGGCCGAGTCCGGCACCCGGCCCATCATCTTCAGCACGCTGGTGCACGACGAGATCCGGGAAAGATTCGCGGCGGCCAATGGCCTCCTGCTCGATTTCTTCTCCACGTTCCTCGGACAGATGGAGCGGGAGCTCTTGATCCGCTCCTCCCAGACCGTGGGGCGGGCCCACGGCATGAAGGACCCGTCGGCCTACGACAAGCGCATCGAGGCCACCAACTTCGCCCTGAACAACGATGACGGCACGCGCACCAGCGAATACGGCAGCGCAGACGTGATCCTGCTCGGGGTGTCCCGGTCGGGGAAGACGCCGACCTGTCTCTACCTCGCGCTGACCTACGGCGTCTTTGCCGCCAATTACCCGCTGTCCGAGGACGAGTTCGAGACCGGGCGCCTGCCGAAGGCCCTGGAGCCCCACCGGGCGAGGCTTTTCGGCCTCAGCATCTCGCCCGAGCGGCTCCAGCAGATACGGCGGGAGCGGCGCCCCGAGGGCCGCTACTCCTCGATCGAGCAGGTGCGCTACGAGCTGCGGGGCGCGGAGGCGCTGTTCCGCCGCTACCAGATCAACTGGGTGGACACCACGGGCTTCTCCATCGAGGAGATCGCCAGCAAGATCCTGAACAGCACCGGCATCGAGCGGCGCGTGCGGCCCTAGGACGGACGCGGTCCGCTCAGATGCGACCCGTTGGCGCCCCGAGGCCGGTGTGGTGGACGATGCGGGCCAGCTGGGCCGCGAGGTCTCCGAGGGACTGCACCGCCCGCCCGGTGGGCAGCGCGATGTCGGGGGCCCGGGCCACGTGCCGTTCCAGGTACACGCGCAGCGTGGCGCCGGCCGTGCCGGTTCCTGACAGCCGGTAGACGATGCGGCAGCCGTTGTCGAACACGAGCCGAACGCCCTGGTGGGCCGACTCGCTGCCGTCCACCGGATCCCGGTAGTGGAAGTCGTCGGCGGTCTGGATGGTGCCGCCGGCAGGATTCGTGCCCCGGAGGGCGGGCAGCAGGTCCCGCAGGGCCGTCATGAGGTCCCCGGCCCGGCCCGCGTCGTCGATCACGTAGTCCCAGCGCTGGTAGTGGTGGCGCCCGAAGCGGCCCCAGTGGTCCGCGAGGATTGCGGGCAGGGTGCGTCCGTCAGCGGCGAGCAGGTTCAGCCAGAACAGCACGGCCCAGAGGCCATCCTTCTCGCGGCAGTGGGCCGAGCTCGTGCCGAAGCTCTCTTCGCCGCACAGGCCGATCCGGCCAGCCTCGAGGAGGTTGCAGAAGAAGCGCCATCCGGTCGGCGTCTCGTAGCAGGGCAGGCCCAGGCTGGCCGCGACCACATCGAGTGCCCGGCTCGTGGGCATGGATCGCGCGACGCCGGGCACACCGGCCCGGTAGCCCGGGATGTGGTGCATGCCGGCCAGCATCAGGGCCACGCTGTCGCCCGGGGACACGAACGTATCCGGCCCGAGGATCATGTTACGGTCGCCATCACCGTCCGACGCGGCGAGCAGCTCCGGCGCTCCCGGCGCCCGGGAGGCGGCGACGAGCTGCGCGGCATCGATGGGATTCGGGTCCGGGTGCAGGCCCCCGAAATCCGGCAGGGGTTCGGCGTGCAGCAGCGACTCCACCGGCGCGCCGAGACGTTCAACGAGGATCCGGCGGGCGTAGGGACCCGTGACCGCATGCATGGCATCGAAGCAGATGCGGTGGCCGCCCCGGAGCCAGTCTGCGATGCGCTGGAAGTCGAACAGCGACTCCATGAGGGCGGCGTAGTCCGCCACGGGATCCACGACCTCGATGGTGACATCGCCCACGCGGCGCGTGCCGGTCCGGCCGAGGTCCAGCAGCGGCAGTACTGCGTGGCGGTAGCCGGTTAGGCGCGTGCTGGCCCTGTAGACGTCCTCGGTGACCTGCTCGGGGGCCTGGCCGCCCGTCGGCATGTTGAACTTGAGGCCGAAGTCGCCATCCGGCCCGCCGGGGTTATGGCTCGCCGTGAGCAGGAAACCGGCATCCGCGTGCCGCAGCCGGATGAGGTGTGATGCCGCGGGTGTCGACAGCAGTCCGTCGCGGCCCACGATGATCGTGCCGATGCCGTTGGCAACGGCGACGGCGATGAGCCGCTGGATCGCCTCGCTGTTGAAGTAACGGCCATCACCACCGATCACGATGCACGCACCGGGTGGCAGCGCGAGCGTGGCCAGCACGGCCTGGGTGAACATCTCGAGGTAATGCGGCTGGCGGAAGACCTGCACCTTCTTGCGCAGGCCCGCCGTGCCGGGCTTCTGGTCGGTGAAC
>ERZ761602.3293-NODE-3293-length-23111-cov-23.779667_pt1 | contig 23111 bp, 25 predicted proteins | sample MGYA00512165_ERZ761602 | MGnify/ENA primary metagenome ERZ761602 (study PRJEB28899, sample SAMN02445085) | bioreactor sludge metagenome | biome: EBPR sludge; isolation source: Thorneside wastewater treatment plant | place: Australia: Brisbane, Thorneside...
CCGGCAAGTCGGCGCGGATCAAGGAAAAGTTGACGCGCAAGCAGCGCTGAACAGCCGACGCGCAAGCAGCGCTGAACAGCCGACGCGCAAGCAGCGCTGAGCAAGCGCGGATGCGGTAAACGACAACGCGGCGGGGTCGAACAGGCTCCGCCGTGCTTGTTGTGGCGAGCGCCCGCCGGTCAGCCGCCAGGTCGCTTGTCGTTCTCGATCAGGGCGTATGCGGAATGGTTGTGAATTGATTCGAAGTTCTCGGACTCCACTACATAGGCATCGATGCGCTGCTCGGCGTTGAGCCGTGCCGCGACGTCGCGCACCATGTCTTCGACAAATTTCGGGTTGTCGTAGGCGCGTTCGGTGACGAATTTCTCGTCGGGGCGCTTGAGCAGTCCGTAGAGCTCGCACGATGCTTGTGACTCGATGAATTGAACCAGTTCCTCGATCCACAGGTGCTCATTGATCCGTACGGTGACCGTCACGTGCGAGCGCTGGTTGTGTGCGCCGCGTTCGGAAATTTCCTTTGAACACGGGCAGAGGCTGGTCACCGGAACGGCGACCTTGATGGTCGACTCGATCCGCCCGTGGCCGATCTCGCCAATCAGCGTGACGTCGTAATCCATCAGGCTCTGCACACCGGACACCGGAGCCGCCTTGTTGATGAAATAGGGAAAACTCATTTCGATATGACCGGTCTCGGCTTCCAGCCGGTCAACCATGTCGCGCAGCATGGCCGGGAAATTTTCGACCGATATTTCTCGCTCGTGGCTGTTGAGAATTTCCACAAAGCGCGACATGTGGGTGCCCTTGAAGTTGTGCGGCAGGCTGACGTACATGTTGAACATGGCGATGGTGTGCTGCACGCCGCCGGACTTGTCGAGCACCTTGACCGGGTGACGAATGGCTTTGATGCCCACCTTGTTGATGGCGATCCGCCGGGTATCGGCCGAGCCCTGAACGTCCACCATTTCAGTGGGGGCTTGCGGGGTTTCTGGTGCGTTCATCGCGGCTCCTGATAATCTTGCTGATCGTCGCATGCCATGTGCGGTGGCTGGCCCGGATCTGCCAGTCTGCCTTGCCGGGCCCGTATCGCGCTGACGATACCGTCGCCGTCCAGGCCGATTTCCGCCAGCAGGAGCGCCTGGTCGCCCTGTTCGACGAAGTGGTCGGGAAGTCCCATACGCAACAGTTGCACGGTGCAGCCGAGTTCTTCAAGAATCCGCTCGACTTCGGAACCGGCGCCACCGATCAAGGCATTCTCTTCGACGCTGACCAGCAGCGAATGTTCCGCCGCCAGGGTGGCGATCAGTTCGCGATCGATCGGTTTGACAAAGCGCATGTTGGCGACCGTGGCGTCGATCTCTTCGGCCGCTGCCAGCGCCGGTGTGAGCATGCTGCCGAAGGCGAGCAGCGCGACCTTGCTGCCGCGGCGGCGGATTTGGCCCTTGCCCAGGGGTAGCCCGACCAGGGTCGGTTCAATGACCGCTCCCGGACCGGTTCCGCGCGGGTAGCGCACGGCGCTCGGGCAGTCCAGGTGGTAGGCGGTGGTCAGCATCTTGCGGCACTCGTCCTCGTCGGCGGGGGTCATCACCACCATGTTCGGAATGCAGGTCAGGAACGAGAGGTCGAACGCACCATGATGCGTCGGACCGTCGGCGCCGACCAGGCCGCCACGGTCGAGTGCGAAGACGACGGGCAGGTTTTGCAGAGCCACATCGTGCACCAGCTGATCGTAGCCGCGCTGCAGGAAGGTCGAGTAGATCGCCAGCACTGGCCGCATGCCTTCACAGGCCAGCCCGGCGGCAAAGGTGACCGCATGCTGCTCGGCGATCCCGACATCGTGATAGCGGTCCGGGTAGCGTTCGCTGAAGCGCAGCAGGCCCGAGCCTTCGCGCATCGCCGGAGTGATGCCGACCAGACGCGGGTCGGCAGCCGCCATGTCGCACAACCAGTCGCCAAAGATCTGCGTATAAGTCGGCTTGGCGCCGCTCTTGCCGCCAGCGATACCGACCTCGGGCTTGAATTGAGAGACGCCGTGGTAGAGGATCGGATCGACTTCGGCCAACTTGTAACCCTGGCCCTTCTTGGTGATCACATGCAGGAACTGGGGGCCTTTGAGATTCTTCAGGTTCAGTAGCGTCGGCACCAGTGACTCGAGATCGTGCCCGTCGATCGGGCCGATATAGTTGAAACCCAGTTCCTCGAACAGGGTGCCGGGGGTCAACATTCCCTTGACGTGCTCCTCGGCGCGTTTGGCGAACTCGAGCAGCGATGGCGAGAAGTCGAGGATCTTCTCGCCAGCCTTGCGCGCGGCGTTGAAGGTGCTGCCCGAAAAGAGACGCGCCAGGTAGCGGTTGAGTGCTCCCACCGGCGGTGAAATCGACATGTCATTGTCGTTGAGCACGACCAGCATGTCGGCGTCTGCGACGCCGGCGTTGTTCAGTGCTTCGAAGGCCTGGCCGGCAGACATCGCGCCGTCGCCGATGATCGCCACCACCTTGCGCGTCTCGTGTTTGATCTTGGCGGCCAGAGCCATGCCCAGCGCGGCCGAGATCGAGGTAGACGAGTGGCCGACGCCGAAGGTGTCGTACTCGCTCTCGCTACGTTTCGGAAAGCCGGAAACGCCGCCGTGCATCCGCAGCCTGGCCATCCCGGCGCGCCGCCCGGTGAGCACCTTATGGGCGTAGGTCTGATGGCCGACATCCCACACCAGGCGGTCATGCGGCGTCTCGAAGACGTAGTGCAGCGCGACGGTGAGTTCGACGGTGCCGAGGTTCGACGACAGGTGGCCGCCGGTCCGCGAGACCGATTCAACCAGAAAGGTGCGCAATTCGCTGGCCAACTGGGGCAGGTGTCGGCGGTCAAGTTTGCGCAGTTGCGCCGGATAGCTGATGGTATCGAGCAGAGGGTAGGGGGTCATTTTCTTGTTGGGTCCTGCAGAAGCGCTGTGTACCGACCGCGAGCGGTGAGCGGCAGCGGCACCTAGAACTTGCGCTGGGTGATGAAATCGGTCAGCTCGACCAGGCGCCGCTTGCGTTCGCCAAAAATGGCTAGCGCTTCAAGTGCCTGGCTCTTGAGGTCGGCGGCAAATTCACGGGCCCTTTCGAGACCCATCAGGCTGACGTAGGTCGGCTTTTCCGCGGCTGCGTCCTTGCCTGCGGTCTTGCCCAGCGTGGCGGTGCTGGCGGTGCAGTCGAGAATGTCATCAACAACCTGAAACAACAGGCCCGCGCGCTTGGCAAAGCGGTCAAGCGCAGCGCTTTCGGGAGCGCTCAGCGCGGTCCCACAGAGGCCTCCGAGCAACACCGCGGCACGGATCAAAGCGCCCGTCTTGAGTGCGTGCATCAGTTCAAGCTCGGGTTGGTTGAGCCTCCTGCCGACCGCCTCGAGGTCGATCGACTGGCCGCCGGCCATGCCCAGCGAGCCGCTCGCGCGCGCCAGCAGGCGCAGCATTTCCAGTTGCCTGCGGTGGTCGCCAAGATCGTCGCGCGCCAAGAGTTCGAAGGCCAGGGATTGCAGGCTGTCGCCAACCAGCAGGGCAGTTGCCTCATCGTATTCGACATGGCAGGTCGGCCGGCCGCGCCGCAGCACGTCGTTATCCATCGACGGCAAGTCGTCATGAACGAGCGAATAGCTGTGGATCAGTTCGACGGAGCAGGCGACCACCTGCAGCCGTTGCGGGCTGGCTGCGGTCAGTTCGCCGGCGGCAAAAGCGAGTAGCGGCCGCACGCGCTTGCCACCGTCGAGACAGGCGTAGCGCATGGCCTGGTGCAGACGGCCCGGAATCGCCTCACCGGGCGGCAAGCACCGGGACAGGGCTGCTTCCACTTGCGACTGGACGCTGCGCATCCAGACCGGAAAGGACGGATCACCCGGCGTATCCGAGACAGTGGCGGCGCTCATCGGGCTTCGTCGCCATTGGCTTCGAAAGCGCGCAGCGCACCATTTTCCAGGACCTGGATCTGCCTTTCGGCGTCACTGAGCTGCTGCTGGCAGTGCTGCAGGAGTTCGCTGCCACGTCGATACGCGGCGAGTGATTCCTCAAGCGGCAGGCGGCCCCCCTCCATGTCCTGGACGATCTGTTCGAGTTCTGCGAGTGCTGCTTCGAACTTGAGTTGGCCAGTGGCTGTTCCTGCCGGGGCGGACTGGGCACGGTCAACAGGTTTCTCGGGGTTCGCTCGTGGCATGGGAAGGGCTCGAATCAAACCGCCGAAAATAGCTTATTAGTGCCCCTCCGGTCAAACGCAAATTCCGCGATCAAGTATTGTGACGTCCGGTTACGGCGGTTCCGGGGAGTCGCCGGACGGACGAATGGGCCGAATGGCATCATCGGACCAGCTGCGGACGAACGGAGCCGCCCCCGGTGGACTTGCGGCGACAGCCTCCTTTGCGGGACTGCTCCTACACGCTACACTTGTCCAACGAAAAAGGGAGGATGCCATGATAGTCATCGAAAACCAGCCGAAGCGCGTCGAAGTCACGGTCTATGCAGAATTCTCTCTCGCGGACTACCAGGAGTTCGAGAATGCCGTCAATGGCGTGATCCAGCCCGAGGGGCCGGTCGACCTGTTCTTTGATCTGCGCGAAATGGCCGACTTCACCCTTGACGTGGCTTGGGAGGATATCGTCTTCTCGCGTGCCCATGCCAACGATTTCGGTCGCATCGCGGTGCTTACCGAAAGCCAGTGGGTGGCGTGGAGCGCATGGCTGTCGCAGATCTTCGTGCACGCCGACGTGCGGGTCTTCGACGACGAACCTGAAGCGCGGGCGTGGCTGGCCGAAGACAGCAGCGAGGGGCAGGGGGGGTGAGCTACTCGACGCTGGTCAGCAGTGCGACCCTTGCCGATCATCTCGAAGATCCGGCTTGGCGCGTCTTTGATTGCCGTCATCAGCTCGCCGATCCGGAAGCCGGCGGCAGGGCGTACGTCAACGGCCACCTGCCGGGGGCGCGCTTCCTGCATCTCGACCGCGACCTGTCGGGAGCGATGAACGGCAGCAACGGCCGTCACCCCTTGCCCGACCCGCAAGTGCTCGCTGTCCGGCTGGGTGCGGCGGGTGTTTCGCGAGCCACGCAGGTGGTCGCCTATGACGATTCCGGCGGCATGATCGCCGGCCGACTGTGGTGGCTGCTGCGTTGGCTGGGGCACGACCGCGTCGCTGTTCTGGATGGCGGTATTGAACGCTGGCTGGCGGAAGGCAGGCCACTTTCCACCGAACTGCCGGCAACTGCGGAGAAGGTGGTTTTTGAAGCGTCGCCCGACGATCGCGTCGTGAGCACCGGGGAACTGCTCGCCGACGTCGGCGAGCGCCAGCTGTGTCTGATCGACGCCCGCAGTCCCGATCGCTTTCGGGGCGAGAACGAAACCATCGATCCGGTGGGCGGGCATATCCCCGGCGCGCGCAATCGCTTCTTTCGTGACAATCTCGACGCCGATGGCTGTTTTCGCCCGGCCGCCGAACTGCGCCGCGAGTTTCTCGCGCTGCTCGCCGGGACTGATGCCAAGCAGGTGGTGATGTCCTGCGGATCAGGCGTTACCGCTTGTCACAACCTGCTGGCGATGGAGGTCGCCGGACTGCTTGGCGCACGCCTCTATGCCGGTTCCTGGAGCGAATGGTGCAGTGACCCATCGCGACCGGTCGCCCGCCAGCTTCCCTGAGCCGATCCTTTGGCAAGCCCCTCGAGCAGCAGCAGCGTGCGGCTCCTGTCTTCCCTGACAACTGCAAGGCGGACCCAGAGGTCAGACGTTCGCCGGGCCGCGGTCGCCGGGGTGCCCTGGCGCGGGCTCGCAGCGACCCGCCGCAGCTGGCTAACGTGTTATTCTGCATGCCGATAATCTGGCCGTCGATTCACGGCTAAGGGTTCTGGGGGTGCAGGGGTGACGCCAACTACTGATCGGCCGGGGAGTGTGGTCGCGATGGCCGCGGCGACCGTACCTGTTTTTCCCCTGGCGCTGGCCTTGCTGTTGGGCGGCTTGCCGCCATCGCTGGCGACTGCAGCGACGGTGGGCAACGTCTTCGTTTCCTACGCCGCTGACGGCATGCCGCGTTATGCCAGCCAGCGCCTGGATGGCAGCTACCGGCTTTTCATTCGCGGCGAGAGCGTTCCTGCAGCCCGTCGCAGCCTGTCGAGGCATCATGCCAGCGAAAGCCAGCAACAAGGCAAACGGGAATTGACGCCGCTGATCGAACATTACGCCCGCATCCATCAGGTGACGCCGGAACTGGTGACCGCGGTGGTGGGCGTCGAATCGGGCTTCAACGCCAGCGCCGTCTCGGCGAAGGGCGCCACCGGCGCGATGCAACTGATGCCGGCAACCGCCGCACGCTACGGGGTCACCCGGCCTGACGACCCGGCCCAGAACATCGACGCTGGCGTGCGCCACCTCAAGGATCTGCTCACCCGGCACCACGGCAATGTCGCTCTCGCTCTGGCGGCGTACAACGCCGGCCAGGGAGCGGTGTCCAGGCACGGCGGTCGAATTCCACCGTATCGTGAAACCATGCTTTATGTGCCTGCGGTACTTGCCGCAGCAGCGCGCGGGAACAGGCCGTGATCAGCAGCGCCGTACAAACCGTTGGCCAGAATCGGGGCGGCGTTGCCGGCGGCCAGGCTACCCGGAAGAGCCGCAGCGCGACCCGTTCCGTCGCCGGCTTTACGCTCCTGGAACTGCTGGTGGTGGTGACGATCATCGGCTTGCTGGCAGCCTACGTTGGCCCGAAGTACTTCTCGCAGCTGGGCAGGTCCGAACAGGGGGTGGCCAAGGCGCAGATCGAGGCCTTCGCGCGCGCACTCGATACCTATCGGCTGGAAGTCGGCCAGTACCCGACCACCGAAGAGGGGCTCAATGCCTTGCTCACCAAGCCGGCCAGCGCGGCCAAGTGGAACGGCCCCTACCTGCAGAAGGCGGTGCCGTCCGATCCCTGGGGTCGTGCCTACCTGTACCGCGCACCGGGCGCCAACGGCGATTTCGAGATCGTCTCCTACGGCAAGGACGGCCAGCCGGGAGGGACCGGCGACGCCGCCGACGTGACCTTTCCATGAGAATCCGCTGGAGCCAGGATGCGTTTTGAGGTGCGGGCCCTATCTGCCGACAACCTGATCGAAACGCACGCTGTTGACGCCGCCGACGCCGGGGAAGCAGGCCAGCTGCTCCGCCAGCGGCGACTGCAGCCGTTGTCGATCAAAGCGGCCATTGGTGCCGGCGCCGACTCCACTCACACCCCGGCACGCCGCAGCAAGGGCTTTTCACTGCTCCTCTTCAGCACTGAACTGCTGGCTTTGCTGGAGGCCGGGCTGAGTCTGGTGGAGGCTTTCGAAGCGCTGCTCGACAAGGAAAGCTCGGGCGCCGCGCGGGTCATCCTTGAGCGTCTGACCAGGGATCTGCGCGAAGGCCTGCGCTTTTCGGCGGCGCTGGCCCGGCAAAGCGAGATTTTCCCACCCCTTTACGTCGGCATCGTCAGGGCCGCCGAGGGAACCAGCGACCTGCCGCAGGCCTTGTCGCGCTACATCGACTATCAGACGCGGCTGGACACGCTGCGCAACAAGATGCTCAGCGCGGCCATCTACCCGGCGATCCTGCTGGCCGTTGGCAGTGGCGTGACGCTGTTCCTGATGGCCTATGTCGTGCCGCGCTTCGCCGGGGTGTACCAGGGCAGTGGCCGTTCGCTGCCCGTGCTGTCGCAATTGATGCTCGACTGGGGTCAGTTCGTCGGCCAGCACACCGCGACCGTCTTCTGGTCGCTGCTGGCCCTCGCGCTGGCCCTGGCCTACTGGCTGCGGCGCTTCATCCGCAGCGGCCGCTGGATCCTCTTCCTGACGCGCTTGCCGGGAATTGGCGAGCGCGTTCGGGTGATCGAGCTGTCGAGGTTGTACTTGACGACCGGCATGCTGCTGGAAGGCGGTATCCCGATACTGGCGGCGCTCGACATCGTCGGCAATACCGTTTCGCCCACAACGCGCGAGGCGCTGGGCGTTGCCCGTGCGATCATTTCCGACGGCGGCACGCTGTCGCACGGCTTCGACAGCAGTGGCCTGGCGACACCGGTGGCCCTGCGCCTGCTGCGCGTTGGCGAGCGATCAGGGCAGATGGGCGCCATGTTGACCCGTTCGGCGCTGTTCTACGAGAGCGAGAGCGCGCGCTGGATCGAGCGCTTTGCCAAGGTCTTCGAGCCGCTGCTGATGACCGCCATCGGTCTGTTGGTCGGCTTGATCGTGGTCCTGCTGTACATGCCGATCTTTGATTTGGCGGGTACCCTGCAATGAACGCTGCCGCCGATAACGACGGCTACCATTTCGACGACGCCCTGCTGCATCGCGCCAGGGAGATGGCCGCGGCATCGGGGCGATCGGTGGTCAGCGAGATCGAGGCGCTGACCGGCGTCGACCCGCGGCAGGTGGTCGATGAGCTGGCCCGGCGCTTTCGCCTGACGGTCATGGATACCACCGAGATGCTGGCCTGCGCCGAGGCCTTCGACCTGCTGCCGATGGTCAAGGCGCAGCTGCGCGCTTGTCTGCTGTTGCGCGCGCCGCTGGCCGGCGCCGGCAGTCGGATTATCGGCGTGATCTCGGATCCCTTTGACAGCGACGGCATGGTCTGGCTGAGCAGCCTGGTCGATGCGCCGGTTGATTACTGTCTGGCGCTGCCGGCTGACATCCAGGCCTATCTGTCAAAGCATGAAGAGTCGGTGCATGCGGTCCAGTCGCTGGTGCACGATACCGGCGCGGCGCCGGAGCGCTACCGCAGCGCCGAGGTACTAAGTTTCGCGTCGGTCAGCGGCGCCTCCAGCCCGGCCGTCAAGCTGGTCAATTCAACCGTCTATGACGCGGTCCGAGCCGCCGCCAGCGATGTCCATCTCGAGAGCACGCCGACCGGGATCACCATCAAGTACCGTCTCGACGGGGTGCTCGACACGGTCGCGCAGATCAGCGGCGTGGCGCTCGCCGAACAGGTGGTGTCGCGGCTGAAGGTCCTCGCCGAGCTCGACATCGCCGAGCGCCGAACGCCGCAGGATGGCAGCTTCCGGGTGCAGGTGGCGGGCCGCGACATCGACCTGCGGGTGTCGATCATGCCGAGCATTCACGGCGAGGATGCGGTGGTGCGTATTCTCGACAAGCGCGGGGTGATCGAAGCGCACGGGGCGCTGACGCTGGACCTGCTGGGCTTTGACCAGCACTCGCTGAAGGCCTTGCGGCGGCTGGTCGAAGAACCCTACGGGATGCTGCTGGTCACCGGCCCGACCGGCTCGGGCAAGACCACCACGCTGTACGGCGCAATTTCCGAAATCAACAACGGACGCGACAAGATCATCACCATCGAGGACCCGGTCGAGTACCAGTTGCCCGGGGTCCTGCAGATCCCGGTCAATGACAAGAAGGGCCTGACTTTTGCGCGCGGTCTGCGGTCGATCCTGCGGCACGACCCGGACAAGATCATGGTCGGCGAAATCCGCGACCGCGAGACGGCCGAGATCGCCGTCCAGTCGGCGCTGACCGGGCACCTGGTGCTGACCACGGTGCACGCCAACAACGTCTTCGACGTCTTCGGTCGTTTCACGCACATGGGCATCGACCCCTACGCCTTCGCGTCGGCGCTGAACGGCATCTGGGCGCAACGCCTGTTGCGGGTGAATTGTGCGCGCTGTAGCGAGCCGTACGCGCCCAGCGACGCCGAACTCGAACGTTTCGCGATGGCCGCCGACGATCTGGCGCGCTTCGACTTTCGTCGCGGCAGCGGCTGCGGCGACTGTCGCGGTACCGGCTATCGTGGACGCAAGGCGGTTGCCGAGATCCTGAATCTGAACGACGAGTTGCGCGAACTGATCATCGACAAGCGCCCGATCCGGCAGCTGAAGGAAGTGGCGTACCGGAACGGCACTCGCAGCCTGACGGACGCCGCGTTGCGCCTGGTGGCGGGCGGCGAGACCACTCTCGACGAGTTGCGACGTGTCACGCTTTCCGCTTGAGAGACTGCTGCTCGGGTGTTCCGCCGCGCACGCCGTATTGCTGGTCGAGCCGGCGTCGGCAATGCCCGTGCTCGCCGGCCAAGTGCTGGTGGCCGAGGAACGGCTGCCGGCAAGCGCCAGCGCCGCCCTGGCCGCCGCCCTGCCAGGCCTGACAGGCCGGCAACCCGAGACACCCGGGCCGGCAGCACGGAATCGAAGCTTGATCGTTACCGTCGACGACGGTCTGGCCAGGAGCTTCGTCGTCACGCCACCGCGGGGGACACGCGGACTGCGCGAATTGCGGGCGACCGCGGCGGCCCGCTTCGCGACGCTCTATGGGGCGTCAGCCGACGACTGGCTCCTGGTCGGCGACTGGCATGCGCGGGTTCCGTTCATCGTCAGCGGGCTGCCGCGCGTGCTCTATCAGGCGCTGCAGCAGCTGGCGCTGACCAACGGCTGGCGCCTCGATTCGGTGAGCCCGGCCTTCGTCCGTGTCTGGAATGGCCTGGGGGCCTCGATTCCGGCAAACGGCTGGCTGCTGGTCGGCTTCGGATCGACGCTGACGCTGCTCGCTACCGGCGACGACCGAATCGCCGGGCTGCGCAGCTTGCGGCTGCCCGCTGCGCCGGACCTGGCCGCGCTAGAGACGCTGCTCGAGCAGGAGATCCTGCGCGCTCCGGCGCAGCTCGAGCGCGGCCGGCAAGCGCTGCTGTGGGCGGGTGCTGCCGAGTGGTTGCCGGTGGCCACCAGCCTTGCCGGCATGGCCTCGCGCACGATCGCCTGCAGAGCACTGGCCAGCAACGCCGGCGAAGCTTCGACAGCCGGTCAACTGGCGCTGGCGGGGAGGAGCCGATGAAGCCGCTGCGCATCGACTTCGTCGAGCGTCCGCCATGGTGCCTGCCGACTTCGCCGCGCGCCAGAGCGACGCTGATCGCCCTCGCGACGGTGCTCCTGCTGCTTGGCGTGGCGCTGGCCTGGACCGCGCTGCAACTCGGCCGTGAACTGGAGGAGGCCTCGCGGGCGATCGCCTGGACGCGGCAGGAGCTGTTTGCGCGGACGCCACCGCCACCCCCGCCGCTGGTCCTTTCGGAGCGCCAGTTGCTGGCGATCAACAGCGCCATCGGGCAGCTGAATACCCCCTGGCCGGCGATGCTGGACGGTTTCGAGAGCGTTGCCACGGCCGACATCGCTTTGCTTCAGATCGAGCCGGACAACCGCCGGCGCCTGGTCAAGGGCGTCGCCGAAGCCAGGGATCACCAGCGGATGCTCGACTACCTGGCGGCGCTCGGGTCGGCTGCGCCCTTTGCTCGGGCGGTGGTCACCAAGCAGGAGATCAACGAACAGGATCCCAACCGGCCACTGCGCTTCGCCTTTGAGGCGCTGCTGGCCGAACCGGCGGCGCCGGCAGCGACGCCTGCCGTGATCCCGGCGCGCGCTCGGGATGGCCAATGAACAGGATCGCGCTGATCGCCGACCGCCTGCGCTTGACCGCCGAGATCTGGCTCCATCGGCACGGCCCGTGGTCGCTGACGCTGGCCATGGCTTTCTGCTCGCTGCTGGCGCTGGCCTTGCTGCTGATCCCTGGCCTGCAAAGCGAACTGGCGGAGCGGCAGACCGAGCAGCAAGCGGTGGTCGACGCGCTTCAGGCGCGCGCGGTGGGCGCCTTGGCGCCGCCCGAGCCGCCGCGGTCAACATCCGAGCGCCACTATCGGGCTTTCCGGCAGATCCTCGCCGACGAGAGCCAGGTGCTGCCAAGTATCCAGGCGGTGCTCGATTCGGCGGTCAGCCACCAACTGCTTGCCACCCGTGCCGAGTACCAGCGCGGCCAGGATCCGCTGGTGCCGGCCGAGACCCTGCAGATGACCGTGCCGGTTAGGGGGCGCTATGCCGACGTTCGTCGCTGGATCGAAGAGATCCTCGCCACGCAGCCTTTCGTCGCGGTCGACGAACTGGGCTTCAAACGCGAGGAAATCGGCATTGACCAGCTTGAGGCCAGGCTTCGCCTGACCATCTGGCACCGGCCGGCCAGGTCTTCCGAGCGCGTTGGCGGGGTCGCTGCGGCCGAGGTGGAGCGGTGAGCGCACGTCGTCTGACCCTCTTCACCTTGCTGGTGTTGGCAGCCTGGCTGGCGCTGTTCGGCGACAAGACGCCGACTGACCGGAATACCGGCGAGGAGGTCGCCGCGCTGCCGGCGAGAACGGCCGGCGGCGGGAGCGGCGACGCGTCGACCGCTCGCCGCGCCGACCGCCCGCCGCCTGGCTCGCGGGCGCTGCCCGGCACGGCCTCCACAAGCCTTGAAGTGGCGGCCTTGATTCCACGCCAGCAACTGATTTCGGCTGCCGCCGATGAGCACCAGAGTCGGGACCTGTTCCCGCCGCTGAGCTGGACGCCGCCGCCGCCGTTGCCCGAAAAATCGGCCAGTCCGCCGCCGCCGATGGCACCTCCGGTCCCCTTCGTGTACCTTGGCAGAAAGCTGGAAGGCGGACAGTGGGAAGCGTATCTGGGAGTCGGCGAGCAGGTGTTCATCGTCCGCGAGGGGATGACGCTCGCCGGCACCTACAAGGTCAAGGCCGTCAGCCCGCCGACCCTGACCTTGATTTACCTGCCACTCAAGCAGTCACAGACCATCCCGATCGGAGAATCACCATAGTGAACGAGGAAAAATCGGGCCCGCGGCGACCGGCAGCCTGGCGGCGTCGCTGCCTGGGCGTGGCGGCCGCGCTGCTGTTGGCCGGTTGCGCTGCCCAGAACGCTTTTCAGGAAGGGCAGGCGCTGCTGGCGGCCGAACAGGTCGATGCCGGACTAGCCAGAATCCAGGAAGCCATCCGCCTTGAACCTGCGTCGGCCGAGTATCGCATGGCTTATTTCCAGGCCCGGGAACGCTACGTAAACGCCAGTATCGCCAGGGGCGAACGCGCCGTCGCCGAAGCGAGCTACGACGCCGCCGACGTGGCCTTCCAGCGGGCGCTGGTGCTGCAGCCTGGCAACGAGCGGGCGCTAGCGGGCTTGCAACTGGTCGACGCGGCACGTCGTCACGGCCGCCTGTACGCCGAAGCGGCCGCCGCCTGGAACCGGCAGGACGCAGAAGCAGCGCGGGCCAGCTTGCGCAAGATCCTGGCGGCCAACCCCAGCCACGAGCGTGCCCTCGCCCTGCTGCGGCTGATCGACGACGGCAGCGCCCGGATCGCCAAGGATTCGGTGCTCACTGCCGCGTACCGAAAGCCGATCACCATCGAATTCAGGGACACCCCGGTGAAGACGGTCTTTGAGGTCATTTCGCGGACATCGGGGTTGAACTTCATTTTCGACAAGGACGTGCGCGCCGACCAGAAAGCCACGGTGTTCCTCCGCAACAGCACCATCGAGGCGGCGATCAACCTGCTGCTGCTGACCAATCAGCTCGAGCAGCGCGTCCTCGATGGCAACTCGATCCTGATTTACCCCAATACACCGGTCAAGCAACGGGAGTATCAGGCGCTGACCGTCAAGACCTTCTACCTCGCGAATTCCGATGCCAAGACCGTCGCCACCACCCTCAAGACGATGCTCAAGAGCAAGGACCTGGTGGTCGACGAGAAGCTCAACCTGGTGATGCTCCGCGACACTCCGGAGGCGATCAGGCTGGCCGAGAAGCTGGTTGCCTTGCAGGACGTGCCGGAACCCGAGGTGCTGCTCGAAGTGGAGATCCTCGAGGTCAAGCGCTCACGGCTGCAGGCGCTGGGGGTCAACTGGCCCGACAACATGGCCTTGCGAGCGCTTCCTGTCGACGCCCTGACCCTGAAAACGCTGGGCAACATCACCTCGGCGACGACTGGCGTGACCGTCGGGCCGGCGATCGTCCGCGCCAATCAACTCGACACCGATGTCAATCTGCTGGCCAATCCCCGCATCCGCGCGCGCAATCGCGAGAAGGCCAAGATCCTGATTGGCGAGCGCGTGCCGAACATCACCTCGACCATTACCGTGGGGTTTTCCACCGAGTCGATCACCTACCTCGATGTCGGCCTGAAGCTCGACGTCGAGCCGACGATCTATCTCGACAACGAGGTGGCGATGAAGATCACGCTGGAAGTCAGCAACATCGTCAACCGGATCGAAACCAAATCCGGCACCGTCGCGTATCAGATCGGTACGCGCACGGCAACCAGCGTCCTGCGCCTCAAGGACGGCGAGAACCAGTTGCTGGCCGGCCTGATCAGCGACGAGGACCGGCGAACGGCCAGCAAAGTCCCGTTCCTGGGCGAGATCCCCATTCTCGGCCGCCTGTTCGGGAGTCACTCCGACGAGGGGATCAAGACCGAGATCGTGCTCTCGATCACGCCACGGATCATTCGCAACATTCAGCGCCCGGAGGCTCATCTTTCGGAGTTCGATGGTGGAACCGAAAGCAATTTCCGTGGCCAGCTCGCCGGCGGCGGTGGCCCGGGGTTCGGTGCGGCTGCCGCGGCGGCGGCCTCGCCGCCAGGCGCGGTGGCATACCCGGCCGGCGCACAGGCAGCCGGGAGCGAAACGCTGAACAACCCGCTGACGCTGACGCCGGCGCTTGCGCCGGCGCCGGCGGCGGACGGCGGATTGCAGCCGTCGCCAGCGTCGGCGACGGATCCCGAGGCCGTCGCCCAGCCCGGCGGGTCGGCGCAGTTGCTCTGGCAGGGCCCGACACAACTCAAGGCTGGCGACACCCTGGCGCTGCAACTGGTGATGCAGGCCGACCGGCCGGTGGTCAGCCTGCCGCTGGCGATCGGTTTCGATCCGCGCGTCCTGCAGGTCGTCGATGTCAGCGAGGGTGGCTTTCTTGGCCAGGGTGGCGCGCAGACCAGCTTCACCTATCGCGTCGATCCCGGCGGCCAGGTGCTGATGACTGCGACGCGCTCAGGTGCCGGCGGCGCCACCGCTCCGGACGTCGTGGCGACGGTCAACTTCCGCGCCGTGGCGCCAGGCGCCTCGCGCATCGAGCTGATCACCATCGCTCCGGTCGCTGCGGGCGGGGTGACGATCAGCGCCACTCCGCCGGGACCGCACATGTTGACCGTTGTCCGGTGATCGCCGATGGCACGGACCGCGTGTTCCTCGTGCCTGCGCACGCCGCTGCCCGGCCCGGCGACCGGCTGCCGCCGGCAGGGCTTCTCGCTGATCGAGTTGCTGATTACGCTGGCCGTGGTCGCCGTTCTCGCCGGGGTCGTGGTTCCGGTTGCCCAGACCGCCGTGCAGCGTGCCAAGGAGCAGGATCTCCGGATCGCCCTGCGCGAGCTGCGTGGCGCGATCGATCGCTACAAGAAGGCCGGTGACGAAGGCCGCATCCGCAAGGCCACGACCGACAGCGGCTACCCGGCGACACTGCAGGTCCTGCTCGAAGGCGAAGACGATCTGCGCGACCCCAAGCGCCGCAAGATCTACTTCCTGCGCCGCATTCCCCGCGATCCGATGCATCCGGACAGCAGGGTGGCGCCGGCCGACACCTGGGCCAAGCGGTCCTACGCCAGCGAACCCGACAATCCCCGCGAAGGCGACGATGTGTACGACGTTTACTCGCAATCCAAGGGCATCGGGTTGAACGGCGTTCCCTACCGCCAATGGTGACGGCCGGCAGGCAGTGCCGGAAGCCTCGGCTGCGTGCGCACTGGGGGTTCACGCTGATCGAGTTGCTGGTCGTGTTGTCGATCATCGCGCTGTTGCTGACCCTTGCGGTACCCCGCTACTTCCACAGCATTGAAGTGTCCAAGGAGGCGGTTCTGCGCGAGAATCTGCACCTGGTTCGAGAAACGATAGACAAGTTCTACGGCGATAAGGGGCGCTATCCCGACAGTCTTGATGAACTGGTCAGCGAAAAGTATCTGCGCTCGCTGCCCTACGACCCGATCACCGGCAGTACCAGTACCTGGACGCTGATCGCGCCCGCTACCGCCGACGCCACGGGCGGGGTCTACGATCTGAAGAGCGGTGCGCCGGGCGCCACCCGCGACGGCAAGCCATTCGCCGATCTGTAGCGATGGCGCGCGCTGGCTTTCGCAGCACCGGCAGCGGCGAGGCCGGCTTCAGCTACCTCGCGCTGCTGATCCTGGTCGCCATCCTGGCACTGGCGACCAGCGGTCTGCTGACGCTGGGCAGCATCGTCCAGCGGCGTCAGGCCGAGCAGCGACTGCTCGAGGTCGGCGCCAGTTATCGGCAGGCGATTTCCAGCTATCTGAACAGCAGTCCGGCGGGCGACCGCCGCTACCCCGGTACGCTGGCCGAGCTGCTCAGGGATCCGCGCCATCCCGGCGTGCTCAGGCATATCCGGCAACTCTACGCGGACCCGATCAGCGGCCGCCAGGAGTGGGGACTGATCGTCGCCCCCGGTGGTGGCATCATGGGCGTACATAGTCTGTCGAAGGCGCGGCCGATCAAGGTCGGCGAATTCGACCCCGAGGATGCGTCCTTCGAAGGTGCCTCAAGCTATTCCGGTTGGCTCTTCGTCGCGCGACCTTCCGCTGCAGGTCCGCTTTCGGCGCCCGGCCAGGGGGGCGAGACGCCGGCTTCGATACCGACCCTGGACGGTTCGGCGGTTGCTGGCGGTCTGGTGCCGCAGAATCCCGCGATGGTTCCCGCTCAAGTGCCGGCGCCGACGCCTCTTCCGTTGGCCCCCGGGGGCGGGTAGAGCGGATCGCACTGCTCGTCGAGGGCCGCAATCACCGCCCCGCAGTCAGATTTCGCTTCAAACGCCCAGCCTGCTGTGATAGCGTCTAGCTTCCTGTCTTGGAGGGAAGCATGATGATTACTGGATCGCGTTTTTGGAAATTGAGGTATGCAGTGTCGGCCACCTCGGTGGCCCTGCTGTTTACCGGCGGCGCTGTTGGTGCCGCGGAGGTGCCGCTGGTTGATGGGACGCACTGGACGACGTCCGCTCCGGATGTCAAGAAGGCCTATCTGGTCGGCCTGGCCAATGCCATCCAGATCGAGATGGCGTATGAGGCCGACGGCATGCCTGCTGCGGCTGCGGACGGCTTTTCGTCAACCGTGGTCAAGGGAATGAAGGGCCAGACCTTGAGCGCCGCGCTCGAAGTCGTGGACAAGTGGTACGCGGCACATCCCGAGAGCTTGCGGCGACCCGTGGTCGAGACGATCTGGTTCGAAATGGTGGTCCCAGGACTTGGCAAGAACAAATAGCGGAGGCGAGAGAGATGAAAACAACGGGATTAGCACTAGCGACCGCTGCGGCCGTCGCCCTGATGGGTTGCACGAACATGACGCCGCGCGAGCAGGGGACGGTCAGCGGTGCGGCGATTGGCGCCGCGGCGGGGGCGGGTATTGCCGCCATCTCGGGGGGCAACGGGTGGACCGGGGCCGCGATTGGCGGGATCGTTGGCGGAACGGTCGGCAATCTCAAGGGCAAACAGCAGCAGTAGCGCCATGGATGCTCGGCCGGGGTCTGGCCCGCCCAGGAACTGCCAAGCCTCCCAGCGAATCCTTTCCCCGAGAGCCGCGGCAGCGGCTCTTCCTACTTGGTGATCGCTGCGTTGCGGCCGGAAAACTGGTCGCTCAGGCGAAAAGCCGCATCGCTGAAGTCACCGCGCGGCTGGGACTTGCAGTAGCGCGTGATGTGCTGTTCGACAGTGCCGCTGGAGATCGTCGATACCTGCTGGCTGCGGTTGGCGTAATTGTGGCCGGTGAGGACGCCGCGCACCCACACGACGTAGAGCGCACGTTGTTCGGCATCGTTGGTCGATTCGGCCCAGGCGCGACACGACATGTCGTCAAAGCCGAGGATCTTGACCGGGATCTCGGCAGCGGCGGCTGGGTTTGTCGCCAGCACGGCAAGCGACAGGACAGCGCGATGCAGGCACTTCCATCGGGACATTGAGTGGCTCCTTGCCAGGTGATCGTGTGAAGGCTCTGATTGTCCACGGTAAGGGGCAAGTAGTCCATGCCGGCCAAGCGCTGCGGTGATGTGCCGCCGAGCGTGTCACGCGTACAATCGCGGTTCCGCATTCGCTGGCCGAGATCACCATGACCGGACAACTGTACATCGTCGCAGCTCCTTCCGGTGCTGGCAAGACGACGCTGGTGCGGGCCTTGCTCCAGAACGATCCGGGGATCCAGCTGTCAATTTCCCACACCACCCGCGCGCCGCGGGTTGGTGAACGCGATGGTTTCGCGTACCACTTCGTCGGCGTGCAGGACTTTCTCGAGAAGGTGCGGAATGGCGATTTCATCGAGTGGGCGCAAGTGCACGGCAACTACTACGGTACCTCGACCAGTGGCCTGGAGGCGGCCGTGCAGGCCGGCCAGGAGGTGCTGCTCGAGATTGACTGGCAGGGCGCGCAGCAGGTGCGGCGCCTGTTTCCGGCCGCAATCGGCGTCTACATCCTGCCGCCTTCGGTCGATGAACTTGAACGCCGCCTTTGCGGGCGGGGAACGGACAATGCCGAAACGATCGCTCGCCGCGTCGCCGCCGCGCGCGACGAGATGCGGCATGTGGCTGAATTCGACTATGTTATTATCAACGACGACCGGCAGCTGGCCTTGCGCGACCTGATGACGGTGATTCACGCGTCGCGACTCCGCTACGCTGTACAGCGTCAGCGTCATTCCGGCCTGTTCGCAACAATGCTCTGACTCTGGTGGGAGATTTACATGGCAAGAGTAACCGTAGACGACTGTCTGCACCGTATTCCGAATCGTTTCCAGATGACCCTGGCGGCAACTTTCCGGGCGCGGCAGCTGACCGCCGGCGCTTCACCGCTGATTGACCCCGGCCGCGACAAACCGACGGTAATCGCCCTGCGCGAACTGGCAGCGGGGATGGTCGGTCTGGAAGTCCTCAACCGCGGTCAAGCCTGACCGCTGCACGACTTGCTTGCCCCGTGTGTAATCGCCGATCCGGTTGCCGCAGCAAGCACACCGGCTGAGCCAGCGGTGGCAGATCACCCCTCCGAGTTCCTCCCGCCCGAGGACGATCCGGCCTACCGGGTTTTCATCGACAGTCTGAGCTACCTGCCGCCGGAAGAAATCCAACTCGTCCGGCGGGCTTATCTGTTCAGCGAGGAAGCGCATCGCGGGCAGCTGCGCCTGTCAGGCGAGCCCTACATCACGCACCCGTTGGCGGTGGCCGGCGCGATCGCCGAGTGGCAGATGGATGTAGAGGGCGTCGTCGCCGCCCTCCTGCACGACGTGATGGAGGATACGTCGGTCGGCAAGGGCGAGATCGTCGAGCGTTTCGGCAAGTCGGTTGCCGATCTGGTCGACGGCCTGTCGAAGCTCGACAAGATCGAGTTTCAGTCGCAGGAAGACGCGCAAGCGGAAAACTTCCGCAAGATGCTGATGGCCATGGCCAGCGACTTGCGGGTGGTGCTGATCAAGCTTGCCGACCGCCACCACAATCTGCAGACGATGGCTGCCGTGCGCGCCGAAAAGCGTCGCCGCATCGCCCGCGAGACGCTAGAGATCTACGCCCCGATTGCCAACCGCCTCGGTCTCAACAAGCTGTTCAGCGAACTGCAGGATCTCTCGTTTCAGCTGATCTATCCGATGCGCGCTCGTGTTCTGGGGCGCGCGCTGAAGGCCGCGCGTGGTAACCGGCGCGAGCTGCTGTCACGGATTCTCGAAGGGATCAAGGGCAAGCTGCGCAGCGCCAACATCGAGGCGCAGGTTTTCGGTCGCGAGAAAAGTTTGTATTCGATCTACCGCAAGATGCTCGACAAGCGCCTCTCCTTCTCGCAAGTGCTGGACGTTTACGGTTTTCGGGTGGTGGTCAACGACGTGCCCACCGCTTATCTCGCGCTGGGCGCGCTGCATGCTCTCTACAAGCCGGTACCCGGGAAGTTCAAGGATTACATCGCGATCGCCAAGCCCAACGGCTATCAGTCGTTGCACACCACGCTGATTGGTCCGCACGGGACGCCGTTCGAGTTGCAGATACGCACCGAGGCGATGGACAATGTCGCGCAGGAGGGGATCGCCTCGCACTGGCTGTACAAGGATTCCGAGTCTTTCGGGGTAGACCTGCAGCAGAAAACGACCAAGTGGTTCCACTCGCTGCTGGACCTGCAGAGTGCGACCGGCGATTCGTCCGAGTTTCTCGAGCACGTCAAGGTCGATCTCTTTCCGCACGAGATCTACGTGTTCACCCCCAAGGGCAAGATCATCCCCTTGCCGCGCGGTGCGACGGCGGTCGACCTGGCGTACGCCGTGCACAGCGATATCGGTAATCAAGCGGTCATGGCACGCGTCAATTTCAACATGGTGCCGCTGGTGACCGAACTGACCAACGGCGATCGCGTCGAGGTTGTCACCGCTGCCGACGCCCATCCGCTCGCCGATTGGCTCAATCACGTCAAGACCGGCCGCGCCCGCAGCAAGATTCGCCACTACCTCAAGACCGCGCAGAACGACGAGTCTACGGCGCTTGGCGAGAAGATGCTCGGGCAGGAATTGCGGGCGCTCGGTGTGGCGGCCTCCGAGGTGCCGGTTGCGAGGTGGAAGAGCGTCCTTCGTGATTCCGGCAACAAGCTGATCAAGGAGGTCTATACCGACATCGGTCTCGGTTTTCGCCTCGCCGGTGTCGTTGCTCGCCGCCTGCTGACCCTGGAGGATACGTCGCAGGCAGCCGACAAGCCGGCATCCTCGCTGCTGGTCCGGGGGAGTGAAGGGATGGCCGTTCAGTTTGCTCCTTGCTGCCAGCCGATTCCCGGTGATCCGATCATCGGCTCGATCTGGAAGGGGAAAGGCCTGGTCATTCATACCCACGACTGCCCGGCCATCCGCAAGGCGCGCAGCGCCAAGCCAGCCAAGTGGATCGATGTCGAGTGGGAGCCGGAGCCCGGCAAGCTGTTCAGCGTTCGCCTGCAGATCGTCGTGCAGAACACCCTGGGCGCTTTGGGAAGGATCGCCACCGAGATCTCGAGCTCCGGAACGAACATCGAGCACGTCAATATGGACGACAAGCGTCCGGGCTTGTACACGACACTGCATTTTACCGTCCAGGTCGCCGATCGCACGGCGCTGGCGCGGCTGATGCGCAGCCTGCGGCGCATACCGGAGGTGGTCCGCATTGCCCGTGATCAAGGGCTTCCCGCTTGAACCTCCTGGCCGCGGTCGATCGCCCGTTTCGCCACCGAACGCTCACCGCGGACGGGCATTCGCGATCCTTGTCGCGCGCCCGTGTCGGAACCGCGCAGCGGCGGTTTACCGGTTGAAGATTCTCGTCCTTGGCGCCGGTGTCGTTGGCGTCGCCAGTGCCTGGTATCTGGCCCGGGCTGGACATCAGGTGACGGTGCTCGATCGCCAGCCTGCGGCCGGACTGGAAACCAGTTTCGCCAACGGTGGCCAGATTTCGGTCTCGCACGCCGAGCCGTGGGCGCATCCGCATGCGCCTCTGCGCGCGCTGGCCTGGATGCGGCGCGAGGACGCACCCTTGCTCTTCCGTTTGCGCTGGGACGCTGCACTGCTGGATTGGAGTCTGTGCTTCTTGCGCGAGTGCACGGCGCGAAGAACGCGCGACAATATCCGCCATATCGTCGCGCTGGCGCTCTATAGCCGTCGCCAATTGCGCGAGCTGCGCGCTGAAACGTCGCTGGTCTACGATCATCTCGAACGTGGCATCCTGCACATTTACACGGACCGGCGCGAGTTTGCGGCAGCGGTCAAGGCGGCGGCCGTGATGCGTGACTTCGGCTGCGAACGGCAAACGGTCAGCGTCGAGGAATGCCTGGCCATCGAACCGGCGCTCGCTCCGGCGGCACCGCTGCTGGTGGGTGGTGACTATACGGCCAGCGACGAATCCGGTGACGCGCATCGCTTCACGCAGCAGCTTGCCGACCGCTGCGCGGCGCGTGGCGTTGTTTTCCGCTATGGCGTCGCGGTGGACAAGCTGACCGCCGTGGCCGGCCGTGTCGAGGGTGTGCTGGCGGCTGGCGAACTGTACCAGGCCGACGCCTATGTCGCCGCGCTCGGAAGTTACACGCCGTTGTTGCTGCGCCCGCTCGGCCTGCGTTTGCCGGTCTATCCGGCGAAGGGCTACTCGGCAACCGTCCCGCTCGGCGAGGATAGCGTCGCGCCGACCGTCAGCCTGACCGACGACGGCCACAAGATCGTCTTTTCGCGCCTCGGTCAACGCCTGCGGATCGCCGGGACGGCCGAGTTCAACGGCTACAACACCGAGCTCAACGCGGTCCGGTGTGCGGCCTTGATGCGCCGGGCCGACGAGCTCTTTCCGAATCTGCGCGCCGCCGGCGAAGCCGAATTCTGGTGCGGTCTTCGTCCGGCGACGCCGTCGAACGTGCCCTTGATTGGACGCTCGGCAATTACCAATCTGTACCTTAATACCGGCCACGGTACGCTTGGCTGGACGATGGCCTGCGGCTCCGGCGCAGCGCTGGCCGACATCGTCAGCGGCCGTTTGCCCGAGCCGAACTTCAGGTTTCTCTGAAGCAACGCCGACCAGCCAGGACACCTGACCGCGTGCGAACGGTGATCGGCGACACCAACAGCCCGGTTCGAGCGCTTCGACGGCCGGCGCTGGCGGGCACTGCGGGAGTTCGCCCGGATAACTTTCACGGTCCGGTGAGGTCAATGGAGCGCTTCTTTTGTGATCCTGATTGACACGCATTGCCACTTCGCGGCCGCCGATTTCGCGACCGACCGGGATGCCCTCGCGGCGGCAGCTGGCGCCGCCGGCATTCAAGCAATGGTCGTACCGGCTGTCGACGTCGCGAGCTTTGCCGAGGTGCGCGCCTGTTGCGCGCGCTACTCGGCGTGTGCCGCTGCTTTCGGAATTCATCCGCTGTACGTCCGGCACGCCAGCGAGAGTGACCTGAAGCGCTTGCGCGAGTGTCTGGCGGACGCGCTGGCCGGGCCCGATCGGCCGGTTGCCGTCGGCGAGATCGGTCTGGACTTCTTCGTCACTGATCCCGGGGTAGAGCGGCAGGAGCATTTCTTCACCGAGCAACTGAAAATCGCCCGGGAAACCGGCCTGCCGGTGCTTCTGCACGTTCGTCGGGCTATCGATCAGGTGCTCAAGAACCTGCGCCGGATCAAGGTCAGGGGTGGGATCGCGCACGCTTTCAACGGCAGTCGCCAGCAGGCCGACGAATTCATCAAGCTGGGCTTCAAGCTCGGTTTCGGGGGGGCTCTGAGCTATCCTGGCTCGACGCGGATCCGCCGCCTGGCCGCTTCGTTGCCGCTTGAGGCGATCGTTCTTG
>ERZ761602.3295-NODE-3295-length-23085-cov-7.771429_pt1 | contig 23085 bp, 23 predicted proteins | sample MGYA00512165_ERZ761602 | MGnify/ENA primary metagenome ERZ761602 (study PRJEB28899, sample SAMN02445085) | bioreactor sludge metagenome | biome: EBPR sludge; isolation source: Thorneside wastewater treatment plant | place: Australia: Brisbane, Thorneside...
GTGGCGGCGGCATGTCCGGAGGCGGCGGCGCCTCGGGGAGCTGGTGATGCGGCTGCTGCGCCACCTGTTCGCCCCGTCTTCGCGCCGGTTGTTCCCGGAAGACAGCCTGCCCCGGATCACCGCCGCCATCGCCGAGGGCGAGCGCCGCCATCGCGGCGAGGTCATGTTCGCGGTGGAATCGGATCTGCCCCTCGGCGCCGTGCTATCCGGCATGCAGGCCCGCGAGCGCGCACGGGAGGTGTTCGCGCGTCTGCGCACTTGGGACACCGAGGCCAACAACGGCGTGCTGGTGTACCTGCTGCTGGCCGACCACCGCATCGAGATCGTGGCCGACCGCGGCCTGGCCGGCCGCGTCGACGACGGCCAGTGGCGGCAGGTTTGCGGGCTCATCGAGGACGGCATGCGCGCCGGCCGCGCCGAGCAGGCCGTGATCGACGGCATCGCCGCCGTCTCCGGCCTGCTGGCCGCGCACTACCCGCAGGTCGACGGACAACCCGACGAAGACGAACTGCCCAACCGCCCGCAGCTCCTCGATTGATCCATGCAGAAGTGCTTCGGCCTCGACGCCTTTCGGCCCGGCATTCCGGATGCCGGAGGCCCGCGGTCGCGGCTGAAGCCGCTGCTACACCAGCGGCGCCGGCTCCGGCCCTCGCAGATTCGCCTTTGTAGGAGGGGCTTCGGCCCCGACGCCTTTCGGTCCGGCATTCCGGATACTGGATGTCCGCGGTCACGGCTGAAGCCGCTCTTACGGCAGGTTCCGCTGCATCCTCCATGCGCGGACGCGGTGGGGCAGAATAGCGGCTCCCCACCGGCGATGCCGAGGCGCATGATCTACCTCCACCAGATCGATCCGATCATCTTTTCCCTGGGGCCGGGGAAGCTGCACTGGTACGGCCTGATGTACCTGCTGGCGTTCGCGATGGCCTGGTGGCTGGGCCGGCGGCGCGCGGCGGAAGGGCGCCTGCCCGGGGTGGACGCCAACGCGTTCTCCGACCTGATGTTCTACGGGATGCTCGGCGTGGTGCTGGGCGGTCGCATCGGCTACGTGCTGTTCTACGGCTTCGGTACGTTCATGGAGAACCCGCTGTCGATCTTCAAGGTCTGGGAAGGCGGCATGAGCTTCCACGGCGGCCTGCTGGGGGTGATGGCGGCGGCGCTGTGGTGGTCGCGCAGGTACCGGCTGCATTTCTTCGACACCATGGATTTCGTCGCGCCGCTGGCCGCGCCGGGGCTGGGCTTCGGCCGCCTGGGCAACTTCATCGGCGCCGAGCTGTGGGGCAAGTACACGCACGCGGACTGGGGCGTGATCTTCCCGACCGACCCCGCGCTGCGCAGCCTGGACGCGCTGCAATTGCAGGCGCAGTACGCCGCCGGCGCGCTGGACCAGTACGCGCGCCATCCTTCGCAGTTGTACCAGGCATTCCTGGAGGGGCTGGTGATGTTCGTGGTGCTGTGGACGGTCTCGCGCAAGCCGCGGCCGCGCTACACCCTCTCCGGGCTGTTCGCGCTGATGTACGGCGTGTTCCGCTTCGCCGTTGAATTCGTGCGCGTGCCCGACGAGGGCCACTACGTGGCCTGGGACTGGTTGACCAAGGGCCAGATCCTCAGCGTGCCGTTGGTGCTGCTGGGCCTGTACCTGCTGTGGCTCTCGCGCCGCTCGCCCACGCTGCATCCCGTTCCCGCCGCGCCGGCAGCAGGCAAGGAGTCCGCATGAAGCAATACCTGGACCTGCTGCGCCACGTGCTGGAGCAGGGCGCCGAGAAATCCGACCGCACCGGCACCGGCACGCGCAGCGTGTTCGGCTGGCAGATGCGCTTCGACCTGGGCGAAGGCTTCCCGCTGGTGACGACGAAGAAGCTGCACCTGCGCTCGATCGTGCACGAACTGCTGTGGTTCCTGAAGGGTGAGACCAACATCGCCTACCTGAAGGACAACAAGGTCAGCATCTGGGACGAATGGGCCGATGCCGACGGCGAACTCGGCCCGGTATACGGCAAGCAGTGGCGGCGCTGGGCCACGGCCGACGGCGGCGAGATCGACCAGATCAGGTGGGTGGTCGAGGAGATCAAGCGCAACCCGGATTCGCGCCGGCTGATCGTCTCGGCCTGGAACGTGGCCGACCTGCCGAAGATGGCGCTGATGCCGTGCCACACGATGTTCCAGTTCTACGTGGTGGACGGGAAATTGAGTTGCCAGTTGTACCAGCGCAGCGGCGACATCTTCCTGGGCGTGCCGTTCAACATCGCCAGCTACGCGCTGCTGACCCACATGGTGGCGCAGGCCTGCGGGCTGGGCGTGGGCGATTTCGTGCACACGCTGGGCGACGCGCACCTGTATTCCAACCACTACGAACAGGCGCGCGAACAGTTGTCGCGCACGCCGCGCGCGCTGCCCAGGCTGCGCCTGGACCCCGGTGTCACCGACCTGTTCGCCTTCGGCTACGACGACATCGCCATCGAAGGCTACGAACCGCACCCGGCGATCAAGGCGCCGGTGGCGGTGTAACCAGTGTGAGTCGGATTTCTCAGCCACGGAGACGGGCGCTGCGCAGGCTGGTCCTGCCCGCGTCGGGCCGTCGAGAGAGGAAACCCGCCATGTCGCTGTCGAAGTATTCCCGCAAGGCGCGCGAGAAGTTCGCCGATCACCTGTTCTCCCTGGCCACCTCGCTGGTGACCGGTTTCGCCACGGTCATCCTGATCGCGCCGCTGGGGCTGGCGTTGTCGGCGCTGTTCCGGCCGGGCGACGAAACCGAGGGCTTCTTTGAAGCGCTGGTCACGATCCCGCCGTTGGAAGGAGCGATGTTCGTGGCGATCTACCTGGCCGTCGTGTGGCTGTCCGTGAGCGCGCGGACGCAGGCGATGAAGATCTACACCGAACTGTATCCGGACCGATGCGCATCTCCCTGATCGCCGCCCTCGACCGCCACCGCGCCATCGGCCGCGACAACGACCTGCCGTGGCGACTGCCCGACGACCTCAGGCGCTTCAAGGCGCTGACGCTGGGCAAGCCGGTGCTGATGGGGCGCAGGACCGCAGAGTCGCTCGGGCGCGCGCTGCCCGGGCGGCCCAACCTGGTGCTGACCCGCAGCGGCCGGGTGCCGTTCGACGGCATGCGGGCGATGGCGTCGGTGGAAGATGCCCTGCGCTTCGCCGCCGAACACGGTGCCGATGAGTTGTGCGTGATCGGCGGCGCGGAAATCTATGCGCTGACCCTGCCGCTGGCCGACGCGTTGCACCTCACCCACGTCGATACCGTGGTGGTGGATGCCGATGCCTTCTTCCCGGCGTTCGATCCGTCCCGCTGGCGCGCCGGCGCGCCGGAGCCGCACCCTGCCGACGCGAAGCATGCCTTCGGCTTCGCCTTCGTCGACTATGAGCGCCTGCCTCCGCGGACGCCGTAGGAGCGACGTAAGTCGCGACCGCGGCAACAAGGCAAACGCAGGCCACGGATCGCGCGGATCAACACGGATGAAGCCATTGCAGCTTCTATCCGCGTTCATCCGTGCGATCCGCGGCGAATGATTCCTTAGGGCGTGCGGTCGCGACTCACGTCGCTCCTACAGAGGCGACGCGGGGTGCCGGTAGTGGCCGATGATGGCGCGCTGGAACAGGATGTCGTCTTCCCGGGTGCCGGCGCCGATGTTGTGGATCACCAGCGGTGTGCCGTCGTAGGCGCGGCGGTCGGAGACGATGCCGACGTGCAGCAGGCCGTTGCCGGCGAGCTTCCACGCCACGATGTCGCCGGGGGCGAAGGCGTCGGCCTGGATGCGCAGCGGGCGGTCCCAGCCCTGGCGCTCGAACCAGCGCATCTGGTTGGGTACGCGCCGGTGGTCGATGCTGCGGTCCGGCCGCCGCGCTCCCCATTGCTGCGGATACGCGGCGAAATGGGCGCGCATGTCCTCGTGGATCGCCTGTTGCAGGTCCAGCCCCTGCGTGCGCAGTGCGCGGATCACCACGTCGGTGCAGACGCCGCGGTCGGCGGGCACGTCGCCGCCCGGATAGGACAGGTTGAAATACGCGGGGTCGTAGCTGCGCACCACGCCGATCTGCGCGCGCGCGGCCGCGACCAAGGGGGGCGACGGCGTGTCCGGTAGCGCAGCCGCCACGGCCGGCGATGCGTCCCCGTGCGCACCGCCCGTGGGTGTGTCGCCGCGGCAGGCGGCCAGTCCGGCCAAGGCGAGGCACAGCAGGAAGGACTGCGCCGGCCGCATCGTCTTCAATCCTTGGGCAACTCGCCCTTGGGCGGTGGCGGCACGTCGCGCCCCGGCACCTGCACGATGCGCAGTTCGTCGGTATCCAGTTGCAGCGCGGTGAGCTTGCCGCCCCATACCGCGCCGGTGTCGATGGCGTGCACGCCGTGGCCGATCATCAGGCCCAGCGTGGACCAGTGGCCGCAGACGATCTTCAGGTCGCGCTCGGCGCGGCCGGGCACTTCGTACCAGGGATACAGGCCCTGCGCCTGTCGGCCCGGCGCGCCCTTCTCCTCGATCGCCATGCGCCCGCGCGGCGTGCAGTAGCGCATGCGCGTGAGCACGTTGATGATGGCGCGCGCGCGGTCGTGGCCGGACAGGTGCGGCGCCCAGTTGGGCTTGTCGCCGTACATGTTGCGGAACAGCTTGCGGTAGCCGTCGCCGTGGAGCTGCCGCTCGACCTCGCGCGCGTACTTCTCGGCCAGGGTGGTGGTCCACTTCGGCGCCAGGCCGGCGTGCACCATCATCCAGCCCAGTTCGCGGTCCATGTGCAGCAGTTCGCGCGTGCGCAGCCAGTCCAGCAGGGGGCGCGCGTCGTCGGCCAGCACCACGCGCTGCAGGTCGGGATTGACCTTGCGCTGCTCCTCCGGCGAGCGCTCGCCGATGGCCAGCAGCGACAGGTCGTGGTTGCCCAGCACCACTTCGCAATGGTCGCGCAGCGAATGCACCAGCCGCAGCGTTTCCAGCGACTGTCCGCCGCGGTTGACCAGGTCGCCGCAGAACCACAGGCGGTCGCGGGCCGGGTCGAAGCGCAGCTTCTCCAGCAGGCGCTGCGTCGCGTCGTAGCACCCTTGCAGGTCGCCGATGGCCCAGACACTCATCGGGCCGGCCTCAATGCAGCGTCCGCGGGATGGACAGGGTGAAGGGCGCGATGGGGGCGTCGAAGCGGGTGCCGTCGTCGGCGAGCATGTCGTAGCGTCCCTGCATGGTGCCCAGCGCGGTCTCCAGCACCGCGCCGGAGGTGTAGCGGAAATCCTCGCCCGGCCGCAGCCAGGGCTGCTCGCCGACCACGCCTTCGCCCTCGACTTCCTGCACCTTGCCGTTGGCGTCGGTGATCACCCAGTGCCGGCGCAGCAACTGGGCGGGCACGCGGCCGCGGTTGTGGATGCGGATGGTGTAGGCGAACACGTAGCGGCCGTCCTCCGGCGCGGACTGCTCGTCCAGGAAGCGCGTGGCGACGTCGACGTCGATGGCGTAGTCGGGGGAATCCATGCCCGCAGTGTATTCAATGGGGTGTCAAAGCGGAAACGCGGCGCGCGCCGGCGCGGCCCGGAGGCGGTGCAGGCCGCCGCTCAGGCGTCGGCGGCGACGTTGGCAAGGCGGATGAAATCCGCCACCGCCACCTGCTCGGCGCGCACGTCCGGGCGCAGGCCGGCGGCCTCGATCTGCTCCGGCGTGCAGGTGCCGGACAGGGCGTTGCGCAGGGTCTTGCGGCGCTGCCCGAAGGCCGCGCGCACCACCGCCTCGAAGCGCGCGTGGTCGGCGATGCCGATGGCGGCGGCGTCGCGCGGCACCAGCCGGGCCACCGCCGAATCCACCTTCGGCGGCGGGCGGAACGCGCCCGGCGGCACCACGAACAGCGAGACGACCGTGCAGTACGCCTGCAGCATCACGCTGAGGCGGCCGTACACCTTGCTGCCCGGCCCGGCGGCCATGCGGTCCACGACTTCCTTCTGCAGCATGAAGACCATGTCGCGGATCGCGTCCGCGTGCGCGATGGCGTGGAACAGGATCGGCGAGGACAGGTTGTAGGGCAGGTTGCCGACCAGGCGCAGCTTTTCGCCGCCGGCCAGCTTGCCGAAGTCCACGTCGAGCACGTTCTTGTGCACGATGGTCAGCCGGCCGATGCCTTCGGAAGCTTCCATCAGCGGGGTGATCAGGTCGCGGTCGAACTCGATGGCGGTCAGTTCGCCATGGCGGCGCAGCAGCGGAAAGGTGATGGCGCCCTGGCCCGGCCCGATCTCCACCAGGCGGTCGCCCGGCTTCGGGTCCACCGCCATGATGATGCGCTCGATGTAGTGGGCATCGGTCAGGAAGTGCTGGCCGAGCGATTTCTTGGGCGGAGCCTTGAAGTGCGACATGGGGGGAATTATGGGGGAATGCGGTGCGGGAGCGGTGAGGGGCAAGGGGGTGAGAGAGGTGAGGGGGTAAGAGGTGGCGTCCGCTCGTTGAGGAAGGCTTGGGCTGTGTCGCAGGAACCCTGTAGGAGGGGCTTCAGCCCCGACCTGGATGCATCCCGCCGACACGAAGACGAACGCGCGCAGCGCACCCATTCACGCACCGGCCGGGACTTTGGCGTGCGTCTCTGGAATCACGGTCGGGGCTGAAGCCCCTCCTGCAAGGGAATGGTCCGGCGATGGCAATGCATCATTCCCCCGTTCCCCGCTTCCCCTCCCCACGCCTACTCCTGCCGCATCCTCCGCTGCGCCAACTCCGCGCAGGTCGCCACTGCGGCGAACAGGCTGGAGGGATCGGCCACGCCCTTGCCCGCCAGCTCCAGCGCGGTGCCGTGGTCCACCGCGACGCGCGGGTAGGGCAGGCCCAGGGTCAGGTTCACGGCGCGTTCGAACCCGCTGTACTTCAGCACCGGCAGGCCCTGGTCGTGGTACATCGCCAGCACCGCGTCGAAGCCGCGCAGCTTCTGCGGCAGGAAGGCGGTGTCGGCCGGCAGCGGGCCGGCCAGGCGCATGCCTTCGCTGCGCAGGGCATCCAGCACCGGCTCGATGACCTCGATCTCCTCCCGTCCCAGGTGTCCGGCTTCGCCCGCGTGGGGATTGAGGCCGAGCACCGCGATCAGCGGGTCGGCGATGCCGAAGTCCGTGCGCAGCGCGCGATGGACGATGCGCAGCACGCGCGCCAGCAGCGGTGCGTCGATCGCGTCCGGCACTTCGCGCAGCGGCAGGTGGGTGGTGGCCAGCGCGACGCGCACGATGTCGTTGGCCAGCATCATCACCACGTCGCAGCCGGCCTGTCCGGCCAGCAGCTCGGTGGTGCCGGTGTAGGCGATGCCGCCGGCGTTGATGGCGGCCTTGTGCACCGGGCCGGTGACGATGCCGTGCAGTTCGCCCGACAGGCAGGCGGCCGCGCCCCGGGTGAGCGCATCGATCACCGCGCGCGCATTGGCCGGGCAGGTGCGGCCGAAGACCGAGGGCTCGGCGTTGCGCACCGCGCGCACGCGCAGGTCGCCGGGCAGGCGCGCGGGTTCGGATGCGTCCAGCAGCCGCAGCGGCAGTGCCAGGGCCGCGGCCGCGGCCGCGAGGGTATCGGGATCGGCGAACGCCAGCAGGCTGCAATCGCCGCGCGGCTGTTGCGCCAGCCGCACGCAGAGTTCGGGGCCGATGCCGGCCGGTTCGCCCGGCACCAGCGCCAGCGCCGGGATCATGCTCAGCCGCCGGAGGGGGCGGTCTCGGCGCGATCGCCGCTGCGGAAGCTCACGTAGGCGTCGCCGCGCAGCTCCTGCAGGTAGCGGTTGTACTCTTCCTCCGCCTTGCGCCGGCCGATGGTGTCGCGCACCTGGGCGCGGCGGTTATCGTTGGACACGTCGGTCTGGCGGCTGCCGACGCGCTGCACGATGTGCCAGCCGGCGTCGGTGCGGAAGGGCGCGCCGACCTGGCCGTCCTGCAGGCCGGTCACTTCCTTGCCGAAGGCCGGGCCGAAGGCGTCGGCCGGGAACCAGCCCAGGTCGCCGCCGTCGTCGCGGCTGTTGACGTCTTCGGTCGACTCCTTGGCCACCTGCGCGAAGTCGGCGCCGCCGGCGACGCGGGCGCGCAGGGTGTCGATCTTGGCCTTGGCCGCGGCAGCGTCCTGGGTCTCGGTGATGCGCACCAGGATGTGGCGGGCGTGGTACTCGGTGACCATGCGCTTGTCGGCCTGCGCCGCGTCGCGGACTTCGACCAGCTTGAGCAACTGGAAGCCGCTGGGGCCGCGCAGCGGGCCGACCACCTGGCCGGCCTGCATGCCCTTGAGCATGTCGACGAAGGCGGCGGGGATTTCGTCCAGGCTGCGCCAGCCCAGGTCGCCGCCTTCCAGCGCGTTGGGGCTGTCCGAATAGCGCACCGCGGCCGCGGAGAAGTCCAGTTCGCCCTTGTCGACCAGTGCCTTGATGCCGTCGATCTTGCCCTGTCCGGTCTTGATCTGGTCGGCGCTGGCGCCGTCGGGCAGGGCCACCAGGATGTGCGCCAGGTGGTACTGCATGCCGCCGCTGGCCTGCTGCGCCAGCGCGGCGTCCACTTCGCCTTCGCTGACCTGCACGCGGCTCTGCGCGAAGCTCTGCTTCAGGCGCTGCATGGTGATCTCGTCGCGCAGCGAGCTGCGGAAGTCGTCGAAGGACATGCCGTCGGCCTCCAGGCGCTGGCGCAGGCCGTCCGGGGAGGTGCCGTTCTGCTGGGCAACCGCGTTGACCGCGTTGTTGAGCTCGGCGTCGCTGACGCGGATGCCGCTCTCGGCGGCGCGCGCGACCTGCAGCTTGACCAGCACCAGGCGCTCCAGCACCTGCCGCTCCAGCACCGGGCGGGGCGGCAACTGGCCGGACTGGTGGGCGTACTGGGCGGTCACGTTGTTCACGGCGCGGTCCAGCTCGCTCTGCAGGATCACGTCCTCGTTGACCACGGCCGCGATGCGGTCCAGCGGTTGCAGCGATTGCGCCAGGACCGGCGCGGCGAAGGAGGAAACCGCCAGCAGGCCGGCGATCAGGAGGCGGGGGAAGCGTGTCTTCATGGAATCGGGTCCGGCGAGTTGGAGTCGTCGTCCGATGCGGGCGCGATGTCGCTCGGCGGGACGAGATAGAGGTCGTCTCGGTAGTAGCCGAGGATAGCACGGCGCAGGGTGCGCTCCGTGTCCTGGCCCGCCGAGCCCAGGCCCTTCAGGACGAATTCGACCTGGAAGCCGGTGTTCATTTCGCCTTCGCGGTTGCGCACGTAGCGGCGCACCAGCGCGCGGACGGCCAGGCAGCAACTGTCCCACTGCACGCCGGCGATGCCTTCGAGCATCTTGTCGTCCTCGAAGGAGTGGTAGTAGCGGCCGACCACGCTCCAGGCCGGGGTGACCGGGTACAGGAACGAGAAGTCGGCCTGCTCCAGCAGGTCGCGGCGGCGGCGGTAGCTGATGTTGACCACGCCGTCGTCGGGCAGCAGGTAGCGCGCGCGCACGCTGGCCAGGTCCTCGCGGCGGAACTTGGGGTCCCACTGGTAGGAGGCGCCGATGTTCCAGCGGTCGGTGGGTGCGTAGTTGGCGTCCACCACCCAGGCCGACTTGCCCTGTTCCAGCGGCACCTCGTTGGGCACGGTGACGCGGCTGTCCTCGAAGTAGCGGATCTGGCCGATGCTGGCCGACAGCCGCTCGAAGCCGTCGCGCTGCCGCAGCAGGCGCGTGGTCAGCGCCAGGGTGAGCTGGTTGGCGTCGGTCTGGCGGTCCGGGCCGGTGTAGCGGTTGTCGCGGAACAACTGCCCGTAGCTGAAGTTGAACGGGCGGGTGTCGAAGATCGGCAGGCCGTCCTGCTCGCGGTAGGGCGCGTTGAGGTAGAACAGCCGCGGTTCCAGCGTGTGCAGGAAGCGGCTGCCCTTGATCTCGGTCTCGCGGTCGAAGTACACGCCCGCGTCCAGCGAGCCGATCGGCAGGCTGCGGCTGGGGGAGCGGTCGTAGTACGGCAGCATCATCGCGTCGGTGACCTGGTTCTCGGCGATGCCCAGCGCCTCGGCCGCGCGCGATACGGCCACCGTGCGCGCCAGGTCCGCCTCCAGGCGGTACTCGGTGTGGCGGTAGGACAGGGTGGGGGTGACGTACCAGGACGCGCCCTGCAGCGGGAACGAGATGCTCGGCTTCACGTCCAGGCGGCTGCCGCCGGCCTTTTCGTCGTGCTGGAACTGTACGGCCTCGGCGTGTCCGCCGACGTGGACCCAGCGGCTGAGCGGCTGGTCCCAGTTGAAGTACACGCGCGGCAGCCGGTTGTACGGCAGGTAGGCTTCGCGGCTGGTGTAGTCGGACAACTGCCAGCGGTCGGCCATCACCCCGGCGCTCCAGTAGCGCCCCACGCCGTACAGCCCGGCGGTGCTGGTCACGGAGCTGGCGGCCTGGCCGTACAGCGAATTGCCGAAGTCCTCCTGGTAGCGCGCGTCGCTGAGCCAGATGAGGTTGGCGCGCGCCTGCCAGTGGCGGTTGAAGTTGTGGTTGCCGGCGAACGAGAAGTAGCCGCGGCCGTCGTCCGGGCCGGGATTGTTCACGTTGTTGGGATCGGCCGGATCGTAGTCCGGGTCGTTCAAGCGATCGCGGACCAGGTCGTCCCTGTGCATCCAGGTGCCGTCGACCTGCCCGCGCCCCTTCTCGTAGAGGTAGCGGAATTCCGCGCCCAGTTGGAAGCCGCGCTCGGTCATCAGCCGTGGCTCGATGGTGGCGTCGTAGTTGGGCGCCAGGTTCAGGTAGATCGGCTGCCGGTAGTCGAAGCCGTTGCGGCCGGACAGGCCCACCGCCGGGTACAGCAGGCCGGTGTGGCGGCGGTCGTCGATGGGGAACTTCAGCCACGGCACGTACAGCACCGGCACCTTGCCCAGGCGGATGGTCGCGCCACGCGCCACGCCCCAGCCTTCGTCGGTGTCGATGTCGATCCGGCGCGAGCGCAGCTCCCAGCGGCGGTCGCTGGGGTCGCAGGTGGAATAGGTCGAATGCAGCAGGCGGCCCGCCGGGCCCTTCATGTCGATGCGGTCGGCGCCGCCGTTGCCGCGGCGCGACACGAGCTGGTAGCGGACGTTGTCGATCTGGTGGCTGTCCTCACCCTGGTTGCCGCGCGCGCTGTCGGCGATCAGGCGAATGCCGGCGTCCTGGTAGCGGATGTGCCCGTCGGCGACGTAGGTGTCCTTTTCCTGGTCGTACTTGAGGTTGTCGGCGCCCAGGAACTGGTCGCCGCGGCGCAGGGCCACGTCGCCCTGGTACTCCAGGTTGGTCTCGGTCCCGCCCAGGCTGTTGCCCTCGATGGCGGTCTCCTGGCCCTCCCGCTGCTCGCGGGTGGCCTGCGCGTCGGCGCCGGGCGGCGGCGGCGGGGCGTCGCCGAAGGCCGGCACGGCATCCTCGATCGGGCACAGCGCCCAGCTCTCGGGCTTCTCGTCGGCGGCCCACGCGGGCAGGCACAAGGCGATGCTGAAGGGCAACGGGAGCAGGCGGAGGGCGGATCGCACGCGGTGCAGGGCTCGTTGTGGGGGCGAAAAACGGCCGTTAGCTTGCCGTATCCCATGCATGCGGGCAATGAAGGCGGGCCGCCGGTGTCGGGCGGGGTTCAGCGACGTCCGGGACCGGCGCGGCGCCGGTTCAGCGCAACTCGGCCACGTGCACCACGCTGCACTCGCGCAGGGCGTCCAGGTCGTAGCCGCCTTCCAGCATGGAGACGACGCGGCCGCCGGCATGGCGCCGGGCCACGGCGCGGAGCTGGCGCGTCAGCCAGCCGAAATCCTCGGTCTCCACCATCAGGTCGGCCAGCGGGTCGCGCATGTGGGCGTCGAAGCCGGCCGAGATCAGCAGCAACTGCGGCTTGAAGTCCTCCAGCGCCGGCAGCAGTTCGTCGGCCCAGGTGTTCTGGAAGCGGAACCCGCCGCTGCCCGGCGGCAGCAGGGCGTTGAACATGTTGCCGGTGCCGCGCTCGTAGGGGCTGCCGCTGTGGGGATAGATGCCCGATTCGTGGCTGCTGAAGTAGGCCACGCGCGGGTCGTTCCAGAAGATCGCCTGGGTGCCGTTGCCGTGGTGCACGTCGAAGTCCACCACCGCTACCCGTTCCAGCCCGTGGCGGTCGCAGGCGTGCGCGGCGGCGACGGCGATGTTGTTGAACAGGCAGAAGCCCATGGCGGCGTCGCCGGTGGCGTGGTGGCCGGGCGGGCGCACCGCGCAGAAGGCGGTCTCGGCCTCGCCGCCCATCACCGCGTCCACCGCGGCCACGCCGGCGCCGGCCGCGCGCAGGGCGGCCGCGCGCGAGGCCGGGCACATCACCGTGTCCGGGTCCAGCATGCGGTAGCCGGTGAAGTCGGCCTCCATGACGTCGCGGACCAGGGCTTCGCCGTGCACCCGGCGCAGGTCGCCCAGCTTGGCCATGGGCGCTTCCCGCCAATCGAGATCGGCGTAGGCGCCGCGCAGTGCGTCCAGCACCACTTCCAGGCGCGCCGGGCGCTCCGGGTGTTCCGGGCCGGGGTCGTGGTGCAGGCAGGCGGGGTGGGTATAGAGGATCACGGCGCTGGCGCCGCCCGGCGACGGGCGGATTCCGCCTCCCGGCGAAGGATGTCCCGGCCCATTCTAAGCAGGCGCACGGACGGGCCGATACCCGACCTTGGGGGAATCCCGGCCGCGCGCGGCCTCAGCCGCGCCGGCGCTCATGGTTCCACAGTACTTCGCCGTGGCCGCCCGCGCGCGCCAGCACCCGCGCCAGTACGAACAGCAGGTCGGACAGGCGGTTGAGGTAGCGCACCGCTTCCGGCCGCACGGCTTCCTGCCGGCCCAGGGCGATGGTCTCGCGTTCGGCGCGGCGCACGACGGTGCGTGCCAGGTGGCAGCGCGCGGCCGCCTCGCCGCCGCCGGGCAGGATGAAGTCCTTCAGTGGCGGCAGCGCTTCGTTGTAGCGGTCCAGATGCCGTTCCAGCGCGTCCACGTCCGCGCCGGCGATCGCCGCGTGGCCGGGGATGCACAGCTCGCCGCCCAGGTCGAACAACTGGTGCTGCACGGTGGTCAGCAGGGCGCGGACGTCTTCCGGCACGTCCGCGGCCGCCAGCACCAGCCCGATGGCCGAATTGGCTTCGTCCACCGTGCCGTAGGCGGTGACGCGCGCGGAATCCTTGTCCACGCGCGTGCCGTCGCCCAGCCCGGTGGTGCCGTCGTCGCCGGTGCGGGTGTAGATCTTCGAGAGGCGGTTGCCCATCGCCGGCGCGGATCAGTCGGCGGTGCGGCCGTGCGGCCTGGCCAGGCGCACGACCTGTTCGACCATGACGTGGACGATGACCGCCAGGCCCACGTAGATCGCCGCCACGCGCAGGTAGGGCAGGTACCAGTCGGCGAAGTTCTTCCACCAGCCGGCCAGGGTGGGCTCGGCGACCACCGGGCTCAGCCAGTAGAAGCTGCCCTGGCTGAGCAGGTGGCAGACGGTGGTCGAAACCAGCAGGCTGCCGGCCAGGATGGCCAGGGTGCGGCCGTGGCCGGCGCCGTGGAAGCGGCGGACCAGCGTGCCGCCCAGCCACATCGCGCCGTAGGCCGGCACCAGGAACCAGTACGCCGGGGATACGCAGTAGTGGGTCCAGAAGTCCAGGCCCTGCCCGGAGATGACCGCGTAGTCCACCGCCACGGCCGCGGCCATCAGCAGCGGGAACGCCCAGCGCGACCAGCCGCGCAGGTAGAAGCCGCCGATGAAGAAGGCGGCCCAGCTTGCATCCGGCAGCGGACCGATGTGGCCGAACATGGGCGGCAGGTGCAGTCGGGTGAGGACCAGCAGGGCGGCGACCAGCGCCAGCACGACGGCGCGTTGGGGAGTGGTGTTCATCGGGCGCGGTTCCAGTGGATCAGCCCCGCATTCTACCGGAGCCGGCGCGCGCCGGTCCCGCTGCGCCGGCAAGGCGCGCGGGCCGAGCCGCTATCATGGCCGCATGACGACTCGCCACGACGTACTGATAGTGGGCGGCGGACTGGTCGGCGCCAGCCTGGCCATCGCCCTGGACCGGCTGGGGCTGGATGTGGGCATGGTCGAGGCCACGCCCGGCGGGCAGATGCCGGCGGTGTTCGACCAGCGCAACCTCAGCTTCGCCGCCGCCACGGTCAACGCGCTGGCCGCGCTCGGCGTGATGGCGAAACTGCGTGCGCCGACCGGCCCGATCCGCCGCATCCACATCAGCCGGCAGGGCGATTTCGGCCGCGTGCGCCTGGCGGCCGCGGACTATGGCCGCGACAGCTTCGGCCAGGTGGTGGTGGCGCGCGATTTCGGTGAGGCGCTGGAGGCCCGCCTGGGCGAACTGTCCGGGCTGGTCCGTTACCGCCCCGCGCGCTTCGTGGGGCTGGACGGGATCGAAGACGGCCTGCGCCGCGTGCGGATCGCCGACGCGCAGGGCGAACGTGAACTGCGCGCGGCGCTGGTCGTGGCCGCCGACGGCACCCCCAGCGCGGTGCGCGCGGCGCTGGGCATCGGCGTGGAGGAACGCGACTACGGCCAGACCCTGTTCGTCGCGCGGGTGCGCGCCGAGCGCGCGCCGGACGGCACCGCCTACGAACGCTTCCGCCAGGACGGCCCCACGGCCCTGTTGCCGCGCGGCGACCGCCATTGGGGCGTGGTGCACGGCGTGGACCGCGGCGAGGCCGAGGCGGTCGCCGCGCTGGACGACGCGCGCTGGCTGCAGCGCCTGCAACGCCACGCCGGCTGGCGCATCGGCCGGCTGCTGGAAAGCGGCGAGCGCAGCGCCTATCCGATCGTCCGCGTGGTGGCCGAACGCACCGTCGCCGCGCGCGCGGTGCTGCTGGGCAACGCTGCGCAGACCATCCACCCGATCGGCGCGCAGGGCTTCAACCTGGGCCTGCGCGACGCGCTTACCCTGGCCGAGGAACTGGCCGGCGCCGCCGACCCCGGCGATGCCGCCCTGCTCGCGCGCTACGCGGCGCGCCGACGCGAGGATCGCGAGCGCACCTTGGCCTTTTCCGACGGCCTGGCGCGGTTGACCGCCAACCCGTCGCCGCTGCTGGCGCCGCTGCGCAGCCTGGGCATGGCGGCGCTGGATGCGCAGGCGTCGCTGCAGTCGTTCGTGGTCGGCGGCGCGATGGGCTTCCGCGGCGACGTGCCGGCGCTGTGCCGGGAGGCCGCCGCATGAGCCGGCGCGGACGGATCGACGTGGCCGTGACCGGCGGCGGCGTGGTCGGCGCGGCCTGCGCGCTGGCGCTGGCGCGCGAAGGGCTGGACGTGGCGCTGGTCGAGGGCCGCGAGCCGCCGCGCTGGTCGGCGGCCGAGCCGGACCTGCGCGTGTACGCCTTCGCCCCCGACAACGCCGCGTTGCTGGATGAAGCCGGAGTGTGGCCGGCGGTGCAGGCGGCACGCGCGCAGCCGTACCGCTTCATGCGCGTGTGGGACGCGGCCGGCGGCGGCGAACTGGCCTTCGATGCCGACGCGCTGGGCCGCGCGCAACTGGGCTGGATCGTGGAGAACGCCCTGCTGGTGGACCGCCTGTGGGCGGCGCTGCCCGCGGCCGGCGTGCAACTGCGCTGCCCCGCGCGGGTGGAGGCGATGACGCAGGACGAGGCGGGCGTGGCACTGCGGCTGGACGACGGCTCCCGCATCGACGCGCGCCTGGCCGTGGCCGCGGACGGCGCGGATTCCACCCTGCGGCGGCTGGCCGGGCTGGACGTGGACGCGCACGACTACGCGCAGCGCGGCATCGTCGCCTACGTGCGCACCGGCGAACCGCACCGCGAGACCGCCTGGCAGCGCTTCCTGCCGAGCGGGCCGCTGGCATTCCTGCCGTTCGCCGACGGGCGCAGTTCCATCGTCTGGACCGTGCCGCAGGACGAAGCGCAGCGCCTGCTGGCGCTGGACGACGCCGCCTTCGGTGCCGCGCTGACCCGGGCCTCGGGCGGGCGCCTGGGCGTTGTGCGGGTGGACTCGCCGCGCGCGGCGTTCCCGCTGCGCCGGCAACTGGCGCGCGACTACGTGGCCGGCCGGGTGATCGTGGCCGGCGATGCGGCGCACGTGGTGCATCCGCTGGCCGGGCAGGGCGTCAACCTGGGCCTGCGCGACGTGGCCGCGCTGCGCGACGGCGTGCGCGCGGCGCAGGAACGGCGCGCGGACTGGGCCGCGCCGCACCGGCTCGCACGCTGGGCACGCCGGCGCCGCAGCGAGAACGCCACCGCCGCCTACGCCTTCGACGGTATCAACCGCCTGTTCTCCAACGACGAGATGCATCTGACCCTGCTGCGCGGCCCGCTGCTGGGCCTGGCCGGCAGGCTGCCGCCGCTGGTGGATTTCTTCTGGCGGCACGCGGCCGGGCAACGCTGAGCGCGGCGCGCACGGCCATTCCCGCGAGGGCGCCATGGTCCTGCTGTCCGACAACGACGAAAGCGCCTGCCTCACTCCGGGATGAAGGGGAACACGATCTTCAGCAGGCCCTTCAGTCCGCCCTCGGCGGTGCTGGCGATGGCCTTGGCGCCCAGACTGTTGAGCGCGTTGCGCGCGTCCTGCCAGCGCAGCTTGGACACGTCCTTCTGCAACAGGTCGGCGACTTCCTCGGCGGTGGGGGCGAGCTTCTTCAGTTCGCGCGCGACCGCGGCCGGGTCCTGTTGCAGGTAGCCCCAGCGCTCGGCGATGGACAGCAGCGTGTCGAAGCGCACCGCCACCACGTCGCGGTTGCGTTCGTAGACCGGCAGCGCGCCGACGTCGAGGATGGCCTGCTCGAACTGCTGGTGGTCGTCCGGGTGTTCGATGCGCACGGCGAGGAAGCCTTCCTTGCGGCTGCGCTCGCTGACGTGCTTGGCGCCGGACTTGAGGTTGGCCTCGGTGAGCACCGTGGCCACGATGCGGCGCAGGGCGGCGTCGCGCTCCTCCGGCACCAGCGCGCGCCAGCGCGCGTAGCCGTCGCGGCGCAATGCCTTCACCTTGGCCGGCGTCACCCGCAGCTTGGCGGCGACGGCGAAGTTGGATTCGTCGCGGCCGATGGTGCCGTCGCGCTCCAGCAGCACGAAGATCAGCAGCTCCAGGTCGCGCTTGGTCAGCGACTGGAAGCCCTGCAGCAGGGTCAGGCGCAGGAATTCGTCGCCGAAGCCGGCGGGGTCCTTGAGGGAGAGGGTCATGACGCGTCCTTCACTGGCGAGCCAGCATGCCGTGGCCGGATTGCACGGGCTGAGACTACCCGATCGCCCGCTGCGCCGCGTCGTGTACCGCGGCCGTGGTATCGCGTAGGGTAGCGGTCCCGAACACGGAGACGATGCATGCGACCTTGGCTGAAGGCGGCGGCGCTGGCCGCTGGATTGATGGCCCTTCCCGCCGCCGCGCGCGAGGCGGAACCGCCGCCGGCGGTGGAGCCGGACTACGTGGCGCCGGCGGCGTCGCTCTCGCCCGGGCAGGTGGAGCGCATGCAGCAACGGCTGCTCGACTGGCCGGGCCTGGCGCGCTATCGCGCGGACAACGTCGCGCTGCCGCCGCGCGCGGCCGGCCGCGTGGTGTTCTACGGCGATTCCATCACCGACGGCTGGGGCCGGGTGCAGGACACCGTGTTCTTCCCCGGCAAGCCCTACGTCAACCGCGGCATTTCCGGGCAGACCACCGCGCAGATGCTGGTGCGCTTCCGCCAGGACGTGATCGCGCTACACCCCGAAGCGGTGGTGATCCTGGCCGGCACCAACGACATCGCCGGCAACACCGGGCCGGCCACGCTGGACATGATCGAGGACAACCTGCGCTCGATGGCGCAACTGGCGCAGGCCAACGGCATCCGCGTGGTGCTGGCCTCGGTGCTGCCGGCCAGCGCCTACCCGTGGCGGCCGGGCTATCGGCCGGCGGAGAAGATCCGCGAACTCAACCGTCGCCTCGCCGCCCATGCGCGCGAGTCCGGCGCGGTGTACCTGGACTACCACGCGGCGATGGCCAATGCCGAAGGCGGTCTGGACGCGCGCCTGGCCGCCGACGGCGTGCATCCCACGCCGGCCGGCTATGCGGTGATGGCGCCGCTGGCGCAACAAGCCATCGACGCCGCGCTCGCCGGCGAGTGAAGTGCCGACGGGGCGCGCTCAGCGCCCGGTTTCGCGGCCCGGAATCGGCGCGCGGAAGGCTTCGATGGCGCCGCGGTCCTGCAGGGTGACGTACACCGTGCGGCCGTCCGCGCCACCGAAGGCGACGTTGGTGGGCTTCTGCCCCTTCAGCCGCACTTCGCGCAGCAGCCTGCCGTCCGGCGCGACCACCGCCACCGTGCCGGCGCCGTACCGCGCGATATAGAGATTGCCTTCGGCATCGGTGCGCATGCCGTCCAGGCCGTGGTCGTCGAAGGCGATCAGCAGGCGTTTGTTCGACACGCCGCCGTCCGCCGCGCGGTCGTAGGCCCAGACGCGGCGCTGCACGCTCTCGTTGACGTACAGCCTGGCGCCGTCGGGACTGACTTCCACGCCGTTGGTGGTGCCCATGCCGGTTTCCAGCAGGTGCGGCGTGCCGTCCGCATCGATGCGCCAGAGCTGGCCGGTGCCGTCGGCCCAGTCCGGGTCGCTGGCGTACAGCGTGCCGTCCGGCGCCAGCGCGATGTCGTTGGGCTGGTGCGCCTGCGGCAGGGCGGCGAACACCTGCGCCTCCCGTTGGCCCGGCGCGATGCGCAGGACGTGGTGGCCGCTGTAGTCGGCGATGAACATGCCGCCGTCGGCGCCGAAGCGGATGCCGTTGCCGGTGCTGCCCTCGGGCAGGGTGGCGAACAGGGCAGCTTGGCCGTTGCCGTCCTCGTCGAAGGTCACCCGCCCGATCGTCCCGTCGCGGCCGAAGCTCACGGCATACAGCGCGCCGTCCCGACCGACCGCGGGGCCTTCGATGCCGGCGGTGAACACGCCGTCGCCAACCACGTCGCGGACGACATAGGGCGCGTCCTCGCCGGCCAGCAGGTTGGCGCTGGCCGCCAGCCCGAAGACCAGCGGGACCAGGGAAGAGCGGTGCCTGCGTGCACGGTGCGATGTCATCGGTTCTCCGAGTCGGCGAAGGGAGGCGTTGCATGCGCGGCAGCGGGGCCGCACGACGCACCATGGTAAGCCGGGCGCGGGATGCGGCGGAAACCGGTGCCGCCGGAAGTGGGGAGGGTGTGGCGAAGGCGATCCGGACGGCGCTCTGGGTGTGACTGCGTGCGGATCGTGGCTGTGGGAGCGACCTGAGTCGCGATGCCTTCACGGGAAAGCCCGTCGCGACTCATGTCGCTCCCACAGAAGCCGCCTCCCGCCAACGGGGAGGCATCAGCGTGGCGTGGCGAAGACGGTGATCTCTTCGCGGTCGTGGTAGAGCTGGCGCGCGCGCACTTCCAGCGGCTTGCCGGCCTGCGCGGCGAACAGGTCCAGGCACAGCCTAGTCTCGTCCCAGCGCTTCTTCATCGGCAGCTTGAGGTTGAACACCGCGTGCCGGCACCAGCCTTCGCGGAACCACTGCGCCATCCGCTCGGCCACGCGGCGCGGCTGTTCCACCATGTCGCAGACCATCCAGTCCAGCGGCTGGCCGGGCTTCCAGTGGAAGCCGTCGGCGCGCAGGTGTTCGACCAGCCCTGTCGCCAGTACGTGCTCGCGCAGCGGACCGTTGTCCACGCTGGTCACGCGCAGGTGGTGGCGGGTCAGCACCCAGGTCCAGCCGCCGGGCGCCGCGCCCAGGTCGGCGGCGGTCATGCCGGGCTTCAGCAGGGCCGCGCGCTGCTCCGCGGTCAGCAGCGAGAGGAAGGCTTCCTCCAGCTTCAGCGCCGAGCGCGACGGCGCGTCCGGCAGCAGCTTCAGGCGCGGGATGCCGAGTGGCCACGGCGCACTGTCGCGCGCGTCGCTGCGGGCCAGGAACAGATGGTCGCCCTGCACGAACACCACGTGCAGGCGCGGCAGCCGCGCATCGTCCTTGTCGCTGAGGAAGCCCTGCTTGCGCAGCGCCGGCCGCAGCGCGTTGCCGAAGCTGCGCGCCAGCCCCGCCAGCGGCTTGGCGCTGTCCGAATCCGGATGCTCCACCCACAGCTCGCCGTAGCGGCCGGCGCCGGCCAGCGCGTCGAGGATCGGCGCGATGCGGTCTCGGGGATCGATGCCGCGCAGTTCGGCCAGCAGGCGCAGCTTCTGCCGCGCGAAGATCAGCGTCTGCCACGGCAGGGCGCGGTCCAGCGCTTCGCCGTCTTCGCAGAAAAACACCACGTGGCCGTCGTTGCGCTGCGCACGCGCATAGCCGGCGAAACCGGCCGCCACAGCGCGTTCGGTGAGTTCCGCCGCCAGTTCCGGCTCGAAGCCCTGGCGGCAATAGCACAGCAGTCCGGTCATGCGAGGCTCCTTGCGCAGTCCCCTGCAGGAGCGACGCGAGTCGCGACACGCCGCGCCCGTCCGCCACGGTGCTGACCGGAGGCTGCCCGGGGTTCCCGGTCACGACTTGCATCGCTCCTACAACAACAATCGCGGAAGGCGTCAATAACGGTCACCGCCCATCTCGCCATAGCGCTTCAGCACCGCGCGCGCGTCGTCGCAGCGCAGGTCGCGCACCACCTCGATGCCGCGCTTGTTCAGTTCGCCGATCCAGTCCGCGGGCAGCGGGCCTTCGTCGAACTCGGTCAGCTCCATCACGTCCTCGGCGCGCGCGCCGATCAGCAGGCGGTCGATGCCGGCCCAGACGGTGGCGCCGTAGCATTGGCAGCAGGGTTGCGAAGAGGTCGCCAGCGCGACCGGCGCGGTGCGCTCGTTGAGGCGCGGCGTCTGCAGGCGCTGCTGAGCCAGCATGTAGGCCATGGTCTCGGCGTGCGCCAGCGAGCAGGTGTGCGGCATCACCCGGTTCACGCCGAGGGCGATCACGCGGTGGTCCGGGCCGAACACCACCGCGCCGAACGGGCCGCCGGTGCCGGCGTCCACGTTGCGGCGCGACAGCTCGATCGCCAGCGCCACCTTGTCCTCGTCGCCGGCGTAGGCAGCGGAGGCATCGACCGCGTCGTGGGTCCAGGCGGGCAGGGTCAGGTGGATCTGCTGGTAGAGCATCACGGTACGGGAATCCTGGTGGAGGAGGGAGCGGCCGTGCAGCGGTTGTCCACGCACTGGCAGGCGGTGATCTCGGTGAAGCCGCAGACGCCCATCATGCCGCGCGCGGCGCATTGCGCCTGCACGGCCTGCGGATCGGTGGGGCTGTCCTTGTTGACGCAGGCGGGCATCGCGCCGCAGCAGTTGCCCACGTCCTTGACCGCGCAGTCGGCATGGGTGCGGCAGGCGTAGTCCACGGCGGCCGCCGGCGGGACTTCGCGCGGAGGGTATGGCGAGCTCATCACCTTCGGCGGATCGGTGGCCGGCGGCCCGGCCGCGACGGCGCCGCTGCCGGATGCCGAAGGCGCAGCGCATCCGGCGAGCGTCAGCAGCATCGCCAGCATCGGGATGAAGGACAGCGGCAGTCGGGCGCAGGGCATGGTGGCATCCTCGCGTGCGGGTCCGTTCACAGCCTGCGGCATGCCGCGGCAACCGGCGGTGAAACCGGCGGGCGGCCCGCCGGCGGCATGGGAGCAGGCCCCGGCCGGACCATCGGCGGGCCTCAGCCCTTCGCTGCCCAGGTGTCGCGCAGGGTCACGCTGCGGTTGAAGACCGGGCGCGCGGGCGTGTGGTCATAGCGGTCGGCGACGAAGTAGCCGGTGCGCTCGAACTGGAACGACTGCTCCGGCGCGGCCGCGGCGGCCGCGGGTTCGACATAGCCGGTCACCACCTTGCGCGAGTCCGGGTTCAGGTAGTCGCGGTAGGTCTTGCCGTCGGCCTCGTCGTCCGGGTTGGGCACGGTGAACAGGCGGTCGTACAGGCGCACTTCCGCGGCCACGGCGTGCTTCGCGCTGACCCAGTGGATGGTACCCTTGATCTTGCGCTCGGCGCCGGCCATGCCGGGGCGCGATTCCGGGTCCAGCCAGCCGCGCAGCTCGACGATGTTGCCGGCCTCGTCCTTCACCGCCTCGTCGCAGCGCACGATGCCGGCGCCGCGCAGGCGCACTTCGCCGCCCAGCGTTAGGCGCTTGAAGCCCTTGGGCGGCACTTCCTCGAAATCCTCGCGCTCGATCCACAGCTCGCGCGAGAACGGCACCTCGCGCTTGCCGAAGCCCTCGTCCTTCGGATGGTTGGCGAACGCCAGCGTTTCCTCGTGGCCTTCCGGCAGGTTCGCCAGCACCAGCTTCACCGGGTCGATCACCGCCATGCGGCGCGGCGCGGCGGCGTCCAGGTCCTCGCGCAGCGCGCCTTCCAGGATGCCGATGTCCAGCAGCGAGTTCTGCTTGCTGATGCCCACGCGGTCTACCATCAGGCGCAGCGCGGCCGGCGTGTAGCCGCGGCGGCGGATGCCCTGCAGCGTGGGCATGCGCGGGTCGTCCCAGCCGTCGACCAGGCCGTCGTTGACCATCGCCAGCAGCTTGCGCTTGCTCATCACCAGATAGTTGAAGTTCAGCCGCGAGAACTCGATCTGGCGCGGCTTGGCGGCCTCGTTCGGCAGGCCCCTGACGAGCAGCGGCGCCAGCAGGTCCGGCGAGTTCGCCAGGTCCACCTTGTCCACGCACCAGTCGTACAGCGGACGGTGGTCCTCGAACTCCAGCGTGCACAGCGAATGGGTGATGCCTTCCACCGCGTCGCTCAAGGCGTGCGCGTAGTCGTACATCGGGTAGATCGGCCAGGCGTTGCCGGTGTTCTGGTGCTCGACGTGCTTGATGCGGTACAGCGCCGGGTCGCGCAGGTTGATGTTGCCGCTGGCCATGTCGATCTTCGCGCGCAGCGTGCGCGCGCCGTCCGGGAACTCGCCCGCGCGCATGCGCCGGAACAGGTCCAGGTTCTCCTCGACGCTGCGGCCGCGGTACGGCGAGTCGCGGCCCGGCTCGGTCAGGGTGCCGCGGTATTCGCGCACTTCCTCCGCGCTCAGGTCGCAGACGAAGGCGTCGCCCTGGCGGATCAGCTTCTCGCCGGCCAGGTACAGCACCTCGAAGTAGTCCGAGGCGTGGCGCAGGTCGTGCCAGTCGAAACCCAGCCAGCGCACGTCGTCCTGGATGGCGCGCACGTATTCCGGGTCTTCCTTGGCCGGGTTGGTGTCGTCCAGGCGCAGGTTGCAGACGCCGCCGAACTCGCGGGCGATGCCGAAGTCCAGGCAGATCGCCTTGGCGTGGCCGATGTGCAGGTAGCCGTTGGGCTCCGGCGGGAAGCGG
>ERZ761602.3296-NODE-3296-length-23084-cov-4.337488_pt1 | contig 23084 bp, 25 predicted proteins | sample MGYA00512165_ERZ761602 | MGnify/ENA primary metagenome ERZ761602 (study PRJEB28899, sample SAMN02445085) | bioreactor sludge metagenome | biome: EBPR sludge; isolation source: Thorneside wastewater treatment plant | place: Australia: Brisbane, Thorneside...
CCACAGGACCTCGCGCGGGTCCTTGTACGAGCCGTAGTAGAGGCCGCGGAAGATATGGACATAGACGGCGATGAAGAAGAACGACGCGCCGTTCATGTGGATGTAGCGCAGCAGCCAGCCGTAGTTCACGTCGCGCATGATGTACTCGACGCTGTTGAAGGCCAGCGCCGAGTTCGGCACGAAGTGCATCGCCAGCACGATGCCGGTCACGATCTGAACCACCAGGCAGTAGAACAGTATCGCGCCGAACGTATAGGCGTAGTTGAGGTTCTTGGGCGTCGGGAACGACAGGAGGTTGTCGTTCGCGAAGCGCAGGATCGGCAGCCGCGCATCGAGCCAGCGCGTCAGGCCGTTCGAGGGCGTGTAGGTGGAATGACCCGAGGCCATGTGCGGAACCCTTCGCTTAGCCGATGCTGATGAGCGTGTCGGAGACGAACTTGTACGGCGGAACCGGGAGGTTCAGCGGCGCAGGCCCGCTCAGGATACGGCCCGAAGCGTCGTAGACCGAGCCGTGGCAGGCGCACAGATAGCCGCCCGGCTGGCCGACATTGTCGCGATTGGGAATGCAGCCCAGATGGGTGCAGATGCCGATCACCACCAGCCACTCCGCCTTCTGGACGCGCTCCTGGTCGGCCTGCGGGTCCTTGAGCTTGGCGTTGGGTATGGCGCGGACCTGCTCGACCTCCTCCGGCGTGCGGCGGCGCACCCAGGTGGGCTTGCCCTGCCACATCACGGTGATCTGCTGGCCCGGCTGGATCGGCGCCAGGTCGACCTCGGTGGTGGCCAGCGCCTGAGTCGCGGCGCTCGGGTTCATCTGGTCGATGAACGGCCACGCGGTCACCGCGACGCCGGCGGCGGCGGCGGTGCCTGAAAAGACATATAGAAAGTCACGGCGCGTCGCGTCGTCGTGCTGCTGTGCTGACACGGGCTGGAACCCCTAAAATCTCACTACCCCGGGCAGGGGCATACATCGCGGCAAAACGGATTTCGACTGAAATCTTGATGGCCGCGCCGCTTCTTGCGCGCCGGAGGCGGTAACGCAACGGAAACCGGGCGCCGGCGGCGGCGGCGCTTCGACAGGACGGGCCGATTGGAGTATGGGCGGGGCCGGGCGGGCCGAATCCCCGCCGGCGGCGCCTGCCGCCGGGCGGGGGCGGCTTTCCGGCCCGCTTTTGCCTCGATTCCGCCGCCGGCGCCCGCCGCGGCGGCGCTTCACATGGATGAGGATGCCTGCGATGAGTCTCCCTGGCCTGATCGGACGCGGCGCGGTCTTCGCGGCCGCGCTGAGCGCGAGCGCCGCCGCTGAAGGCGTCACGATCGCCGACTTCGCGGGCCAGTGGGTCGGCAAGGTGACGGTCGAGACGCTGGGCCCGTCCGACTTTCCGACCTCGGTGCGCGATTCGGGCGTCACGCTGACGCCGGACGCCGCCGGCGGCTTCACCCTGGAGTGGTCGACCGCCAAGCGCGAAAAGGGCGACCCGGAAGACCCGATCGAGACCGTTCAGGACACCCAGGTCGTCTTCGTTCCGGCCGCGACCGGCGGGCGCTGGCGCGCCGAGGGCGCCGATCCGGCGGCGGGCGCGCCGCTCTGGCTCGCCCGGCTCGAGGAGAACACGCTCGTCGTCAGCGGCTTCGTGGTGACCGCGGCGGGCGAGGCCGAACTCCAGACCTATCGCCGGACGCTGGAAGACGGCGCGCTCGGCCTCAGCTATACGCGCGTCGTCGATGGCGTGACGACGCGGCGGGCCTCCGGCGCGCTCACCCGTTTCGCGCCTTAGGTCCTGCGCTCCATGTTCGACTTCATTTCCGCCTCGGAACTCAGCGCCCTGTGGCAGGTGCTGATCATCGATCTGGTGCTGGCCGGCGACAACGCCATCGTGGTCGGTCTCGCCGCCGCCAGCGTCGCGCCGGAACTGCGCCGCAAGGTCATCGTCCTCGGCATCGCGGTCGCCGTGATCATGCGCATCGGCTTCGCCGTGGTGACCGTCCAGCTGCTGGAGGTGCCGGGCGTCAAGCTGGTGGGCGGCGCGCTGCTGCTCTGGGTGTGCTGGCGCTTCCTCGACGATCTGCTGAAGCCGCCCCATCGCATTCCCGACCTCGACGCCCCCGAGCGGCCCGGCCGCCACGGCGAGCACCGGCTGGGACGCGCGATCCTGCAGATCGCGCTGGCCGACCTTTCGATGTCGCTCGACAACGTGCTGGCGGTCGCCAGCGCGGCCGGCGGCCACGAATGGGTGCTGGTGCTCGGTCTCATCGTCTCGATCGTGCTGATGGCCATCGCCGCGACGCTGATCGCCGGCCTGCTGGAGAAGCACCGCTGGATCGGCTGGATCGGCCTCGCGGTGATCGTCTATGTCGCGGTCAAGATGGTCTGGGAGGGTTTCGCCGACTTCGGCTGGGTCGGCCACTGGCCGATCTGAGGTGATCGGCCTGCGGCGCCGGGCTATGGATGCGCCATGACCGATCGCCGGATTCCCGCGGAGCTGGAGTTGGATCTGCGCGCCGCTGCAGCCGGCCTCGGCGAGGCGGACGTGGCGCTTCGCCGCAACCGCTTCGGCTACAACGACATCCTCACCCCCGCCCCCCACGGCTGGCTCCACATCGCCCGCGATACCGCGCGCGATCCTATGGTCTGGTTCCTCATCGCCGTCGCGATCCTCTTCCTGGCGATCGGCAATCGGACCGAGGCGCTGATCCTAGCCATCGCGCTCGCGCCTCTGATCGGCATGGACGCATTCCTGCACCGGCGCACGCAGGCTTCGACACGGGGCCTCGCCACACGCCTCGCGGCGCGCGCCGTCGCCATTCGCGACGGAAAGCGCCTCGAACTGCCCGCACGCGACCTCGTACCCGGCGACCTCGTCGAGCTTGGGACAGGCGACTTCGTGCCGGCCGATGGCGTCATCGTCGGCGCCGAAGGCTTGCAGATTGACGAGTCCTCGCTGACCGGCGAAGCGGCTCCGGTTCGCAAGAGTCCGTTCGCAGGCAACGCGGCCGAGTCGCTGGTCGCCGGTCGTCACTGGGCTCTCGCCGGCACCCGGCTACTTGCCGGACGGGGGTGCGTCCGGCTTGTCTTCACGGGCCCGCAGACGCTCTACGGCGGGATTGCCCGGACAGCGGTTGCAGGCGGCGAGCAGAAGACGCCGCTCCAGTCGGCCATCCTCGACCTCGTCGGCCGACTGCTGATCGCGGCACTCGCACTCTGCGTTCTGCTTGCGGCGATCCGCCTGGTCCAGGGATATGGCTGGGTCGATGCGCTGCTCAGCGCCCTGACGCTCGCCATAGCCGCGCTGCCGGAGGAGTTTCCCGTCGTCTTCTCGGTGTTCCTCGGCGTCGGCGTCTATCGCCTCGCCCGGCGGCAGGCATTGGTGCGTCGCGCGGTCGCTGTCGAAGCCATCGGCCGCACCACCTGCATCTGCACCGACAAGACCGGCACAATGACCGAAGGCCGCCTTGCATTGGACCGCCTGCTGCCCGCAGGCGGCCAGACGGAGCGGAGTCTGCTACGCTGGGCCGCGCGCGCCGCGCGCCCCGAAAGCGGCGACCCGGTCGACCGGCTGCTGATCGGCGCCGCCGGACTGGACGAGGCCATCGAGCGGCTGGCCGTCCACCCCTTCACCGAGCAGCGCCGTCGCGAGACGGCGATTGTCCGTTTGCCCAACGGCGAAACCTGGGCGATCGCCAAAGGCGCTCCGGAGACGATCTTCGCGCTCTGCAGCGACGCGCCGGCCCAAATCGAACGCTGGACGCAGTTGGCGGAAGCCGATGCCCATCTCGGACACAAGGTGATCGCGTGCGCTGCGCGACAGCTGGCAGCCGGAGAGCACAAGGCCGTCGAGCCCAGCGGGGGCTACGCGATCTTCGGGCTGGTGACCTTTGAGGATCCCCTGCGTGACGGCGTGCACAGCGCGATCGCCGAGTGCCGGGCGGCCGGCATCCGCGTCGTGATGGTGACCGGCGACCACCGGGCGACCGCCGGCGCCATCGCGCGGGCGGCCGGGCTGGGCGGCGCGCTGCCCTCGATCGCCGAGGCCGACGCACTGGGGAGCCACGGCACGATCAATGCCGCGATGCTGACGGGCATCGACGTTGTGGCGCGCGCGACACCCGCGCAGAAGCTCGAGCTTGTTCGGGCGCTGCAGCGGGACGGCCATATCGTGGCGGTGACTGGCGATGGGGTGAACGATGTCCCCGCTCTCAAGAGCGCCGACATCGGTATCGCGATGGGCGGGCGCGGCACGCAGAGCGCCCGAGAGGTCGCCGCCATCGTTCTCCTCGACGACAGTTTCCGGACCATCGTGCGGGCGATCGCAGAGGGCCGCCAGCTGTTCCGCAACCTGCAGCTCGCATTCGCCTATCTGCTGATGATCCACATCCCGCTGGTCCTCACGGCGGCGATCGTGCCTCTGTCCGGGCAGCCCCTGCTCTATCTGCCCATCCACATAGTCTGGCTGGAACTTGTGATCCATCCGACCGCCATGCTGGTGTTCCAGGAACTGCCTGGGACTGAGCGCTTGGAACATCGGCAAACCTCTGCGGGCGCGCGGTTCTTCGACCGTGCGGCCTGGGCGGAGATCGTCTTCAGCGGTCTTGCCCTCACGGCGGCCGTCTTGGGCGCGTACTGGTTCGGCGCGCGCGAGACGGGCGATACGGATGCCGCGAGATCTCTGGCGCTCGGCACGCTGTTGGCGGGCAGCGCCGGCATTACGGCAGGCCTCAGCCGGCTGGAGACACCGGCGTCATGGCTGGTGCCGGCCATCTCGACGGCGGCGCTCGGCGCGGCGCTCCAAGTGCCGGACTTCGCGCACGCTCTTCATCTACAGTCTCTTTCTGGCGCAGGCTGGGCCATACTGGCCGTCGTTGCGGCCGTCGCCTATGCGGCGGCGGCGTGGACTCGCCGTTCGATGTCCTTTCACGGCGTGCCGGCGGGGATCTAGCCGCATCGCCCGACACAAGTGGAGCCGCCGATGTTCAAGTCGATCCTCGTGCCCATCGACATCGCCCACGAAAGCAGCTGGCGCTTCGCGGTCCCCGAGGCTGTGGAATTGGCGCGCGCGTCGGGCGGACGGCTGATGATCGTTACGATCGTGCGCGAGCTATCTGCATTGTTCGAGAGCGCCCATCTCGCCTTTCAGCTGGAGCGCATGGTGTCCGACGCCCGGGCCCGACTGAGGACCATCATCGCCTCAATCGAGACCGCCGGCGTGCCGCTCTCGCAAGACGTGAAGTTTGGAAGCATCGGCCCCGAGATCTTGCGCGCCGCCGCCGAGCAGGCGGCCGACCTGATAGTCATGGAGTCGCATAGGCCGGAAATGCTCGACTATGTGATCGGACCCAATGCCGCCCACGTAGCGCGGCACGCGATCTGCTCGGTTCTGGTTCTGCGCAAGGCCGCTGCCCCAGACTGACGGCGGCGCGGGACAGGCTTCAGAGCTTGTCCCACTCCACCTCGACGAAGGACGGGTCGCCGGGTTCGAGCAGCACCTGAAGATACTGGCCGCGCCGCAAGCGCGCGATGTGCGCGTGCGGCACCGGCAGCGTCACCGACATGCGATAGGAATCGCGCGCCTTCGGCGAGACGAACAGGTCGATGTCGTAGGTTCCGTCCGGATTGGGCTGCAGCGCCTCGATCCGGGCGCGGCCGCCCTCGCGGCCGGCGGCGGGCTGCGGCGCAGGCGCCGCGATCTCGCGGCGGTCATCGGCCGCATCCGGCGCGTCGCCGGTGCCGCGCATGGCGGCCGCCGCGCTGGCCCCGGCGAGGCCGGCCATGCCGAGCCCCATCTCGACGAGGCGGCGCAGTTCGGGCGAGAGCTGGGCGAGATCGGCCGACTGGCCGCCGACCGTCACCGCGACGCCGCCCATCGCCGCCTGCCCGGCTCCGCCCTCGGCCTCGTCCCAGGCGATGAAGACATTGGTCTCGTTCGCCGGATCGACATAGACCGGCACGCGGGCGCCCTGCAGCGGCGCCATGTCGAACAGCGAGGCGACCCGCGTCGCCTTGTGCTCGCGCGCCGGGCGGCCCGGTTCCTCGATCCGAAGCACGACATGGATCACGCGCGACGGCAGTCCGCCGCCCATCCGCACCGTCATCGAGGACGGCGTCGCGGCGATCACCGTCGCCTCCGCCCGCCGCCCGGTGGTGCGCAGCGCCGTGTCGCCGCCGCGCACCGCTCGGCGCACACTGCGGAAGGTCATGACGATGGTCGAGATCAGGACGATCGGAAACAGCACCGCATAGCCGCCGATCACCCACCCATAGTAGGGGCTGAAAGGCGACAGCGTGCTCATGCCGACCGAGAATCCGATCGCCAGGACCAGGATGAGCGGAATGCCGATCGCCAAGGGTCGCAGCATGTGGGAACTCGCAGAGCCGTGGACGGGACGTCTAGGATTCCCCGCGGCCGGCCGAAACGCCACCCCTTTCGCGCCATCGCCACACACGGCACATAGTGTCTGCGCGACGAGGGAGACGACCGCCATGAAGACTGCAACCATCCTTGCCCCGGCCGCGGCCGTGATGGCGCTGGCACTCGCGGGCTGCGGCTCGACCCGGAACGCGGCGACGGCTGCCGGACCGCAGAGCTGCTTCAACGCGGCGCTGGTGTCCAACTACGCCGTTGTCGACCGCGAGACGGTCAACCTCCGGGTCGGGGCGGGCGAGTACTATCAGATCAAGCTGCTGGGCGTTTGCCCGGACATCAAATGGTCGGACGCCATCGCCCTGGAATCGGTCGGCAGTTCGCAGGTCTGCACCGGCCTCGCTCTGACCATCCACGCCCCCGGCCCGACCGGCCCGCAGCAATGCGCCGCCGATTCGATCCGCCGCCTCGGCGCCGACGAAGTGGCGGCGCTGCCGGCCGGTCAGAAGCCGTAAGGCTCACGCCGCCTCCGGCCTCGCGCCGTCATAGAGCGCCTCGGGCCGGATCAGACGTCCGGCGCGGGCGTGGTGCTCCATCGCGTGCGCCGTCCAGCCCGCCACCCGCCCCACCGCGAAGAGCGGCGTGAAGAGCGCGCGCGGCAGGCCGAGCGCATCGAGCAGGAGCGCGGTGTAGAACTCGACATTGGTGTCGAGCGGCCGCTCGGGATGACGGGCTTTCAGCTGCGCCCGCGCCTCCCGCTCCACCTCCAGCGCGAAGGCGAGGCGCGGCGTCGCGGGGGCGAGACGCTCCAGCGCCGCCTTGAGCACGTCGGCGCGCGGATCCCGGGTCCGATAGATGCGATGGCCGAATCCCATCAGCCGCTCGCCGCGCTCCAGCGCCGCCGCGATCCACGGCGCGATGGCGGTCCGGTCTCCGATCTCGTCCAGCATGTCGAGCACCGGCCCCGGCGCGCCGCCGTGCAGCGGCCCGGACAGCGCGCCATAGGCGGCCGTCACCGCCGAGACGAGGCTCGCCCGGGTCGCCGTCACCACCCGGCAGGCGAAGGTCGAGGCGTTCATGCCGTGATCGCTGACCGTCGTCAGATAGGCGTCGAGGGCCCGCGCCTCGGCCGGCGAAGGCGGCGCGCCGCGCAGCATCCGCAGCATGTCGGCGGCATGGCCGAGCTCCGGGTCGGGGGCGAGCGGCGCGCGCCCGGCGCGCAGCGCCTCCAGCGTGGCGATGAGAACCGGCACCGCCGCCACGATCGCCGCCGCAGCGCTTGGGCCATCGGCGATGTCCAGCGCGGCGAGCGCGGCGCGCAGGCCGTCGACCGGCCCGAGGCGGACGAGCGAAGGGCAGATGTGCAGCGCCTGCTCGAACGCGGCGGCGCGCAGACGTCCGAACGTCGCCGGCTCCACCGCCTCGGCGCGCGGGTCGGCGATGCGCCACAGCCCCGCCGCCACGGCCTCGAAAGTGAGGGTTTCCGCCAGGCGCTCGACGGAGAGACCAGCGATCACCAGAACGCCGTTCTCGCCGTCCACCAGGCTGAGCGCCGTCACGGCGGCGGGGATTCCGTCGAGACCGATCGAACGGCCGGTGAGGGGCATGTTCATGGGTTTTCTCCTTGCAGCGCGGCGAGACTCACGCGATTCTAGAAAGCACTCAATATTGACGAGCATGATCAATATGAATGATGGCCCGTCCGCCCTCTACATGACCGCGCAGGAGGCGGCGGCGACGCTTTCCGTCTCGCCGGCCACGATCTACGCCTATGTGAGCCGCGGCATGATCCGCTCCGAGGCCTCGTCCGACGGGCGCGCCAAGCGCTACCGCGCCGACGACGTGCGCGCCCTGAAAGACCGCCGCGCCCCGCCCGAAGCCCGCCTGCCGATCGAGTCGTCCAGTCCGCTGGCGCTCGACTCGGCGATCTGCCTGATTACCCCGGACGGCCCCTTCTATCGCGGCGCTTCGGCGGTGGATCTGTCGGCCAAGGCGAGCTTCGAGCATGTCGCGACGCTGCTCTGGGACAGCGCCGATGGCGATCCCTTCGCCGAACGCGGTCTGGAGGCGCTGTGGGCGGCGCTCGCCGGCGCTGCCGCTGCGCTGGAGGGCCGCCCCTTCATCGATCGCGCCGCCGCTCTGATGGCGCTGGCGGCGAGCGGCGATCCCGCCGCCTTCAACGGCACGGCCGCAGGCGGCGCGGCGATCGGCGCGCGGGCCGTGCGCATCCTCGCGGCGCTGGCCGCCGGACGAACGCCGTCGCGCGATCCCGTCCACCGCACCCTGGCCGCAGCTTGGGCGCCCGGCCATCGCCATGCCGCCGACCTCATCCGGCGCGCCCTGGTGCTGATCGCCGACCACGAACTCAACGCCTCGACCTTTGCGGCCCGCGTCGCGGTCTCGACCGGAACGTCGATCTACGATGCGCTCGCCGCCGCGCTGGCGACGCTGAAGGGTCCGCGCCATGGCGGCGCCTCGGCCCGCGCCGCTCGCTTCGTCGCCCAGATCGACGCCGATGCGCCCGAACGCGCCATCAAGGATCTGCGCAGCGGCGGCGAGCGCCTGCCCGGCTTCGGCCATCCGCTCTACCGTGCCGCCGATCCGCGCGCCGTGGCGCTGCTGAAGGCGCTGGCGGCGGCCGGCGCCGACCGGCGCCTGACCGAGGGCGTGGTGCTTGCCGCGCACGAGATCGCGGGCGTCGATCCCAATATCGATTACGCCTTCGCGGTGCTGTCGCACCACCTCGGCCTGCCGCCGGAAACCGGGCTGACGCTTTTCGCCATCGGGCGCACCGCCGGATGGACCGCCCATGCGATAGAACAGCGCGCGACCGGCCGCCTGATCCGCCCGCGCGCCCGCTACACCGGCCCGGCGCCGCGCGCCCCGTCCACAAACGCGCCATAATAGCGGGCGACAAGGATCCGCTATGCTCGGCCGGCTCGCCTTCTTTCTGCTGCTTGCGACGCTCGGCCTCGGCGCGGCGGCGCTGGCCTTCGACTGGCGCGTGACGCTGCCGCCGGAGCTGGCGGACGCGATCGGCTGGCGCGCGGGGATGAGCGAGGAGGGGATCGTCGAGGCGGATACGCGCTGGTATCTGAACGATGCCAAGGCGATGCAGTTGATTGCCGACGCGGTGGCGCGCGAAGACAGCGGCGACGCCGCGCTCTTCCTCGATATCGCGCGCAAGCTGAACATCCCGCTCGCCGGCGGCCTGGAGGCCGCCGCGCTGGCGCTGGAAGCGCGCGAGGACAGCCTGGAGACGCAGTTCGCCGACTACCTCGCCGGCTTCGTCAGCGGCGAGGGCGAGACGCTCGCCGGCCTGGGCGGCGCGATCACCTCCGACCTCACGGTCTATGGCGACATCCGCGACATCGTCGTGGAGGGCGGCAAGATGATCGCCGGCGAAGACTATTCCGCCTTCATCCTCGGCCTCTCGACCGTCGGCCTCGCGGCGACCGCCGGCACGATCGCGACCGGCGGTGGCGGCATCGTCGTCAAGGCCGGACTGTCGTTCGTGAAGTTCGCCAAGCGCTCGGGCCACCTCACCGCCGCCTTCGCCGCCCGGCTCACGCGCCTTGCCGGCGAGGCGATCGACATGCCGGCCCTCAAGCAGGCGCTGCGGCGGGTCAATCCCGCCGATCCGTTCGGTTCGTGGGCGGCGCTGGCGACCTACGCCCGCACCGTGAAGGGCGCGCGACTCTTCGACCTGCTCGGCAAGATGGAGGACATCCGCGCCGCCGTCGGCACCGCCGAGGCGCTGCGCATCCTCAAGCGCGTCGAGACCCTGGAGGAGATCGACGACCTGCACGGCCTCGCCAAGGTCGCGGGCAAGCGCACGCGCGGCGTCATGGAGCTGACCGGCAAGACCTCGCTGCGCGCCATCAAGTACACCGCCAACGTGCTTCAGATCCTCTTCGAATACGTCTGGGCTCTTGTCCTGTGGATCGCCGGACTTCTGGCGGCGGTCGCGCTGAGCGTGGCGGTCTCGGCCTGGCGGCTGGGGCGCACGGCGTGGCGCTTCGCCCGGCGGCGGGGCGGCGCGCGGCTTGCCGCGACGGCGAGGTTGTGACACGCTTCGTGCCATAATAATCGACGGCCACAGGGGGAACGCGATGGCGGGTCTTTGGGTGTGGGGCGTGGCGCTGTCCGCCTATGGTCTGTTCCTCGCCTGGTATGTGAACTGGCGGGGCGCCATCGCCCCCGCCGAGGTCGAGCGCCTGATCGACGCCATCAAGGCGGCCAATCCGGAGGCCGGCGCCCGCAACGAGATGGGCGCGCTCCGCCGCTTTCTGGAAACCGACGACGGTCGCGAGTTCTTCATGCTGAACCTCGTGAAGCTGGCCGACGGCGAAGTGCCCGATCCGGCGACCGGCGCACCCCGGCCGGCCCGCGCCGTGATGGAAGGCTATACGAAGATGTTCCTGCCGGCCCTGCTGCGCAAAGCCGGTCATCCCGCCATCGCGGCGCGCAAGATCGGTCCCTATTTCGACGCCTGGGGCGTCGAGCCCGATCCGGGGTGGTCGATCGTCGGCTACATGCGCTATCGCAGCCGCCGCGACATGGCCAGGCTGGTCGCCGATCCGCGCTTCGGCGGCGCGCACGACTTCAAGTTCGCGGCGATGCCCAAGACCTTCTCGTTCCCGACCCGGCCGATGATCCTGACGCTGGCCAGCCCGCGCATCACGGTGGGCCTGGCGCTCGGCTGCCTCGCCGCGCTGGCTCAGAACGTCATCGCCCTTCTCGCCTGAGCGCCTCTTCATCATGGTTAAGCCGGCGTTAACCGCGCCGGCGCAGTCTTTCCGCATGGCGTCGCCGAACTGACGAAAATTCTTTGCGGCGGTGCAGCGTCCCTCGGCTAATTTCGAAGGACGAGTTGATTCGGATCCTTCAGTCCGGGTCCGAGCTTACGAGGGGAGACGCCCCAGGGTGACGGAACGCGCCGGCGGCCTTGCCGAGCTTCCATCCGACCGGTTCCCGGCCCACGGCCGCGCGGACCCTGGCGTCCTTCACCGCACCATCACCCCTTTCCGCCCGCGGCAGAGCATCGCCGCGCGCGGCTTGTTGCGTCGGTTCTCACCCATGAAAGGACGACACGATGGCGAAGCGGGCAACGCGTGAAAAGACGCGGAGCTATGAAGACCGGTCCAAGTCCAAGGTCAGGGCGCTGTTTCCCGAAAAGCCCGCCTGGTCCCCGCTCGATCGCGAAGGCACGGAAGCCCGCGACAAATCCTATGTCCGCAACATCCGCCCGTGCAGCGACAACCAGCGCCTGCTGCTGGAGGCCATCGACAAGAAGAACGTCGTCGTGGCGCTCGGCCCGGCCGGCACCGGCAAGACCTATCTCGCCATCGCCAAGGCGGTGGAGGCCTTCGAGGCGGGCCGCATCGGCCGCATCATCCTGACCCGGCCGGCGGTCGAGGCGGGCGAGAATCTGGGCTTCCTGCCCGGCGCGCTTGAGGACAAGCTCGCCCCCTATCTGCGCCCGCTCTACGATGCGCTCTCCGACCGGCTCGGCGCCAAGCGGCTGAAGCTGCTGCTGTCGGACGGTTCGATCGAGATCGCCCCCATCGCCTACATGCGCGGCCGCACCCTCAACAACGCCTTCATCGTCATCGACGAGGTGCAGAACTGCACCTACGGCCAGATCAAGATGATGCTGACGCGGCTCGGCTGGCACTCGACCATGGTGCTGACCGGCGATCCGGACCAGAGCGACCTGCTGCCGGGCCTCTCGGGCCTCGCCACGGTCGGCGACAAGCTGTCGACGCTGGAGGATGTCGGCGTCATCCGCCTCGGCGACCGCGACATCGTCCGCCACCCGCTGGTCGCGGGGATGCTGACGGTCCTCTGAAGGCTGCGCCTGGCGCAAATGCAAAAACGGGCAGCCGCGAGGCTGCCCGTTTCGCGTGTCGCGGCGGCAGCGGTCAGTAGACCACGCCGTCGTAGTAGTAGTAGCCGTCCGAGCAGATGCAGGGCTCGCCGAGCGGCGCATAGCCGTCCATGTAGCAGTAATCGACGCTCGTCACGAAGCAGCGGTCCGAGACCGTCACCTGGCCCATGGTCTGCGGCTTGGACTGGCGGCCCTTGGTGAAGTTGCTGCCCGCCTTGGAGAAGCCCTTGGCGTCCTTGGGCAGCGCGCCTTCCTCGATCTGCGGATTGGGAATCATCGGGCCGCCGGTCAGCGAATCGGCCGCCATGGCCGGCAGAACCGCAAACGCCACCGCGGCCGCCAGGACGGCGCGGCCGAACTTGTCAGAAATCATCATAGAGTGTCTCCCCTCACGGCGCGGCCCCAGCCTGTCGCTGCGTCACTACTCGCGCAGAAAACGTTGCGCCCGAAAAGACTTAGCCGCGCATCGGGGTTGCGCGAAGTGACGCAACCTGCGCGGGAAAATGTGCGCTGGCGCACATCTTGACCTCGTTTGTGATCTGCGTCACATTAATTTCCGGGCAATTCAGGCTTTCTCAAGGCGCGACTGTGATTTGGCTCACGGTCGAGGGGAGAGGGCGGACACATGCTGGAATCCAACACCATGACGGCGAACGAGACGGGCCACACCGATCACGCCGCCTATGACACATCGCACAGTCACGAAGGCCGGGCGGCGCTGGCCGAGTTCCCGCTGTTCCGCGGCGCGGCGGCGGCGACCCACGAGATGATCTTCCGCCACGCCAATCTGCGGCGCTGCAACGCGGACGAGGAGATCCTCAGCCGCGACGAGCAGGCAGGCGACGTCTACTTCGTCCTCAAGGGCGAGGTGCGGATCGTCAACTATTCGGCCTCGGGCCGCGAGGTCGCCTATGCGATCATTCCCGCCGGCGGCTATTTCGGCGAATTGTCGGCCATCGACGGCCGTCCGCGCTCGGCCAACGTGCTGGCGGTCGACGACTGCCTGCTGGCGACGCTGACGCCGGGCGCCTTCAAGGAGGTGCTCGCCTCCGACCCCGCCATCGCGGCGCGGGTGATGGAGAAGCTGGTGCGCATCATCCGCTCGGCGGACGACCGCATCCTCGATCTGGCGACGCTGTCGGCCTATCAGCGCGTCTATGTCGAGCTGCTGCGGATGAAGAAGCCCGATCCCGTGCGTCCCAATTCGTGGCTGATCTACCCGCTGCCGACCCAGGCGCAGATCGCGGCGCTCGCCTCGACGACGCGCGAGACGGTCGCCCGCGTCCTCTCGCAGCTCAACCACGACCACATCGCGGAGCGCAAATCGAAGACGCTCTACATCCGCGAGCTGGCGAAGCTCCAGGCGCTCGCCGCCAAGAGCCAGTCCGAGACCGGCAAGCCGAACTGACGCCCCCCGCTCGTCGGCATTGCTGATCCCCGGCGCATTGCCCCATGCGCCGGGGATTTCTTTTCCCGCCGTGTTCACAGGACGATGCGCCATGCCTTAGGGTCGCCGCATGACCCTGCCGCCCTACCCCATCCAGCCCGCCGACACGCCCTGGCCCGAGCGCGACTGGCCGCGCGGCGCCCTGCCCGCCAGCGCCGACGCCGCCAGGCTGAGCGCCCTGCTCGACCGGGCCTTCGATCCCGCCGCGCACCAGGCGATGGGCGAGACCCATGCCTTCCTCGCCGTCCAGCGCGGCCGCATCGTCGCCGAGCGCTATGCCGGCCACGGCCATTCGGCGACGTCGACCTATCCGTCCTGGTCGATGGCCAAGAGCATCACGCAGCTGCTGATCGGCTTCCTCGCCGCCGAGGGGGCGATCGACGTGGATGCGCCGCTGGCCGCGCCGGAATGGCAGGGCAAGGACGACCCGCGCGCCGCGCTGACCTGGACGCAGCTGCTGCACATGTCGAGCGGCCTGGAGTTCCGCGAGGACTATGTCGACGGCGCCGTCAGCGACACGATGGAAATGCTGTTCGCCAGCGGCAAGGCCGACATGGGCGCCTTCGCCGCCAACAAGCCGCTGGCCCACTGGCCGGACACCGTCTTCAACTATGCCAGCGGCACCAGCAACATCCTCGCCCGGGCGCTGGGCGCCATCGTCGGCGGCGGCGAGGCGGGGATGCGCGCCTTCATGGAGAAGCGCCTGTTCGCGCCGCTCTCCATCGCCCGCACGATCCCGAAATTCGACGGCGCCGGCACCTTCATCGGTTCCTCCTACTGCTTCATGCCGGCCGAGGACTTCGCCCGCATCGGCCTGCTGGCGCTGCGCGGCGGGGTGTGGGCCGGCGCGCACCTGCTGCCCGAGAGCTGGATCGACTTCGCCCGCACCCCGGGACCGGCGCAGCCCGAGGACGGACGCGGCTACGGCGCGCATTGGTGGCTGGAGATGTTCTCGCCCGGCGGCTTCTCGATGAACGGCTATGCCGGGCAGTGGGTCGCCTGCTGTCCGCACCGCGATCTCATCGTGGTGCGCCACGGCAATTCGGTGAACGAAGCCGGCGTGCTGCGCCAGGACGCGGCCTATGGCTGGCTGGTCGAGGCGATGGCCTGTTTCGGCGCCTGACGCCGCTCAGGCCGCCTGCTCTTTGCCGCGGCCGCGGATGCGGGCGCCCAGGCGCCGGATGCGGCCCGGTTTCTTCGGCGCCGGCGCGCCATGAGCCGGCGTGTCGCGCTCGTAGACGACGGTGTTCCAGAACCGCGCGCGATGGGCGCCGGAGACCTTGCGCCAGCCGCGCAGGCCGAGCGTACGGCCCAGAATGGCGTTGAAATAGCCGTGCGCCACCAGCACCGCGATGCCGTCGCGCTCCGCCGCCCCGGCCAGGAGATCGGCCGCCTTGCGCGCCCGATGCTTCGACTGGCCGTAGCTTTCGATGCCCGGCTTGAAGCCGCCATGCCAGGCGACGCGGGCCACCACCGCCCAGGCCGGGGCCTTCAGGCGCAGGGCGGGCAGCTTGGGCGAGGCGAGCGGGGATTCGGTGAAGAGCGGCGTCGAGACAAGTTCCGCCGAGGGCAGGAGCCGGCGGGCGCTGTCGATCGAACGCTGCAGCTCGCTGGCGAAGATGCGCGTCGCCCCGGAGACCAGCGCCACCAGCTCGTCCGGCGGCGCGCTGCCCTGTTCGAGCCCGGCCGCCTGATAGTCGTCGATGTAGCGGGCGAAGGCCGCGTGGCCGATCCAGCGGCTGCGGCCCATCGCCGGACGGCCGTGACGGATAAGGACGATTCTCATCGGCCGCACCATACCGACGCGCGGCCCGGACGCCAGTGCGTCGCGCACCGGGCCGAAGACGAAGACGACGCGATCGGCGGAAGGCCGGGCGGGACCGGATCGCCGCCGGCCCCGCCCGCGCCGCTTACTGCGGCGAGCCTTCCGGCGGGGTCTCGCCGCCGTGACGGCGGCCGTGGCCGCGACCCATCTTCTCGCGGATCGCCTGGCGCTCCGCCTCGGTGACCTTGCCGTCGCCGTCGGCATCGGCCCGCTTCAGCCGCGCCTCGGCCTGGGCCGCCATCTCCTCGGCGGTGATCTTGCCGTCGCCGTCGGCGTCCGGGCGGTCGAACAGGCGCGGCGCCTCGTCCGGCGTCAGGACGCCGTCGCCGTTCTTGTCGAGCCGCTTCATGCGTTCCGCCGAGGCCGCCCGCACCGTCTCGACGGTGATGTTGCCGTCGGCGTCGAGCATGGCCTTGCCGGGCCCGCGGCCTTCGCCGTGCTCGTGCGCGATGGCGGCAAGCGGCAGGGCGACCAGAATGCCCGCCAGCGCCAGATATCTCGTCTTCATTGATGTCTCCAAGGGTTTCCCAGCCCGCATCGTGGCCATTCAACGCGCCGGGCGCCGTTCTCCGTCGGCCCGCCGGTCTTGACGCCCCGACCGCGCCGGTCTTTGTCGGCCGGACGACGCAGCAAACGGGGAGCGCGGGACATGCGGCTGGACGGCAAGGTGGCGATCGTCACCGGATCGGCGACGGGAATCGGCGCGGCGGTCGCCGAGAAGCTGGCGGCGCGCGGCGCCAGCGTGATCATCAACTACACCAAGAGCCGCGCCGAGGCCGAGGCGACCCAGGCCGCGATCCAGAAGATCGGCGCCCAGTCGCGGATCGTCCAGGCCGACGTCTCCAGCGACGCGGACTGCCGCCGCCTGGCGCGCGAGACGCTCGACGCCTTCGGCCGCATCGACATCCTGGTCAACAATGCCGGCACCACCAAGATCGTCGACCACGCCGACCTGGAAGGCCTGACCGCCGAGGACTGGCACTGGATCTACGGCGTCAACGTCGTCGGCGCGTTCCAGATGATCCGCGCCTGCGCCCCGGCGATGAAGGCGCAGGGCTACGGCGCGGTGGTGAACGTCTCCTCGATCGCCGGCGTCGCCGGGATCGGCTCGTCGGTCGCCTATGCCGCCTCGAAGGGCGCCATGAACACGATGACCATCGACCTCGCCCGCGCCCTGGCGCCCGAGATCCGCGTCAACGCCGTCTGCCCCGGCTTCGTCGGCACGCGCTGGTTCAAGGACGCGCTCGGCCAGGACGTGCACGACAAGATGGTGGCGATGCAGGAGAAGATCACCCCGCTGCGCCGGGCCGGGATGCCCGACGACGTCGCCGATGCCGTCGTCTTCTTCTGCGCCGAGGGGGCGCAGCACATCACCGGCGAGTTCCTGATGACCGACGCCGGACTGCACCTTTCGTTGACACCCCTGTCCCAGCGCTGAGCAGGAAATGCCTGTTCTTTAGGCAGCGAGAAACGCTGTCCTGTTTTTAGGCATTTCTGTCACCGAAAGGACACGTTTTTCCGCATCGCAGCAATTGTGTTTTCCTGAAAACCGCCAAAACTCAACCGGCCGACACTGCAATGCAGCGCGGTCTTGGGTGCGGGAGCGAAAGCCCCCTGGCGTCCGAGCTCAGCGTCTTCAGGAAGACCGGCCACCGGAAACGGGGCCGGACACAACACGAGGTGATGCGATGAAGAAGTTCCTTCTGACGGCCGTCGGGGCCGCCGCCCTGTGCGCCGGCTCCGCTGCCGCGGACGAGCCCTGGACCATTTCGGGCTCGGTCGCCGCGACCAGCAACTACATGTTCCGGGGCATCACGCAGACGCTGGACGATCCGGCGATCCAGGCGGGCGTCACCTTCGCCCACGAGAGCGGCTTCTATGCCGGCTTCTGGGGGTCGAACATCAATTTCGGCGACGCCGAGGCGGACCTCGAGATCGACGGCTTCATCGGCTATGGCGGCTCGTTCACCGACAGCCTGAGCTACGACATCAACTTCGTCTACTACGCCTATCCCGGATCGCCCGGCGAATGGGACTACGACTTCATGGAGTTCGGCGCCGGCCTGAAATACAGCTTCGAGGGCGGCGCGATCGGCGTGAAGGCGGCCTACTCGCCGGCCTTCTTCGGCGACACCGGCGACGCCTTCTGGCTGGGCGGCAACGCCTCGATCTCGATCGTCGACTGGCTCGCCATCAGCGGCAATGTCGGCAAGCAATGGCTGGACGACGAGACGCTGGACTATGTCCACTACGATATCGGCCTGACCGCGACGGTGGAGAACGTGTCGTTCGACCTGCGCTGGATCGCGACCGACATCGACGGCGACGACGACGAGATCGTCGGCACGGTCTCCTTCGCGTTCTGAGGGGTTTCGCAGGCGCGTCAGGCGGCGGCCCGGGAGCGATCCCGGGCCGCCTTCTGCCGGTCTGAGGCTTTCGGGCAACGGGGCCCTGTGCAAGACCGCACGATGTGACGCAAACGACACAGTGTTCGCGCGAGTTCCGTTTGATTTCCGCCGGAAAAGGCTCGATCACTCGTTCTGCTGGAATTGGCGCCGGACGGGGCCGCGGGGGCGTAAGCTTCGATTAACCGTCTTGGCGTTTCTGACGATGTGGCCGTCCGCGACCGATCGGCGCGGTGGTGTGAAAACAGGAGTGAAACGATGAAGCGCCTTCTCTTGTCGGCTGCCTGCGCGGCCTCTCTGACCGCCGGCATCGCCGCCGCCGAGTCGCCCTGGTCGGTCGCCGGCACGTTCGGCATCGTCAGCGACTACATGTTCCGCGGCCAGTCGCAGACCAACCATGACGCCGCGCTGCAGGCCAGCATCACCGTCAGCCACGAGAGCGGCTTCTATGCCGGCCTCTGGGGCTCGAACGTCGATTTCGGCAACGACACCGATTTCGAACTCGACATCTATGGCGGCTATGCCGGATCGATCGACGACAACACGTCCTTCGATATCGGCCTCGCCTATTACTCGTACCCGAACGCCCCGGACGGCACCGAGTACGACTATTTCGAGATGCTGGGCACCGTCACCTATTCGATGGACGCCTTCTCGATCTACGGGAAGATGGCCTATTCGCCGGAGTTCTTCGGCGACACCGGCGCGGCCTTCTGGCTCGGCACGGGCGTCGGCTACCAGATCTCGGACGACTTCAAGGCGACCGCGAACATCGGCTACCAGTGGATCGAGGACAACGCCTTCGCCGGCATCGACGACTACTTCCACTACGATCTCGGCGTGACGGCGACCTACGGCATCCTGTCGATCGACCTGCGCTATTTCGGCACCGACGTGGAAGAGATCGCCTGCTACGGCGGCACGGACCTGTGCGACGAGCGCTTCGTCGGCTCGGCCATCCTGAACTTCTGATCCGCGTCATCGCGGCGAAGCGGCAAGGCCCGGCGCAAGCCGGGCCTTCGTCGTTCCGGGCCTCGCCTCAGAGCCGGTCCTTCAGCGCATACCAGGCCATGCCGAGGGCCAGCAGCGGGGCGCGCAGCAGACGCCCGCCCGGGAAGGCCCGGTGCTTCACCCGGGCGAAGACGTCGAAGCGCTCCAGCGTGCCCCGCGCCGCCTCGGCCAGAAGCTGCCCCGCCAGCGTCGCGGTCGCCACGCCCTGGCCGGAGAAGCCGTGCGCGAAGAGAATGCTCGGCCCATTCCAGCCGAAATGCGGCATGCGCGAAATCGTGACACCGACCGGCCCGCCCCAGGCATAGTCGATGGCGACGTCCTTGAGCTGCGGAAAGACCCGGTGGATCGGCCGGGCGACGAAGGCCTTGAGATCGCGCGGATAGCGCGCCGTGTAGGTTTCGCCGCCGCCGAACAGCAGCCGGTGGTCGGCGGTGACGCGATAGTAGTCGACCGCGAACTTGGTGTCGGCGACCGCCGCGCCCGAGGGGATCAGCGCCCGTGCCGCCGCTTCGCCCAGCGGCGCCGTCACCCCGATGAAGGAATTGATCGGCAACGCCCGGGCGCCCGCTGCGGGGTCGAGATCGCCGAGCCAGGTGTCGCAGGCAAGAATGACGTGCTGCGCCGTCACCGTCCCGCTCGCCGTGCGGACGGCGGCGCCCCCCGGCGCGGGCGCGACGGCGAGGGCGCGCGTCGCCTCGTGAATGGCGGCGCCCGCCCGTTCGGCCGCCGCCGCGAGGCCGCGCGCATACGAGAGCGCATGAAGATGGCCGCCGCCCGGATCGAAGACGGCGCCGTGATAGCGCGTCGAGGCGATCCAGCGCGCGGTCTCGGCCCTGTCGAGCCAGGTCGTCTCGTAGCCATAGACCGCCCGCATATGCGCGGCGTGGGCCTCCAGCGCGGGCGCCTCGCGCGGCTTCCAGGCGGCGTGGATGAGACCGTCCTTCAGGTCGCAATCGATGGCGTGATCGGCGATGAGCCGCCGCACCAGCGCCTTCGCTTCCTCGGCGAGCGCCCAGAAGCGCCGCGCCTCGTCCGCGCCGAAGCGCTTTTCCAGCCAGTCCTGATCCTGGCGCTGGCCGGAATGGATCTGCCCGCCATTGCGGCCCGACGCCCCGGCCCCGACCGCTGCGGCTTCCAGCAGCACCGTCTTCAGCCCCGCCTGCGCGCAGTGAAGCGCCGCCGAGAGGCCGGCATAGCCGCCGCCGACGACACAGACATCGGCGGCCAGATCGCCCGCCAGGGGCGGCCTGTGGGGGGCGGGGCGGGCGGTCGCTTCATACCAGGTCATGGACGCCACTCTTGACCGGAACCGCTGCGCGCTTCAAATGCGGCCCCAATCAGGGTCCGCAACGGGCCGCACCCGACGACAAGGAAGCAAGGCCATGGACCGCAAGGACATGATGCGCGTGGAGACCTATCTGCGCGACACGTTCCGCAACGAGGCGATCAATTTGCGCCCGCGCGCCAACCTCAAGGATTCGGTCGAGGTCTATCTCGGCTCCGACTTCCTCGGCGTCGTCTCCGAGGACATCGAGGACGGCGAGACGAGCTACCAGTTCAACATGGCGATCCTCGACATCGACCTGCCCGAGAAGAAGTAGCCCTCAGCCGGGCGGCGCCTCCAGCCGGGTCAGCAGCGCCTTCACCGCGTCGTCGATGTCCTTCCAGTTGCGCAGCCGCCCGCCGCGGAAGCTGTAGATCGCCGTGAGGCCCTCGCCCCACGCCATCTCGCGCAGGCACAGGCCGCCGATGTCGTGCTCCTTGTCGTCGGCCGAGCAGATCACCACGGCGAACTCGCCGCCGTCGAGCTCGCGCGTAAAGACCTTCTGGTCGACATAGCCTGAGTCTTCGGCCATCTGCATCACGGTGAGGCCGAAGTAGTCGTAAGGCGGCTTCAGCGGGTCGGCGTTGCGCCGGTAGATGCGCTCGAAGCGGTCGCGCTCGGAAAGTTCGGGCGCCCCGGCCTTCAGGATCAGCGCCACCACCGGCGAGTGCCGCGAGACGTCGCGCAGCCCCTCGCCGTCGGCATCGGCATAGCCGTGCATGTCGGGCAGGAAGGCCTGCAGCTCGATCTCGCTGGCGGGCGCGGCGCGGCGCTGCGCCGGCAGGCGGATATAGTTGCCAGGGATGGCGAAGCGCCGCGTGCCCAGCGTCACCGCGACCGGCGCCTGCTCGCTGGTCGGGCGCACCGCGGCGCCGGTCAGTTCGTCGAGGCCGGGTCCCACGTAGAGATAGAGGATCACCGCGCCGATCGCCGCCGTGATGGCGAACAGGATCAGCGGATAGAGCCAGCCCGGCCGTTCCTCGGGCTCGTCGGCGGCGCGTCGGTCGTCCGTCATGGATCGCAGCGGGCCTTTCACGCGTTTCAATCCGGGACGCCGCCGATGGTCCCCGCCTTGCAGCGGCCGCGCCGACACGCCTTTTGCCCCAAGGATACGGTCATGCGCAAATCCGCCGCCCTCATCGCCGTGCTGCTGCTGACCGTCCCGTCCGTTTCGGCGGCGGTCGACAAGTCGGGCGGACGTCCCTCGGTCAATCCGTGCGACGCCAGCGCCGACGCCTGCGGCGGCGCCGCACCGAAGACCGAGGAAGAGATCCACGGCATGTCGGAGCCGATGGTCATCTTCCTCGACGCCGAGGGCAACACGCTGGTGCGGATGCCGCTGTCGAAGTTCCGCAAGGCCGAGCCGGACGCCAAGCTGCCGCCCGACCTGGAGAGCCTGAGATAGGGCCGATGTCCCGTTTCGGCACGCCAAGGCGCGGCGCGCCCTGTGCATCGCAAGGCGCGAAAGACGTCAGCACGCCGGGGGCCGCATGCGCGAAGGGCTGATACTCCTGATGGTGGTCGCCACCGGGTTCGTGGCATCGGGCCTGATCGCCAGCCTCTACATGCTGCTCAGCGGCCAGCGCGAATACTCGCCCAAGGCCGAGACCGACGCCGGACGCCTGGCGGCGGTCGGCCTGACGATCTTCACCGGCCCGTCGATCCTGGCCTTCGGCGCCTTCCGCCGCCAGAGCGAACCGCCGCCGCCCGGCTATCGCATCGCCATCCTGCTGCTGGTGACCTTCTGGAGCTACGTGCTCGGCCTCCTGATCGTCAGCATCGCGCTGAAGCTGCCTTCGCCGTTCTAGCCGCGCCGCACACCCTGTCGGCGCGCAGGGCGGCGCGCTAAGATGCGGCTTCGGGATCGGCCGGCCGCTTCGGGCCGGAGGCCATGCGGAGACAGACGGACATGACGGCGCTGACCACCAACCAGCTTGAGGCGTTCTGGCTGCCCTTCACGCCGAACACCGAGTTCAAGCGCCGCCCGCGCATCGTCTCGCGCGCCGAGGGCATGTACTATTTCGACCAGGACGGCCGCCGCGTGCTCGACGCGGCCGCCGGCCTGTGGTGCGCCAATGCCGGCCATTGCCGCGCCCCGATCGTCAAGGCGATCCAGGACGCCGCCGCGACGCTCGACTTCGCGCCATCCTTCCAGTTCGGCCACCCCAAGGCGTTCGAGGCGGCGGTCAAGATCGCGGCGCTGGCGCCCGGCGATCTCAACCACGTCTTCTTCACCAACTCAGGTTCGGAATCGACCGACACGGCGGTCAAGATCGCCGTCGCCTGGCACCGGGCGCGCGGCGAAGGCACGCGCACCCGCATCATCGGCCGCGAGCGCGCCTATCACGGCGTCGGCATGGCCGGCATCTCGGCCGGCGGCATGGTCAACAACAAGCGCTGGTTCAACGCCCTCGCCTTCCAGGCCGACCACCTGCCGGCGACCTACAGCCGCGCCGAGCAGGCCTTCACCAACGGCCAGCCCGAATGGGGCGCCCATCTGGCGGACGAGCTGGAGAAGCTGGTCGCCCTGCACGACGCCTCGACCATCGCCGCGGTGATCGTCGAGCCGATGGCCGGCTCGACCGGCGTGCTGCCGCCGCCCAAGGGCTATCTCGACCGGCTGCGCGCCACCACCAGGAAGCACGGCATCCTCCTGATCTTCGACGAGGTCATCACCGGCTTCGGGCGCCTCGGCGCCGCCTTCGCGGCCGAGCGCTTCGGCGTGACGCCCGACATGATCACCTTCGCCAAGGGCGTGACCTCGGGCGCGGTGCCGATGGGCGGCGTCGTCATCGACAAGGCGATCTACGAGCAGTTCATGAC